>Ga0078972_1000439_pt1 | contig 173104 bp, 158 predicted proteins | sample YelNatPaOPGAMG01_FD_67568 | JGI IMG/M metagenome (GOLD analysis project Ga0078972, IMG submission 67568) | Hot spring thermophilic microbial communities from Obsidian Pool, Yellowstone National Park, USA - OP-RAMG-01 (SPADES assembly) (version 2) | ecosystem: Environmental > Aquatic > Thermal...
TTGATTATTTTCTTAATGGCTCCGTTTTCTCCCATTAAGTCTTGATAGGTTCGTGCTTTTTTTAGGTCTGCCTTAAACTGTTCGAAAATTTCTTCTGTGATTTCCATGTGTAAATCTCCTTATTTAATGGTTAAATGTAATGACTTTTTTTCTCAAGATAAATGCTGTTTCGCTACGCTCAACAGCATTTATCTCATTTTCTACTTTAACCATTTACACAGAATTTTTTACACTCCCGTAATCTTAATTGTTTTTAACTTTTAAATGATTTAGTTTTATTGTAATAGTATAACGGAGAACTCTATGAAAAAGATTTTTATCCTTTTACTTGTTGGAGTATTATCTTTATTTCTTACTACTGAAGGTTTTACGCAAAAGAAATCAAGTTCTTATGGATATAAAACAAAATCCTACGGAACTTTTAAAACACCAAAGTACACTTCTAAATCGAATACATTTAAACTACCTAAAACTTCAAACTATGGGTTAAATACTAATTTAAAGATTCCAAAGAGCAGTAATAATTACGGACTTAAAAAACCAACTTATAAATCCGGTTCAACGACTTATATAATGGGGGAGAATTATAAGACCACTGGAATGCCCAAAGTTAAAAGGAACAGCAGGGCGAAAGAAAAATTTTTGAAATCTAAAGGTTATGATAAAGTGCCTGAAGGGTATGAAGTTGACCATATAACACCTTTATCCAAAGGCGGGCAAGATGACCCAAGTAATATGCAATTGATTCCAAAAGAAATGCACAAACAAAAAACTGCGAATGAAAGGAAAAAATAGCAAATTAATGTAAAATTTAGACGAATTTTCATATTAGACAAATTAAATACAGCGTATTTTGTGCTTTTGGACAAGTGAATAATTATAAAATTCGTTATTTTTGAACCGTACATTTACAAATGATATACTAAACAATTTGGCATAAGATTCGATTATATTAGGTATGAACTTTAAACTTGATTTTTCGTTTAAAGTCATTATATTTGCTACTACTTTAAAGCAAAAATTTGAAACTTTTACTGTACTTATATTGTCTAACAGTATAAATACACAGTTCATTAAAATATTAAAATTGTCCAGTGCCTCGGGTAGGCTCGATATCTTTCCATTAGGAAAGAGCTGGACGTCATTTTTGAGCCCGTTCTTTAATAAGACGGGCTCTTTCTTTTTCAACCTCTAATAAAAAATCATCCCATCTGTGATTTTCTGGAAAGACTTTTAAGCCATCGATCTTATCTTCACGAGTTTTTTTGCTACAATGTAAAAATGGAAGTAAATAAGAAAAGTATTCATACTTAGGATTATTATCTTTAAATGCGCGAAAAATATTATAGGCACAAAGATCAGCCAATTGAACACCATTAGATAAGTAGCTTTCAACAAAAAATGGAATTTCAACAATGTGATGTAACTTAATACCAGAATTAGTGCCGCTACGTTGAAAATATGCGTGCTTCATTGCAATCGATCGATTTAATTGTTTCGATGTATTATCGAGAACAAAAATAGCTTGCTGACTTTTATGTTCATCGTCTAAGAATCTTTCACTACGTTCTAATATCAATTCATATGCTTTTTTTGTTAACTTTTCCCAATCCATATAGTGATTTAATTGGCTTTTATCAATGACAGTTGCAAAAATTGTAAAGTGACGATATTCTAACTGCTCATAAAATGTTTTAACCAGAGATTCTAATTCAGGATCTGACAAATACTTTAGGAAAGGATGTTCTAAACGACTTTTTGGTATCCTTAGATCGGACGAATGTATTTCTGCATCGGCTAATTCAAGAGGAATATGTTCACGATCATAGATCATTTTTATTAATTTTAATTTAAAAGAATTTATTTCTCTTTCAAATTTTTTCCATTGATATTCGTGTAAAGCTAATGCGATATAAACAAATGGTTCATCTTTTTTTACTAATGGATTTTTTTCACCAGATTCATCTATATAAAAGAAATACATAATTAATACCTATCTATATTGTCTTTTTTGGGCGATTAAAAGCGATTCTTTGAGTTCTGTGGAAATATCAATTACGAGAATCTCGATGTTGAAATGGTCTTTTAATTTTAAGTACCAGGATTCTCCACCGGAGAAACTTTTTGCTGCTTGTTCATCTGCGAAGGCGATTATTTTCCTGAAAGTTTTGTTATGCATCTTTTCTATTAAAAGCATTTTAAGAATGTCTTTGCCAATTTTATTAGTCTGTGCGACTTTCATTTTACCTATTCGTGAATAAATCTCGCATAAGATTGGCGGGTTTTCTGAATAGCCGTCGACTTGAAAGAGGGTATCGTTAATTAAAACTTTTCGACTTTCAAGTTTGAGTTGATATTTTGCATTAAGCAAAGAAAGAATTTCTTTGTGTGCTAATTGTTGTTCTGTTGAATCTGAGGGATTTTTTTCTTTTATCATAAAATAAATGTTTTATTGAATTAAAAATCTTTCATCCGTCTTCACCAAAGGTTTCGCCGGACAGGTATTCTTATTTTGAAATTATTTTTTCTATCCCCAGGCTATTAAACCAGAGGCTGATAGATATTTTTTCGCCAAAAGGCGAACAAGTATCCCGCAAAGCAGGATTTCGATTGCTGTGCTATTGTAACCGGAATTTATCATAATCTGCTTTGCTAATAATTTTTCCAATTTGTGGGTCTATAATCTCTACTTCCTCGTAGGTTAGCTCGTAGAGTTTGTAAACCATTATGTCTATCTGGTCTTCGAGATGTTTGGTGTTTACTTCGGGGTTTTGTTGTTTTGTTGCAAGAATTTTATCTACTAACACCTCTATTTGCTTTACAATTGACTCGTTGGATGGGGTGATGGGAGGAATAAATATTTCTCGAATGTATTGTGCAAGCATTCTAAACTGACGTTTCTGAAGTTGTGTAACATTTTGTTTAATATAAAACTTACCAAAGATACTGTTAAGTATGCCAAGAATGTATTTTATTCTTTCTCCCACAAGGATATATGCTGTATTTAAAACTACGCATTTATTTTCGTCGTAACTAAAACAAGGAAAATCATAACCTTCCTCTGGATTATCAGTCATAATTTCTATATAAACCACCTTCTCCTTCTCAAACTCGGGATAGTAGGCACAAGGTCTTAGTTCCCACCAGTAATCGCCCTGGTCGTCTCGTTTCTTTGCTTTGGTTTCAAATTGTTTTAGATATTGTATTAGCGATGGAAAAGACCTTTGAATAAAATCTTCTGATTTCTCGTTTTTTCTGTTTTCATTGGTCCAACCTGCAGGGATAACAATCACCCACAACCCTGCCCATTCGTAGTAGTAACGTTTGATATCCCTACCTCGCAAAATGGGCTTGATAATTGTTTTGGTGCGTTTTCTTTCTGCTTCATCTTTGCAGTTGGCTAATATTTCGTTTCTTTTTTCGGTATCAATAATAAATGCTTCGTTTAAGCCGGTTAATACGCCACGATAAATTTTCACATCCCAGTCTTTAAGCGGTTTACCAATCTTTTCAATTTTCTCTTTTAATTTTTGTTCTGCATCAGAGCCAATAAACCAGGCATCTTTTGTTAGTTTGGTAAGCAAAACACCTTTTTCATTCAATGCTTTCGCAATATCCTCTTTATCTTCTTTTTGCAGAGTAACAGCCAAAGTAGCCGAAGCGTCCCCGCTTCGTGATAACGATGATTCTCTTTTTCTAATCAATAATATATTAGTATCAACGGTTGCATTTTCAAAAACTCCGGGTCCTAAATCAACAAGCTGCAGAGGATTGTGTTTAGTAAAAAATTCCCGCAGCTTTTCACCATAACCTGCACGCATCCATTTGTTGGAAGTAATGTAAGTAAGCAAACCATTATCTTTTAATAATTGAATTCCTTTTTCGTAGAAGAGACAATAAATATCACCGGTTCTGTCGAATGTTTTGTAGTTCTGGTTTTTGTACAAGTCAGCATATTTTATCTTAATGTTAAAAGCTTTTTGTAGTTGAATGTAAGGTGGATTTCCGATGACAATATCAAAACCATCTTTTACACCAAACATAAATTCAGGATCGAACCAGCCGGAAGAAGAAGTTTGGTCAAAAGGATCCCAGTTTGCAATTTTTTCAGCCGAGTCATTTGAAAATCCACTTGACTTTAATGCAATTTTAAGTTTTTCTCTTATCTGTTTCTCTTTTTTCTGTAGTGCTAATTTTTCTTTGCGACTATTAGTATAAAATAATTCTTCTCTGATATTAAATAATTGCTTTTCATAAATCTCAACATCATTACTTACCAATCCCATTTGGTTAGGTTTATTCAACCCTATAAGTGTATTTGCTGCAACAAATTTAGTTTCAAGATTTGGCAATGCTCGAATATCACGGTTTGGTTTTGTGTCATCAATTTGTTGTTCAACCAAAAGAGAAATAAAGAATCTCAGCTTGCTTATTTGAATTGCAATTTCCTGAATATCAACACCATAAATGCAATGCTCAATTAAACCAAGTTTGCGAATGTAATCTATGGATTTATTTTGAAGTGATCTTTCAGTTTCTTCACGAATTTCTGCTGGAACTCTTTTCAGTAATCTTTCTTTCCATAATTTATTTTCTGGGTCAAGTTTGTGCAAAGCAAGAACAAGTTTATGGAGAATACCCATCGGGAAAGCACCGCTTCCGCAAGCGGGATCAATTATTTTTATCTGTTCAATCGCATCAATTAGTTTTAGAATAATTTCAGGTTCATCTTTAAATGGATTTTCATCAGCGCTATAGTCGAATAATTGTCGCAACTTCGAAGTAATTGAAGCGTCCTCACTTCGCCTATTTCCCTCGCTGCCCCCAAAAGAATCGAGGACGATTCTTTTGCAATATTCTATCAATGATTCTTCAACCATATAATCAACAATTTCTCGCGGAGTATAATAGCTTCCTGTTGATTTGCGTGCAGGTGTTGATGTTTCCGGATTGTATGAAGCCAAAAGATTTTCAAACACTTTACCAAGTAATTCAGGATCAAGAGCAACATCCTGATCAATCGGAGTATTCTCATCAATTGTGAAATTGTATCTGTTAAGAATTTCAAATAACCCTGTAACTTTTTTGTTCTTGTTACTATCAAGATGTTTAGAAAGATCAACTTCAATTTCATTATTCAAAAAGAAAAGTTTATCAGGAACTTTCAATCGTCCTTCATTTTTGGGATTATCGGAAAAGCAATCAACTCTTAAATCTTTATCTTTATCAAGTGATTCGAACAAACCACCATTAAGAAAAGGAACATTTTCAAATTGCTTAAGAAAAAGTTCTTTGTCTTTAAGAAATCTACTGTAACGATAATAACCTTGTTCTAAATGTGCATCGCTTATATAACCTTTCTTCTCTGCATCATCAACAAAAATTCTGCTGTTGGGATCATCTTTCTTCATTGGTGTATTCAATGTTGCAAAGAAAAGATTTTGAAGGATTGCTTTGTAATAAGTACTTCCGGTTTTATCCTTATAGTTAAGAACTTTATCAACAAAAGATTTTTCAAATAAAGTTTTGGGAACAAGATTTTTTTCTTTCATAAACCAGATAAAAATCAATCTTGTTATTAAGCGAATAAGATTTTTTGCGTTTCTTTGTTCTTTATCTTTTTCAACATCATCAGGAAATTCAACTTCATCCATCGCCCAGAAATACCAGTTAGCAATTTCCTGGTAGAATTCATTTGTAACAACTTCAACGGAAAACCTACTTAGTAAATCCTCAAAATCTTTTACTCTTCCTTTACTGATAAGAAAATTATAAGGTGTTTTTACTTTTGCATCCGGACCGAGAAAGAAAGAGTATCTGCGTGGATTGGAATATTCTTTTTTTACTTTACTTCCTTCAAGCGATAGTTCAATTGTTGCCAGCGAAAGACGATAGTTTTTTGATTTGGATGAATGAAGCAGCACGAGTGCTCTTTTATATCCATACAACGACATCAAACGAAATATTTCTTTTGACAAACCAACGCGCGGATCATTTTCAGAATTGTGTAAGACTTCAAGTACTTTCAGCTCGAGAGACTTATCTTCGCCAATTACTTCGGCGCTACTTAAATATTTTGGAGTATACTCGAACGAAAGTTTTTCTTCTGATATTATAAAATCGTCAGTTAAAAAATGGTTTTGAAAAAATTCTTTAAACTCTGTACGAGAATATGGATTTTGGAAGTTCATATATGTCTCTATGTTTTAGTTATTTTCATTTGTGCCTTTTCGAACCCACCCCAGCCCTCCTTTTGCCAAAGGGAGGGAGTTTTAAAATCATTCCTTTACAAAAAATTTAAAAGTCCTTCCCTTTGCCAAAGGGAAGGATTTAGGATGGGTTTGACTTTAGTTCTTTTACTGCTTGTTCAATCCTCTCAAAAGCCAAATTAGGATTCCCAAGCAGCTCTTCATTTTTTATTCTAACAAAAGTAATCCCAAAGTTTTCTAAATAACACTGTCGTTTCTCGTCATAAATTTTTTGTTCGGGAACATCATGCACATCACCATCAATTTCCACTGCAAGTTTAAGTTTAGTACAATAGAAATCGATAACATAATTATCAACGGAATACTGACGCAAAAATCTTACTTGCATTTGTTTCTTACGGAGATAAGCCCACACAAGTTTTTCACAATAAGTCATATTCTTACGAAGTTCTCGTCTTCGTTTTTTCATTTTTTGTTTGTTAAAATGTTTATTCATCTTGTTTTTTCGAACCCTCCCCAGCCCTCCCTTTGGCAAAGGGAGGGAGTTTTAAAATCATTCCCAATGCCAAAGAGAAAAAATTTGAAAGTCCTTCCCTTTGATAAAAGGGAAAAATTTAAAAGTCCTTCCCTTTGATAAAGGGAAGGATTTAGGATGGGTTCAGCTCCTCAGCTAATATTAAATTTTCTTCAGCTTCATCAATCATTTCCGCCTTCTTAATTATATCCACCAAATAACTATGTGGGATATCTTCCATCAGTTTTTTCAAATCTATATCAATTGTTTTATCACTAATCTTTCTAACTTGCCTAAGATACAATTCCGGTAAAGAATCCAACTCAATAACAACAAAAAGAAGATCTTTCAGATAATCCTGATTACCAATCTTCTTATCAATCAATACACGAAGTTTATCAATTGTTTCCCGTTTACCTTTATCGAGAGCGACCTCATTTTTCTTTGTAAATAAATTTGCTTTAACTGCTTGATAAATAGCTTCAAATTCACTACTAACTAGTTCTGACTTCTCGTCAAGTTCTGACTTAAATATCTGTATTGAATCTCTTGCATCCAATGTTTGATACTCCGTTGGTGAAGTTCCGATTTTGAAGATATAATCCGTTCCTTTTTTACCAAAAACAATTACACCTTTTTGTTCAAAAGCTTTTGTTCGTTTAATTCTGATTCTTCTCGGCAATTCTATTGCTTGCCGGTACAACGAAGGATTTGTTGATTTTATTCTATTCAATTCATTTAAAAATTTTGCATCCCATGATTCTTTAGCTTCCTGCTCTTTCAATTCATCACGGAATTGTTCGACAAAAAATGAACGAAGCTCTTCATCCGTAGTAAGCACTTTTGTATCTTCACCAATAAGAGCTTGAATCATAGCAAGTTTAAGAGTTGCAATTTGTGTAACAAATGTATGCTGCTGTCCTTCAGCAGATGGGAAAAAATTGTAAATAAATAATTCATCAAAAACTTTTTTGTTTATACGGTTAATTCTTCCAACTCTTTGAATCACTCTCGTTGGATTATATGGAATATCGTAATTAAAAATTACCCCGGCACGATGAAGATTAAATCCTTCTGATATTGCATCGGTTGCAATCAAGATATCAAATTCATTCCGCATCTCACTCTCACGAATTCCTGCATCAAAATTTCTTCTGATAATTTCTTTGTTTTCATACGAAGAATCTTTTGATGAATATTTGAAGACCCGGAATTCATCTTTTAATTTTTTATAAAGATAATCTGCAGTATCACTGAACTCTGTAAAAACAATAATTTTGCGCGAAGGCATTTCCTTATGTTTATTTTTTAGAATTACCTTAAAATCCTTAAGCTTTGGGTCATCCGGATAACCATTAGCAAACCAATCGTTTCTGATTTCTTTCAATAAGTTTATATCTTTTTCGAGGTCGCGAATAAAATTTACACTCAGTTCTTTTTTATCAATTAGAAAAAGTCCTTTCTCTGTATAAGAAGCGAGTTGTTCTTCGAAATTGATTTCTTTTAAATCAATTTCTGCTTCTTCTCCTTCGAGATTAAAAAGCTCTTCGATGGAAGGAAGATTTCCTTTTTTGTAAATAGGAACTTTACCAACACGCTCATACCATTCTTTAATGTATTGAGAAGATTGGATCATTGAATCAAGACTTTTTACAAAAGCTTCAATTGAACTTTCGAAACGACGCACAAGTAAGTGTTTCATAAAGCCAGCTAAATTTTGCTGAGCTTGTTTGAATAAATTTACATCATCAAACTCTTCAGAAATTTTTTCTTTATACTTCTCAATATTTTTTATGTAATTAGCAGGCATATATCGAACACCGATAAATCCTTTCCCTTCCTCTTGCGGTGTAATTTTATAAAATGTGTTTATGTATAATTCTGTCAAGTCGCCAAGTTTGTATTCGAGCACGACGGGCTCATTAACTTTAGGAAAAGAAATTTTTTGATGTTCCAAATCTTCTTTGTATTCATCAATCAACTCAAGATCAATGCGTGAGCGTCGAATGATTACTGGCGATAAAATATCTCTGATTTTATCTGCAAGAATTTCAATTTCATGTTTTATTTGTGCTTCTGATTTTGTTTTCTTCTTTTGACTTTCCTTTAATTTCTTAAATTCTTTTATCATCTCTCTAAATTGGTAGCTAAGATTATCAACCGTTCTGATTGTTGATTTAGCAGTGATTTGGAAAAGTCTGATTAACGCAAAAATATCTTGCGGACGGTTGTTAAACGGAGTTGCAGAAAGAAGAATCACTTTATTCTTTTGGCAAAGTTGATGAAGCAAAGCATAGTCATGTGTATTTTCATTTCTGTATTTATGTACCTCATCAATGATAATTAGCTTCTGTTCACCGTCGTTATTTTCTTCAAGTGCTAACCTAATTTTTCCACTTGAATAAAATTTTGCTCGGAAGTTAAATTCATAGGAATAATCTTTCCACTGCGGTATTAAATGAGGCGGTGCGATAATTATTGTTTTAAGCTTCATATTATAAGCAATTGCTGAAGCAATGATACTTTTACCAAGTCCCACTACATCGGCTATTATTACTCCATTGTGCTGCTCAAGAATATTTATTGCACGAGTTACAGCATCAATCTGATATTTTAAGTCTTTAAATTTTTCTTTGGTTATTCCCGAAGGAAATGCGATTGTTCCACGCTTGGCAATGGTAAAGTATTCAATTAAAACTCTGAGATAAAGTAAGTAAGGATCTGGTAATTTATCAATCCAAATTTTTTCTATAACTTCTTTATGAAATTCATTGTAATTATTGTTATCTACAATAAGTACCGAATCACTCCAAAGTTGATTAAATAAATTAAGTCCTTCCTGAAAATGCTCATCTCTGAATACTACATTTATTTCGTGCTGTCCTCTTAATCCAGCACGACTTAAATTGCTCGAACCGGTAATTACTGTTCCCGCAAATTCACCACCTTGCGAATATTCATCTTTGTTTTCAAACAAATACAACTTGGAGTGATTTGGTCTAAGTGTTTTTCTTATTTCGAGTGTTCCGTTTTTAATTTTTTCTAAAAAGATTCTGAAAGCTTCCTGCTTCTGTTCTGAATCAAAGAAATCTGTATCATTAAAAATCGCAACAAAATTTTTGTTGAACTTTAATCTTATTTCACCTCTTGAATGATTAGTTTCATCAATAATTTCAAACTCTTTTATTTTGTTGATAGTATCTTTTTCAGCATCAAGACCAACTAATATTTTCATGTTCCTATCAGCTACATTTTTATAAATTTCTTCAAAGCCTGAGAAGTAGAAATAGCCAACAAGAAAATAAAGAGCTTTAGATGAAGGTAAAATATTATTAATTACTTCAGAAAGAAGTTTATCCTGGTTAGTTATAAATTGATGCGACATTGTTCTCCAATTAAAAAATTATTTATTAGTTCGCTCTAAAAAGGTAAAACAATTAATTCAAAAATAACATTTAACGCGCTAATAAAAATAATAAGTCTGTACGGCTAATAAAAAATTAATGTATAAAGAAAATCCCTAACAGAAGTACTTCGTTAGTAATATAAAAACACATGTAAGCCTCTGCATTACCTGAAAAGGAGTCACTAAATTGGTCAATATGTCAAATAATGAGCAGAAAGACTTTTTAGAGCGTACTCACTAATATTCATCTAAGACTTTATTGAGACCCCAATAACTCAAGTAGTTCGGTTTCGGAAAATGCAAAGTCACTATTTAGCTTTTTATTAAGTACAGAGTTGGAATGTTTATAATTATGAAAAGAAAGTGGGACATCACCAGCAATTTCTTTAATCATGTTTATATCCTTCTTGGAATGTATTCCTTTTAATAGGGTCATTCTGAATTCCTTTTTTATTGAAGAATTTTTAAGTATACCTATAGATTCTGCTATCATATTAATTGATACCTTAACTCCGGTAATAGTACCATACTTATCGAACGGCGCTTTTATATCCATTGCAACAAAATCGACTGTTTTTGACTCGATAAGTTTTTTAATCATACCTGGATTAGTACCATTTGTATCAACCTTAACTTTAATTCCAATATCTTTTAGCTTAGAAATAAATTCAGGTAAATCAGAATGAATAGTTGGTTCGCCACCGCTTATAACAGCAGAAGTAATTTTCGCTTTTCGAGAACGGAAATGCTCTAAAACATGTTCCTCAGATATTTCTGTGGAATAAAGTTCAGGCAAAACCAAATGCGAATTATGGCAGTATATACAGCGTAAATTACACCCTCGCGTAAAAACGACTGTGCTTACCTCATCTGGATAGTCAATTAACGAAATTTTTCTTAACCCGCCGATTATCATTCTTTAACTTTAAAAGTTGTTCGTAATTTATATTCTTCCTGTTTACCAGGATTCCATTGTTTAACAGGACGCAGATATCCTACAACTCTTGAGTATACTTCGCTTTCTTTACCGCATTTTGGACATTCAAAATGCTCACCATCCAGATAACCACAGTTGGGGCACACACTGAATGTAGGTGTAATTGAGAAATACGGAAGTTTATAATTTTCAGCTATTGTTTTGATTAACTTTTTAAGACTTATGTGGTTTTCTATTTGTTCTCCCAAAAATAAATGCTGTACTGTACCGCCGGTATATTTTGTCTGTAATCTATCCTGCAAATCAAGCAGTTCAAAAATATCGTCAGTATAGTTAACTGGAAGCTGTGTCGAATTTGTATAAAAAGGAGCAGTATCCTCATTATATGAGGATTCATTGGCACATATTATATTTGGGTATTGCTTCTTATCAATAAAAGCAAGCCTGAATGACGTTCCTTCAGCAGGTGTAGCTTCAAGGTTATATATATTGCCTGTTTCCTCCTGATATGCCACAAGTTTACTTCGCATAAAGTCCATTACTCTTTCCGAAAATTCAAGACCACTTTTTGATGCAATGTTTTCCCCGAACAAGTTTATGCAAGCCTCATTCATTCCTATAAGTCCAATAGTTGAGAAATGATTTTTCCAATATAAATTGAATCTTTGCTTTACGCTTCTCAAATAAAATTTCATATACGGGTAAAGATCCTTTTCAATAAAATTTTCCAATACTTTCCGTTTTATTTCAAGGCTCTCTTTTGCTAGGTCCATCAGCTTTCCAAGTCTGACAAAGAAGTCATTTTCATCCTTGGATATGAAGCCAAGACGGGGCATATTAATAGTGACAACACCTATTGAACCAGTAAGAGGGGCAGCACCAAATAAACCGCCTCCTTTCCTGTTAAGTTCTCTGTTATCAATCCTAAGCCTGCAACACATGCTACGTGCATCTTCAGGGCTCATATCAGAATTTATAAAATTGGCAAAATAGGGTATCCCGAACTTTGCCGTTACCTTCCAAAGGATTTCAAGATTATTATTTTCCCAATCAAAATCTTTTGAAAGATTATATGTAGGTATAGGAAATGTAAATACACGTCCTTTTGCATCACCTTCATACATCACTTCAAGAAAGGCTTTATTAAAAACATCCATTTCCTCCTGAAAATCCAAATAAGTTACTTCACGCATCTCCCCACCTATAATAACTGCTTTATCAGCATAATAAGATGGTACCGTCAAATCAAGTGTAACATTTGTAAAGGGAGTTTGGAAACCTACTCGTGTTGGGACATTAACATTAAACAAGAACTCTTGCAAAGCCTGTTTTACTTCACGGTATGAAAGCTTGTCATAACGAATAAATGGAGCTAACAATGTATCAAAGTTTGAAAAAGCCTGTGCGCCTGCCGACTCTCCTTGAAGTGTATAAAAAAAGTTTACAATTTGCCCTAGTAAACTTCTGAAATGTTTTGCCGGTTTTGATTCAATCTTTCCAGTTGTACCCTGAAACCCGCTTAGAATCAGGTCATATAAATCCCATCCTACACAGTATACACTTAGTAGTCCTAAATCATGGATATGAAAATCTCCATTATTATGAGCCTGTTGTATCTCATGAGGATAAATTTTATTCAGCCAGTATATTTTACTTAGCTCTGATGATATATAATTATTAAGCCCTTGCAATGAGTAAGACATATTACTATTCTCTTTTACCTGCCAGTCTGATTTATCTAAATAAGAGTCTATCAAATCCACGTGTGACCGTAATGAAAATTCCCTCAACTTTGCATGTTGTTCCCTGTATAGAATGTAAGATTTTGCAGTTCTTTTGAAAGGTGATGAAAGCAAAATCTCTTCCACACAATCTTGAATATCTTCAACAGTGGGAATTTTATTATTGTAAAGTTGCTGAAGAAGGTTTATTGTTTTGATAGTAAATACTCTTGCTATATCTGCACTAAATTCCCCTGTAGAAGTAGCAGCTTTGTTAATAGCAGTAAAAATTTTTTCAATATTGAATTCGACTATGTTACCGTTCCTTTTTCTTACCTCTTTTATAGTTGAAATTATTTTTTCCATATCGCTTACCTTTTAATTTTTATTGATCTTTTTAGAATACTTTTTACGTAACTCAAACGCTGCTGTAATCATATTTTTTAACGAAGCTTCCGTTTCTTCCCACCTTCTTGTTTTAAGACCACAGTCAGGATTTACCCAAATATTTTCTACCGGTAGCACTGAGCAAGCCTTTTCCAAAAGACTAATTATCTCGTTTACGGTGGGTACACGAGGAGAATGAATATCATATACTCCGGGACCTATTTCATTCGGATATTTGAAATTTACAAAAGCATCTAACAGGTCCATTTGTGAGCGTGATGTCTCTATGGTTATTACGTCAGCATCCATATCGGCAATTGATTGTATAATATCATTAAACTCGCTGTAACACATATGTGTATGAATTTGTGTCTCATCTTTAACTCCGCAAGAAGCAAGCCTGAAAGCTTTAACCGCCCAATCCAAATAATCTTGTCTTTTATGCTTCCATAATGGCAGCCCTTCACGTATTGCTGGTTCATCTATTTGGATAATTTTAATTCCGGCTTTCTCCAGTGCTTTAACCTCATCCCTTATTGCTAGCGCAATTTGTGTTGCTGTTACAGAACGCGGCTGATCATCTCTTACAAAAGACCACTGCAGAATTGTAATCGGGCCTGTTAGCATTCCTTTGACCGGTTTCTTTGTTTTAGATTGTGCAAATTTAGACCAGTAAACTGTCATATCTACTGAACGTTCAACATCTCCAAAGATTATAGGAGGCTTAACGCATCTGCTGCCGTAGCTTTGAACCCAGCCGTTCTCTGTAATAACAAACCCATTAAGTAATTCACCAAAGTATTCAACCATATCGTTGCGTTCAAATTCTCCGTGTACCAGCACGTCAAGTCCAACTTCTTCCTGCCAATGAATAACTTTTTCTATATTATATTCAATCTGCTTCTTATACTCTTCAAAAGTAAGTTCTCCCTTTTTTAATTTTGCCCTTAATAGTCTTATTTCTTGGGTTTGCGGAAATGAGCCTATAGTTGTAGCTGGAAATAATGGAAGATTAAGCTCCAACTTTTGTTTTTGCCTTCGGATTGGAAATGGGTTTACTCTTTTAATGTCCTTATTTGTAATACTGCTTATTCTTGTCTTTATTTTATTTCTATGAATAAGTTTCGATATTTTACGGCTCTCAACTACAATTTGGTTTTCCTTTAAATTTTCTATTTCAAACTTGTTTTCACTGGAAAGCGATAACCGTTTTAGTATTACTACTTCCTCAAGCTTTTGCTTCGAAAAAGCAAACCATTGCTTTATTTCCTGAGGAAGTTTTTTTTCATTAGTCTCAAGGTTAACATCACACGGACAGTGAAGCAATGAGCTTGAAGGCGCTATCATTATTCTGTCCGGATCAACTCGTTCAATTACCTTACTAATTATTTCGAGCGACTTTTGAAAATCATTCTTCCAGATGTTCCGACCATCAACAATACCAAGTGATAATGATTGATTTGCTAGAAGAACCTCAAGCACTGCATCTAATTGTTCAGGTGCTCTTACTAAATCTATGTGAATAGCAGAAACTGGAAGCTTAGGAATTATCGATAGGTTTTCTTCAAAACCCTCAAAATAAGTTGCAATTATGGTTTTAAGAGCAGGAAAAATATTTTTTATCCAGGAGTAGACTTGTACAAACGCCTCTTTTCCTTTCTCACTTATATCTGTTACTAAAAATGGTTCGTCAAATTGAATCCATTCTGCTCCTGCTTTTATTAACTTTTTTATAATATCTAAATAAACCGGAAGAAGCCTGTCAATAAGTTCAATGCGATTGAACCACGGCTCTTTTTCTTTCCCCAATAAAAGATATGAAACCGGACCTATCAAAACAGGCTTTGTCAGAATTCCATTTTGTTTTCCTTCATTAAATTCATCTAAAATCTTTTCGGAAAAGTGTGTAAATGTTTGGTCTTTATGAAATTCTGGTACAATATAATGATAATTGGTATCAAACCACTTCGTCATTTCCATAGCGGTAATATCATAACCCTTCTTCTGATAGCCGCGTGCCATGGCAAAATACAAATCGTGTATTGATATATTGTCATCAATGAGACTTTTGTAACGGTCGGGAATTGCACCTACTGAAAGAGTCATATCCAATATGTGGTCGTAGAAAGAAAAATCATTTGATGGTACGAGATCAATACCTGTATCTTTCTGAAGTTTCCAGTTTTGTTTTTTTATTTTTCTGCCGGTTTCCAGCAGTAACTCTAATGAAATTTTTCCCGACCAATATAATTCGCATACTTGCTTAAGTTCCCTGTTATTACCTATGCGCGGATAACCCAAATTATGTGTAAGCATACATTTAAACCTTTCTTTTTTCAATTTAATTGATTATTGGTTTTGGTATGCTTTCGAGGAATGTTTAATCTTAGAAAAGAAAAGAATAAAACAAGTTAATATTTTCACCTCTTCTCAACTGATTTTAGCTTCTTTTCCCGAAAGCTTTAGTCTATATAACACTAGGCAGGTCTCCTGACTTGTTCTTTCTTAAACAACCTTCCCATATCAGAAATTATGATACAGTGGCTTTCTTATCTAAGAATTTAATAGAACTTACAGTTGCGGGTACAGTTCCGGATTTAAACCGGATTCCCTATTGATTCTTAAATGAAACCTAATGTTCAATATTCAATAACAAAAATAAATAAATTAAATTGTAAAAAGCAATATAAATTTATAATTGTACTTTCCAGTGCAAAAATTTTTTTATAATTTGTTTGTTCACTAAACTCAAAAAACAATTAGCATTTGCATGGCAATTTCTTAATTACCAATTCCGCAAATTTTAATGCAATGGCTTTGAGTCCACAAAAATGATACTGACAAATAATTTTATTCTGAGTCTTGTACCGAAACTTGTTAAGATTCTTTTTTATTAATTCAACTAAGAAGTATTTAAATGAAAGAACAAATTATCTGTTATGCCTTTGTAAGCCTATGCATAACCTGGCTTATTTATATACTAAAATTTGATTACACTCTCAATGCACTCTGATTACACTCTGAATGCACTTTCATTGCACAGTAACTATATCACAACTAAATAGTGAAGTAAGTATAAATCGGCTTTTAAACAGCTTATTCTTATATTTAAATATGATTTTTTATTTAAAATATAAAGTAAAATGGTTAGAGTAATAGACGGTTTTCTTGGCACCCCTAAGGGTAAAATTGGTGTTACTGTTTATAGAAAAATAAATGGCAAAACCTTTGCTTCTATTAGACCAAATAAGTATAAAGCCAGTCAAAGCAAAGCAGCTAAATCAAATAGAAACAGATTCAAAACTGTTATTGCTTTTGCAAAATATGTCAATTCCATTCCTGAATTAAAGTCAATTTGGAAATCTGCAAATGTTAATGGCTTTACCTCTTTTAATAAATTAGTAAAATTTAATGCCCTTCATACCAAAGAAAACCATTTGACTTTCTCTAATACAATCACTCCTCCTTCTTCAATAAGATCAGCTGAGTTACTTGTGGAAAATTTTTCATTGGATAAAAAAGAATTAAAATTATTCTTTTGCCTTTCTACCAAAATCCAAATACCGAAAAATGCACTACTTATCGTTGTTATGGCATTCCATAGTCCAAAAAGAAAAAATTATAATCCAGTCGAGCTTATTCACCATATTGAAGAGCTAACAGATGTGAAAATCCAAAAGAAACTTGAAGCTAAATTTCAACATACAAGCAAACAGAAAATATTACTTTCTAAATACAGAGTCTGCAATTCCTATGCTACAGTAGTTTTTGAATCTTCTCAACCAAGAAAAACTATTTACACGGAAACAGTACCAAACGAATTTATCTTAACTGAAATTATATGAAAATTCAATTTGAAAACTTTGCTTTAAATGTAAATGAATTTTACTCAAAAAATAATTCCAGTATAAATATTTTTCTTCTTCATGGATTTACAGGTTCTGCCGAAGATTGGAATTTTATCATCCCTTCTTTACAAACAAAATATAATCTATTTGCAATTGATTTAATTGGACACGGCAAAAGCGACTCACCTACTGATGTCTATTACTATTCTCCCGCTTCAATCTCTTTGATACTAAATAAAATTATTTTACACTTTAACGGAAAGAAAAATATTTTGCTCGGATATTCTATGGGTGGAAGAGCAGCGCTTACTTATGCTTCCAAATATCCCGATAATCTCGCGGCTCTAATCCTTGAAAGTTCAACAGCAGGTATTAGTAATTTAAAAGAACGAGAAGAAAGAAGAATTATTGACGGCAAACTTGCTGATACAATTAAGTGCGGGGTTTTGGAATCATTTGTTGATTACTGGATGTCACTCGATTTATTTAGTTCACAAAAAAATTTATCTAATAATATTATCGATAAGATTAGAAAAGATAAATTGAAAAATAATAAAACTGGCTTGGCTAACTCTTTATTGGGTTTCGGCACTGGTTCCATGCCTCCACTTTTTAACGACTTAAAAAACATCAGCATAAAAACTCTTTTAATTACCGGCATACTAGATCCCAAGTTTTCAGCAATTAACTCATCATTAGTAAAATTATTTCCGGATGCTCAACATGTTGTGATAAATAACGCCGGTCATAATACTCACCTTGAGCAACCCAAAATTTTTACAGATGTGATTATAAAATTTCTTAATGAGTTACATTTTTTTTAGTTTTGAATTAATATTAGAATAATAAAATTAAAATGAATATGAAATACAATTGGATTAAAGCTAAAGATTATATCGATATTATTTATGAAAAAATGGACGGCATTGCAAAGATTACTATAAATCGTCCTGAAGTTAGAAATGCATTTAGACCAGAAACCGTTAAAGAAATGTATGATGCTTTTTGCGACGCAAGAGAAGATCAAAATATCGGCGTTATTCTCCTTACTGGAAAAGGTCCTTCTAAAGACGGCAAGTATGCCTTCTGCTCCGGAGGTGACCAAAGAATTAGAGGCGATAAAGGTTACATTGGAAAAGACGGGGTCCCCAGATTAAACGTTCTTGATCTTCAAAAATTAATTAGAAGCATTCCTAAACCAGTTATTGCTTTAGTTGCCGGGTATGCCATCGGCGGAGGTCATGTCCTTCATGTCGTTTGCGATCTTAGTATTGCCGCCGATAATGCCGTCTTCGGTCAAACCGGTCCAAAGGTCGGTAGTTTCGATGGCGGCTTTGGCGCTAGCTATCTTGCAAGAATTGTCGGTCAAAAAAAAGCTCGCGAAATTTGGTACCTTTGTCTTAAATATAATGCAAAAGATGCTTTAGATATGGGATTAGTCAACAAAGTTGTCCCTCTCGATAAACTTGAAGACGAAGGAGTTACTTGGGCAAAAAAAATATTAGAGCATAGCCCTATGGCTATTCGTCTTCTAAAATCTGCTTTTAATGCAGAACTCGACGGACAAGCTGGAATTCAAGAACTTGCTGGTAATGCTACCCTTCTTTATTACATGAGCGATGAAGCTCAAGAAGGAAAGAAGGCGTATCTTGAAAAACGAAAACCAGAATTTAATAAATTTCCTAAACTTCCTTAAAGCATTTATGCAGGAAAATTATTCTACTTTTGTTACCGGCAAATTTCAAAGCTGGGTATTAGCTAGTCGACCAAAAACTTTACTTGCTGCAGTTGTTCCTGTTGTCGTAGGCTCTTCTCTTGCAATCGGCAAAGATAATTTTCAAATTGTTTATTCTATTATTGCTTTAGCTTGCTCTCTCTTAATCCAAATAGGAACTAACTTCGTTAATGATCTTTATGACTATCTTAAAGGCGCAGATAACGAAAAACGAAAAGGACCTACAAGAGTTTTAGCTTCTGGATTAATTTCTGTTAAGGAAATGAGAATCGGAATATTTATAACTTTCTCGTTATCATTTCTGCTTGGCTTAATTCTTGTCTATAAAGCTGGAATAGTAATTTTAATTATTGGTGTTCTCTCCATTCTTGCCGGAATTGCTTATACAGCCGGTCCCTTTCCGCTTGCTTACAAAGGACTTGGCGATATATTCGTTTTTATTTTCTTCGGAATTATCGGCACTACCTTCACCTACTACGTGTTTGCTAAAGAATTTACATTAATATCTTTTTTAGCCTCAATTCCAGTTGGAGCTTTAATTACTAATATTCTTGTAATAAATAATTACAGAGATATTGATGAGGATAGATTGGCTGGAAAAATAACTTTAGCCGTTATTTTAGGAAAAAACCTTACAAGAGTTCAATTTTTATTACAGCTCGCTGCATCTTTTATTGTACCTGTTTTATTATTCTTCCTTTATGATTTTAAAATTTGGATTCTTCTTCCTCTTTTATCATTACCCCTTGCTATTAAATTAGTAAATATGCTTTTCCTTCTGGACGGCTTTCAGCTAAACAAAGCTCTTGAAATCACTGCTAAATTTTCTGCTATTTTTGGTTTATTATTTTCGGTCGGACTCGCTTTTAGATAAAACATTATATTATAATTTTTAATTATCTTTATCTCTTTTATGAATAAGATTGAACTAATTTATTCGCCTTACAAACTTCAACTCAAAAAAACTTTTTTCACAGCTAAAGATAAAATCAAAGTTCGAAAAGGCTTTATAATTAAACTTCAAAGTTCCTCCGGTCGCTTTGGTATAGGAGATGCCGCTCCCCTTCCCCAATTTGGCTCCGAATCATACGACGAAGCCTTAAACGTCTTAAGAAATATAAAACTCAATTTTAAAATTGATATTGAAAATATTTACGAAAGCATTGATAATGTTTTATCACGATTTTCAAAACTCCCCGCTCTTAGGTCTGGTATCGAGCAAGCATTACTAAATTTAATTTGCAGCGATCATAATATTAGTCTTAATCAACTCCTCGAAAGAAATTCAAAAAAGATAATAAATGTAAACGCTGTAATTGGACTTTTATCCCCCGCCGAAAGCGCTAATAGAGCTTTATTGCTACAAGATAGTGGTTTTTCAACATTAAAAGTAAAATTAGGAAGAGATTCTTTTCAAAAAGATTTGGAATGTATTGAAGCTATTATAAAAGGATTAAATGACAAAATTAAAATTAGAATTGATATAAATGGAAAATGGAATCTATCTAATGCAAAAAGAAACCTTAAATTACTTGAACAATTCAATATCGAATTTGCTGAACAACCTGTAAACCGGATTGACAGTTTTTTAGAATTATCTAAAGCTACTTTAATTCCACTGGCTGCTGATGAATCCATACGTTCAATAAAAGATGCAAAATTATTTCTCGATAATAACGCAGCAAAAGTATTAGTGTTAAAGCCCATGATGCTTGGAGGAATTATTCCTACTCTAAAGATAATTGATATGGCTAAGCTACAAAATGTTAAAGTAGTAATTTCTTCTTCCTTCGAATCTTCAATTGGAAGATCGATGGCTATTTTTGCGGCTTCTCTCGTCCAAGAAGATTTAGCGCATGGCTTGGCAACTGCTGAATATTTTAAAAACGATCTTACTAAAAATCCTTATCCTGTAAAACATGGAAAAATATACTTATGAACTTTTTCGGTGCTTTATCCAAATATAAAATAGACAAGACAAAAACTGCGTTAATATTTAACGATAAATGTTATTCCTATAATGAATTATTTCTAAAAATAAATTCCGTAAGCGTTGCATTAAAAAAATTAGGAATAGAAAAAAATGATAATGTGGCTTTGCTCAGCAGCAACTCCGATGAATTCGTAATTATCATTTTTGCATTGTGGAATATAGGCGCCGTGCCAATTCCAATAAATATTAGACTTCTTCCTGAAGAAATATTAAAATTGACTGACTTTACCCAATGCAAGTTTCTCTTACATGATGACTTTTCCATATTTTCTTCAAAAAATCAAAATATGCAAATATTTTCTTTCGCTGATTTATTTAACTCTGACTATTACCACAGTGAACATTTCCATTTTCATATTAACGGAAAAGATATTGCCTTAATTCTTTTCACTTCTGGTTCAACTGGCAATCCTAAAGGAGTTGTTATTACTTTTAATAATTTTATTCGAAGCGCTGAAAATGGAAACCAAATATTTAAACATCAGGAACATGAACGATGGCTTGCCTCACTTCCTTTTTATCATGTTGGTGGATTTAGCATCATCACAAGAAGCTTTTTATATGGCGCTACACTCATTATTCCAGATGGGCAAGGACATGAAGAAATAAAAAACGCTCTTTATAATTTTGATCCTACACAAACTTCATTTGTAACCACTCAACTTAAAAGGCTTCTTGAAACACAAACAAAACCAAACCCTTCCTTAAAGCACGTTTTGCTTGGCGGTGGATTTTTAGAGAATGAACTTGTTGAGAGTGCAATTTCTTACGGCTGGAATGTTTCCAAATCTTACGGTGCAACCGAAACTACTTCCTTTGTTACAGCTCTTTCTTCTTCTGAATTTAAAAATAAACCCGACTCTGCTGGTAAATCTTTAATCCCAAATAAAATTTTTATTGTTGATGAAGAAAAAAAATTTTTACCATCTGGCTCGGTTGGAGAAGTTGTAATTAAAAGTGATTCAGTTGCTGAAGGATATTTTAATAACCCAAAAGAAACTTCTGAAAAATTTATAAACGGATTATATTTTACCGGCGACTTTGGATGGCTTGATGATGAAGGTTATTTATTCATCGAAGTTCGACGGAACGATCTTATTATTTCTGGCGGTGAAAATATTAGCCCTTTAGAGGTTGAAAAAGAAATTCAAAAACATCCTTCTATTATTGAAGCATGTGTCTTCGGGCTGAAAGATGATGTTTGGGGGCATTCTGTCTGTGCTGCCTTAATTACAAAACAAAATAGTAAAATAACTTTAACTGAGTTAAACTCTTTCCTTGCAGATAAGCTTTCATCTTATAAACTTCCAAAAAAGATTTTTATTACGGATGAATTTCCCAAAACTGAACTTGGTAAGATCCAAAAAGAAAAACTAAAAGAAATGCTCCTTAAGTGATAATAAAATCCTACAACGTCTGATAAACAAAACCAAAAATATTTGATGAAGTAAAATACTTTGTTTGTCCTTTAAATTTGTTTATTACTTTAAATGCATGGAAAAGCTTTTGTAAATTATTTCTTTCATCGGTGCTTTCTTCCATGTATTTCTATTTACAAAAACATGAACAGTTTTAACTAAACAGCATTCCTCGGACTTATCATTTTTACAAAAATAGGTAAGTTCAAAAGATGACTTTTTTAAGTTAGTAACTATAATTTCAGTTGTAACTGTTTCACCCGCTCTTAAAGATTTATGATAATGGGCTTCGGCTTTTAGTATTGGAACCACGTATTCTTGGTTTTCAAAAAAATTATCTTCAAGATTAAAAGACTCAATCATTGCTTCATAAGCAGAGTGACAAAGATTAAATATTCTTGAGAAAAATAATATCCCTGCCGGATCGCAATCATAAAAATTAATTTTTCCAGTATGCTTAAACATAATCACCTAACAATTGTACTATTGGATGTATCAAGAAGACTTTTGGGAACCGCTTTTATAATTTCTTCTTCAAGTGCATCAATAAAATGCTGCTTGAGTAAAAACTTACTATAAACTATTCCTATTTCTCTTTTTGGTACCGGTACATTAAACTCACGCACAAGTGATAATTGAAGATTATCTGTAATATCTTTCACGGCAAGATATGGAAGAAGCGTTATTCCAAAATCCTGTTCTACTAATCTTTTCAGTGTATCGATAGAGCCACTTTCAAAAAGAATTTTTCTATCTCCTTCTTTCCATTCTCTTTCACTGCTTTTACATAATTTTAGTGCTTGCCCTCTTAAACAATGACCTTCTTTTAAAAGCAATAAGTCCTCCGTAGAAAGATCATCAATATTCAGACTTTTTTTCATAAATAATTTATTGCTGCGCGAAATATATCCCACAAAAGGTTCGTAATATAAAGTTCGTTCTAACAAATCATTATTAAAAATTGGAAGAGCGAGAATGCCAGCATCAAGCAAGTCCTTGTCTATCGCGTTAAGAATCTCGTTTGTAGTTATTTCATCAATTACTAATTCGATTAAAGGATATTTTTCAACAAAAGATTTAATAAAAAGAGGAATAAGATACGGAGCAATAGTAGGAATAATTCCAATTTTAAGTTTGCCTTTGAAGTCTCCAGTTTCCTTATCGATAATATTTTGAAGTCTTTCGGACTCTGCAAGAATAATTTTCGCTTGTTTAATAATTTTGGAGCCAACATCAGTGGGAACAACTGGCTGTTTACTTCTGTCAAAAATTATTACACCAAGCTCTTCTTCAAGTTTTTGAATTTGCATACTGAGTGTAGGCTGCGTAACAAAGCAATGGCTCGCCGCAATTCCGAAATGACGGAAATTATCAACGGCAACTATATAATATAATTGTGGAAGCGTCATTAAAGAAAGTCTTTGATTTAAAACATCTGTTACAAATATAAGAAAAGCTAAAAGTAATGAAAATATAAAGTCATTTAATGTGATTAAGAAGTAACGAGTTCTATCAAAAGTTTAACATTTTTAACATTGAAAATAAAATGTGCATTAAGTTATCCAAAACATTTTTTCGCTCTTAATCTCTTTCTTGTTGTCATATTTTTGAACAGATTTTTGACAAGATAATTCTTATTTAGCATTTTGTCCAATAGATTCTATCTATTTTGCGATAAATATTATCTATTTGTTCTGTGCTTAAGTCAGCGCTAATTTAGAGAAACAAAAAACATAAAATCATTAACATAAGGAGCACAAAAATGAATAGCATATTATCGATTGGTTCCAAATTTCCGGAATTCAAAAAAACAACTGTTGTATCTATTGAAAAAGGAAAAGAATTTTCAGAAGCATCATCTGAAGATCATAAAAAAGCTGGGAAATGGATGGTAATGTTCTGGTATCCTAAAGATTTTACCTTCGTTTGCCCTACTGAAATTGCTGAGTTCAATAAAAATTATGAAGAATTTAGAGACAGAGACGCATTACTTTATGGAGCTTCTACTGATTCTGAATATGTACATCTTGCTTGGCGAAAAGATCATAACGATTTAAGAGAACTAAAATTCCCTTTAATTGCTGATACATCAAAATCACTTGCGGAATCACTTGGAATCCTTGAAGCAAATGAAAAAGTAGCATACAGAGTTACTTATATTGTAGATCCAGATGGTATTATACGCTGGGTATCTGCTAATGATCTTAACGTTGGAAGAAATGTTAAGGAAGTTCTTCGCGTTCTTGATGCATTACAGACTGACGAATTATGCCCTTGCAATTGGGAAAAAGGTCAGGAAACAATTAAAGTAGCATAGGTTCTGCTAATTCAAATAATTCATTGCAGCACAGGCTTTAGTCTGTGCTGCTAAATTTTACTAAACAATCTTTCAGATATTTTTTATGTCAATGAATGAAACTAAAATAGATTTATTAAAGGATCTTGGGTTAAACGAAGAACACAAGTTCGACAACCTTGAAATAATGGCTACTGGTGAAACTAAGTTTCTTCGCGATTTAAGAATTAACTTAAAAAATACTTTATCATCCGAAAATTTTAATTTGAAAGAAGCATACATGATTGCTCTTGCAATTGCAGTAAATGAAAAGCATAAAATATTAATTGATTCATTTACTGCATTTGCAAAGCAAAACGGAGCAACTGATGCCGATATTGCCGAAGTCTACGCATGTGCATCAACATTAGCAATAAATAACGTTTATTATAGGTTTAAACATTTTATTAAAGGCAGCAACGAAAATTATCAATCGATGCCGGCTGGCATAAAGATGAATGTCATGATGAGTCCGATAATTGGGAAAGAATTATTTGAGTTGATAAGTCTTGCTGTTTCTGCTGTAAACGGATGTGAGTCATGTGTAAATTCTCATGAAGAATCTGTAAGAAAATATGGGACTTCTGAAAAAAGAATTTTTGATGCAATCCGTCTTGCTAGCGTTGTAAGAGGGCTTTGTATTGCGTTAAATTAAAATATGGTTTAAATAGCTTTACAATAATTTATCTCTCTTCAAAGTAAAATTTAAATTATGTCTTTCGCTTTCAATTATTTTTTTGCTATAACATTCTTCTTTTACTATCTTTCCATAACAAGTTTAAACAACTCCATGCTCTGAATAATTGGAAAAAGAAAAAAAAATACAAATAATTAGAGCCGCAGCAAAGCGCTTTGATAGACACGGCTTAAACAAAACTACTCTCGATGAAGTTGCACGTGATTTACGAATTGGAAAGGCAAGCATCTACCATTACTTTAAATCCAAAGATGATTTGTATTTTGCCGTATTAAATTGGGAAGGAAACCGACTTCTTGACGAAATAAAAGATATTCTAAAAAAGCCGGAAACCACTATCATAGATAAATTAAAAGAGTATTTAGGAGCAAAAGAAAATCTTAGACAAAGATTCAAAATCTTAGACGATACTATTATTCACATTCTTAGTGAAACATCGTTTGAAAACGAGATAAATTTTTTTTCTGATTTTACCTTAAAGGAGGAAGAAATTGTTTTACAGTTTATTACAGAAAATGTAAAAAATAAAAGTGAAAATGTTCAATCAATAGCATCTATTATAATTTTGCAAAGTTGGAATATATTTTTTGCCGGAAGGCTTAATGTTGGAAGCTCAGAAAAACTTTCTGTATTAAAAGAGGAATTTATAAAATTATTTGAAGGGAAAATTATTTAAGTAAAAATAAATTTAACCAAACCTTCCAGAGATGTAATCTTCAGTTTGCTTATTTGCCGGTTTAGTAAAGATTTTTTTTGTAATATCGTATTCAATCAAATTACCCATAAAAAAGAATGCAGTTCGATCGCTTATACGGGCTGCTTGCTGCATATTATGGGTAACAATAACAATTGTATAATTTTCCTTTAAGTGATGGATTAATTCTTCAATCTTTGCGGTTGCAATTGGATCTAAAGCGCTTGCTGGCTCATCCATTAAAATAATTTCTGGATCGTTTGCCAGAGTTCTTGCAATACAAAGCCGTTGCTGCTGCCCTCCCGAAAGTCCAAGAGCTGAAGAATTTAGTCTATCTTTAACTTCATCCCATAGCGCAGAATGATGTAAAGTTCTTTCAACTATTTCATTCAAAGCACTTTTGGATTTAATTCCGTTAATTCTTGGTCCATAAGTTATATTATCATAAATGCTTTTAGGGAAAAGATTCGCTTTCTGAAAAACCATTCCAATTTTTTTTCTAAGTAAAACGACGTCAACATTTCTACTGTAAATATCTTCGCCGTCAATTAAAATGTTGCCATTTATTTTTACATCATGAATCAAATCATTCATCCTATTTAAAGTTCGTAAAAAAGTAGTTTTTCCACAACCGGATGGACCTATTAAAGCTGTAACTTTATTTGAGGGAATAACCATCGATATTTGTTTAAGAGCCTGTTTCTTACCGTAAAACAAGTCTAAATTTTTTACTTGTATTTTATTTTCATCAAACATAAAAAGTAAAATTAGCAGAAATTAATAAATTGCTTCTCTTATCTTTGCGCTAATATAATCCATAATCCAAACAACAAGAGCAATCATTAAAACGATAAGACCAACCTCATTCCACCTTGCCAGGCCTTGATACTGCATAAGCATAGTACCAATACCTCCTCCGCCAACAAGTCCAATAATAGTAGCCATTCTTACGTTAATATCCCAACGGTAAATTGTAAATGATAAAAATGGTAAAATGATTTGAGGAACCACAGCATGCCATACCACTTGAACCTTATTGGCACCAGTAGCAGAAATAGCTTCAACAGGTCCAGGTTCTATACCCTCAATTGCTTCAGAATACAGTTTTGCGTTAGAGGCAATTGTGTGAACAAGCAGAGCTATCATACCCGCAAATGGGCCTATACCAACCCACACAGAAAAAATAATTGCCCAAATAAGTGGCTCAATCGACCTAATAAAATTCAGAAGAATTCTTAACACATAATAAATCGCAAAAGAAATTTTATTTTCTTTCATCAAATTGCGCGCAGTAAAAAAGCTAATAAACAAAGTTGGTGGAATTGAAATTAAAGTAGCAACTAGAGCAATATAAATTGTTTCGATCATTGCAAAAAGCGCATCGTCAAAAATTCCTAAATTAGGCTGAAATAGAGAACCAAAAATTCTTTCTGCACCTTGAATACCGTCGGAACTAAATAAACTTACAATCGAAATTCTTGTTACAATCCATCCTGCAATAAAAGTAATATTAAAAAGAAACCATGCAAAAATTTCAGAAGTCCATTTAGTTACTTTATTATCTTTTGCAATTCCGAAAAGTTTGCATGATAATGACGTTCTAGAAAATGACCAAGCAGTACCGATAATAACACTTAAAAAAAACACTTCGGCAATTTGATACCAAGAAAATGGAAGATCTCGTAAATCTAAAATAAACCTATAATAAATAGCGCGCTGTAAAACAAGGATGCTATAAAAGACGAAGAAAATATCCAAGAAAACAGCTTTAATAAAATTAAAATTATCCTCTTTCTTTTTATTATCAGCTATCATTTTTTGAGGATGAAGTTCTAATTCGGGATCGTTAATCATCTTATCTCCACTTCTTCTGCTTCTTCACCATAAATTGTTTTAAACCATGTTTCATCAATATCGCCAGGCAAGCCTTGGTAAATTATTTCACCTGCTTTAAGAGCAATAACACGTGTTGCATATCTTCTTACAAGGCTTAAAAAGTGAAGGTTACAAATAACAGTAGTACCCATTTCTTTATTTATTTTTTCAAAATATTGCATAACGGAATTAGATGTAGCCGGATCCAAAGAAGCAACTGGTTCATCTGCAAGCAACAATTTTGGGCTTTGCATTAAGCTTCTGGCAATTGCTACTCTCTGTTGCTGACCACCGCTTAATGAATCGGCTCTAATTTTTGCTTTATCGCTAATACCAACTGTCTCAAGGCATCTATATGCATCAGAAATAACATCCTCAGAATAACGTTCCAAAATAGAATCGATTGTACCAAGCGAACCAAGGCGTCCGTTTAGAACATTCGAAAGTACAGAGCGTCTTTTAATTAAATTAAACTGCTGAAAAACCATGCCGATTTGAGTTTTAACTTTTCTTAACTGTTCTCCTTTTAGGTGCGTTATTTCCTGCCCAAGAAATTTTACAACCCCAGAGGTAGGTTCGATAAGACGATTTATACATCGTAATAAAGTCGACTTACCAGACCCGCTTAAACCAATTACAACTAAAAATTCACCTTCTTCAACATTAAAGCTTATACCTTTAAGAGCATGAGTACCATTATTATAAATTTTATGTAAGTTTTTAATTTCAAGAATCATTTCTTAACCAAATTTTCAAATGTAATATGCTGTTTTTCTAAAAGTTTACGCAGCCCATCATAATCACTATCTTTAGTAGGAATCAGCCCGGTAATATCGTAAATATCAAAAAGAGCTTTTTTGCCTTGTGGTGTTTTAACAAATTTAAGCAAAGCTTCAATAATTTTATCTTTCATATTTTCACTCAAATCTTTTCTAAAAACCCAGGGATCGTTTGGTATGTCTTGAGTAAAACCAATAATTTTAACTTTTTGTGTTACATCTGGAAATTGAGGAAGTACCCTCATGCGGGCATCCATAATTTCACCGGTTTTAGGATCTGGTGGAGCATAGTAAGTTGCGCCAGCATCAACTTGCCCTTGATAAACCATGGTCACTACATTATCATGTTTCATCGCAAAAACAGTTTCACTTGGTTTTATTCCTCTATCATCAAGCATGGCTTTAGGAAGAATGTAGCCAGAAGTAGATGACGGATCAACATAAGCCATTTTTCTTCCGTTAATATCTTCTAAAGAATTTACGCCGGAACCAGTTCGAGCAATAAATTGTCCTTTATAAGTGGTCTGATTTCCCTCCCTTACAACTCTAAGCTTTGCTTCCGCACCATATTTTGCATGAGCCATCAAATATGAAAAAGTATTAATTGCTGCAATATCTGCTTTCCCACTTCCGAAAGCTTCAACTACAGCTATAAAACTTGCTGGGACAGCAGTAATAAAGTAATAACCTGTTTCTTTGTGTAAATAATCAGTTAGTGATTTAGCATTAAAAGAAATTCTATTGGCATCTACAGAAGGAGTAAAATAGAGCCTAATTGGATTAGAATAAGTTCCCAAAGCTCCTTCATTTAACTGTCTTAATGAAATAGCTGTTATAAAAATTAAAATTGGCGATAAATAAATTAAATATTTTATGAATTTCATAGAGATTTTTTTTGATGGTAGTAAATATGCAAATAAGTAATAAATCATTCAAACTTTTTGAAGCTGTCTATATTAAATTTTAATTATTATTTCACCTTGCACAAAAAATTTTAAAGTTTGTAAGAATAAAATTTTTTAAGCAAAAAATTATACCCTTGCTGCTTTTACAAATATTTTGTGCTATAAATCAATGCAATTGATTTTATGAATGAATAAGTTGCTTAAAAGATTAGGAAAGGTAGGGTGCTTAAAATTCCTTCATCTTAGGAGTTGAAAATAATCTTCTTGTTACCATTTTATTTTATAAAATAACTAAAAAGTTAGAGGTGAAACATGGAAGATATGAAAAAATACACAATCGCAGTTTTACAAGACTTAATAAATACCTGCAAAGAGGAATATTCGCTATTCGAAAAAGCTTCAAAAAAAACGGAAGACCCTGAGCTAAAATCTCTTTTCTCTGCCTATGCCCAAGAAAAAAAAGAACACTTTATTAAATTAGAATCAGAAATAAGAAGACTTGGAGGAAGCTGTAAAATCAATGAAAATAATTCGGAAAAATTGGAAGATTTTTCTAAATCATTTTTACATGAAGATACGCAGGAAGATCTTATTGCTGAATGCTTGAAAAAGGACGACCAAACTATAAGAAGATATTTTAACGCAATAAGAAAAAATATTTTGTGGGAAGTTGTTCCTCTTGTTGCCAAACAATATTTCGGTTCAAAAAACCTTCATGATCAGATAAGAAACGTTTGTATCGAAAGAGTAAGTCGCCCAATTACCACTAGTGTTTGAAATACAAAATAAAAATAATTTATCTGGAAAATTAAGTCAGTCAAATAAAGAATTTTCTCCCGTTTGATGTTTTAATTTTCCGAACCTTTTGTATGCTAGTTCGGTAGCCTCTCTTCCGCGGGGAGTTCTTTGTATAAAACCTTGTTGAATTAGGAAAGGCTCGTAAACTTCTTCTAAAGTTCCGGGATCTTCGTTTACCGCAACTGCTAATGTACTTAGCCCAACGGGGCCGCCTTTATATTTTTCAATAATTGCAAGTATAATTTCTTTATCCATTTCATCCAAACCGTATTCATCAACCTCAAGTGCAGATAATGCAATTTTAGCAGTTTCAATATCAACAACTTTTTTATTATCGAAATCAGCAAAGTCTCTAGTTCTTCTTAAAAGTCTATTAGCAATTCTAGGTGTACCTCTTGATCTTTTAGCAATTTCATAAGCTGCATCTTCATTTATCTTTAAATTCAAAATTTTTGCAGAACGCTCAACAATTTTATAAAGAGTTTCAGCTTCATAATAATCTAATCTAAATTTTATCCCAAAGCGATCTCTTAATGGCGAAGTTAGCATCCCTGCTCTTGTTGTAGCTCCAACGAGTGTATATTTAGGAAGCTTTATCTGAACTGACCGTGCACTTGGACCAGAATCAATCATTATATCAAGTTTATAATCTTCCATTGCAGAATAAAGATATTCTTCCACAACCGGACTTAATCGATGTATTTCATCAATAAAAAGGACGGACTTCTCTTCAAGGTTAGTTAAGATACCTGCTAAATCTCCTGGCTTTTCTAACACTGGACCAGATGTAATTTTTAACTTTACTTTCATCTCATGAGCTATTATGTAGGCTAGAGTTGTCTTGCCTAACCCTGGAGGTCCAGTTAATAAAACATGATCAAGAGCCTCATCTCTTTTACCAGCGGCAGAGACAAAAACATTTAAATTATCAGTAATCTTTTTCTGTCCGACAAATTCAGAAAGGTTAAAAGGACGCAATGCTTGATCAAAGCTTTTCTCTTCTTCGCTTAATTCTGGATTTGTCATATTAGATTTACGCATGATTATTCTTTTTGATAATTATGTTACTAATTCTTTATTTCTTATCTTAAATTTATTAATTAAGTAAACCATTATTCCCATCAATGTTATCATTACAAGAGCCGAACCAATAGCACCCCATGCACCAAAACTTTTAGCAAATAATAAATCTATGCCAGGATTCCAAGCACTTCCATAAAGAATCATCAGATGAACAATGTAAATCAGCAAAGTATTTCTTCCTACAAGAATAAAGAACTTTGGTATGGAATTCACTTCCAAAGATATAAATGAAACTACTGAATTTAAAAATAAAACAATTCCCATTCTATACAATATAAGATTAGGACTATTAGACCAAAAATCGCTTTTAACGTTAAAAGCAAGTTCTACTTGATGTCCAATGATTGACAATATTATAAACATCGCGCCGAGAAAAGTTAAATTTAAACTAAACTTTGCAGTTTTAAAAATGTTTGGATGTTTTGCTAAATAACTGCCAAGAATGCCACCAGCAATTACATAACCAGCCCAAGGAAACAAAGGGAAATTAGAGCCACTTCCATTATAAAAATAACCTGCAAGCGCTATTGGAAAAATTCTGAGCCAATCTATTTTACTAAATGGAATAGATAAAATAAAGAAAAATAAAGTGAAAAAAGTAAAAACTATGTAATCACTTATTTTTAATTTTTCCGCTATAAATGCGGCAATCATTAAGAACAATAATCCAAAAGCAATTAACTGAAGAACATCTACAGCAAAAAAAGTTTTCCATTGCCCCAGAGAAACATTTGAAAAATAAAACAGTGTTGGAGTTGGATAGCGCAGCAAATAACCAAGTACCAATAATAGAAAGAATCTTATAATCCCTTTTTTAACTCTTGGATTTTTTTCAAATGGTTCATTTACTAGTCTAAAAAGATACATAAATACATTGCCTGCCGTAAATAAGAAAATAGGCGCCGTCATACCGCGCATAAAAAACCATAACGAAAAAATAGGATTGCTAAGATTTCTGTATTGATCGGAAAGCAACACATCGATAGTATGCCCCTGCACCATTTGAAGCACCGCAAAAGCCCTCATTAAATCTATAAAAATTATTCTATTCTTTTTCGAACTTTCTGTCATCTAAATTATTTTTGCAAAAAATTTAAAATATGAGGCGATAAAATAAGGAATTTTAGAACAAATATTTAATATTAATATTTCTAAAAATCTTTATTCCTTGGACGGGAAATGATATCGTTGTTAATAAAAATTTTATGGGATAAAGAAATTTTGATTTTCTTTATTTTCCTAAATGTCAACAATTACAGTCAGAATTAATTTAAATTAAATTTAATAAAAATGGGTTCAGACTTTTGCTAAACGCCTGAACCCTATCTTAATTTTTCTATTGATAAATTATACATCAGAACTAATATCATTTAATATTAATTGTTTTTGGCTTTATTTTGTCATGTTTTGGTAAAATAACAGTAAGCTGTCCATTTTCATACGAGGCTGAAATTTTAGCGCCATCAATACCATCCGATATTTTGAATTCCCTATAATAATTTGGGTATCCTACTTCTTTAAGAATAAATTTCTTATCGTCTTTTTCTTTTTGATTTGATTTACCCAAAATTATAAGGGTATTATCTTCAAGTTTTACATGAATATTTTCTTTGTCAATTCCCGGAGTATTAGCAATAAGAACATATTCATTTTCATTTTCATAAATATCAACAAGTGGTGTATAATTTAATTCAGTTTCAGCTAATGTATTCCATAAAGATTCTTTTTCTTCTGCGACATTTATATTTTCATTACTATCAATCATCTTCATCACCTTAAAATTTAATTATTATTAATTTACTTTTTAATTTATTCCCGGACTTCAAAACGAAGCCCGGGAAAGTAGGAATGATCAATTATTTTTTCTTTTTATCTTTTTCTTCGTCAACAACTTCGTAAGATGCATCTTGAACTTCCTTTTCATCCTTCGGCTTAGATTCACTTCCGGATTGTTGGCTGCTTTGTTGCTGTTGTTCGGCACCTGGTGTAGGACCAGCTTGAGAATATAGCTGAGAAGCAACCTCACTCCATACTTTATTCAAAGAATCTGAAGCTGATTTTATCTGGTCAGTATTGTTAGATGCAATTGCATCTTCAACTTTCTTAATCTCGGCTTCAAGTTTGGACTTAGCATCAGGCGAAATTTTGTCTTTAAGTTCATCCAACTGTTTCTTAGTTTGGAATACAAGACTATCTGCTTGATTTTTAACTTCAATTGCTTCTTTTCTCTTCTTGTCTTCAGCAGCATGTTCTTTAGCACTATTCTTCATTTTTTCAATTTCCTCTTTGGTCAAACCGCCGGAAGAAGTAATCCTAATACTTTGTTCCTTACCGGTAGCTTTATCTTTAGCAGATACATGAAGAATACCATTAACGTCAATATCGAAAGTAACTTCAATTTGCGGTACGCCTCTTGGTGCAGGTGGTATTCCATCGAGATGAAATCTGCCAAGAGATCTGTTATCTGCAGCCATGGGTCTTTCACCTTGAAGGACATTAATCTCAACAGATGGTTGATTATCAGAAGCTGTTGAGAAAATTTCGCTTTTCTTAGTTGGGATTGTTGTGTTAGCATCAATCAATTTAGTCATTACACCGCCAAGAGTTTCAATACCAAGCGAAAGCGGAGTAACATCAAGGAGTAACACATCTTTAACATCTCCAGTAAGAACGCCGCCTTGAATTGCCGCACCTATTGCAACAACTTCATCGGGGTTTACACCTTTATGAGGTTCTCTTCCGAAAATATTCTTTACAAGTTCTTGAACCATAGGAATTCTTGTTGAACCACCGACGAGAATTACTTCGTCAATTTGAGAAGCTGTAACACCAGCATCTTTCAAAGCTTGTTCACAAGGTATTCTTGTTTTTTGAACAAGATCATCTATCAACTGTTCAAACTTGGACCTCGTTAGATTTATGTTAAGATGTTTTGGCCCATCCTGAGTAGCAGTAATAAACGGCAAGTTCACATCGGTAGAAGCAGATGAAGACAACTCAATCTTAGCTTTTTCTGCAGCTTCTTTTAACCTTTGAAGAGCCATTGGATCTTTTCTTAAATCTATTCCTTCTTGCTTTTTAAATTCATCAGCAAGGTAATCAATAATTCTCTGGTCAAAATCATCTCCTCCAAGATGAGTATCACCGTTTGTAGATTTCACTTCAAAAACGCCATCACCTAATTGGAGGACAGAAATATCAAAAGTACCGCCACCAAGATCGTAAACAGCAACAATATGATCTTTTGTTTTTTTATCAAGGCCATAAGCAAGAGCAGCAGCCGTTGGCTCATTAATAATTCTTCTAACTTTTAGTCCGGCAATTTCGCCTGCGTCTTTTGTAGCTTGGCGCTGCGAATCATTAAAATAAGCCGGAACAGTAATTACAGCTTCAGTAACTTCCTGCCCTAAATATTCTTCAGCAGTTTTTTTCATTTTTTGAAGAATTATTGCGCTTATTTCTGGTGGAGAATAAACTCTGTCATCAATTTTTACACGTGCAGAATTTCCGTCTCCAGCAACAATTTCATAAGGAACTTTTGTTTTCTCCTCAGTTACTTCATTTACAAACCTTCCCATAAATCTTTTTATAGAGAAGACGGTATTTTTTGGATTAGTAATTGCTTGTCTTTTTGCGGGTTGTCCAACAAGTCTTTCGCCGTTTTTAGTAAACGCAACAACAGACGGTGTTGTTCTGCCTCCTTCTGAATTAGGTATAACTACGGGATCATTGCCTTCCATTACGGCAACGCATGAGTTTGTTGTTCCTAAATCAATTCCAATTATTTTTCCCATTATAGATCACTCCTTTGTTATAATTAATCGAACAGCTTATACCGTTCGTTTTTTGTTATTTAATATCAATTTTTCTTTCAGTAGATGGTTGTTCTTCAAGCTTGGGTATTAAAATATAAAGAACACCGTTTTCAAACTTTGCCTCAATATTATTAGAATCAACAGCATCTGAAAGAGTAAAACTTCTTTCAAATTTCCCAAACCTTCTTTCGTTAATAAAAATGTTTTTGTCTTCACTTTTTTCCGAGGGTTTTTTCTTCTCACCGCTGATTGTTAATATATTTTTCTCAAACTTTATTTTAATATTTTCTTTTTCAATACCAGGCAATTCCATCTCTAAAAAAATTTTTTTCTCATCACCATAAACATCACACCTTGGCTGAAAGCTTAACCATTCACGATAGTTTGAAATTCCGGTTCCTTTTATAAAATCCTTTATTCCATTTTCTATTGTGTCTGTATCTAAGCTCCCGTTAAAATTAAATAATGTCATTTTATTTTCCTTTCCAAAAATCTGTATATCGCTTAACAATTATTATGCCGGCAGAAAATTCGACATAATACTTTATAATATAATAAATTATAGATAATTGACATTTAAGAGATCCCTTCTCCAAAATTGGCATACACTCTGTCTCTTTGTCTGAAACAAAAGAATATCGTCAAAAAATCTGACACTTTTTCGAAAATTTAATATCTTTGCATTTAATTATTTGAGGTCATTTTGTTCGATTTAGAAAATTTTGACATTAAACTTAATACTGAATTTATAGGGAGAAATTTTATTTATTCAGAAGAGATCGATTCTACAAATTCTTTCTTACTGGATAAATCAAACAAATTTAATTCTGACGGTACAGTTCTTCTTGCGGAAAAACAAACAAAAGGGAAAGGACGAATGGGAAGAACCTGGTACAGTGCTAAAGGACAGAATTTGACATTTTCTATATTGTTAACGGAAAAAAAACACTTTGCTAAAAATATTAATTTGATAAATTTTGCTTCTTCTCTTGCTGTTGCCGTTTCAATCGAAAGCCAGTACCAGATTAAAACGGAATTAAAATGGCCAAATGATGTTTTAGTAAATGGTAAAAAAATAGCCGGTATTTTACTTGAATCATCCTTGCAAGGTGATAAAATTAAACGGTTGGTTATTGGGGTAGGAATTAATGTTAATCAATCTCAATTTCAAGGCAGTTTTAATATCCCGCCTACTTCGCTTAGAAATGAACTTGGTGAAATTTTGGAAAGGGAAAGACTACTTGCTGAGTTTCTTAATGACTTTGAAGAACTGCTTCTTAAAGTAAGAACCGAACCGTTAGAAATATTAAAAGACTGGAAAGCAAAATGTAGACTTATCGGCGAAAAAATTGCCGTTGGTGAAGGTGAAAAAGTGAAGTACGGAATTTTTGATGACATTGACGATGAAGGTTACCTTCTTTTAAAAAATAAAAACAAAATTGAAAAAATATTTTACGGCGACGTGAGTTTACAATAATGCTTCTTGCATTAGATATAGGAAATACAAAAATTAAAACTGGACTCTTCCCAATTTCAAGTCATTCTAAGGAAGGTAAAATCTTCATCCATGATTATAAAAATTTTTCTTCAGAAAAAACTTTACAGCAATACCTGAAATCAACCTCTTTTTCCTATGCAGCTATTTCTTCCGTTGTTCCAGAAAAAACTAAATTATTAAAAAATTTTTTAACAAATGAATTTTCAATTTCCCCATTTGTAATTTCAAAAGACTCAAATTTTAATTTAAAAATTAAATACCATACACCTGCTACACTTGGAATTGATAGAATTTGCGCATCCGAAGGAGCTTTTTTAATTTATAAAAATTCTGCTGAGTTTGGAAGTTACGATATAAAAACTTTTTTAATTATAATTGATTTTGGCACAGCTACAACAATAAATGTTATATCTTATCCGGCTAAATTTATTGGAGGAACTATTGCACCAGGAATAAAAATGATGTCAAGGGCTTTAACCAAAAATACTGCACAACTACCAGAATTTGGACTAAATGACTACAAAAAAATAATCGGTACCGATACAAAATCTTCATTAGCTTCTGGGGTATTAAACGCCACAATTGGATTGATTGAAAGAGTAATAAACAATTTAAAATTAGAACACGGAGCAAGCAAAATTAAAATATTTATTACCGGAGGAAATTCAAAACAACTTTTGCCATATCTTAATTTTGAATATGAGTTTGAAAAAGCTTTAGTGCTAAAGGGCATAAAAGCTTTGTTTGATATAAACAAAAAGTAATAATAAATTTCTCAAATAAAATATATTCAGTACCAGTCCGGAAACATACTTCCTTATATAAAAAAATGATATCTCTTTCGAAGCTTAATATCCATCTAAGTTTGTATTGTTATTGTATTTTTTAGATAAAATAATAAGTGAACTATCCTTTAGCCCGTGGTTTAGCATATTTATTCCACGCGCCGGAATGCCCCTGTCTTGGAAATTCAATTCGCTTTTGACCGTAAGATTTTCCATTCAGGAATAATTCAACTTCATTGCAATTGTTATAACAAAGTACCGGAATAATTTGTCCTTCTCTTCCTTTCCAATTCCAATGCGGGAAAAGATGAAGCATAGGTTTAGATATCCATTGGCTTTGATAAAAATAAAAACCGTCTTTAGGGAATCCACAAAGATCAAGTACACCAAATGAGCTATTCTTGTAAGGCCACTCTGATTCACCGAGGTAATCAATTCCCGTCCACATAAAATCACCAATTACATAATCATGCAATCGGACAAACTTCCAAAGCTGCTCTGCATCCACCATCCTAAAGTCATAGTCAGGATTAGTACAAGAAGAATCATTACCAAAAGAATATTCGCCACGTATTCCCCCACTGTTTGATTCGCTTTCTGTTCCGATAATTTTCCAGTTTGGATGATCATGCCGATCTATACTGTAATACAATTCTCTTCTTTCATGCCAACGGTCAACATAATTATAACCGACAATATCAAGACCTTCCAAGAACCCAGGCAGTGTTGCGCCGCCGTCAGCAGCAATGTCATCACACGCCGAAGTAACCGGTCTTGTAGAATCTTCTTTATGACATATTTTTACAAAAGTTTTTAAAGTCTTTACACCTTCTACTGTTTTCTGATCCGGAATTTCATTTCCCACGCTCCAGATGACAATTGAAGGATGATTTCGATCGCTTTGCAGCATAGAAGTTAGATCCCGTTTACCCCATTTATCAAAATAAATATGATATCCGTATGTTCTTTTTCCAATTTCCCATTCGTCATATGATTCGTCCATTACAAGAAATCCTATTTCATCACAAAGATCTAGGAACTCGTGTGCCGGTGGATTATGAGAAGTACGAATAGCATTACAGCCCATCTCTCTAAGCTTTTCAAGTCGATATTTCCAAACAGCAATAGGAACTTCTGAACCAACACAACCTCCATCGTGGTGAAGACAAACCCCGTTCATTTTAACAGGTTTACCATTTAGTAAAAATCCTCTGTTGACATCATATTCAATTTTACGAATACCTATTTTTGTTGTTAGTTTATCAGTAATATTTTTTCCTTCAACTATTGTTTGCTTAAGCTCATATAAAGATGGAGAATCAACTGACCATAACAAGGGCGATTTAACTTTTAACTGCTGATTAAGTTCAGTGCTTTTATTTGACTCTAAAGAAATCGGAATTTCGTTTTCGGCTACTTGATTACCTTTTTCATCAAAAAGTACTGAACGAAGTATTCCTTTTTTAATTGATTGATAATCGTTTTCAATTTTTGTTTTAACATTTACAACAGCAGATTCTTTACCAACCACTTGCGTAGTAACAAAAACTCCCCAATGCGCAATGTGAAGCAGATTGAGCTTTTCAAGCCAAACATTTCTATAAATGCCGGAGCCGGTATACCAACGTGAATTTGGCTGTAGAGAATTATCTACTCTAACTGCAATGATATTTTCTCCTTCTTTTAAGAAAGGAGAAAGATCATAAAAAAACTTGTATAACCACAAGGATGGAGCAAAAGATGATGACCGTTTATCCAAACATCGCTGTTCATATAAACGCCGTCAAACTCAATCTAAATTTTTTTATTTAGATCACTTTTAGTTATTCCTAAATGTTTCCTGTACCAACCAATTCCTGTAGGAAGAAAGCCGCCGTTTCCTCCGGCTGGTGCATCTTTGCTAAAAGCTCCTTCAATGCTCCAATCATGAGGAAATTTAAAGTCCGCCATTTGCTGTCGTCAAAAGAAAATTTATTTGCATCTTTGGTATCGCCAATTTGGAATTTCCAGTTATAGTCCATCAATAATCGCTGACGTCCTTTTAATGTACTTTGAGCCGTCATACTTCTTATAAACAAAATGAAAAGAAGAATAACAAGTATGCCCACATTGCTAAAAATAGTAAATGATTTATTCATAAAACAAACCTTGATTATTATAAAATCTAAATGAAAAATTAAACTAAGAGCTAAAATCTAATTTGAGAGATTTTAATGTCATTGGAATCCCAATTTTATCAGGGAAAGCAATCTCATATATTATAAATAGATGGAAATGCCAACTTCGATTACTCGCAATGGTCGTTAAGCCAGAAGTTTACAAAAAATAACCTTGTAAGAAGAATTACCCAATTTAGATAAAAGATAATTTTTAATTCAATTTAATTAGCATCCTTATTTAACTATTAACTATTTTTTATTTACATCTCATTGCACTCCCAATGTAATCGATTCTATTTCGAATCCCGAAGTAAAATTTTTTTTAATTTTTTCAGCTTCCGACTTATCACATTGCAATTGAATAAAATTTATTTCGGCTGAATTTTGCAATTCTTCTTCTGAATCTTTATCTGACTTCCATATTTTTTTTAAGAATTGTGGATAAGAAAACGGCATTATGAGGCACCTGCCTGCTTTTAAGGTTGCCAATGGTATTTTAATATTCTCCCAATCTCTTTTCAGTTCAACTTTTGTTTGATAGCTTTTACCATCAAACGTTAAAATATTAAAATGAATAAAAGCATTGTTAGTGTCGGCTGACCGTGCTTTTATGACAAAATACTTATAATTTATTAAGTTATTTTTTAGGGGACCAAGAACTTCGATAGGACTATATTGAACTGCGAAAGGAATTTTTGCTTCATCTGAAAACTTAACATCAACTGATAGTGCTGTGGTTTTATTATTTGAACCATTTTTATAGTCTACAAAATACTTCATTTCCTTGCTTAATTGAGGAAAGACTAAATCTTTTCTATCTCTTTCGGCATCAAATAAAACAATCGGTTCATCATTATTTAAAACATTAAGTGTATACATTTTATTTGAGAAAAAATCCCAATCTTCAGGAGAGCCTTTGATTCCTTCTGGAAAAGTATAATTGTTTCCATTAGTGTTAATCACTACACAATATTCCAACTTACCAGGGCTCAATATTTTTATTGAATCATCTGTTAAATAATCAAAGCCACTAACGTTCCTCAGCTTATGTTTTTCAAATTTTCTCCAGCCAAGACGTTTTATAAATAAATATGCTGTTAAAATTTTTGCATCGGATGCAATATTAAATTTGAAACTTTGTGGTGTTTTATAAAACATATTTTTGCTGGTTTTATTCACTACTTCAACAGGAGGCACGGGATTAGGAGGAACGTAAAGCCCATCTAAAAATTTTTCTCTTTTCGATAGATATTTTTTGAATTCAACCACACTAACTGTTGCGGCAGTTACCAAATAAATTCCCGGTTTAATGGTAAAGCTTTGGTTAATCGCTTTTGAAGATATTGTGTTCTTTCCTGATAAAGAGTGAATACTAAAATTATTACCAAGATTCGGTATTGAAAAAACCATTTTTCTATCATTCCAATAAAGGCGTGATACCTGTCGGGACATGCTCGTCGGTTCAAATGGATCGCGAATCCATAAACAATCCGGATAGACTTCTAATTTCCAAATCCCATTATTTAGCTTATCTAAAAAGTACGCGCCTGTTCCATCATACTTCACGAAAACTGAATTTCCACATCCAGCAATGTGTTTTACTGAATCAACTTCTTTCGGAGTATCTTCCGTCGAGTTAGAATAATAAAAAACAGTATCGGAATTCATTTCACTTAAATCTTTATTGTAGTCAACTTTAAATTCACCAAACTTATTATTGTCCGGGAAATCATCGTATGAATTCATTCTTGGAAGTTTGTGAAAAGCTTTAGCAGCTATCATTAAGCTTATTGCTTTTGAAGGGGTATATAACAAATTCAAATAATGGGTAGGATATTCTGTGTTGCTCCATGCAATTTGAGAAGGATCATAAGCAAACATAGTTGCAAACTGCATTCCAGCTTCACGAAAGCTTCTTACCATTGCGAGATACATATAAGAATCACCTATGTCAGCAGCTTCAAATTCATATACCATTTTAGCCTTTTTATTATAACCTTTAATACTATCATATGGAATTGAATAATGATTAACATTTATAAGATAATTTCCATGAAGCATTTTGTCATGTACAAGATCCGTCGGATACCATTGAAAAGAAATTCCTTGAATATTTGCCTTACACACGGCTTGAGCTTGCACATCATTCCAATTCTGGCTAATATTATAGAACAATGGTTTTGAATAACCTGCATTGCGAATTGTTCTTACCATTTCATTTATATAATCAGTAACTTCCTTACCACTATCGGGATGAGAAGGTTCATTAATTATTTCCATAGCAATAATTGAAGGATCATCCTTATACGATAATTTAGTATAGAGGTTATAATGATTGATAAACTGCTTTAGATAAATTTTTTCAGCTTCCCTTGCACGTTGATTGGTTATCAATTCAATTTTTGAATAAAAATTAGAGAAGCCTTTAGTTTTTTCATCAGGCTCAGGCCATCCGTTTCCCCACCAAGCAATCGGAGTAAGAATAATTTTAATTCCTTTTGCTTCTAATCTCGATAACAAATAATCGAATAAATTTAGATGTTCGTTTCTGATAATATTTCCTTTCTTATCGGAAATCTCTCTGTCCCAAACATGTATTCGGAATGCATCAAGCCCAAGTCTTGCCATCTCGTCAACATCAATGTCAATGGCTTTCTTCAAAGAAAGTCCAAGCTTCTTCTGTGCACGGTAAGAATACGCAAACGGAGTCGTATAATTTACACCAAATAAACTTACTTCCTTTTTTGAGTCTTGCCACCTAAGCACTCCACTTTCATCAACAAAAACATTATTTTGCAAAAAAGATTTTTTTTGGGCAAAACTTAAAGAAGCAAAAATCAAAAAAAAATAGAAGATATTTTTTATAAATTTCATCTAAGATTCCTTTCCTCAAATTTTATTAATTTAGAAAGGTACACAGAAATCATTGATTTAAATATTTGTTCCGGTTCGGAATATATAGCTTTCCAGTTAAGGACCTCATTTGCCAAATCGGAACATGCAATCAAAATTTCTGGATCACCAGTACGCCTTCCAGATATTTTATAATTGACTTTCTTACCCGATACTTTTTCCGCCGCCGATATTAGTTCCAAAACAGAGAATCCTTTTCCCGTTCCTAGATTTACGATAAGATTTTCATTTTTATGGATAATGTAGTCCAAAGCTTTTATATGAGCCGAGGAAAGATCGTTTACATGAATATAATCTCGGATGCAAGTGCCGTCCGGTGTTTGGTAATCGTTTCCGTAGACTTCCATTTCTTTGCGTTCGCCAGAAATTACTTCCATTATTATAGGGCATAAGTTTGCTGGATTTTTTTCTTTACCTTTTATTCTACCTTGTACATCATAACCTGTAGCATTAAAATACCTTAATGCTGCGTATTTTATACCTTTTAATTCAGAAAACCATTTTAAATTCTGCTCAATAGATAATTTTGTGTAACCGTAATAATTTATTGGATAAAGAGGATGATCTTCTTTTATCGGAAGAATAACGGGGTTACCATAAACAGCAGCAGATGAAGAGAATATAATATAATTAACTCCGTACTTAACCATTTTATTTAGCAATTTTATTGATCCTCCAATGTTGTTAATGGCGTATTTGGAAGGATTTGACATAGATTCTCCTGCAGCTTTATGTGCTGCAAAATGAAAGACTGTATTTATTCCGTTTGAAAATACAGAGTCTAAAATATCATCATCGTTTATATCACCTCTGACGAATTTTGCATTAGCGTTTATGTTTACCAAATTTCCGGTACATAGGTTATCAAGTATAATTACATTATATCCCAATTCAATTAATTCGTGAACAACATGACTTCCTATATAACCAGCTCCTCCAGTAACTAAAATATTTTCAGCCATAAAGTTCTTTCCATTCTTAGTTTAAAATGATAACGCCACATTAATGTTTCATTTTCAAAAAAAGCATTCGATTAAAGGGAAATAATTCATTTGTGAAATGATTTTCATTTTAGTAAAATAATTTTCTTCGTTTTCGAAAAGTCTCCAGATGTTATCCTGCATAGGTAGGCTCCGCTAGGAAAATTCTGTGCTGACCAAGTAATGCTGTAACTACCTGCTTGCTTAAAACCATCTACAAGGTTTGCCACCTCTTCCCCAAGTAAATTATAAATAACGATAGAAACTTTTGAAGATTTTGGAATGGAATATTCAATTGTTGTACTTGGATTAAAAGGATTAGGAAAAATCTTAAAATCATAATTAGAAAATATATTTTTTTCTTTTTCAACCGAAGTAACATTTTTGCCAAGAAAAGCGTCTAAAGCTACCGTAGGTTCTTTTGTATTTGGATCCCAGGCACCAAGCTGATATCCCTGCCAATTGTAACTTTCGGGCTCCCAATAAAAAACCCCTAATCCGCCTATGGATTTAGTCTTAGCTATTAAATCTAACAGATAATGATTAGCATCGATAGGTTTATTATAAAGATAACCAGCTTCACAAACCATTACTTTTGTATTATATCTGGCAATCATATCTTTCATAGTTATTAAAGCAAGGCTATCGTCTACTTGCCAAGACAAATTTGCCCAGTAAGGATAAACTGACATTCCAATAATATCCCATTTAGCGCCGTAGTATTTAAGACCGTCAAAAACCTGTCTGAATAAAGAATCTTTATGTCCATCCTCCAGATGAACAATTACTTGTATTGTGCTGTCAACAGACTTAACTGCATTATATCCGCATTCTATCAACTTAGCAAAATTACTCATGTTATTAGGAAGTTTTCCTACCGGCCACAACATTCCATTACCAACTTCATTCCCGATTTGTACCCACTTTGGAACAACGCCCAAAGATTTAAGAGTATCCAATACATCATAAACATGGTTATAAACATCTGTTTGTAATTGAGGAAAGGAATCATTAACCCATGCCGCAGGAATAGTTTGATGAGCAGGATCTGCCCAAGTATCGCTCAAATGAAAATCTATTAACACTTTAAAGCCCATACTGTCTGCAATATGTGCCATGCGAGCAACATCTTTTTTATTACAATATCCACCAGTTGGATTAACCCACACTCTAAACCGTAATGCATTAATTCCTTTTTCTTTTAATATTTCTAAACAATTCTCTTGGATTCCCGAACTATTTTTAAATACATAACCTGAGGCTTCCATTTGGGATAACCAACTTACATCTGCACCATTTGCAAACTGAGACTGAGCTTTAATCTCTTTAGATTGTAAAACCAAAATAATTATTAGCAAAAGAACATATATATGTTTTATCTGTTTAAATAAATTACTTTTTTTTCAATTCATTTCTCCCAAAATATAAATTTATAAGAGCATAAAACTATTTTTTTAAGTCGTTCATTCTGCATAAATTACCACAGAATTACTTTTTAAATCCTTAGATACCGCAGTTATTATTATTTTACCTTTTTTGTTATTTGATTGAACAACAACAAGGCACATTCCATTAAATGCTTTGCGATAATTAGCTTTGAAAGGTTCGTGACTTGTTTCGGAACCATTATCTACACCAACAATTTTACCTTCTCCACTCACTTCAAAATTCACCAAATTGTCTGCATAAGGAACCATTGTACCATCTTTATCCAGAATCTTTACGGTAACAAACGAAAGGTCTCTGCCATCAGCCAAAATAGTATCTCTATCAGGTTGAAGTGATATTTCTGCTGGAGGACCTGCAGTTTTATCTAGAACCGTCAAAACTTCCTTACCTTCATTTAAACCGACAGCCTTTAGGGTACCCGGTACATAAGGAACACGCCACATTAAGTGCAATTCATCATCCGTCTTTTTCTTTGTACCTAAAGATTTTCCGTTTAAGAATAATTCAACTTCATTACAATTAGTATAAGCCCACACATCAACGGAATCTCCTTCTTTCCAATTTGATTTTCCATTTTTAGTAGTAGTCCAGCACTCAGGATTCCAAGCTGGAAAAATGTGAAGCACAGGTTTTTTTGTCCATTCACTTTGATACATATAATATGCATCTTTGGGAAAACCAGCTAAGTCTATTACTCCAAAATAGGAACTTCGGGACGGCCAACCGTAAGGAGTTGGTTCACCTAAATAATCAAACCCAGTCCAAATATACATACCCGAAACAAAGTCGTATTTATTAACTTCTTTTAAAGCCTCCTCGTTGGTTTCTCCCCAAGGAGCACTACAGTTATCATACGAGGAACAAGTGTTATCTGGATTTCCCGTTGTGAAGGGTAAATCCCAACGAATTGGCCAGCGGCGAATACTATCAGACGGCATATCATAATGCCCTCGTGTTTGCAGAGCAGAAGTTGTTTCAGAACCAATTAACTTTTGACCGGGAAAGTTTTTGGGAAAATTTTTATAATTAAACATATGGTAACTAAACCCTATAATATCAAGTGCCCCGGATCTAATAATATAATTAGAAGGTTCAGCATCGTTGCAATTAGAAGTAATTGGACGGGTTGTATCGAGGTTTTTAATTATACCAGCTAACTCACGCGCAATGGTAGTACCGGTGCTATCACCTTGTTCCCAAATTTCATTCCCGATGCTCCAAAGGAAAATACTTGGATGATTACGATCCCGAAGAATCATATCTTGAAGATCGCGTTTATGCCATTTATCCCAGTCAAGCGAATAATCATATTTTGTCTTTCCCTTCTTCCACATATCAAAAGCTTCATCCATAACTATAAAGCCCATTTTATCGCATAAGTCCAAAAGCTCTGGATCTGGAGGATTATGCGAAGTTCTGATACCGTTACAACCCATATTTTTTAATATCTCTAACTGGCGTTGAATAGCTCGATAATTTACCGCTGCACCAAGGCATCCAAGATCATGATGGTCGCATACTCCGTAAATCTTAACATGTTTACCATTTAAGAAAAATCCTTTTTTAACATCAAAATAAAAAGCTCGAATTCCAAAATTTGTCTTGTAATCATCTATCATTTGATTGTTGTACTCAACTGTTGTTAATGCTTTATATAAGTAGGGATTTTCAATTGACCAAAGAATAGGGTTTTTTATAGTGAATTCTTGACTGATTTCGACAACAGAATCTTTTAATATGGAAGTTGGAATTTTTTCTTCTGCAATTTTTTCCCCATCTTTATTAAGGATCGTTGTTTTAATAGTTATATTTTTATCTCGTCTAAAGGCATTTCGTACTTTTATATTAATTAAAATTTTTGCGGCTTCTTGAGATACTAATGGTGTTGTAACAAAAGTTCCCCAATGATCAACATAAATTTTTTCCGTAGTCAGAAGCCAGACATTTCTATAAATACCTGAGCCTGAGTACCAACGCGAATTAGGCTGTTTGGAGTTATCAACTTTTACAGCAATTATATTTTTTTTATCTCCATAATTTAAATACCGTGTCAACTCGTACTGAAAGGAACTGTAACCATAAGGGCGAATACCAAGATAATGACCGTTAATCCATACTTGACTGTTTCGGTAAATTCCATCAAAATCTATAAAAACTAATTTACCAGTATCGCTAACCGGCAATGTAAATGTTTTTCTGTACCACCCAATGCCTCCTGGTAATGCACCACCTCCAACACCAGCTGGATTATCTTTACTAAACTTTCCTTCGATACTCCAATCATGTGGAAGATCTAATTCTCTCCACATGGAATCATTCAATCCAACTTCTTGACCGTTCTTAACATCGCCAAGATGAAATTTCCAGTTGTTATCAAAATTAACTTTTGTTCTTACAGCTGAAGTTTTAATATCTAACGAAGAAGAATAAGCTTTTCCAGCTGGAAAAATTATAATGGATATTAATGCCAGAAGAAAAAATTGAAACCCAATAATTTGAATTTTGTTTTTTATCGTAAATATTTTCATAGAAATGCCTTTAATATTATTTAATCCAAATTCATCTTTTTAAATAAGTTATTTGAACAAAAACATCTTCAATGATTTTTACAAAACTAAAATTTTCATTCCGTTACAATTTATAAAGAGTTCTAGGCAACTCTCTTAAAATTTTTGCGGTAAATTCTGGAGTAACATCACGCTGCGGTTCAGCAAGCATCTCATAGCCAACCATAAATTTTTTTATACTTGCAGACCTTAACAACGGCGGATAAAAATGCATGTGCCAATGAAATTCTTTATGTTCTCTTCCATCTGTCGGTGCCTGATGTAAACCAGATGAATATGGAAAAGAAGTCTTAAATAAATTATCATATTTTACAGTAGTAATATGCAAAACATTTGCAAAATCTTTCTTTTCATTTTTTTTAAGATAAAGTATGTTTGGAATTTTCCTTTTTGGTATTATCAAGGTTTCATAAGGCCAAACAGCCCAATATGGAACCACAACTACAAAGGAAGAGTTCTCAAATACAATCCTTTCTTTCAACTTCTTTTCAATTTTCAAATAGTCACTTAAAATGCTACGATTATTTTTTCTAAAATAATTTTTAAACTGCTTTAACTCCTTTGCTGGCTCAGCAGGAATTCTTTCCTGTGCCCATATCTGACAGTGAGGATGAGGATTGCTGTTTCCCATCATCGCACCTTTGTTCTCAAATATTTGCACATGATTTATAATTGGATTTTCACCAAGTGTTTTGAATTCACTTTGCCAGGTAGAAATGACGTTTTCAATTTCGTCTTCTTTCATTTCGGCAAGGGTAAGATTATGCTTTGGAGAAAAATTTACTACTCTGCAAATGCCTCTTTCACTTTTTGCAATTAATAAACCATTGATATCTTCTTGCTGGTTCGGTATCTTTTCAAGCAATGCAGAAAAATCATTTGTGAAAACAAATGTGCTTTTATAATCTGGATTTACTTCGCCGTTTGCGCGTTTATTACCTGGACATAGATAACATTCAGGTTCGTACTGGGGCCGTTCCTCTTGAAACGGTTCCAAAACTTCACCCTGCCACGGGCGATTTGTTCTGTGAGGCGAAACTAAAACCCACTCGCCAGTTAAAATGTTTTTCCTTCTATGAGGATATTTATTTAATTCATACTGCTGCATTTTCTTTTAACGAAATAATATTTGTTCCGCTTCCTATTTTTGTTATGTATATTTTCGCTTCAATATTAAATTCTTTTTTATAACTCTCGATTACATAATTCGAAACAGCTTCAATTTGAGCATTCTCAATTAAATTTATTGTACATCCACCAAACCCACCACCCATCATTCTTGCACCGTATACTGCAGGATTGTCTTTTGTTAAGCTCACAAGAAAATCCAGTTCTCTACAGCTAACTTCATAATCTTTGCTTAAGCCTTCGTGAGTTTGATACATTAACGAACCAAACGTTTTTAAATCTCTAATATCTAAAGCTTCGCATGCTTTTAAAACTCTTTCATTTTCTTCAACCACGTATTTACATCTTTGATAAATTTTAGTTTCCATTCTGCTCTTAAATTTGGAAAGCAAATCAACTGAGACATCACGAAGAGATTCAATTGTGTTAAATTCTCTTTTAATTATTTCAACGCCGCTATTACATTCTTTTCGTCTCTGATTATATTCGGAAGAAGCAAGCATATGCGAAACATTTGAGTTAAATAAGACAATCGAAACATTTTTAAACTCAAAAGGAAAATATTTATAATCAAGTGTGCGACAGTCTATTCGCAAAGCATTTTCCGATTTTCCAAAAATATTAATATATTGGTCCATGATCCCGCATTGAACGCCTACAAAATCATTTTCAGCTTTTTGTGCCAGCTTAACAAGATCAATACGGCTAATTTCAAGTTTAAAAATTTTGTTAAGTGCAAAAGCTATTCCGCCTTCTAATGCGGCTGATGAAGAAAGCCCTGCGCCGATTGGAATATCACCGCCGAATACACAATTAAAACCAGATATTTTTTTACCCTTATTTAAAATCTGCTCCACAGTTCCAATTAAATAATCCGGCCAATGTTTACCAGATTTATGAATATCATTTAATGAGAATTCATAAGAATCGTTCATATCAAGCGAGAAAATTTTACACTTATCATCGTTTCTTTTGTTGACCGCAAAATAAATGGCTTTATCAATTGCAGCCGGCAATACAAAACCTAAATTATAATCTGTATGTTCTCCGATTAAATTTATTCTTCCTGGAGAACGGAAAAGAATAGGTTTTTCAAAAAAAAGCTCTTTATACTTTTCAACAATATTTGCTGGTAAATTCATACGCTTTGTTTTCTTGTTTTAATGTACATAATTCCACCGAAAACTATCATCAAAGCTCCCCACCATAAATCAGGATGTGTATAAGCAAGAACTGTTTGAACTACTGGAGGACGAATTATGTTATAAATTCCGCTTAAAAATATTAATCCACCCATCACCATTAAAATAAGCCCGACAAAGTACCAAATTGGTTTCATTTTGTGTTCTGTCATTTTTCTTTCCTTGAAATAATTTTTTAGTAACAATATTCTTCTCGTTTCACTATCTTTACCAGAAAAGAATATTCAGAGTTATTAAGACAATAAGAGAAATAATCGCATAAAATTCTGGACGCTTAATAAAAGGAATATTTCTATCAACGTTTTCTTCAGTTAATCCTTTTACAAGCCCAACTAATTCCTTTTTTTGCCTTTTCTTAGTAAACAGGCTAATCAAAACAGTAACAACTGCACAAATTAACCATGCCCACCAAGCACGCCAAAAATTTGCAGCCATATCACTTTGAACACTTGACATCGTAATAATACTTTGACTAAACCAACTAAATTTAACTGCCAAATACATTGTAAATGAAGAAACCATACCTGCTACCAAACCCCAAAATGCACCATTTGGTGTTATCCACCAGATAAACATTCCTAATAGCATGGTAGCAAACAAAGGAGCATTAACCCAAGAAAAAATTGCCTGCATATAATCCATAATGCTCGGAAAACTCTTAGCCCAGTATGCAGTGCCTAAAGATATTATAACCCCAACTACAGTTGAAACTCTTCCCATCCAAAGGAGATGTGAATCAGAAGCATTTTTATTTAGGACAGATTTGTAAATATCGTAAGTCCATACTGTATTAAAAGCACTAATATTTCCAGCTTGACCAGCCATAAATCCAGCCAGTAAAGCTGTAACTCCTAAACCAACAAGACCAGAAGGATAATATCGGGCTATCAAAAGAGGCAAAGCCGAATCATAATTTATATGCCCGCCGTCGTACATTAGTTTAAACCCACTGTGTGGATCATTCGACAGTACGATTGCAATTAGTCCTGCCAGAATAACAATAAAAGGCAAAGCCATCTTAAAAAAAGACGCGACAATAGGAGTCATTCTTGCAGCTCTAAGATTCCTAGCAGAAAAAGCGCGCTGAATAACCAAAAAATCTGTAGTCCAATAACCAAATGATAAAACAAAACCAAGCCCTAACACAATACCAGCCCAGTTAACGAACATTCCATTTTGCATCGGGTTTGCAGAAGTTGACCACAGAGTAGTAAATGAAACTTTAGAAAATTCATTTATCCTTGCCATTATTGCCTGCCAGCTACCAATTTCAATAAAACCTAAAATTGAAACTAAAAACAAACCGAACCAGATTAAAAAGAACTGAATTATTTCTGTAAAAATAGCAGACATTAAACCACTCATCGTAACATAAACACCTACTGTTATGGCAGAAATCCACATACTTAAATCCCAATGCCATCCAAGAAAAGTGTGAAGCACAAGCGCCATCGCATATAAATTTATACCCGAGACCAACAAAGTCATTATCGCGAAAGCAATGCCATTTAACACTCTTGTTTTTTCATCAAATCTAAGTTTCAAATATCCTGGTATTGATTTAATTTTACTGCTGTAATAAAATGGCATCATGTAAACACCTAAGAATAACATTGCTGGAATAGCACCAATCCAATAAAAATGTGCTACGTACATTCCATACTTAAAAGTATTTCCAGTCATTCCGAGTAACTCTAAGGCGCCAAGATTTGCTGAAAGAAAAGCTATACCAGCAACCCATGATGAATTTTTTCTACCGGCTAAGAAGAAATCTTCTTCGTTAGTTGTAAATTTTCTTAAGTACCAACCTATTCCAAGTATAAATCCGAAATAAACTAAAATAATAACCCAATCAATAAAGGATAAACCAATTGCACCCATTTTATTTCCTTTTTTAGTTGTAAAATTGTTTTTTTAACATTAAATCCAAAGGTTTACCTATGTTTAATTAAATAATAATTCCGAAGGCATCATTAAAAATCTAAAAATATATGTTCATAATTTTTAAGTTGAACCTCTTATAATTAGTTCGGCATCTAACACAACAGTTTTGGCTTTTATTGTTTTTTTTTCGTCTTCAATAATTTCGATCAACATTTCGGCAGCTTTCTTTCCCATATCAAACGAAGGCTGATTAAGAGTTGTTATCGGTGGATCAACTAAAGACGTTATTTTATTATTAGAAAAACCGACAATTCCAATGTCAGAAGGAATCTTAAGTCCAGCTTCCTTTATTCGTTGAAAGGCACCAATGGCTACAGGGTCATTAACAGCAAAAATAGCATCCGGCAACAGATTTCGCTTCAGAAGATAATCCATTGAATTATAACCATCCTTTTCATCAAGCCCACCATATTGAATAAATTCTTTGATTAACGGAAGCTTGGCTTTCTTCAATGCCTCTGTGTAACCTAAGAGTCTTAACTTACATATTTCCAAAACTTTGGGCCCGGCAAAATGTGCAATTTTTTTATATCCACGCCCAGCAAGATGCATAACGGCACTAAAGGCAGATTTTTTATCGTCAATTATCACCTTACTTGTTACAATATCTTTACAAACTCGGTCAAAAAAAACTAAAGGAATTCCCCTTTCTAAAACAGCATGAAAATGTTTGCTATCTTTTGTATTCTGAGATATTGAAGCAATAATGCCGGCTACTCTTTGCTGAATTAAAGAATTTGTATTTACAACTTCCCTTTCAAAGCTTTCATTTGATTGACATACTATAATAGTATAACCGGATTGATAAGAGACTTCTTCAATGCCACTAATAGCCGAAGAAAAAAAATCATGTTTGATCTCTGGTACTATTACACCAATTATAGTTGTTTTATTATTCTTCAAACTTTGTGCTATTGGATTCGGTTTAAAGTTATACTCCTTAGCAGTTTTTTTTACTAAATTTTTTGTTGAGGTTTTTATATCAGGATGATCATTTAGGGCACGGGAAACAGTTGAGGGTGAAAGCCCAAGTTTTTTTGCTATGTCTGTTATAGTAGTATGTTTCATTTCATTTAGTATTTATAATCTTTTAACTTATGTTGCAATCGTTCCCGCAATCGTTTGCAATATTACGTACATTTTTTTTATTTGTCAATAACTTTGTGATAAATTTTTTAAAAATCTTTTAATTCATTAAAATATTTTATTTAGAAAAGAAAAATATCTTATCTCAAAAAATCATTAAGCCAACTATTTTATCTAATTAAAAATCTTTTAAAATCTTTTGTTCGAAATAAAATAATAAAACGCCTTAAAACCGTTACTATTCGTGAAATTTATTTTTTAGATTACGGATTAATCCAAGTGCCAATACAGTTTATGAATTTTTATATTCATTTGGAACAAGTGGTTATTAAAATAATCTTGTCTTTAGATAGATTAAAATTTATCTTGAATTTTATTCCTTAAAAATGTACCCGGCTCCGCGAATGCTGATAAAATGCACTGGTGCCGAAGGGTCATTCTCAAAGTATTTTCGGAGACGAACAATAAAATTGTCAACAGTTCGTGTCTCCACTTCTGGATTCATGTGCCATACATTTTCAAGGAGTTCTTTTCGCGTAACAACTTTATTCTTATTTTCTAAAAGATATTTGAGTACCATTGCTTCATATACTGTAAGTTGAATTGTAAAGTTTCCCTTTTTGCATTGCAAATTTTCAAAATTAATTATCCAAGAATTAATTTTGTAAATCGATTCCTTTTCGATTGACTTACTGTACCAATGTTTTCGTTTAAGCATTCCTTTTACTCTTAAAAGAAGTTCTTGTAGGTGAAAAGGCTTTGTAAGATAATCGTCTGCTCCAACTTCCAGACCTTTTATCTTATCCTCAGTTTTTGTTTTTGCAGTAAGCATTAGAATTGGCATTTGGGGACAATCTTTTCTAACAATTTCAGCAACTTCATAACCGTTAAAATAAGGAAGCATAATATCAAGAATAATTAAATCAAATTTGTCTGATTTAAAAATATCAAGTGCTTGTTTGCCGTCTTTTGCCCAAACAACATTGTAGCCTTCTTCGGTTAAATTAAACTCAAGACCAACAGCTAAATTTTCTTCGTCCTCAACAAGCAATAATTTTTCTTTTTTAACTTGATTATCATTCATTTTAGTGCCATAAATTAAAAATTCTTTTTAGAATTATTCAACAATTTATCCAAAAAATGTTTTTGCGTTTTAGGATAAACTGGCAGTTCAATACAAAAAGTTGTGCCTTTGTTTAATCCTTCACTTTGAACTGATATTTTACCGCCATGGTTCTTAATTATTTCTTTTACTAAATATAAGCCAAGACCGGTACCTTTTACACTTGGAATACTTTTGTTGTATATTCTATGAAATTTATTAAAAACAAATCTTAAATCTTTAATAGAAATTCCTATTCCATTATCTTTGGTTTTAATTATCAATTTATCATTTAAGACCATGTAGGAAATAATAAGTTCTAAAGGTTTAACCGTATACTTTATTGCATTATCAATGAGATTGTCAAAAACAATTTTTAACGCATTTTTATCCACTACAAATTCACAATTTGCAGAGCCTATAATTTTTACAGATGGCTCTTTTAAATTATAATGTTCCAATGATTGAGAAAGAATTTCTTTTAAAACAGGCTCAGCTTCACAAATAACATAATTATGAGCAACTCTCTTTTGTTCTATCGAAGAAATTTCGAGAATTGAATTAATTAAATTTTTTAATCTGTTCGCATCTTTCATCATCATACTAATAAATTCTTTTCTCTTTTCGGATGGCACATCGCGTGAATCAAGAGTTTCGAGGTATAATTGAATTGATGATAGAGGTGACTTAAGTTCATGCGTAACATTGGCAATAAAATTATCGTAGAGCCTTGTAATTTTTAACTGAACATTTAGGTGACGAAATGTTAAAGACATTACAAACGAAATAGCAACTAGTAAAATGATTCCGCCTACAAGAATAACAACGTTCGTTCCATCGTAAACAAGCTGAGGAGCAACTTTGTTACCTACTTGTTGAAAGATAATATAATTTGAAACATACCAATAAATCCATAACCCAAGAAGCATAAGCCATAAAAGCTGGGCTATTACAAAAACTGTTATATGATAAAATAAAGTATGTCTTCTTTTCATTATTTTCTCCAACTGAAATATCATGTAATATATTATTAAGTTCAAATTAAAATCTTAAAACATTTCAATGGAAAAAGAAAAAGCTTTTACATTACTTTTACATTTGTGTATCTATTTTTTCCTCAAATTTGTATTGGTAATATTATAAAAATAAAATTGGTACAAAAAAAATGAAAGTTCTCCTTGTTTATCCGGAAACTCCATCAACTTTTTGGAGTTTTAAAGATGCATTAAAATTCATTTCAAAAAAATCCGCTGAACCTCCACTTGGAATAATCACTGTCGCAGCAATGTTGCCTAAAGCATGGGAAAAAAAACTTATAGATATGAATGTTTCCCACCTTAGAGATGAAGACATTCTGTGGGCAGATTATGTGTTTTTAAGCGGAATGAATATACAAATTAATTCTTTTAAAGAAGTTATCAGAAGAAGTAACAAGCTTGGTAGGAAAGTTGTTGCAGGTGGACCACTTGCCACTACACAGTATAAAGATTTTCAAGGTGTCGATCATTTTGTTTTAAATGAAGCTGAAATTACTCTTCCATTGTTCTTATCCGATCTTGAAAATGGAAACCCAAAACATATTTACATGACAGATGAATTCCCGGATATTTCATTATCCCCAGTTCCAATGTGGGAACTTTTGGAAAAGAAAAAATATGCATCAATGGATATTCAGTATTCACGAGGATGCCCATACGATTGTGAATTTTGCAGTATTACTATGCTGAATGGAAGAAAACCAAGAGCTAAAAGCAAAGAACAGTTCTTAAATGAATTAAACATTTTATATAAGCAAGGATGGAAAGGAAATGTTTCTATTGTTGATGATAATTTTATCGGCAATAAAAGAAAATTAAAAGATGAAACTCTTCCGGCATTAATTGAATGGTCAAAAGAAAAAAAATATCCTTTCTCTTTTACTACTGAAGTTTCAATAAATCTTTCAGACGACGAAGAACTTATGAAAAAAATTGTTGAAGCCGGATTTAGCAGCATTTTTGTCGGAATAGAAAGTCCTAATAGCGAAAGTTTAACCGAATGTGGAAAGTCTCAAAACTTAAGGCGTAATCTTGTCTCTTCTGTAGAAAAATTACAACGAAATGGATTGATCGTTTCCGGAGGGTTTATTGTTGGATTTGATAATGACAACACTGCAATTTTTGATGAGCAAATTCGCTTTATTCAAAAAAGTGGAATTGTATCTGCTATGGTTGGCTTGCTAAATGCTCCTACGGGAACTAAATTGTTCAAGCGATTAAAGTCAGAGAATAGGCTGCTTGAATCCTTTAGCGGTAATAATATGGATGGTTCTATCAACTTTATACCTAAAATGAATTATAAAGATTTAATCAGCGGGTATAGTAAAATTTTAACCACAATTTACGCACATAAAGAATTTTATGAACGGCTAAAAAAATTCTTAAAAGAATACCAGCTTCCATCATGGAAATCATCTTTAATAACCTTTGGCGAAGTAAAAGCATTCATCAAGATGCTGTGGATTTTAGGAGTCGTAGAAAAGGGAAAATATTATTTCTGGAAGCTGCTTTTAGTGAGCTTAATTAAGTATCCAAAAAAATTTTCTGTTGCGATGACGTTTGCAGTATATGGATTCCACTTCAGAAAAATAACTGAAACAGTTTGAAATAAAGTATTATTTTTAAAAACTGTTTGTATAAAAAATCAAGATAAAATTTGCATTAAATGATGCTGCATATGTTCAAAATAATCTGTGATTAAATATTCAAGAGTTGCGGGTTCATCAGGAGAAGGTTTTTCAAAGCAAATTTCATTAAGGTTGTGCTCCTCCCGCGGTTCTGTTAGTATATCTTCTGGAATTGAATCCACTATGTGAAGAAGATGATAATTATAATTAGCCCATAGCGTAATTAAATCTTGCCATGATTCATCTTTATAGTTTTGTGCACCAACCCATAATTTTTCATTGTAGGTCTTAAACGTAAGTTTTTTCCTAAACTGTGCCGTTACAAAACGTACATGATTATTTGCTGCCGAATCAATCAAATGCCCAAGCATTTCTTTCCTAAGCCATTTACCAGGTGCATATGGAGTTGCAGCAAAATCATCAGTCATGTCACGAAGATTCTCTTCGGATAATTTGATGTATTCTTTATATTGTTCTGTAAACTTTCCCATTAAAATTTCTCCAATATTATTTCAAATATAAATAATTAATTGATTCTCTTCGCTATAATAATTCCACAAAATTTTACCCAACAAAAATTAATTTGATTTGCTCAATAAAGATACTAATGAAACACTAATTTTTAATCTTTATTGAAATCAAAATTTATTTATTGAAAATGTTTATCGGAAACACTTGGGATTTTGTCGTATCAAATGTAAAATAATAAAAAGACGTTTTCCATTTTAATAGATAAAATTTTTTAATTTAAAAGATAAATTTATTTTGGGATGTTAACTTTATAATTTTGAACAAGGATACTTCATTGTAGAAAAAAAATAAAAACTAACGTGGAAAAGATAAATGTAACATCAAAATCATTTAAGTGCATTTTCATTAAAAAAAATAGCATTATACAAATCAACACCATAACTTGTTTGTAAAGGTTCACCTTCAATAATATTAAAAGTACGCTTACCATCCGGCAGGCGTTCAGCACGTAAAAATATTGCATTAGGTAAAGATTTTTTATAAAGCGCATTTGCAAATTCATATTGATGAGTCACGAAAATGACCTTAATTCCACTTTCGATAAGAGCACTTGTTATCTGTGTAGCAATTTCTGAACCCTCAATTTCATTCGTTGCAGAAAATGATTCATTAAAGAAAACAATTGAACCATGTTTTAATTTATCGACAATTTCACTCATTCTGTCAAGCTCTTCATCAAGTTTTCCACTTTCCATTGCAACATCTTCTTCTCGTTTAAAATGTGTAAAAATACCTTTTCGAACTTCGGCAGAAAACGTTTCTGCTGTAACAAACATACCCGCTTGCATCATCAAATGTGCAATTCCTATGCTTCTCATAAAAGTCGATTTGCCACCGGTATTAGCACCGGTAATTATAATTAAGTCCTTCCCATTTGCATTAAGATTATTACTTATGATTTTTCTTCCTACACTTTGATCCATAGGCTTATCACTCTTTAACTTCAATGCGAGACAAACATCGTACAATCCGGTAAACAACATTCTTCTTTCATTTAATTGAAAAGGGACAGGAAAACAGGTAGGATTATTTAATTCAGTTAAATGTTGCCGCAAATTTAAGCATCCTATATAAAAGGCTAATTCGGTCCGCAGTGCTTGAAAGAAACTTAATATATGGTCGGTTGATTGAGCAAGAGCATTTGCCACAATATTAATCCCTTGATTGCGCAATTCAGCTAATGCTCTAATACCGGCTTCATCTCTTGAACTGACTTGATAAGAATAACCTGGAAGTTTTTTTGATAATAGCTTTTCAAGCCAGTTTCTTTCATCTTCAAAAGGTCTGTTAAGAATATAATTCGTTCCTTTATTCCCCTTTCCCAATTGAGCACTAATTAAAATACCGTCATTAAATTTTAGTTGCTTTAAATGCTCATCAATATTCGCCAAATATTCATCGTCAAGTTCACGCAGAAGCATATCAAAAAATCTTTTAAATCCTTCTGAATTAAAATTCTTCCGGCTCAGTTCGGCAATATTCCTTAACTTTCTTAACATTTCTGCAAACATTTCAAGCTTTCCTAAAGCTTGATGCAAAATACTTGATGGTGAACGGTTAAAAAATCCCCATCCGAAATTTTCTTTTTCTTTTTCAATTGTCTCAATTGATAGCTGATAAATTTCTCTGATAATTGTCTCATTCATCATACAATCGAGTAAAATGTTTTGTCGATACAGAATAGTGTCTATTTCAGTGATACTTGAAAGTAAACTTACTTTTGCCACCTCAAAAAGGAAATTGTCACCACCTGCCATGGCATTTAACAAAATATCAAGTGCAAAATCTTGAATTAAGGCTTTTGCATTCCAGGGAAGAAATTGCTCTAAGCTGAGCCTTTCGTCTGTTTCCCATGAACGTGGCTTCTTTTCCCTTTGAATAAATATTTGGTTGGGATCAAAATCGCTGTTTCTAAACATTAGATAAACTTTCATGATTTTATACGCTCCTTTATTTGGCTAAAAGAAAGACGATATTTTTGGGCAATTGCCATTGCATATGCTAATCCGTCTGCCGGTCGTCTAATAATTTTGAAAGTTCGTAAAGCAGGATTTTCTGGAACAACCATGCTTGTCATTGAAACGATTTTTTCACTAAAGGTTGCCAACTCATCAACAAAGGTTACCCATACGCAAATTGCATCTAACTTTATAATTCTTTCCATAACTTTCTTGCTTAAAAACAAAACGTCTTGTAAAGTTGTTGAATTAAAAATTTCATTCATTATAATGATTGAGCGCGAAGTTGCTTTTTCTAAAATTGAATAAACTCTTGTCAAATCATCTTCAAGTTTGCCGCGTAGATTTTCAACTTTTTCCGATCGCTCAAATTGAGTATAAATTTGATCGAAGAAAAAGAGCTGAGCTTTACTTCCGGGTATAAGACATCCGAGGCTAGCAAGATAGTGAAATTGTCCGAACATACGAGCAAAGGTAGTTTTGCCACCTTGATTTGGACCAGTTACAACAATTATCCGTTCTTTGTCTTTCAAAAAAAAATCATTACAAACAATCGATTTATCATTTCCAACTTGTTTTTCAGATAAGCCTTTCAGTTTTTGCGCTAATGCTAAATCAAATCCATCATAATCATAAATCTCTTTAGACGAGTTTGAAATTATGGGATAACAAAATTGCAGCTTTCCATTTGTTTGATTCGGTTCATTAAATTTAATTTTATTTATGTATTGTAAATAGGAAATATAAAAATGAATTTCTCTATCAAAGGTAGAAATTGTTTCATCAATAAAATTATTAAATTTAGTAAAGAAATTATCTAACCTTGAAAACAAACTGGAATTAAGTTGAGCAACAAAATCCAGTATCTGAGCTTCAATATGATTCATATCTTCTGAAACTGAATTATATTTTACAAGGTAGTCCTTAACAGCCCCTTGTTTAAATTTTGCAAAAGTTGCTTCAATTTCAGCACTGTAATCAATACCTTCTTCGTAATTTTGAACCGTAAAAGAATTATCCTTAATTATAATTCGATACCTAACATTTGAAAGATCTTCTACTAAAGCTTTTGACTCATCCTCAAGCGAAATAAAATAACTATTTGAAGCATATTTTTTAAGGAATTCATAAAAACCAAGAAAACCTCTGGATTTTATCGGCGCTTTTGATAAGTATTCTTCCAGCTTTTTTACTGAATTGCAATAAAGTTCAGCAGCATAAAGAAACCAAATTTTTTTTTGATTTTGATAATATAATTTTTCTACAAGCTTTAAATATTTCCGAACATTTTGCATTTGCATTGTAAACAAAATTACATTTTCATAAATAGATTCATTCTCGATATCTTTAAAAACTTCATGTCGAAAATAAATTGAATCTATACTGCTTAGTGGAAAATAAAAATATTTTTCTAAATCGTATTCTGCAAATGAAAATATAATCTCATTAATAATTTGATCAAGATTTAGGTCAACAAAATGGTTAGGCATTTCGGCATTTCGAGCTTTTATTTGATCTTCTGGATCAATAAAAAGAATGCTGTTGTGGCTCATTAAATTAAACCTTTTTATAGTTAAAATAGAATGTAAATTTATTTGGTAGGAGTTATCAGTCCGAAAGGTTTCGGACAGTTATAAGCGAACACCATCGCTTTACAAATATATTAAATCTTCAATATTAAAAAAACCATCTTTATCACAATGTATGTATATTTGAGGCATAGTACTATTAATTTTTTTTTAATGGGATACAACATGGAACAAAATAAGTATTCTTTTTCATTCGGTATAATAATTTTATTCTTTTTCTATTCAACACAGGTGTTTGCTCAAAAACATTACACTTCTGAAAGCCAGGTCATTTATAAAATTAGGCTTGAAAACTTATCACTGCTTAAGGATAAAATTATTGAATATCATTCTTCCGGACAGTATGATAAAGATTTAAAGAAAATTTGCACAAAGGCTTGGAATAAACTTAAAAGGATACCCGTAGATTCGAACTCCACAGTCGTTTTTGATGTTGATGAAACTACGTTATCAAATTATTCATTTTTAAAAACAATGGATTTTGGTTACCTCCCTTACCTTTGGGATAAATGGGTAGACAGTGCAAAGGCGCCTGCAATAGAACCGGTAAAAACTTTTTATGATTCCGTAAAAACAAAAGGATTTAAAATTGTATTTATTACCGGAAGGCTTAGTTATCAATACGACGCAACAATAAAAAATTTGAAAGAGCAAGGGTATTCATATTTTGATACATTGATAACAAAAAGCGATAATGACCATTTCGCCACAACATCTCTGTTCAAAGAACACAAAAGAATTGATTTGACTAAAAAAGGATATAAAATTGTTTGTTCGATAGGAGACCAATATAGTGATATGTATGGTAAATATAACGGATTAAAAGTTAAACTAGTAAATTATATGTACTTTATTAAATAGTCTTCTTTGTTTGAACAATGATTTTTATTTTATAATTCAAATGATCGTTTGCTTTTAAATATTTAATATAATATTTTTGTTTTAGCGATGGAGTTCGCTATAGAAAGTCCCTATTTTTCAGTGGGAATAATGACTCCTACCAATTTCGGTTGGAGTTATTCTCGTCTTGAATACCTCCAAGAATTATAACAAAAAATTAAATAAAGATTAAAAGAATGCTTTTTTATTTAAGCATACTGCAACTTATTTACATAGCAATCTTAGCACCGTTAACAATCGGCATAATACGCAGGCTTGAAGAAATTGTCGAATCTAAAAAGGGTCCGAGTATTTTCCAGGAATATTTCGACTTAAGAAAATTATTTCGTAAAGAAACACTCGTGCCTCAAGTGGCTTCACCGTTTTTCATTGCCGCTCCCTATATAACTTTTTCTCTTTATCTGTTACTCACACTTGTTCTGCCAATTATCACCGCATTCCCGCTTACCTTCGGTCCGGTAGTTGATTTTGTAGGCGGAGGATTAATTTTTGGGGCAGCAGCTACTATAAAAAAAATTGCGGCTATCGACAGCAGAAGTAATTATGCTCATCTCGGTACGTCAAGGGCGTCAACTATCGGCGCGCTTTCCGAACCAATTATATTAATTATTTTCATAATGTTTGGTGTTATTACTAACACCAATAATCCTTATGTAATTAATAATGTATTACAAACTTCTACAAACTGGTATTTGTCGCTAATCCACTGGTTCGCTACTTTTGCTTTTTTTATGGTACTAATTGTAGAAACCGGAAAGCTTCCGATTGAATCACATTCACTCGGTGAGCTTGGTATGATTGACCAGGCAATGGAAATGGAATATTCCGGTAAAGAGCTTGCCTTATATAAATGGGGCGGCTACATGAAGCATTTTCTTTTGATGAATGTCTTTATGAATGTTTACGCTTTCCCTTATTTTGTGCCTATGCAGCCTAATCTAAATGATATTTTCTTTTATATGATTATAAATTATTTTAAAATAATTTTGCTCGCCGTTCTATTTGTAATAATTCAAGAGACCTTTTCCAAGTACAGGTTATTTAAGATTTTTGATTTTGTCGCTGTCGCTCTTGTGCTTGCCTTTTTAGCTGCACTTGTATTTTACACAACCGGAGGTACTGTTTAATGAGTCATCTCGATAACGCTTTTTTGCTAGTTGGTTTTCTTGAAATTGCCATGGTAATATTCATGCAGTGGGAAGTTTATATTACAAATATCATAAAAACTTTCTCAATCAGTTCTTATTTAATTGCCTTGCTCTTTTTAATAGTTGGATTTATAAACAAAGAAAATTATATTTTGATTCTTGCTGCATTAACCGCATTGACAAGAGGATTGATTATTCCGTTATATCTTCGTAAAATTTTAAGAAAAGACAAATGGCGTGCACGGGAAACTAGTCCGCTTGTCGGAATTTCAAGTTCAATCCTTATTTCATTGCTAATTACTGTTTTGGGCTATTTATTATACAGCCTAACTCTTTCAAATTATATAAATTCAAATCTTGGTCCAATTCCAATTACTCTTATGATGCAAGGAATGTTTTTAATAATTTCCCGAAGCAGCACATTCACGCAATTAATAGGTTATTTAGTTATGGAAAATGCAATGTATATGTTCGGATATATTTTTCCCGAACTGCCTTTTATTGTTGAAGCCGGAATTGTACTTGACCTTCTTGGGGTTGTAATGATTTCCGGTGCAATAATCAGGTTAAGAGAAGATGTAATTAAAAACGGTCCTGAAGAATATACCGAATTGAAAGGATAATAATTTTGAAACTGTCATTCCCGCAAAAGCGGGAATCTAATTTCTTATTTTGAATATTTAATTTTTAATTGATCTATGGAATATATTTACTTATTGCCAATTCTATTCTCAGCGCTGGGAAGCATGCTGTGCATCCTTCCTTTTTTAAAGTTTGAAGAAAACATTTCCGTTTTAGTTGCAATAGGCGCTTTAGCTTCTTCTATATATATTCTATTTCTTCCAAACTATACAACCGATTTCTTTTACATTGACGGTTTATCTAAAATATTTCTCGTGATGACAAGCGCAATTTATTTAGCTGCTGTTATCTTTTCTATTTATTATATAGATCATATACAAAACAAATTATTCCAATCTCATTTTTATTTCTTTCTTCTTAATACTTTTGTCTTAACCATGCTTTTTACTGTAATCCTAAATAACCTTGGTTTAATTTGGGTTGCTGTTGAAGCTACTACTGTTACAAGTGCTTTGCTTATATCTACTGAAAACGATGAAGCTACTGTTGAAGCTACCTGGAGATATGTCATTATTGTTTCAGCTGGTTTAATTATTTCTTTAATCGCTGTAATATTTATATACTCTTCATTTAAAACTCTTTCATTTGCTGAATTACTGAAATCTTATTCGAGCCTTCCACCCGCAATGGAAAGGATAACATACTTCGGCGGAGTTTTAGGAATAATCGGCTTCGGTACAAAAGCCGGTATTTTCCCGATGCATACATGGCTGCCCGATGCACACGGCAAAGCTCCTTCACCAATTAGCGCAGTATTCTCTGCCGTGCTTTTGCCTGTTGCACTTTTTGCCATTGAAAGAATTCTTCAAGCTATTCCTAACGACGGGGTGAAAGTATTCGCTTTTACCTTAGGACTTCTTAGTATAGCCCTTGCTGCTTTTATGTCGTTTAATCAAGTATATTACAAAAGAATGTTTGCTTATTCATCAATCGATAATATGGGAATTGCATTGATTGGATTGTCTCTGGGCGGTTATGCTTTTGTTGGAAGTGTACTAATTATTATTGCTCACGCATTTGCAAAATCGGCAACGTTCTTCTTAACGGGAAATGTATTAATAAATTATGAAAGCTGGAAGATTGCTGATGTTAAAGGCATCTCTAAAACATTGCCAGCAACCGGTTATTCGTTGTTCTTCGGCTCACTCGCCGTTACCGGCACTCCGCCTTTCGGAACTTTTCTTGGCGAGCTATTAATTTTGATTTCAATTTTTCATACTTACGGCGTAATGATTACTCTTTTAACCGGCTTATTGCTCGCTATGGCATTTATTGGCATAAATTATCAAACTTTGAGAATGATATTCTCAGAACCAAACATTGAACGGAAAAAAGAAAATTACATTGTTGTTATTCCTATAATAAATCTTCTGCTTGCATTAGTCGTAACATTTGCTTCTCCATTAATCTATAACATCTTATTTAATGGAGTATGGAAATGAAAAGATTGTTTGGAATTCTCGGAAATAATTCTGTCGATGGTGAACTTGTAAATATTGGAGAAGAGAAACTTCTTCTTTTTGACGGAAAAGATTTTACGATAGAAGCAAATAACAAGTCAGATATTTATCCTAACTATGATATTATTAAAAGCAGAAATTCTCTAATCGGCAAAAGCGAATATTTTGGCGAAGGCGTTTTTATTTTCAGATATGGTCCGGTAACATCATGGGTTATAGAGCCAGGAGTCTTCCACATTTACACTTACGGTGAAAGAATTCTTGGAATTAATATTGATGTTTCTTACAAAGCGCGAAATATAGAGCAAAAGTTAATTGGATTAAACCCTTTGCAAGCCATTGCTTTTGCTGAATCTGTCTGCGGCAATTTTTCTTTTTCGCATTCAATTGCTTTCACAAATTCCATCGAAAATATTTTAGGTATAGAATTAAACCCGATTATAAAAAGCTACAAAATTATCTCACTTGAACTGGAAAGAATTTACAACCACTTATATGTTTTCAGCCAGCTCGCAAATGCAGCCGCCCAGAAAGTTTTAACAAGCCATGTGCAATTTCTTTTTGAAGAATCGTTAAGAACAAATTCCCTCTTTTCCGGTTCAAGATATTTAAAAGGACTGAACAATATCGGCAAGCTTAATTTTTATCCGGATAAAAAAACTCTAACCTCAGTTCGAGAAAGATTGAATTCATTAAATTCAAACCTAAAAAATCTTTATTCAAGAACTCTCGAAAGTAAAAACTTTTTAGACAGACTCCATGCTACTTCCCAAATAACCGCTGACTATGCATTAAATAATTCATTGTCCGGTCCTTCTCTAAGAGCTTGTGGAGTTAAAGAAGACTTAAGACAATATGATAAATATTATGAAGGTCTTAATATTCCCACTATTGCTTTCGGCGATTCCCTTGCAAGATTGGAAGTAAGGATTGAAGAAATTTTTGAATCGATAAAAGTAATAAACGATAAAATAGATTTTATAGACAAAGTAAAAAATCTGGTACCTTTTGAAGAAGCAAAATTTTCTTTGGAAAATATAACCGGAAGCTCTGTTGGTTCTATTGAATCGCCCAGCGGAATTATTGCATACTGCACCGAACTTGAGAGTGGTAAAATTAAAAATATTTACATCTCAACGCCATCATTATTCGGACTTAATGCAATAAAGGATTCTTTACCTGGAATGATTTTTACGGACTTCCCGTTTTCGGTTGATTCCTTTGGCAGCTTCTTTGCGGATGCTGCGCGATAAAAAGCCCTCTCCTTACTAAGAAAAGGGTTGGGTGAGGTTGATGAAACACTAAAACAAGATAATATATATTGTACTAAGGAAATAATACATTATGAACAACTGGTGGCTGCCATACGGTCTTAAAAAAAGATATACAGAAAAAAAATCATATCAAACGGATATTGATGTAAAGCCGTTAGATGGAATTTTCAAAACATCTCTTCATATTTACATTATTGATGTCGGGTGTACAAACGACTTATGTTTTGAATTAAAAGCTTTGCAAGCTCCTCAATATAATATTCACCGCTTTGGAATTTTCTTTGCTGATACTCCGCGCCACGCCGATCTGTTAATTGTTTTAGGTCCGGCAACAGAAAAAATGATTGAACCTTTGAAAGAGACAATAAACCAACTGCCTAAACCTTTCGGAATAATTCTAATTGAATCCGGTGATATAAAATCTGAAGTAAATATAAAAAGTATTTTTGGCGAAAATCTTTTAGCGGAAATAAGTAAATATGAAAACCCTGGACAAATTATCTCTGTTCTTTTAAAGATTATGAATAAATAGAGTAGTATAAGAAATATCGAACAATGTACTGTCATCCCCGCGAAAGCGGGAATCTAAAAATAAATATGAAACAATATTATGTATACATATTGGCTGGCAAGAAAAACGGAACGCCTACATTGGCGTAATCAATGATTTGATTAGAAGAGTGTATGAACATAAAGAAGGAATTATTGATGAATTCGCTAAGAAATACAATATTAAACTGCTCGTCTACTTTGAGGAACATAACGATATAAATGAAGCTATCAAAAGAGAAAAAGCTTTGAAGAAGTGGTATCGAAAATGGAAAATCGAATTGATAGAAAAGACTAATCCGGAATGGAAAGATTTATATGGTGAATTCGTATAAACATATTGATACCCGCTTTTGCGGGTATGGCAAGCATGGCAATCCGTCATTTCCACGGAGCATGTTCTCGGAGAATATATGCATAATAGATTTCTCTCTTTTAAATCTGGACAGAAATAACAAAAAAAGCGGTTGTCATTCCCGTGAAAACTCGAATCCATAAATTCCGCAAGGAAATTTAAAAAGGAAAAATAAATGAACTATCTCTTTATCGCACTAGGTTTTTTCATCTTAGGATTTATCTTAACATTCTCTCGAAGGCTAAGCTACTTAGCAGCTTTTATCGGTTCAGTTTATATATTTATTGCCGGTGTAACTTCACTAAATAATTCTCAAATCTCTGCCGTTTATTATTTATTGCCTCATATTTCCATCGGATTAAATATTGACAAAACGACAAGCTTATTTTTCATAGTTTCTTCTATTTCGTTCGCAGCTTTGTCTTTTTATTCAATTGATTTCGGAAGACTCTTTAGCAAAAAGATGGGCTTATTTTTTAATCTTGCTATATTTGGTATGGTGCTTGTAATGTCGGCAGCAGATTCAATTGTCTTTCTTATCGGCTGGGAACTTATGACTATTGCGCTTACTTTTCAAATTCTTGAAAGACGCAATTCAATGACCGACGCATTTCAATTTCTTGCATTCGGTGAGGCTTCAACTATGTTTTTGATTCTCGGATTTGCCGCCCTTTATTTTACAAACAATTCTTTCTCTTTAATAAATGCGTCTCATGCTAGTGCTTTATTTTTAATCTTAACAACACTCGGCTTCATAATAAAAATGGATATCTTCCCATTCCATACATGGATTATCGGTGCCTACCCTAAAGCGCCCTCTCATACTTCAGCATTGCTAAGCGCTCCACTAACTTTAATGGGTGTTTACGGCTTAGTCCGTGTCATTTCAATTTCCGGCTCAACAAAATGGTGGGGTATTACGGTTCTTGTTTTTGGTGCTGTGTCCGCTTTTTGGGGTGCAATGTTTTCATCTGCAGAAAGAAGTGTTAAAAAACTTCCCGCTTATTCTACTGTTGAAAATAATGGAATGATTCTTACTGCTCTGGGCTTGAGCGCTATAGCCGCATTCTATTCTGCAAATAAAGGAGTGGAAACACTTGCCGACTTTGCTTTCCTTGCAGCATTGTTCATCGCATTTTCTCATACTATTTCTAAAACTCTTTTATTTATTTCAGTAGGACATGCTAAAGAAGCTTTGCAAAAAGAAGATATTGATTTAGTACGCGGCATCTGGCGGAATGTAGGAAAGCTGCCCGCATTTGGAATTTTAACTTCCGGTTTGTCGTTCAGTGCCTTTCCGCCCACAATTGGATTCGTCGGTGAATGGATGATTCTTGAAGCGCTGTTTCAATCTTATAAATTTATGAATAATGTTGATAGAATTATTGCAGCCTTTGCCGGTATAATGGTCGCCCTGGCAATCGGTCTAGCTACTTTCGCAATGGTAAAACTTATCGGTTATACTGCACTTGGTCCCGACCATGGTGAAAAAGCTCATAAGTTCCCCTCAAACGCAATGAAAATCTCAGAAATCTTTCTCATACTTTTATTATTCCTTGGCGGAATTTTTTCTCCATTCATTATTCAGCTTCTCGGCTATGGAAAATTCTTAAGCGGATTATTAGCCGTTCCCGATCCCTTATTAATTGTTTCTGCACAGCCGATTTTTGGCGTACTTTCTCCAACTATGCTTACTGCTGTAATTCTTGTTTTAATAATTATTCCTATTTTATTTTTTGCTTTCGGCAAAAAGAAAGTTAGAAAAGTAGATGCTTGGAACGGCGCGCTTCCTTTAAGTGAAGATGAATACTATTCCGTTCCTGCTTATTCTTTTACGCTCGAATATATTTTAAGAAGTGTTTTCCTAATGAAAGAAAACAAAGAAGGCTACATAGCCGAAGTTCAAAATAAAGATGTAGCAGAATATTTATATGAATTTATCGGGAAGTTTGTTGATAAATTAAGCCTTCTGGTAGGAAGAATAATAATGAACGGACGGATATCACTTTATATTTTGTATATTTTTATTATATTTTTGTTAGCTTTTTTGTTCATATAAATTTTAAGGGCGATGGAGTTCGCCTGTTATCCTTATTCGGTCTGAATTGTTGCAGTTGATTGGGATTGATAACTCCTACTTAATTAATCGTTCAATTAATCATGTAGGAGTTTTTTTATACTCTTACCAAAAAAAAGGAACCTACAAGGTCACTGTTTTAAACCTTGTGGTAATAACAAAATGAAAACACTAATTGTCTCAGATATTCACGCAAATTTACCGGCATTAAATGCCGTTCTTGAAAAAGATGGCGATTACGATAAACTAATATTCCTCGGTGATGTAGTCGATTATGGACCGCATCCAAAAGAGTGTCTAAATTTTATAAAAGAAAATGCAGATTATTATGTTAGGGGTAATCATGATAACGCTCTTGGCTACAATGTCGATTGCAATTGCATGGGCACCTTTCGGGAATATTCCATTGCCACAAGACAATGGCATAAGACTTTGCTCGATGCAAATGATATCCATTTTTTAAGGAACATGCCGACTATTGATTCCTTTCAGCTTGATAACCCAGCAGATGGTTATGAGGATGTTTCATTCTATATGGCTCATGCTTCACCGCAAGGAGATATGTTCAAATATCTTAATCAAGATGAAATTGTCGGAGAACTTGAAGGAATTACTGCCGAATATATTCTTGTCGGTCATACACATATTCAGTATAAGAAAAAATCGAATTATGAAATGATTGTTAATCCAGGCAGCGTCGGTCTTGCACGAGACGGCGGTCAAGCATGCTATGCTGTTTATGAAGATGGAGAAATGCATCTTAAACGAATTGACTATGACGTCGAAAAAACTATTAGCGATTTAATGAATAGCCCTATTTCACAAAACATTAAAGAAGGACTAAAAAAAATTTTATTACATAAAAACAGCGTTTAGCAAGTAAATGCAAAAGCCTTTTTTAATTTTAAATTATGACTTATTATTGCTCAAATTGTTGGAATGAAATTAAAATGAATTTGGAGATTTGCCCCTATTGTGGCTATTCTCAATCAATGCTTAAGGAGGAGCCATTTGAAAAGAAGCTCATCCGGGCTCTAAACCACCCAGAGCCTACTACAGTTGTTAGGGCAATTAAAATTTTAGGAGAACTAAAATCAAAAAATGCGCTTCCAAATTTATTTGAAATTATAAAAAATAGTCATGACCCATTTATTGTTTCAGAAGCGGTAAAGAGCGTCATGCTAATTGACTCAGGGAAAAATTCACTAAAAAAATTAGAAGATTCTATTAAAATTGATTTAGGAATATTAAATCCATTAACAAGAAGTTGAAATTATTCAAAAATAAATTTTGATTCGTCATCCCTTCAATAGCCTGAGTAGTTGCTTCTGATTATTTTAGGGCGTTTGATAACCGCTTTTGTGGGTGTGACTTTATCATCAATGAACTTGTATAGATTCAAAAAATAATAAAAGTGTATAATATGCAGACCGTAAGAAAATATTCAGATAAATTTGACAGTTTAATTCAACTTTCAAAAGACTATAAACTTGATAACATTACATCTGAGCTTAAATCAGAAACAGATAAATTAAAAAACGAATATCTTTTTCTGGTAGTTATTGGTCAGTTCAAAAGAGGAAAAAGTACATTAATAAATTCTTTAATCGGACATAATCTTCTTCCAACTGCTGTTCTTCCTCTTACTTCAATTGTTACAATGATTAAATTTAGTGAGGAACAAAAAATTAATATAATTTTTGAAGACGAACACAATGAGACAATCCAGGAAAACGAATTATATAACTTCATAACAGAATCTGGAAATCCGGAAAATAAAAAACATGTGAAGTTGGTAGAAATTCTTTACCCTTCCGAATTTTTAAAAGACGGAATTGTAATAATAGATACTCCAGGAATTGGCTCGTTGTTCCTTCACAATACAAAATCTACTGAAAGTTTTATACCAAAAATTGATGCCGCAATATTTGTGCTTTCGGTAGACCCTCCAATTACACAAATAGAATACCAATTTTTCGAAGAAGTAAGCAACTATGTTGACAGGTTTTATTTTGTAATGAATAAAATTGACATGGTTGACGAAAAAGCAAGAAAAGAAATAATATCTTATACAAAAAATATTTTATCTTCGAACAATCAAAAATATTCTTTTAATATTTTCCCTATCTCCGCAAAGCTTGCTTTAGAAGGAAAGTTGGAGAATGATAATTCTAAGCTGGAGGCTTCTGGCATTCTACCCTTTGAAAACGAGATAAAAAATTCAATCCGTTCAGAAAAATTTTCTATTCTTCAAAGCAGTACTAGACGCAAATTTGATTTTTTCGTTTCCCATCTTTCATTTTCAATTGAGCTTGAACAAAAGGCTTTGCTAACGCCGGTAGAAATATTTGAGGATAAAATTAGAAAATTTAATTCGGAAATGGATAAAATATCTCAAAAGAGAAAATCAGCTTTATTTAATTTCAATGGCGAAATAAATGAGCTGATGGCAAAGCTATGGGATGAAGTAAATGAATTTTCTAAATCTTATGCACAAACTCTTTTCAATGATGTTTCCAAATATTTAAAATCATTGTACAAAACAATACCAGCAAAAGATTTGATACCACGTGCAAGAGAATTTTTTGCTACAAAACTTTCCTCAGATATAGAAAAATGGCGGCTAAACCTTGAATCCGACCTTTTAAATAAATATTCACATATTGCAGAAAATTCCGCTAAGCAAATAAATGAACTTATAAAAAGAATTACAGAAATAGCATCGAATCTTTTCGATATTTCTTCCCCACTATTATTTGAAAATTTTGAATTTAAGACTGTTTCTAAATTTGCATACAAAACTAAAGACGACCCGCTATTTCTTGAGATTGATATATATAAATTATTACCATATTTGCTGCCAAGAAAATTTCTTCTTAATCTAATACTAAAGAAAATGAAGAACGAAATAGATGAAAAATCCGGGTTAAACTCCGGCAGCATAATGGGATTTTATCGCACTTCAATTGAAGATGCTGCACTAAAATTCAAATATGAAATGGATGAAAAAGTAAACCAGGTTATTTCTTACATAAATTCTGCCGTATCGACTGCATTAAAAAACAAAAGTTTAAGCGAGCAACTTATTCATTCAAAGCTAAATAAAATTAATAATGACCTTGCTCTGTTAAATTCATTAAAAATAAGTGAAAATTAATGTTATGAGTTCTGATTTTTTATTGCCAGAAAATCATCGACGAAGTTTATCTGTTACAGCTAAAATGATTGAGGAAGGATTAGACGACGTTGAATTAAAACTTAAAGGAAATTGTAATCATAAAATTACCCAAATAATTGAGCCTTCTTATGATATAGAAACAAAAGAAAAAATTTATGAAATATTAAAAGATATAAAAACCTTAAATACAGAAATGTTCAATGAGCTTTCATTGACTCCACAGAAAACTTATGAAAGCAGAATACTAAATTCTCAAGCAGTTTATTTGTGGAGTATTTTAATAGATAGCAGTTCAAAAAAATTAGAAAGATATGGAAAACTTAATCAACAAGAATCTCAAAAAATTGACTTTTATATTTTTAAGATTCTAAAACTCCTAGAAAAATTAAAAGAATTTAATTAAAAATAATTTTTCACTTTTTTACATCGAATTGGTATTAAGTTTTAAGATTATTAGTTAATTAAATTGACTTCCCATCAAAACTTTCTAACATATCTTTAATGTATTTGAGAAATTTTCCACCGAGCATACCATCAACCAACCTGTGATCGTGAGAAATTGTTAAAGCCATAATGGGCTTAATTGCAATAGAATCGACACCGTCAAATTCAACTACGACAGGTTTCTTAACAACAGCACCAACACCAAGAATAGCTACCTCTGGCTGATTAATAATTGGAGTACCAAATATTGTCCCAAATACGCCATAGTTTGTAATTGTAAAAGTACCGTTAGTAATATCATCTGGAGTAAGCTTTTTACTCCGCGCCCTATCAGCAATGTCGTTTATAGATTTAGCAATACCCAAAATACTTTTTTCATCAGCATTTTTAATATTTGGCACAATTAAACCACTTGGCTCTATAGCCACTGCTATGCCGAGATTAATAAATTTTTTTCTTACAATTGTAAATCCTTCAATCGAAGAATTAATAAGTGGAAATTCTTTAAGTGCTTTAACAGTAGCGTGGGCAATAAACGGCATGTACGTAAGTTTTAAATTTTCTTTCCTTAAATATTCATCGCGGTTAGCCTTAATAAAGTTATAAATTTTACTCATATCTACTTCAATCAAAGCAGAAACATGCACAGAGGTGTCTCTGCTATTGATCATGTGCTGCATAATTTTTTGACGGATATTATCCATCGGAATGTTTTCAACTTCATTTTCAGAATAATTTATTTCAAAATTAATACTCGCTGGAGAAGCTCCTTCTGGGGAAAGAATATTTTTGTCCGGTAACTCTTTGGACAAAATCTTTTTAGATTTTTTATCTTCAAGATAATTCAATATATCTTTCTTCGTAATTCGTCCATCTATACCAGAGCCACTAATTTTTTCAATTTCGTCAAAGCTCAGATTTTCTTCTCTCATTATATTCATAACAAGAGGTGAAAGAAACTTTGAAACTTTCATATTTTCATTTACAGAATTTTGACTCAATGAAACATTAGGTGAAGTTTCTACCGGCTCGCTAATATGTTCAGCGGATTTTTCTTCTTTCAGAGTTTGAAGAAAGCCAGCATTATTCTCATTAGCAGAAGGATTAGGAAAAGTTTTACTTAAAGATAATTTGGCAACTACGGTACCAACTTCAACAGTTTCCTGCTCCCCAACAAGTATTGCTGTAACAAACCCATCGGCTGGTGAAGGTACCTCCGTATCAACTTTATCAGTGCTAATTTCAAAAATAGTTTCATCTTTTCTAACAGAATCACCTACCTTTTTATGCCATTTTATGATGGTTCCTTCCATTACTGATTCACCCATCTTTGGCATTGTTATTTCAATCGATTCATCCCTTAAAGGATGTTGACTTAAATCTGCATTTTTAGAAACATTTTTATCTTCGGAAATATTAGTTTGAATAATCTTTTCATCAGTGAGTCTTTGGCTCAAAACATTAGCAGTTTCGGAAGGTGGTTCAACTTTTACAGAAACATCTTCCTTAGAATCAATAACAGCAACAACAGTTCCAACTTCAACGGAATCGCCTTCTTTGAATTTAATATCTGAAAGAATACCTTCAACCGGAGACGGAATTTCAGTATCCACTTTATCGGTACTAATCTCAAAAATAATTTCGTCGCGTTTGACAAAATCACCTTTTTTCTTGTGCCATTTAAGAATGGTTCCTTCGTTAATACTTTCGCCCATTTTAGGCATTACAATATCCATTATAAAACTCCTTAGTACTTAATTAAATCTTTAATACTTTTATAAATTTGTTCACGATTTGGTAATACAGCGTTTTCGAGAATTGGGGAATATGGGATGTGGCAATCTTTTGCTGCAATTCTTTTAACCGGTCCATCCAAAAACTGAAAGCAAGAATCAGCAATCCGCGCAGCAATTTCGGCACCAAAGCCTGCAGTAAAAGTATCTTCGTGAATGACAATTGCTTTATTAGTCTTTCTTACAGAATTAAAAATTGTTTCTTCATCAAGAGGAATAATTGTACGCAAATCAATAACCTCTACAGAATATCCTTCATCCGAGAGTTTTTTTGCTGCAATGAAAGAATCCCATAGAGAAACTCCGTAAGAAACAACTGTAATATCTTCGCCTTCTCTAATTATTTTTGCTTTTCCGAATGGGATAAGATAATCCGGATCGGGCGAAGGAGATGTAGAAAAACTTTGTCTATACAAACCTTTGTGTTCGCAAAAAATTACCGGATCATCAATTCTGCATGCAGTTTTTAAAAGACCTTTTGCATCGGCTGCATTGGAAGGATAAGCAATATAAAGCCCGGGTATATGGGCGAAAATTGATTCTATGTTTTGACTATGATAAAGACCGCCATGAATATAACCTCCAACAGCAACTCGAGTAACAACTGGGGCTTTCCAACTATTGTTTGAGCGATACCGATAGGTAGCAACTTCGGATTTATACTGCATAAAAGCAGGCCAAATATAATCACCAAATTGAATTTCGATTACAGGTTTAAGTCCTGCCAAAGCCATTCCTGTTGCAACTCCAACTATACTCGCTTCGGCAAGAGGAGAATTAAAGACCCTTTCATTTCCAAATTTGGTAGATAGTCCTTTTGTAGCCGAAAAAACTCCTCCTTTTTTATCGGCTACATCTTCACCAAAAACAAAGATATTTTTATTACGTTCCATTTCTTCGTGCAAAGCATGGTTTATTGCATCAACCATCACCACCGGCTTGCCGGAGGGTTTTGACTTTTCGTATTCAAATGTATCTTTTAGACCACTTTCATCAAAAACAAATTCTACTGCCTGCTCAGGTAACGGATCTGTACCTTCAAAAGCTTCATCCGCTGCTTTATTTACTTCTTCTTGAATTTCATTTTTTAAATCCGAAATTTCTTCTTTAGTTAATCTTCCGCTTTCAATAAGTTGTTTAGAAAATTTTTCAATCGGACAGTTTTTAAGCTCCTCCTCCAGCTCTTTATTATCCCTATATTTCTTTTGATCATCGGAAGAAGAATGAGAAAGAAGCCTAACTACTTCAGCTTCGATAAGCGCTGGACCATTTCCATTCTTGATATATTCAATAGCCTGACTTACTGTAGAGTAAGATTCGAAAAAATTCGTTCCATCAATTCTTTTTCTAAATAAATTATGATAGCCAGACATCATTTCCGCAATCGAATTTTCCCTTCCGCCGCTCTGGTTTCCCACATGAACGGAAATCGCATATTTATTATTTTCGATGACAAATAAAACTGGCAGCTTTTCTCTGCTTGCCCAATTAACAGCTTCGTGAAATTCACCCTGACTTGTAGTGCCCTCGCCACTGCTAACATATGAAATGTTTTTGATTCCTTTTTTGATTGAAGCCAAAGCAGTGCCAACAGCTTGTAAAAATTGAGTGCCGGTTGGGCTTGATTGAGTAGGCATGTTTATTTTTGGCGAACCCCAATGACATGGAAGTTGCTTTCCCCCAGTTGAAGGATCTTCAATTTTAGCAAAGCACTGGTAGAAAAATTCTTTAGGCTGCATGCCTACACACAAGGCAACGCTAAGATCCCGGTAATATGGAAACATCCAATCATTTTGAGGATCTAATTGCATTCCAACTGCTACTTGTATTGCTTCATGACCCGCACCAGCAATATGAAAAAATGATTTTCCCTGTTTAAGCAGACGCATTGCCTTTTCATCAATACTTCGAGATAAAAGCATAAAACGAAGGGCTGTAATTAATTTGTCTTTTGGCATTGAAGCTAACGTATTAATTTCAAAAATATTTTCACTTTTGTAGTTATGTCCGTTATCATTTTTTGAGTCGGTATTTATTATTTTATTTCCATCTTCCTTTTGTCTTGAAGAAACAGCTTTTAACGAAGTTTTTCTAGGCATTAACATTCTCCTACAATACCTTCACAGCCATGTGAGTTATACTTCCCAACATTGCCGGGAATAATTTTTAAATTGGAACTTATAAATTCTTCTTTTGAAATATTTTTTATTACACGATAATTAAATACTGTTTTAAAGTTTTCAACAAGTAAACCTTTTACTTCAGTTATATTAACCTCTCTATTAAGTTCTTTTTTTAATGATGTAACTTCTTTGTCAGAAATTCCGCAAGGAATTATACCAGAGAATAAGGAAAGATCGGTATTTACATTAAAAGCAAAACCGTGCATTGTTACCCAGCCTCTTACTTTTATCCCAATTGCTGCTATTTTTCTATCTTCAATCCAAACGCCAGTATATTTTTCAACACGTGTTGCTTTTAGTTTATAATGCTCACAAACCCTAATAATAACTTCTTCAAGAGCTCGTAAATATTTATGAGTATCCCTTTGCCAATTATTTAAATTGATAATTGGGTAACCGACAACTTGTCCGGGTCCATGATAGGTAATATCGCCTCCTCGATCAATATCGTAAACAGAAATTTGATTTTTTTTAAGATATTCCTCACTTCCGATTAGGTTATTTTTATCCGCTATTTTTCCAAGAGTATAAGTATGAGGATGTTCAAGAAGATAAAGTACATCTGTATTTTTTTTATCAAGGATAGAATTTAATGTATTTTTCTGTAAATCCCAGGCTTCTTTATAATCAATAAGACCCAGGTCGCAAAATGTTAACTCTCTCATATAATATCAATCTTTTTTCCGCCAAAAATGATTAACCTTAATCTAAAAACATTCCTAAATGAACGCATCTATCAGCATCAATACATCTTAAATATGTATTGCTTCGCCATATGCCTGCGCCGCTGCTTCCATAATAGATTCAGACAAAGTTGGATGGGCATGCACTGTTTTGAAAATAGATTGACCGGTAGCCTCAAGCGACTTTGCCAACGTTGCCTCTCCGATTAGTTCCGTAGCTTCTGAACCGACTATATGTACGCCCAATATCTCTCCATATTTTGCATCGAAAATAAATTTAACAAAGCCATCTCTTTCGCCAACAGCAAACGCTTTACCGCTTGCCATAAAAGGAAATTTACCCACTCGAATTTCATAACCAGCTTGTTTAGCTTTTTTTTCTGATAAGCCGACGCTAGCTACCTGGGGCTGGCAGTAAGTACAGCCAGGAATATTATCATAATTTATGTCCGGCGTATTTAGTCCTTTTATTTTTTCAACGCAATGAATCCCTTCATGAGAAGCTACGTGCGCAAGCCAAGGCGGCCCTATTACATCGCCTATCGCATAAATTCCTTTTATGTTTGTTTCATAAGTTGACTTGTTAACTTTTATATGGTTCTTAAATAATTCTACACCTAGCTCTTCCAATCCAAAGCCTTCTACATTACCAGTAACACCAATTGCATTAAGAACCTTTTCCGCCGAAAGTCCTTTCTTTTCCCCGTTTACATTAATAGTTACTGTAACTTTCTTTTCTTTTACTTCTGCTTTTTCAACAGTAGACTTAGTGTAAATCTCAATTCCCCTTTTTTTAAAACTTTTGGCAACAACATCAGAAGCTTCTTTGTCTTCAATGGGAAGAATAGAATCCATCATTTCAATAATCGTTACTTTTGTACCAAGCACAGAATAGAAGTAAGCAAACTCAACACCAATGGCTCCTGCACCAATAATTATTAAATCTTCCGGTTGTTGTGTAAGTGTCATCGCCTCGGAACTAGTAATAATATTTTTCCTATCTACTGGAATTGAGGGAATAGTCTTTGGACGCGCACCTGTTGCGATTATAATTTTATCACTCGAAATAGAATTAATCTTTTTATTGTCGTTATCAAAAACATCAATCTGATTTTTTGAGATCAATTTGCCAAAACCGCGTAATCTATCAACTTTATTTTTTTTTATCAAAATTTCTACATTTTTAGAAATCCGGTCGGAAATATCTCTGCTTCGCTTTATAATCCGGGCAAAGTCGAAAGACAGACCCTGGACTTTTATTCCAAAATCGTCAGCATGATTTTTAATGCTGTCATAAATCTCAGCATTTTTAATAAGTGATTTAGTCGGAATGCAACCCCAATTTAGACAAATACCCCCAAGGTTGTCTTTATCAATAATAACTGTTTTAAATCCCAACTGTGCGGCTCGAATAGCAGCTACATAACCACCAGGCCCGCCACCAAGTATGGCTATTTCATAATTTTCTGCCATAAATTTAAATCCTATTATGCTTTAATGATTTGACAAATATAAAGAAGGCTAAAATAAAATGAAAATAAACATTTTATCATTTTGCTCTAAAAGACATGAAATATGACCAGCAAGTCATAAATTTTAATTTATTTAAAATGAAATATTCATCGAACAAAAACTTTATTTTTCACAATATTAGATGGATAAATAAATGCTAATATTATTTTGCAGAATGATATTTTTCGGTTGGAAGCTGAATAAAATTTAAAATCGTCATTTTAGATTCTAATAATAAGTGGATTGAAAGCTTTTGAAACTATCATTACTTTATCGCCTGGTTGAAGTAATACAGCTTCTTCTTCTGAAGCTATGACTTTTACAATGTTATTCCCAATTAACACACTAACTATAAAAACTACATCATCCTTTTCGACAAAAAGCACTTCACCGTTGAAACGAAATTTTCCGCTAATATAACTATTATGAAACACATTTAATGCTTCGCCTTCACTAAAAATTTTCCCTTTGCTAAGCCTGATTACTCTATTTGACATTTTAAATATTTCCGAGACATCATGGCTAACTAAAATTGTGGTTAGATTAAAACGTTTATGAATCTCCAAAACATAATCCTGAAGCTTCATCTTCATTTCTGAATCCAACGCTGAAAACGGTTCATCAAGTAAAAGAATTTTTGGATGACGAACTATTGCTCGCGCCAAAGCTACGCGCTGTTTTTGTCCACCCGAAAGTGAATCCGGATGCCTGTCTTTAAGATTTTTAAGCTCCATCATCTCAATAATTTCCTCGATCTGAACTTTATTTTTATTACCATTAAGAGCAAATTCTATGTTCTTCAAGACTGTCATATTGGGAAATAATGAATAATCCTGAAAGACGAATCCTATGCTTCGTTTTTGAGGTGGCAAAAAAATTCCCTTTTCTGTATCAACCCATTCTTTTCCATCAACTTTAATAAAACCTTTGTCTGGCTTTAACAAACCAGCTATTAATCTTAACAAAGAAGTTTTACCCGCTCCGGAGTGTCCTTCAATAGAAATAAATTCTCCTTCACTTATTTTAAGATTTACATCAAGAGGTAAATTGCCTTCCGATGTTTTTAATATTTTATAAAACGAAAGAGTAATCACAATTTTCCCGACTTCAGATATTTTCTATTAATTATAAATACAATCAAAAGAATTGAGAAAGTAACTGAAAAAAGTATTAGCGCATAAACATTTGCATTATGATAATTGAGAGATTCTACTTCATCATAAATTGCTAAGGAAGCAACGCGTGTTTTGCCAGATATATTTCCGCCTATCATCAGTACAATTCCAAACTCACCTATTGTATGCGCAAAGCTTAATACAATTCCCGTTAATAATGAAGATTTAATATTAGGTAATAACACTTTTACTAAAGTTTGAAGTTTAGACTTGCCTAAAGTATACGATGCTTCTTTTAATGATGAAGGTAAATTTTCAAAACCAGCTTGAATTGGGTTTAACATAAATGGCAGGCTATAAATCATTGAAGCAAGCACCAAGCCTTCAAAAGAAAATACAAGACGAATGTTAAATAGATTTTCTATTAAGCTGCCGGGGAAATTTGTGGGTGAAAAAGCTATGAGCAAATAAAATCCAAGTACGGTAGGTGGAAGTACAAGCGGCATACTAATAACCGTTAAAACAACTGGCTTTAGCTTAAAATCATTTTCGGCAATCCAATAAGCCAAGGGTACTGCAAAGAAAAACAGAATAATAGTTGTTATCAATGCTAATTCAAGGCTCAATATTAAGGGCTGAAAATCAATCATTATGGAGCTATCATAATTTCATTCGTCTTAATTAAGGCAAAAACCATTTCATTTATTCTTAAGTTAAGCCTTTCAACCGCTTCTGAACTAATAATCGAATTAATTTTCGCCTCCTTGAAACTTAGTTCAACTTTACTTAAAAACTTTCCACTTTGTATTCCGCTAATTTTACAATCAACTTTATTTTGAATACTAATTAAACCAGAAAAATTTTTTGCAATTATTACTTCAGTTTCCTTAAACAAAATGTTAATTGGTGCTCCTATTTTTAGAAAGGAGACTGAAGTTGGTGTTTCGATAATTATTGCTTTAAAAATATCACCATTAACATCCACTTCAACAACCGAAATATGTTCATTATTTTTTATACTAACTATTTTGCCAGAAAGTTTATTCATTTATTTAACAGAGTATCCAAAATTTCTGAAAATCTCTTTTCCTTTTTTTGAAAAAAGAAAATTATAAAATTTTAATGATTCATTTTTATGATGGCTAAAACCATATTTTAAGATAACACAGCCCTGCTCTATTTGGGGATAAGCTGCAGAATCAATTTCTTTCCAGACTCCTCTTCCCTTCATTTGAGGCGACATAACAACCGACTTTGAAGTAAATCCGACATCAACGGATTTTGAACTAATAAATTGATTAACCGGAGACAGACTTTCTCCGTATACGAGTTTATTTTTTACTTTATCATAAATTCCATAATATTTAAGCGCTTGAATTGCTGCTACTCCATAAGGTGCAGTTGATGGATTGGCAAGTGCAATATTTTTTATTCTATTATCAAGAAGTACGTTCAATTTGTTTTCTAAATTTATTCCTCTAACCATCGACCAAATAACCAATGCTCCTGTGGCGTAAACTTTAGGAGAATCTATTGCTGCGCTTTTGTGGTACAAAACATTCGCGTATTTCATATCAGCAGAAATAAATATATCATAAGGAGCTCCTTCTATAATTTGCGCAGTTAACTCTCCAGAAGAACCAATTATAATTGAAACATTGATTCCTGTTTCTTTTTTAAATTCATTCGTCAACTCCTTCATTGCATATTGAACGTTTGCAGCAATTGCAACTATTAATTGTGCTTTTGCTTCATTAACAAATATCAAAAAAATTATTGAAATTAAAAAAATTACTTTGAAATATTTCACCTTTTGTTCCTAAAATAATTGACTATATTAACTTATCATTCCCATTAAAAAGAATTTACTTATCATAAATTCCTTCATTTGGAAAAAATGAAAAATAATCCATTTACCAAATATCTATTCAAGAGCAATTTAATATGGCAGAATAATTGATAATTATAAATATCAATTATTAGACCGAAATATTTATTCCAGTTTATGCAGCAAAAATAAAAATATAAAAGGTAATCAATCTTGTGGAAACAAATGTAAAAGAAGAGAAAAAAAATTTTCAAGAAAATTTGTCTCATAATTCAATTGCATTGAAAAATGGAAAAATCTCACGAAAGAAATTTTTCCAAAAAATCGGTTTGGCTTCCTTAATTCCATTAGCAGGAATTTGGTACTCCACTTCAAAACGTACTAAGTTAAGAGAAAGACAAACAAAAAAAATAATTCTCCCCGTAAATCTTCCGAATGGAATTTCATTTTATGATTCTGTTATCGTTTCAAAAAGTCAAAGCCAAGTAAAAATTTTTTCAGCAAAATGTACTCATCTTGGGTGCATTATAAATAAAACAGAAGATAACTCTCTTGTTTGTCCATGTCATGGCTCCGAATATGCCTTTGATGGAACTGTAATTAAAGGTCCAGCAAATAAATCATTAAAAAATCTACCATTTAAGATTGATACTAAAACCGGAGAAATTACGGTTGATGTTAAAGTTTAAAAATAAGGACGAGAATTTCTCCCGTAGTTATGCTAAACTTTTTAGTTTTACTTTCGGGCAGATTTCATTTGCAGCGTTCATTATAGCCATTGTATCGGGCATTTTTCTTGCGATTCCATTCGACATAAAAAATCCTTTCGACTCTCTAAGCTATATGCTGCTTACAAATCCCGGTGGGGTATTATTCAGAAACATCCATTACTGGAGTGCTCAGATATTTTTAATCTTTTCAATTCTTCATATTTATGACCACATAAAAAAATCTAATGAACGAAATGTTGCCCCAGGAATATGGGTAAGATTGACTTTTTCGCTCATTGTAATATTTTTCGTAATGTTATCTGGCTTTATTATTAAAGGCGATTCAGATGCAATTCAGGCAAAGCACATTATAACTTCCCTGATTGATTCCATTCCATTTTTGGGAAGTGAAATATCGACGTCACTCTTTGGTTCAGAAAAAGATTTTCAATTAGTTTATGTACACCATATTGCTACTGCTACTATTTTTTTATTAATAATTATTATTGAACATGCCAAAACCTTATGGCCAAAATTAAAATTAGTTTTATTCTTGTTGCCTTTTATTATTTTAATTGGTTACCTCTTCCCTCCTTATTTGCACGATGGACTTAATCCCATAATTAAAGGTCCTTGGTATTTTTTAGGGCTTCAAGAAATCCTTCACTGGCTTAGTTATCCGGTTATAATAATTTTTATTACTTTATTATATCTTATTACAATTTTCTTCCTTCCTAAATTTTCCGAAAAATATTCTTTACTTACAAAACAATTTCTATTTGGCTCATTTATAATTTATTCTCTTTTAATAATAATAGCATTTTTCTTTCGTGGTGAAGATTGGAAATTTACCTTGCCGTGGAATAACCCTGTATTAACTAATTTTCATTTTGAACCTTTTGATAACATTACCGCTGTCTCAACTAATAAACTTGAAAGAAAAAATATTCCTTTAATTTTAGGCAGAAGGGAAGGTTGTTTATATTGCCATCAAAATATGAAAGGATTTTCTGCTGCTCACAATCCCGATGCAATTGGATGCGTATCATGCCATTCTGGAAATCCTTTTACTCTGGATAAAAATTATGCTCATGAAGGAATGTTTTTAATCCCTGGAAATTTGCAAGATGCTAAAAGAACATGCGGCTTAACCGACTGTCATGGAGATATAACAGACCGAATAAACAAAACAATTATGACCACTTTAACTGGCATTGTTAGCGTTGACAGATATGCCTTTGGTGAAACTAATAACTTAAACAAACTTTATTTTATAAATCATATTGGTCATTCAAATGCCGATAGTCATTTACGAAATCTTTGCGCTTCCTGCCATCTTGGCGGTAAAAAAACTCAGCTTGGGCAAATCACAGAACAATCCCGAGGAGGAGGTTGCAATGCTTGCCATCTAAATTACAGTAAAGAAGCGTTACTCTCTCTTTCTAACTATCAAAATAATAAATCAACAATAAACGATTCTTCTTTTGTACATCCTTCTCTTTCTATTAAAATTACAAACGATCATTGCTTTGGTTGCCATAGCCGCTCGGGAAGAATTTCCACAAATTATGAAGGTTGGCACGACACTTTATTGAGACCTGAAGAAATTAATGATACTTCAAAATACAGAATTCTTGAAGATGGAAGAGTCTTTGTCAAAGCGCAAGAAGATGTTCATCATGAAAAAGGTATGGATTGCATTGATTGCCATACCTCTCACGAAATAATGGGCGACGGCAATTTCTACTTACATGAAGAAGATCAAGAAAAAGTAAGCTGTACCGATTGCCATTTTTCAGGCAAAGCTTTCACAAAAACAATTAGTGATTTTGATGCTGAATCGAAAAATATAATTGACTTAAGAAAATATCCCGAAAAAGAAACTAAATTTCTTGTCGTTCACAAATCTGGTTTTCCTCTTATCAATACCTTCATCGATAAAAACGGAAACAGTGAATTGATTACTAAAAATACAAATGAAACTCTTCCATTAATACCACCTGCCTTAATTTGTACAGAAGGGCAAGGACATAAAAATCTTTCATGCAAAAGCTGCCATACATCCTGGTCGCCACAGTGTATTGGATGCCATACCCAATTTGAACCAGACCAAACTTCTTATGACTTGCTCGATAAGAAAGAAGTAAATGGAAGCTGGAATGAAACACCTTCGGACTATCTTGCGGAACCACCTACGCTCGGAATTAAAATCGAAAAAATGAAAGATGGAAAATTTAAAAATATTATTGATACATTTATCCCCGGTATGATTTTAACCATTCAAAAAAAACAAATAAATCCGTTATCTAAAAAAAACAAAAGTTTAATTTTTAGAAGATTGTTTGCTCCTTCCTTCTCTCACACAATTATTAAAGAAGGGAGAAGTTGCTTTTCATGCCACAATAACCCTGTTGCTCTTGGTTACGGAAGAGGTAAACTTGAATTTGTTAAGCAAGGCAAATTTGGCAAATGGATTTTTGAACCAAAGTATCCTCAAAGTAAATACGATGGCTTACCTCTTGATGCGTGGATTGGATTTCTTAAGGAAAGAAAAAGCTACTTTGCAACAAGAACTAATGTAAGACCTTTTAGCATTGAAGAACAAAAATCCATCCTTACTGTCGGAGCGTGCTTAACATGTCATAAACCTGAATCATATCCAATGAAATTATTTTTAGATACTGGTAAAATGCCGAATGTCAGTCCAAAATGTGTTTTACCAAAGTGGAATTAAAAAAGCATGATTAGCAAAGAAAAATATTTTTATGTTTGTAATAGAACTTTTGAAAATAATCAAAATAATTAATTCTCTTTATTAAAATTACTGGAGAAACAAAATGTCTATACCAAAAAGATTTAAAAAGTTTAAAGAAGATTTTCCCCAAGTCGCTTCAGCTTATGAAGCATTGGGAGATGCAGTTCACAATGCTGGTCCGCTTGACGATAAAACAAGAGCACTTGTTAAATTGGGCATATCGGCTGGTGCAAGATTAGAAGGAGGATTTCATTCCCATGTAAGAAAAGCTATTGACGCCGGTGTTACTAAAGAAGAAATGGTTCATGCCGTTTTACTCGCTTTGCCTACTATTGGGCTTCCCTCTATGATGGCTGCTTTAAGTTGGATAGACGACATTTTTGAAAAAGATAAAAAATAATTTTTAAATACCAATGCAATATTTGACCGATAGTTTTGACCGCATTCACGATTATCTTAGAATTTCTCTTACAGATAAGTGCAACCTTAACTGCATTTATTGTAATCCGGCAGATTCTGCTTTCAAAAAGCTTCGCCAAAATGAAATTCTGTCTTTTGATGAACTGATAAGAATAATTTACATCTTTGCTGGAAAACTTGGTATTAAGAAAATTCGATTTACCGGAGGCGAACCTTTGGTAAGAAAAAATATTATCGAATTCTTTAAAATGATTTATCCACTTAAAATTAAATTCGGCTTTACGACCGGCTTAACCACTAACGGTACGCTTTTAGAAGATAAACTTGAAAAATTAAAGGAGTATGGACTCGACAAATTAAACATAAGCCTCGATTCTCTAAAACCTGAACGATTCAAATTTATTACTGGCAAAGATAATTTCAACTCAGTTTTGCATTCTATCTTCAAAGCCTCACAGCTTGGTTTTTATCCTCTTAAATTAAACGTCGTAATAATGAAAAATATTAATGACGATGAAATAATCGACTTTGTTGATTTTATTAAAAATACAAATTTTAACGTCAGATTTATTGAGTTTATGCCATTTGAAAATAATGGTTGGAGCCGGAATGGCTTTATTAGTTATGAAGAAATTAAAAAAATAATTGAAAACAAATATCGTCTTAAAGAAATAACAAATGCTAAAAATCTTGTAGCAAAAGATTTTTCAATTGAAGGATACCCTGGTAAAGTAAGTTTTATAAGTTCTATATCAAATCATTTTTGCGATTCGTGCAATAGGTTAAGAATTACATCCACCGGAAGAATGAAATTATGTTTATTTTCAAACGGAGAAAATGAGTTAAACTTTAAGGAAATATTAAATAACAAAATTTATTCGGATGATGATATTTGCAATTTGATAGAATCTTCACTTCAATTTAAGCGTAAAGTTCACCCCGCTATTGAAGAGTTAATAAATCTCGAAGAAAATAGTATGCTAAATATTGGCGGATAAAATATGAATGAATTATCTCACATAAACTCACAAGGCAAAGCAGAAATGGTTGATGTTTCTCTTAAAGACGAAACAATTAGAACCGCTGAAGCTTTTGCCGAAGTTTTCGTCTCTGAAAAAGTATTCTTAAAAATTAAAAATAACGAAATTGCTAAAGGAGACGTCCTTTCCATTGCTAAGTTTGCTGGAATCCAGGGAGCTAAAAAAACTTCGGAACTTATACCGCTCTGCCACAATATTATGATATTCAAAATAAATGTTGAACTAAAACTAAATGAAGAAAAAAAGTCGGTTGAAATAACTTCGTTTGCAAAAACTATAGGAAAAACTGGCATCGAAATGGAAGCCTTAACGGCTGTCTCAATTGCCGCATTAACAGTTTATGATATGTGTAAAGCACTCGATAAATCTATTATAATTTCTAACATAAAACTGTTAAGTAAAACCGGCGGCAAAAGCGGAGATTATAAAATTATTTAAACTTTGAAAAACTTGGCAACAATACTTTTTATCTGGACTAAAGTTCCAAGTAGAAAAATTTCATAAGAAGAATGAAAATATGGAAACAAATTTAACAGACCCCAAAATAATTGAAAATGAAATGACCGCTGTTAAGTCGGGAAGAATTGTCGCAATCTCAATAAGCCGGAAAAAAGGAATACCAAAGACAAATGTCCCTTCTGCAAATCTAATAGAAAATTATGGAATTGAAGGAGACATTCACGCTGGGAACTGGCACAGACAAGTCAGTTTTTTAGCAATGGAAAGTATAGAAAAGATGCGACAAGCTGGTTTGCCAAAGCTTAGACCCGGTGCTTTTGCAGAAAACATTACCACCGAATTTGTAGACGTACCAAATCTTAAAATCGGCTCAAAAATTAAATTAGGCAATGAAGCTGTTTTAGAAATTACTCAAATTGGTAAAGAATGCCATTCTAAATGCGCTATTTTTTTAAAAATAGGTGACTGCGTTATGCCAAAAGAAGGAATATTTGCAAAAGTGATCAAGGGTGGAAAAATCTTTGTGAATGATAAAATATTCTTTATTTAATTTTCTGGTTGCTTAACAAATCTTATGAATAATGAGGAGACTAAATGATAAATTATAGTGATGCTGAAGAAATAATTAAAATTGAATTCAAAAAACTGGAACTAAAAACAGAACAAATTGATTTGCTTAATTCAACTAATAGAATTTTGGCTGAAGATATTTATTCCGATATAAATCTTCCCCCTTTCGATAATTCTGCGATGGATGGAATTGCAATTAAATTTAATAGCAATATAAAAAATTGGAAAATCATTGGCGAAATCCCAGCGGGAAATTATAATGACTTTCCTCTTGATGAACATTCCGCCGTTAGTATTATGACTGGCAGTAAACTGCCCCAAAATTGCGATACAGTTATACCAATTGAAGACATTGAAATAAAAGATGATTTTGCTTTCTTAAAGGAAAATTCAAAATTCAAAAAAGGAATTAATATTCGAAAACTTGGCGAAGATTTATTAAAAGATAATATTGCATTAAACAAAAATACTTTATTAAAACCGCACCATATAGCTGTAGCGGCTTCGTGCGGACGCTCAACTTTGAAAGTTTATAAGCGGTTAAAAATTGGAGTGCTTGCTACCGGTAATGAACTTGTTGACATACATGAAATTCCTAACGACGATAAAATAAGATGTTCTAATTTGTATTCAATTATTTCTGCTATCAGAAATTTAAATATGCACTCTGTCAATTTCGGCATCGTAAAAGATAATACACAACTAATTAAAGATAGATTAAAATGGGCTCTCGATAGCGAACTTGATATTTTAATTACAACCGGCGGTGTTTCTTTTGGAAAGTTCGACTATGTTAAGGAAGTTTTTGAAGAAATTGGTGTAGAAACCAAATTCTGGCGCGTTAAAATTAAACCTGGTAAACCTATATTTTTCGGAACTTATTTTAACGATAATACTAAAACTTTAATATTTGGTTTGCCAGGTAATCCAGTTTCTAGTTTGGTAAACTTTTTATTATTTGTTCAACAAAATGTGTTAAATCTTTTTAATCTGCCTGAAACTCTTAAATTTATTGCTGAGCTTGAAAATGATTTATTTAAAATAGATAATAAACGTCACTTTATGAGAGGAATTTTTCGATATCAAAATAATGGAAAATTTTACGTTAGAAGTATTGGCTCTCAATCATCCGGTAACCTTGCCGAAATGGGAAAAGCTAATTGTTTAATTATTGTTGAAGAAGAAAAAATAAATCCACGAAAAGGAGATTTGGTTGAATGTATGATAATATAACCGGTATTATCCTGTCTGGCGGTAAAAGTTCAAGAATGGGAGAGAATAAATCCCTTATGAAGATAAAAGGTAAAACAATAATTGAGCATGTTAAACTTCTTATGCAAAGCCTATTTAACGAAGTTATTTTGATTACTAATGACCAGCAGGAATATGAATTCCTTGGGCTAAAAATGTTCTCCGATATTTTTTTAAGAATGGGACCTCTTGCCGGAATTCATTCCGGACTCTTCAATTCTCTAACACAAAAAAATTTTATTATCTCTTGCGATATCCCATTGATGACACCAGAAATGATTAAATATCTTGTTGATTTTAAGACCGACAAACCTGTTACTATTGCAAAAGCAGATGGTTATTTGCAACAACTCTGTGGAGTGTATGATAAAATATGTCTGCCTTTTGCAGAAGAAATTCTTTCAAATAAAAATACGTCTGAAGTTAGAACTACAGATCAAAAGAAGCGCGGGTGTACAGTTCTGGAATTAATTAATCTTACCGGTGCTGAAATAATTCAAGCCGAGTCTCTTCCCTTCTATGTTAAAGATACTTTTTTCAATATGAATAAAAGAGATGATTTTTATATTGTTAAAGAACGATTGGAACATTCAATTTAATCAATAAACTGTTCCGCTTTACTTTTATAACTTTTGCCTCCTAGAATAGCCAGAAAAAATCTTAAAATCAGATAATTATCTTCTTAAATAATAATAAAATCATAATAATAAAATTTAGAGAAAAAGTTCATTGTCCTTATTAACTTTTGTTTGCCTAAAAATATTGCAGCTATTGTTCTTTCCCAGCAAAAAGAAAGCTAATTAATTATTTTCTTCTAAGTGAAAAATTTAAAAATCCTGACGTTCGTTTAATAACTTTTACAAACACTAATGAATGGCAAAATATTTGTTACTTATAAATATCAATTTTTAATAGTTTGTTTTATTAAGTATGGACAAAATAGAAAATTTAGAACTGCCGTTATTCCCTATAAGCACTGCGGCAAAAATGTTAAATATTTCTGTTCACACTTTAAGAATGTATGAGCGAGAAGGATTAATCCTCCCGTTTAAAAAAGAATCCAATCATAGGCTTTATTCTCATTCGGATATTGAAAGACTAAATTGTATACGTTCATCAATAAATGAAAAGAAAATTGGTATTCAGGGAATTAAAACAATCTATTCTCTTATTCCCTGCTGGCAGATTGTAAATTGTTCCCAAACTGATCGAGATAATTGTGATGCTTATTCTTCCAATTCTAAACCATGTTGGACTTACGACCATAAAAATAATATTTGTGCTGACCTTGAATGTAGGGTGTGCAATGTTTATAAAAATTATGCAGAATGTAAAAGTTTAAAAGAAAAACTTAAGACAGTAATTAAATAAAATATATTTTTAGAGATATTTTTATCCGGAGGAAATTTTTGGCAAATAAAATATCACGTCGCTCGTTTATCAAAATAAGCGGCACAGTTGGCGCTGGAGCTGCCGTTGGTATTTCAGCTCCTTCATCAAAAGCAAAGGCTGCAGATAAAAGAACCCCCAAGAAAATCGAACGTATTCCTTCCGTTTGCGAACAATGTTTTTGGCGTTGCGGTATTATAGCTACTGTTGAAGACGGAGTACTAAAAAACATCGAAGGCAATCCTCTTCATCCAAATAATCGAGGTAAAATATGCGCAAGAGGAAATGCTGGCGTCGCTTTAGTATACGAAACTGACCGCCTTAAAAATCCTATGATTCGAGTCGGCGAAAGAGGAAGCGGCAAGTGGAAGGAAATTTCTTGGGATGATGCTCTTGACTACACTGCCGAAAAATTGTTGGCTGTTGCAAAAAAATATGGGATTGAATCTAATGGATTATTTTCACACGGTGCTTCCGCTACCTTTATTAACGACTTGTATAGCTTTTGGGGCTCCCCTAATAATGCTGCTCCGTCATTTGCTCAATGCAAAGGCTCACGCGATGTAGGTTATGAATTAACTTACGGCGAAAATATGGGCTCTCCTGAAAGAATTGACCTTGAAAACGCTAAGGTAATTACTTTAATCGGCAGTGCCCTCGGTGAGAATATTCATACCGGACAAATAATAGATTTTACAAACGGATTAGCAAACGGTGCAAAGTTAATTGCTGTTGATCCACGCTTTTCTACCGCTGCTAGCAAAGCTAATTGGTGGCTTCCTATTAAACCTGGCACAGATACCGCTCTGGTGCTTGCATGGATAAATGAAATTATAAAACAAAAAGGCTACGATGTAAATTTTGTAAAAAATAGCACCACAGGATTTTCTGATTTAGAAAATCATGTAAAAAACTTTACTCCTGAATGGGCTGAAAAGATAACTGAAATCCCCGCTGATGTTATAAGAGATACTGCTAAGGCAATGATGGATGCAAAACCGGCTGTCGTAATTCACCCGGGACGCCATGTTGCATGGTATGGCAATGACGTTCAGCGTGCAAGATCGATGGCTATTCTTTCGGCTTTACTCGGAATCTGGGGACAGAAAGGCGGCTATTTTCTTAAATCGAAATTTCCGGTTAGCTATAATGCTCTTAACATTCCTGACCCTCCTAAACCTAAAAGGCAAAGAGTTGATGGTGCTGGTTACCGCTTCCCCTTTGCTAATCCTGAAGAAGGTTTAACTCAAGAATTAGTGCAAGCTACTTTAACACAAAAACCATATCCAATAAAATCTTGGATGGTTTGGGGGCAAAATATTTTTAACAGCATCCCAGCTAAAAGAGATACAAGAAAAGCAATTGATAATTTAGACTTTTATGCCGTCGTCGATGTTAGACCTACTGAGCCAACTTGGTACGCTGATATAATTTTGCCCGAAGATACTTATCTTGAAAGGTACGATGCTTTAATTACTGTTCCTGGATGGCGCGAACAATATGTTTCACTGCGTCAGCCAGTTGTTAAAAGACAGCTTAATACCAGACCCGGTTGGTGGATTGCTAAAGAACTTGGTAAAAGATTAGGACTTTCTGCATTTTATCCTTATGACGATTATGAAGAAGTTATTAAATATCAATTAAAAGATACTGGCATTTCTTTTACTAAACTCAAAAAAGATGGCGTTGTTACTTTTCCAGCTAAACCTTATCTGAACGAAGGCGAAATATATTCTTTTAATACCCCTGATAAAAAAGTTCAACTTTACTCAAAAGAATTAAAAGACCTTGGATTTGATCCTCTCCCCATATTTCAACCTGTTAATGATCCTCCCAGAGGATTTTTTAGATTGGTTTACGGCATGATGCCTGTGCACTCTCACGGTAAAACTGAAAGCAATCCATGGTTGAATACTCTTATCTCCGAACCTCATCTTTGGATAAATGATACTATCGCTAGAAGCATGAACCTTAAAAATGAAGATGAAGTAATTGTCGAAAATCAAGATGGAATTAAATCAGGTAAAATAAAAATTTCAATCACCCCCGGTATGAGACCGGATGCTGTTTTTCTTCCACATGGATTTGGCGGAAATGATAGAGGCTTGCTTAACTATACACGCAGAAATGTTTCTGACAATAACCTCATTTCAAAATATACCGTAGATCCTATTAGCGGCGGTACCGGCTTAAGAGTTAATTTTGTACGATTAATTAAAAATGATGAAATCCTTTCACCTACTGTTGAAGTTAGTATGACTGGAGTAAATGCAAAAAAAATTTCCGGCGTTCAACAACAAGAAGAAACAAATAGAACATTTAATATTCAACCAAAGAAAAAAGCTTCGGCTATTCGGGAAGGTTGTTAGGAGAATATTATGAGCAAATATGCAATGGTTATTGATATGGATAGATGCGTTGCCTGCCATGCATGCGAAGTGGCTTGCCGCTCTCATTATGACGTCCCTGTCCCATATTATCGAAATTGGGTTCACGATTTAAGACCTGAAGGTGTTTTTCCTGATATTAGAAAAGTTAGCTATGTTGGATTATGTAACCACTGTGACGATGCGCCATGCGTTAAAGCCTGCCCAACTGGCGCAACTTATAAAAGAGAAGATGGCGTTGTTGTTGTTGATAAAGATTTGTGTATTGGATGCGGACTTTGCATTGACGCCTGCCCTTACGGCGCAAGATATATAAATCCAAATATCGAAAAAGTTGATAAATGTGATTTCTGCATTGATCGAGTTAATGAAGGACTAGAACCCGCTTGCGTGGAAACATGTATTGCCAGTGCAAGAATTTTTGGCAACCTTGATGATCCAAATTCTAATGTGTCTAAACTTGTTGCAAACGGAGCAGTTCCAAATACATCTGAAAAAGTTAATGTTGGTCCTAATATTTACTATTTAGATAGCCACAACCTTTTCCCGGTTATTAAAGCTTCTTTCCCTCCAAAGGTTCCCAAAATGCCAACACCTCAAAACCTTTGGTCAAAATTTTTAAAACCAATGTTTTATATTGCAATCGGCGGAACATTCGTAGGACAATTAGCTGCTTTTGCAGTACAATTATTTAAAGGCGAAAGTGATATAAAGGAATAAAAATATGGATCCGAATTTTGAAAAACTAAACGAAGATATAAAATTAGACCACGAATTGTTAAAAGCTCCAAGGCGTTTGTCTTTCGAAGAAAAAAGAATTCTCGCAAACCGTGTTATGAAAAAACATGGTGTTGCAGGCGTAACTTTGCATTGGGTAAATGCTATTTCGTGGTTTTTATTAATTTTTACTGGTGTTGCTTTGATTTCGGCAGATTATCTTCGATTTGCACCCAATTGGTATATTGATATGATGGATGGAATTTTTGGAACACGACACGCTATGCTTCATTTCCATATTGCTGTTGGCGTTTTTTGGGTTACAACTCTTTTACTTTATGGAGTTTTTGGATTTAAGAATTATTTGCTTGATTTCATTAAACACGACCTTACTATCGATAAAGACGATATAAAATGGTTCCCTGCAAAAGCAAAAAACTTGATGGGCAAACTAAGCCACTATCAAATGCCTCCACAAGGAACTTACAATGCTGGACAAAAAGCTTATGCTGTTGTTGTTGCTTTTAGCACTGTAATCTTAATCTTTACAGGTCCAATTATGGCTTTCCATATTGGCTCAACAACAATTATTCAATGGGCTATGATGTTTCATTTTATTGCCACTATGTCTGTGTTTGCAGGAATTTTTATTCACGTTTATATGGCAGCGCTTTTCCCCGAAGAGCGCCCGGCTTTCTTTTCTATGATCACCGGAAAGGTCAATGAGTTGTATGCTTATCTTCATCATTATAAATGGTGGAGAGAAGTTAAAAATGAAGAGCATGTTTTCTTTAAGGAAGAATTAAAAAAAGATAATGTTAACATTCCCGAACTGGATGAGTGTGATAGAATTGCTAATCATCAGGTTCTAAGTAAAGTTTATAGTATGAAGGGAGAAGAATTATGAAAAAAAAATTGTGGGATCCCGTCTTTGGCGGCGTAATTATTGGAATAGCAATAATCCTCACTTTTTATATTGCCGGTAGAGGTCTTGGTGCTTCGGGCGCATTAACTGCTTTTGCTGCTACTATTCAAAACTGGATTTCACCTTCTTTAACTAAATCAAGTCAGTATTTTTCTGCTTATTTCGCCAATGGTGCTAATCCTCTAAACGATTATCTCGTTTTTCTTGTCATCGGTTTAATGATTGGTAGTTTTATTGCCGGATTAGTTTCTAAAGATTTGAAACTCGAAATATTAAAGGGACCTAATGTTTCCAACAAAAGAAGATTATGGTTTGCCTTTATTGGCGGAATATTAGTCGGATATGCTGCAAGAATGGCAAGAGGTTGTACTAGCGGGCAAGCTTTAGTTGGAGGGGCAGAATTATCCGTCGGTGCTTGGGCTTTTATGTTTTCAATTTTTGCCGGCGGTTTTGCCGTCGCTTATTTTATTAGGAGACAATGGATATGATAGGACCACTTGTAAAATATGGTGTTATCTCCGAAGGAGTTAATACTTTATTCGCCGTTTTAATTGGAATGTTGTTTGGCTATGCTTTGCAACGCTCTGGTTTTACTAATTCAAGAAAAATTGCCGCCGCTTTTTATATGAAAGATGTTGATGTGCCTGTTGTAATGTTCACTGCTATTATCACTGCTTCAATAGGACTTTATGGCTTGTCTCTTCTTGGGTTACTCGACCTTGGCAAATTTTATTTCCTCCCCTCTTATTTGTTACCTATGGTTGTTGGAGGCTTTATTTTCGGCATCGGAATGGCTATTGGTGGTTTTTGCCCCGGCACTTCAGTTGCCGCTATGATGACTGGCAAAATCGATGCAATGGTTTTTGTTGCCGGCTTTCTTTTCGGAAGTTTATTGTTCGGCGACTTTTATCCTCTTTGGGATAAATTCTATAACTCAGATGCTAATGGCGTTTGGCGACTTGACCAGCTTTTTAATGTCAATCTCGGACTTGCTGTCCTTATTGTTACTCTTGTTGCTGTTTTGGGTAGTATTGGAATGAGAAAATTACAATATAAATTTTGGGGCAAAAATGATTAAACTATCTAAGAAAAATTATCTTGTTGGGTTTGGTTTAGTAATAGCTGTTATTTTAGCTTTTTTCCCTACTTCTGCCTTTATTAAAAATCCTTTCGTCGTCCATACTAATTTAAAACAACAATATTTCAACGAAACAGGAATATTTTCTGTCTCACCGTTTGAAGCAGGTAAGTACTTTTATTACAACCAATCAAAATGTTATTGGATCGATGTTAGAGATGCAAAGGAATTTGCAAAATCTCATTTGAAACCGGCAATAAATCAAACCCTCGATCAATTAAAAAATTCAAGCTGGAACCCAGATGATGTTCTATTGGTTTACGGAAATAATACGAACGACGCTCAAGAAGCCGTTGCTTATTTAAGGCAGGTAAACGGCGCTCGGGCTTTTGCTATCTTAGGCGGTTTTCATGCTGTTAAAAAATATTTAATCGATCCAATTAATATTTCCGTTACTAATCAATATAGCGATAAGAATTTAGAATCGCTTATGGAAATTCGCAACAAAATATCCGGTCAAAAAATTTCTCCTTCGCAATTGATAGACCAGATGAAAAGTAATAAGTCTTCTGCTATTAAAGAAGGCTGCTAATTAATTTGTTTTGACTCAAAAGAAAAGAAGAAGCTCTTTAAACTAAAATCGCTTGCTTCGAAATAATTATTTTATGATTCAAGATAACTATTGAAAAATAGATTAGCCTGAATAATTATAATTCATAGTATTTTTTTGTAATTAGAATTTGCACAAAATTTATGAAAAATGGTTTTACATTTCTAACTCTCTCTTTAAAAAATATTTTCTTCTCAATCATATATTTAAAAATCTCTAAAAAGGAATAATCATGAAAAAATTGTTAGGTTACTTATTACTATGTCTGCTTTTATCTTTTCGGGTAATTGCTCAGTCCGGCACTAGAATGATTGGCTTTGACGCAGCTACTATCGGTCGTGGAGGCGTTGATATTGGTTTCTTTGATAGCCCAGATTTATTGATGAATAATCCTGCTGGCATTTCATTCCTCCCAAACTCAATTATTAATGCAAATTTTTCTTCAATGATTCCTTCCCTTCATTTTTCTAATAAATTAAATGACAAAGACGGTAAGACTAACTACTTCCCTATGCCTGATGTCGCTTATGTAGCAAATCCTAATAGTGACTTTACTTGGGGAGTGGGATTTTTTACTCAAGGCGGAATGGGAGCGGACTTTACATTAAATAACGCTTTGTTTGTTGATCCAAATGGCAATTATATCCCGCAAACTTATCATTCGAAATTAGCCGTTATGCAAGGAGGACCTTCTGCATCCTATAAAATTTCTCCGTCTTTCTCTGTGGGTATTTCTGCCCAGCTTGTTTACAGTTTGCTTGAATTCCAAATGCCCTATAGCCTTTCACCTTCTATTATGGCTGGAATTGCTAATCCTCAAACAGGAATGACTTTTGGTCAAATGTTTGCAGCTCCCCCTTCTCAAGGTGGCTTCGGTTATTCTGAAGTTACTGCCGCTTCAAATATGAAAAACCTTACCGCAATAAGTTTTACAGGTAAAATCGGTTTTGCTTATAAGATAAACGACAAATTTTCACTTGGTTTTACTTATTCTCTTCCTGAATGGTTAACTTACAAAAATGGAAATGCTTCAATGGATATGAACGCTCAACTAAATGATGCCTTCGGCAAAGCTGTAATGGGCTACTTATCCCAGAATCCTAACGCCTCTACCCAGCAAGCGCAAGCGGCTGTTATGCAGCAATTTTCTCAAATGGGTATCAACTTTTCTAAAGGAGCAATTGACAATTATAATCTTCAAGTTAAACTTAAACTTCCGCAATCTCTTGGTTTTGGTCTTGCCTTCAAAGCAGCAGACGATCTAAAATTAGGTTTTGATATTGAATGGGTAAATTGGCAAAATGCTTTTGATAATATGACAATTGATTTATCCGGTGGAACAAACCCTAATATAAAAACTATGATGGGAAATGATGGCTCCTTTGAAATCAATTTCCCTATGAATTGGAAAAATGTTGTGTTAACTAAAGTCGGTGGCGAATATTCTGTTAGCAATAACTTAATTTTAAGAGCTGGATTTGCTTACGGTAACAATCCGGTACCTTCTTCTACCGTTTTCCCTGTTTTCCCTGCAATTGTCCAAAGCCATTTAATGATTGGGGCTGGATATAAATTATCTGAAGAAATTACTCTTAATGCTGCTTACGAACTTGGATTTAACAACAAAGAAACTGCTTCTAATCCAAGCATTATTGCTAACGAATACAATGGAAGCACTAGCCAGCTCGGCACTAATCTTTTCCACGTTTCAGTTGCATGGAATTTATAAAAATGGTTGCCCCTTTGTTTAATCGGTATTAAAAGATTTAAACAAAAAATCAAACATAAAAATTTTCGTTAGCACCAGTTTAAAATCATAGTGCTAACGAAAATTTAATTAATAAGAATTTTCTGTTTAAGTTAAATTTACTCCCTCAAACCTAATTTCTAATGTTATCACATTGCCGCTTACAAAATTATAATATGTAAAAAGTGAATGAGCTAATTCACCAATCTCTTCAGGTTTTACAGCCTTTACAAATTCTTTATCTTTTAGCCACTCTCTATTTGCCGGCGTATCAATAATAAAAGGTGCAACAGCATTTGCAGAGAGTTTAATTGACTTTCCCTCTTGAGCAAGAGTTTCAACAAGGTTAATTAATGCACTTTTCGAAGCCGAATATGCAGCTCTGTTCGCTTCTGGATGAAGTGCAGCCGCCGCTGAAGTAAAACAAATTGAACCGCCAGCAGACCCTTTTACAAGTCTTGAGAAATACTTTGCAATTAGAAAATTCGATGTCAAATTCATTCTGAACATTCTTTCCCACTCTTCCAAATCAAGTTCTATAATTGATTTTCCTCCAATGTATCCGCCTATTGTTGAAAATAAAAAGAATAATTTATCTTTTCCTGCAGTCAAATGGCTAAAAGCTTCAGCAGTGTTTTCTTCAATTGAAAGGTCTTTAACTCTAATATTTTTAATCGATAAATCTGCAAATTTTTTTTCACTATTATGAAAATCAAAAAGATAAATTTTATCATAATCCTTTTTTACCATAACTGAGGTCATCCCTCTGCCCAAAGCACCACCTGCGCCGAAGATTAATAATTCTTTTGTCATTTTTATTCTTTCTTAAAATTTGCTCTATCTTTGATAAATCTTATCTCCTAATTTTTCCTTTTAAAAATTTGCCTGGTCTCATATTGGAAAAACAATTTACCAAAAGATTTTTTAATTAATTATAAATTTTGCAACAACAGGAAAATGATCGCTGTAGCCACCAAGATAATGGTTGCCACCATAAGTAGGGAATGGTGTTCCTTCATACTTTCCACTTTTTGTAATCATTATTTCCGGTTTAAATATTTCAAACGAACCGCACAAGTACTTTATATGTTTACCTTCCACCATATTTTTAGAAATTATAATTTGATCAAGCATATCCCATTCATCGCGATATTTATATGTACCAAGACCTTCGGAAAAGTCCTTGTAAGCCAAATTAAATAAAATATGTTTACTCTTGTTTTCATCTGGCGTGCAGATGGTCGAATCTGCTCCAAGCGTATCTTTAATCGAAATATTACCCGGCATGTCATTAAAGTCACCCATAATAACTATATCAGTTGAATGATTTAAAGAGTAATATCGATCAACTAAAGATTTCAATAATTCGGCAGCTTCAATACGATTTATTTGCGATCTTTCTGCCCCGCCTATTCTTGAAGGCCAATGATTTTCGAACACTCTAATGGTATCTTTGCCATATTCAAAATTGGCATCAAGGATTAGTCTCGTTGGGAAATTTGCAGAAAGCCTAACCGTATCACCAATAACATTTATCAACTTTAATTTTTTTGAATTATAAATAATCCCATTATCAATTCCACGGTTATCCGGTGACTCCATATAAGCAACATCATAATTTTTGTCAGGCAAATATTTTGCAATCATAGAATCAAGCAATGCTCTATGTTCTACCTCTGTAACACCAAGTATGTCTGGTCCTTTTCCGTTGTTCATCATCTTTATAATTGAAGCAAGGTTGTGTAATTTTACATTCAGCCTCTGAGGAGTCCACTCTTTTATGCTTTCGGGAGTAAACTCTTCATCTTTTTTCCCTGGATCATGCACCGTATCAAAAAGATTTTCAAGGTTCCACGTCGCAATAAATAATGTGTCTTTCTCTTTAGTTTGAGGAAAAACTGTTGAGAGGGAAAGACAAAAAAATAAAAACACTGTAAAAATTTTTAAATTCATTTTTCTAACCTATAATGTTTTTGAAGTAATAAATAAATAAAATAAATTCTAAAGATCCAATCTTGTTATAACTCCGTGTAATTTGTTTGACGGCAGATCATAAAACCGTACAAATGCCGGTGTAATTTTTTTTAAGAAAGAATATACTTTTAGGAAAAGCTTTTTGGTGGTAATGTCATCTACTCCATAGAAAATAACCTTTTCGTTAATTCCATTCTCCTTCAGTATATCGGTTATATTTAAAATTTCCATATAACCCGCATTAATTTGAAAGCCGTATAGTCCTTCAGCAATGCTATCAATTTTATTAACGGAAATACCATAGGGGGCATCGGTCGTGTTAATAGATACTAATATATTTTTTTCGTAAATAATATTTCCTCTAATTATACAATGTACCATATAAGGAGGAATCTCATGCAAATTCCTTGCAAAAAATAATGCAGTGCCTTTTATGTTATTTCCCAAACTATAAATTTGATTATAGCTTTCAAGAAAAATATCAATAGGCAATGCCTTGAAAGACTTATGCATCGCTTTTCCTCCCCTCGACCAAAGCTGAATTATTGTGAATGGAATTAAAGCAATAACTATAGACCAGTAACCACCATGTGGTATCTTGTTAAATACTGCAATAAGAAAGAAAAAATCCGTGATGAAAACAAAAACTGCAATAACCATTTTTGTAATATGTTTGCTGTTTCTAAATATCCATATCATAAAAAAAGCACTAATTGTCATTGTTGCGGTTACAGCCAGTCCATACGCCGCTGCTAAATTATCCGAATGACGGAATAATATTATCATTAAGATTACTGCAATTAATAAGGTCCAATTAACACTTCCAATATAAATTTGAGACTTTAAATGTGTAGATGTATACTTAATTTTTAAAAGAGGAAATACACGTGTTGTTATCCCCTGGTAAACCAGGGACATAACAGCGCTAATCATTGCCTGCGAAGCAATTATGGTTGCAAATAATGTTAATATCAGAAAAGGAACATATATTTGGTTAGAAATTGATTTTACCATAGAAAATAAAACCGCTCCTTTTGCATGATGAGTCATCAGAAAAGCACCTTGCCCAAAATAATTTATCACCAATGTAAAGAAAACAAAATACCATGCATGTCTAATTGGCTCACTTCCTAAATGCCCCATATCAGCATATAATGCTTCACCTCCTGTTGCACAAAGAATAACCTCGCTTAATACAAATATTCCAGTTATCCCATTGTGTATCAAAAATTCTATCGCATAAATAGGGTTTATCGCCTTTAAAATTCCAGGCATATCAGCAATGTAATAAGTGCCAGTAATAAATAAAACAAAAAACCAAATAATCATGGTAGGTCCAAATGCAAAAGATACTTTATCCGAACCCTTCCTTTGGAAAGAAAAAAGAAGTATTGTAATAATACAAGTAACAATTATAACAACACTTGTATTTATGTGACCCGCACCAGGGATAAGTTCCAAGCCTTCCACCGCAGAAAGAATTGAAATTGCTGGTGTAATTACACCATCACCCATTAGCAAAGATACACCAACAAACCCAAGAAAAGTAGCAAATGCAGCTCTTCTACCCGTTTTTACATTTTTAGTTAAAATTTCCTTTAATACGATTATTCCACCCTCGCCTTTTATACTTAAACTCATAGCAAGCCAGGCATACTCTACTGTAACAAGCATAACCAAAGTCCAAAATAAAAGCGATAACACTCCTATTAGATTTTCTGGAGTCGGAGCCGTTAAAGTTATTATTACAGTCAAAGTATAAATTGGGCTTGTTCCGATGTCACCAAAAACCAAACCCATCGCCTGCATAATCTCTTTAAAAGATGAAAATTTCTTCTTTTGCATTTTAAAAATAATTTCAAAAATATATAAGGTTTCAGAATCCTTTTTTGGGCTATTAAAAACCGTTTCAATATAATAATAATTTTTAAATTACACTTCATTGACTTTAGAATTTTATTTCTACTTTAAATTCCTTTCATTCAATGAAAATCGTCTTGATAATAATATTTTCATCCTTTAGATTAAAGACTTGCAACAAACACAGCATCGCCATTTTTCGTTTGTTTTTTTTCCAAAATTTTTATTAATTACTTTAGAATTTTTTATGCATTTGCCTTTCTAATAAATAAATTCTATCCTCATTATACAAAAATATGAATGCACTCTGAATGCACTATGAATATACTCTGAATGCACCTTAAATGGTCTCTAATAAGTCTATTCTTTCCATGAGCATAAATACTCCCTTCTTAATCTTTACATTAATAATAAAATTGGAAATTTTATTCTATTAGAGTATTTTAATTGTAAGAATATTGCCCATAAAATGAAAAATATTCTTACATTTGCTGCGCTAACATTTCAAAGATTTTATAATCTATCTTACAATTGGTTTAGAAAAAATAAAAGTTTTATGGAAACAAAAAAAATTGTAGTAATCGATGCAATGGCGTTAGCTTATAAAGCCTACTTTGCATTTATTAACCGTCCGCTTATTTCAAGTAAAGGTGAACCAACTTCTGCGGTGTTTGGTTTTCTGAATCAATTGATCAAAATTATGGAAGATAATAAACCGGATTATATTGCCGTAGCTTTTGATTCAAAAGAAAAAACTTTTCGTCATGAAAAGTTTGAAAGTTATAAATCATCACGGCAAGCTATGCCAGAGGACATGATTCCGCAGATTGACCGCATTAAGCAAATAATTGAAACAATGAAAATCCCAATTTATGTCCTTCCTAAATATGAAGCCGATGATATTATTGGTACAATAGTTAAAAAAGCTGAAGAAAATGGATTTGAATCTTTTATAATAACACCAGATAAAGATTTCAATCAACTTGTAACTGAAAAAGTAAAATTAATAAAACCTGGAAAATCTTCCGACGAAGTTATCACCTATGATGTTAAAAAGGTAAAAGAAGAATTTGGCTTTGAACCCCTGAAGATGATTGATTACCTTGCTTTAATTGGGGATGCTTCGGATGATATCCCCGGCGTTCCGGGAATTGGTCCAGTTTCGGCAACCCCTTTAATTCAAAAGTATGGCTCAATTGAAGAAATATATAACCATATTGACGAAATAGAAAAAAAAGGAATTAAAAATAAACTTATTGAAAATAAAGATAAAGCTTTCATTTCAAAGGAGCTCGCAACAATTCACTGCAGCGTTCCTATTAACATCAACTTTGAAGATGCAAAAATTAAAACTCCAGATTTTGATAAACTTAGAAGTATTTTTTTGGAACTTGAATTTAAAACTCTTTTTTCGCGACTTCTGAACCTCTACGATAAGTCGACATCTCAAAATTCAAGTGAAGAACTTACACATACAAACATTTCTGTTTTTGATAAGAAAAAAGTTAAATATCATTTAATTAAAGATGTTAAAGAAGCTAAATCTCTTGCTGAAGAATTACAAAAAAAACCTCTTTTCGTTTTTGATACTGAAACCGATAGCCTTGATGTATTTAATCTTAATCTTGCAGGAACATCTTTCTGCTTCAAACCCGGCGAAGCCTATTTTGTTGCAACCAATCCTTCAAATATTGAAACTGAGTTTTTTAAGGAAACTGTTAACGACAGAATTGAAATAAAAGATTTCGTAAAACTCTTTAAACCTGTGTTTGAAAATAAAGAAATCAAAAAGGTCTGTCAAAATGGTAAGTTTGATATTGCCGTATTAAGAAGCATGGGTATAAATGTAGAAAATTTTTATTTTGACACTATGCTTGCAAGTTACGTAATTGATCCAGACCAGAAACACGGTATGGACGAATTGTCAGAGAAATATCTAAAATATAAACCAATTCCACTTTCCGATTTAATTGGCACTAAAAAAGATCCTTCAAAAATATTTGAGGTGGACCTTAATGCACTTTCAGATTATTCCGCTGAAGACTCTGATATTACCTACCGCCTTTATGAAGTTTTGAAGTTGGAACTTGAAAAAAATAATCTTAATAAAATTGCTTTTGATGTAGAATTCCCTCTTGCACCTGTTCTAGAAGAAATGGAAAGACAAGGTGTAAAAATTGACGTGGATGCTCTTAAATCTTTAAGTAACGACCTTCAAATTCTTCTAGACAATTATTCTCAAAAGATAATTGAATTAGCAGGAGAAAATTTTAATATTAATTCCCCTCAGCAACTTCAAAAAATACTTTTTGATAAATTAAATTTGAAAACAGGCAAAAAAACTAAAACCGGCTTCTCTACAGACGCTCGTTCTTTGGAAGCTCTTAAAGGCGAACACGAAATAATTGATGTTATTCTCGACTTTCGTCAAGTCTCTAAATTAAAATCCACTTATGCAGATTCTCTGCCAAATTTAATTCATAAAAAGACTGGTAGATTGCATACAAGTTTTAATCAAACGGTTGCTTCAACTGGAAGGCTTTCCAGCAATGATCCAAATTTGCAAAATATACCTATTAGAACAGAACTCGGAAAAGAAATCCGAAAAGCTTTTGTCCCAAGAAATAAAAATTACGTTTTAATTAGCGCAGATTACAGCCAAATTGAACTGAGAATACTTGCAAGCATCTGCAAAGACAATGGACTTATTACCGCTTTTAAAAACGGAGAAGATATTCACCGAAGCACAGCAGCGCTTGTATTTATGGTGAAACCGGAAGAAGTTACACCAGAGATGAGAAGAAAAGCTAAGGAAGTTAATTTTGGAATTTTATATGGAATAGGTCCTTTCGGGCTTAAATCAAGGCTTGGAGTAACTCAAAATCATGCTAAAGAAATAATTGATACTTACTTCCATACTTTTAAAAATGTAAAAAATTACATAGATGATTCCATTCTTAAAGCAAAAGAAAAAGGATTTGCCGAAACTCTTCTCGGTCGCCGAAGATTTTTGAAAAATATTAACAGCAATAATCGTGTCGTCCGGCAGTTTGAAGAAAGAGTTGCAATCAACATGCCTATACAGGGAACTGCTGCTGATATGATTAAAATTGCCATGATTAACATTCACAATAAACTTAATAAAATTAAAAGCAAAACAAGAATGGTTTTGCAAGTGCACGATGAATTACTTTTTGACGCTCATAAAGATGAAGTTGATGACCTGATACCAATTATTAAAGAGCTAATGGAAAATGCTCTTCCGATGGAGGTCCCCATTATTGTTGAAATTGGTGTTGGCGATAATTGGCTTGATGCCCATTAAATTTTTGTCAGGCATTTTAATGAAAATTGACAAATCGGAAATAAAAAAAATTCTTTGTATTAAACCTCGTGGCATAGGTGATATAATTCTTTCAACTATTATTCTTGAAAATTTAATTCATTACTACAATGACGTTCAAATTGATTTTTTAACAGAAGATTTTGCCGTTACTGCCGTTGAAAATAATCCATTTGTACACAAAATTCTTTCAATGAAGAAAAAAGAATTTCCCCTTAAGGTCGCAGCAAGAATTAGAAAAGAAAAATATAATTTGGTCTTTGATTTATGGTCTAATCCACGTAGCGCACAAATTACATTTTTATCCGGAATAAAATTCCGTGCTGGGTTTGCTTATCGAGGAAGAAAATATGCTTATAATATCTTGGCTTCCTCTGGAAGAGGAAACTATCATTCTGCTGAACATAACCTCGAATTGCTAAAAGCACTTGAGATTCCTATTTTATCTAAAAAAATTCACTTTTATGTTTCGGAAAAAGACGATGAATTAGCAAAACAATTCCTCGAAAAAATTATAGGAACAGAAAAAAAAATTGTTGGTATAATTCCCTCCGGAGGATGGAAGTCTAAAAGATGCGATGCATTCAAATGGGTAGAAATTTGCAAAGCAATTGCTCAAAAATACAATATTACATTTTTAATCCTCTGGGGTCCCGATGATAAAGAAGATGCTGCTTTCATTAAAAATGAATTGGGCAATAATGCCCTGCTTTCGCCTCCAACTACAATATCTGAAATGGCTGGATTTATCAATAATTGTAACTTAGTAATTGCGAATGATTCGGGACCAATGCACATTTCAGCTGCTATCGGTATTCCTACACTGGGTTTATTCGGACCTACAAATCCTAAAATGCATGGTCCTTATTCTGATAATTCAGATTATGTAATAAAAGAAGATTTATTTTGCATAATTTGCAATAAGATGCAGTGCCCTTACAAACACGAATGTTTTACAGAACTTTCAACACATTTAGTCCTTTCTAAAGTTGATCAATTAATTCAGAAAAATCATCTTAATTTCCCCCAATCATGAAAAAGATCGAAATATTTCTAAAAAACATTTTACTCAGACTGCTTCTCATTTGGGGCAGCAAAAAAAAACACATCCAGAACGTACCAATTTCTAATATTTTGTTGATTAGACTCAACCGCATCGGAGATGCGCTCGTTACTACTCCTTTCATTAATCAATTAAGAAATAATTTTGAAGGGAAAATTTATCTTCTCGCCAGTAAAAGTAATTTCTTTGTTTTTAATAACAACCCATCATTAGACGAAGTAATAATTTTTAACAAAGGTCTTAAAAGCTTCATCGATGTCATTAATTTTGTTAATAAAAAAAATATTAATACAATTATCGATCTTCATGACGATGTTTCTACTACCGTCAGTTTTATATTGGCTCTATGCAATGCTAAAAATAAATTTGGGCTGGAAAAAAATAATAATTTAATTTACACAAAGACTGTTCCAAAATTAAATTCTTCCCAAAATCACGTAGTCAAACGGAATTTAGAAATCTTAAAACTTCTAAATATCCAGCCGGACTTTGATAATGCTAAAATATTTTTCTACCCTTCGCAGGATTCATATAAAAAAGTTGATGATTTTTTAGCAAAGAATTTTAATAGAAAAAAGTTTTTAGTAGGGATAAATATTTCTGCAGGAAGTATGGCGCGTTTTTGGGGCATAAATAATTTTAAACTTTTATTAAATTATTTATACCATCTTGATTTGGAAATTATACTTTTATCCGCTCCAGAAAATTTTGAATTAGCTAATCAAATTACTGATAGACAAATAATTTTTTCATCAAAAAATTACGAAGAATTTGGCGCAATTATATCGAAACTAAATTTACTCATTACACCTGATACTGCAGCAGTGCATTTAGCATCGGCTTTTAACGTTCCTGTGTTTGGCATTTATGTAAAATATAAAACTCATGACATGATCTGGTCACCTTTAGGCTGCAAATTTGATTGCGTTATTACTACAGAACCAAATTTAAAAAATGTATCTTATCCTGAGGTAAAGAACAAATTAGAAATGTTTTTGAAAAAAATTTTAATAAATTAGAATGTAAAATATAAATTTTATGATAAGTCAAAATAAGTCGCAAATTAATCCATTTTCTCTTGCAAGAAGAATTAATCGACCTCTTATTTTAGATGGTGCCATGGGAAGTATGCTGCAACAAAGTGGAATAAAAAGCAGCGGTGCTTTATGGATGTCGAAAGCTAATTTGGATAATCCTGAAATTGTTTATAATATTCATCGCCAATATATTGATGCCGGAGCTGATATTATAACAACTAATACTTTCAGAACAAATCCCGCAGCTATATCGGAATACGGCAAAAGAATAAATTTTAAAAAATTTGTAAGAGAAAGCGTTAAGATTGCTATAAATGCTGCTGAAGGTTTACCAGTATTTGTTGCTGGTTCCAATGCACCTGCAGAAGATTGTTATCAAAGAAAGAGAAAATTAACCATCAAAGAAATAAAAAATAATCACTATAAGCATATTGAAGAACTTTATTATAACGGCGTCCACTTTATATTAAACGAAACTCAAAGTCATTTTGATGAAATAAAAATCATTTCAGCTTTTTGTGCAAAAAATGAAATACCTTTTGTTATTAGTCTTTTCCTTGATGAAAAATTAAAACTATTATCCGGCGAAATGGCTTCAGAAGTTATTAAATATATATTAGATTTTTCTCCGCTTGCTGTTTCCGTAAATTGTGTAATCCCTAAAACTTTTCTTAATTTTTATCAAAAAGAAAAATTAAATTTTAACTGGGGAACTTATTTAAATTGCGGAAGCGAAAACTTTTCTGATGAAGAAATTTCATGTGGAGTCAGCTCTTCAGAGTATGCTAAAATTATAAGCAAGATATTATCAAAAGAACCTTCTTTTTTAGGATCATGCTGCGGCTCAACACCACAACATACAAAAGCAATTAAAAAATTATTATATGAAAAGATTAGAAATTAAAGCACCTGCTAAAATTAACTTTGGTTTAACTGTAAATGAAAAAAGATCGGATGGATACCACAATATCCAAACTATTTTTTATCCAATTAACCTTTGCGATAAATTAATTTTTTCACCTTCAGAGTCATTTTCATTTTTTACTGATTCTACAGAACTTCAGAATTCAAAGGATAACTCAATAATTAAAGCTGTAAATCTCCTTGAAGAAAAAATAAAGGAAAAAATTAACATCAAAATTAAATTGATAAAAAAAATTCCTATGGGTGCTGGCATGGGCGGTGGAAGCTCGGATGGAGCTACCACATTAATAGCTTTAAACGAATTTCTTAATTTAAATTTACCTTCGAAAACTTTAACCAAACTGGCATTAAAAATTGGTTCTGATGCTCCATTTTTTCTCTCGCCTTCTCCTTCTTTTGCTTCAAACCGTGGAGAAAAATTAACTCAAATAGATTTTCAAATTCCGTATCCAATTTTGATTGTATATCCTTCAATCCATATTTCTACAAAATGGGCATATGAAAATATAAAACCTAAAAAAAGAAACATTGACTATTTGAATTTGCTTAATGGAAAGAAACTAGACCTATATAAGATTAAAACCATGATTGTGAACGATTTCGAAAATTCCGTTTTCTTACATTATCCTGTAATTAAAAAAATTAAGGAGCAACTTTATAAAACGGGAGCACTTTTTTCCTTGATGACTGGAAGCGGCTCTTCTGTATTTGGCATTTTTGAAAACCTGAAGGCAGCTAATATGGCAAGAAATTCTTTCCAAAATAATTACTTTACTTATATTCATAAACCAAGTAATTATTATTAATTTTAGATAGAAATAGTTAATTGATTGAAATAAAATAAATTATATGACTGCACTTTCTTCAAATTCTACATATCTTTTTGATGCATTCAACTTCACTTTTATTCCAAAAGGAATGCTGATACTTTCTCTTATGTGACCATGCTGGAAATTATACACTACTGGAATTTTTAAATTGCTAAAATATGAACTAATTACTTCTCCAAGAGTAAGAGTTTTCTTCGAGGGATCAATTTCATTACAATTAGAAAATGCTCCTAAAATAACCCCATTTAATCTTGATAGTATTTTTGCCAAGCGTAATTGGTTTAACATTCTATCAATTCTATAAGGAAGTTCTCCTATTTCTTCCAAAAATAAAATTGAATTTTTAAAATTAGGTAGGTAATCGGTTCCGATTAAAGACGTAATAAGAGATAAATTTCCGCCCAAAATTCTTCCATTAGAAAGTCCCTTTGTCAAATTAAAAATTTTATTGTCTTCAGAAGGAATTATTCTTCCAATTTTTTTATTCGAAGTTAATAAAGCCCAAAAAAATTCCTCAGTAAAAGGATCAATTCCATTTTGAAAATCGACTGCTATCATAGGTCCAGCAAATGTTACAAGCCCAACTTTATGAAAAAACGCCATTTCTAATGCAGTAATATCACTATAACCGATAAATATTTTGGGATTTTTTCCAATTAAACGATAATCAATTTTATCAAGAATTCTTGAACTGCCAAATCCACCACGTGTACAAATTATTGCTTTGATTTCTTTTTTTCCAAACATGTAATGGATGTCTTCAAGCCTTTCTTCATCATGACCAGCAAGATAACCATAAACCTTTCCTACATTTTTACCAATTTCCACACGATAACCAAGTTTTTCCAGATATTGAACTCCATAATTGAGTATTGAAAGATCGTCTAGACAAGATGCTGGAGAAATTATTCCAATTAAATCCCCTTTACAAAGTTTTTTTGGTTTAATAATTTTCATATTTTTCAAATTAAATATTGAATGCTAAATCAAGTTATAATCTTTAAGCGAATTATTCAATTAAATTGAAATATTATTTTTGGAAAAATGAAAGATTTATGGCAAAAAAAAATCAAAAAAAAGTTTTAACTAAAAAAGAATTATATAAAAAAATTAAGGATGTCAAATTAGTCCTTACAGATAATGATGGAGTATTAACAGATACCGGAGTATATTATTCTTCAAAAGGTGAAGAGTTAAAAAGATTTTCAATTCGTGATGGGATGGGAGTTGAGCGCCTGAATAAAATTTGTGGGATACAAACAGGAATTATTACGGGAGAGATTTCTGGAAGTGTAAAAAAACGTGCAGAAAAATTAAAGATAGAAAATTTATTCCTCGGTGTAAAAGAAAAACATCTTATTTTACCAAAAATTATAAAAAAAAATAAATTGAAATTAGAAAATGTTGCCTATATTGGCGATGATATTAATGATATAGAAATAATTAAATTAGTTGGAATTTCAGCCTGTCCCAGTGATGCTATGCAAGAAATAAAAAGCATAGTAAATTATGTTTGTAAAAATAAAGGTGGAAATGGTGCCTTTAGAGAATTTGCAGAATTAATAATAAAATATCATTAAAAAAAATACATGACCAATAAACTTAGTTCTAAAAAATTTTTCCTATATTATTTTCGATATCATAAAATCATACCTAATTATTAGTACCATATTTAATCCTTTAACTAAAATTTAACTTAAAACACCGGCAAGGGAATAATGTACCCTAAAATAAATGCATATATATTCCATATTTCTTTCTAATTATTTAATATTTTAATTTTTTTTTGAAATGTTATACAAAAAGTAGTTGACAAATAATTTTAGATTATTTATGTTTACAACAATGAAAAAATCAAATATACATATTGAACATACAAAAACTAAAGTTAATTATTCATTTACCAGTCGGATAACAACACTAAACCCGCGCCGCCCCCTTTTGGGGTAATACAATTCTTTTTCATATATCTTTTTTAAAAACAATATTTATAATTAAAACATAAGGATTTTAATATGATTTCAGTTGGAATTTTAGGCGGAAGCGGTTATACCGGAAAAAAGTTACTTCAATTTTGCGAAAATCATTCTTTCATTGGAGATTATAAAGTTTACGGAAACAAATCTGCCGGCAGTTTGCTCACAGAAATATTTCCAGATTTGGTCGGAGAAATAACAGATTCTAAAATTGAAAATATCGAAGAAATTTCAAACGAACATGATTTGTATTTTATTGCGTTGCCCCACGGTGAAGCACTTAAATATGTCCCATTTTTATTTTCTGCAGGTAAAAAAATTATTGATTTAGGTGGTGATTATAGATTGGACTCCAAAAGCGAGTATGAAAAATGGTACAAATTAGAGCACACCTCAGAATCTCTACTTGCTGAAAAAATTTATGGAATGGCTGATTATAGAGGAACAGACTATACAAACAAAAATTTAGTTGCTAATCCGGGCTGCTATCCTACGGCTGCCATACTTTCACTTATTCCATTAGTTGAAAATTTTAGTGATGAAATTTTATCAGTTAGTACTATTGCATATTCGGGTACAAGTGGTGCAGGAAAAACTCCTAAACAAGAATATCTTATGTCTGAAATGGATGGAAACGTTGCTGCCTACAATATAAATAAACATAGGCATCAACCAGAAATACTTCAATTTTTACAGAAGCATGGATTTTCTTCTCCTTTTTCTTTTACTACGCACCTTTTACCCATTTCGGTTGGAATTTATTCAACTACTTCAGTTCATCTCAAAAAGAATTTAGCCGAGAATGAGATAACTAAAGCATATATGAAAGAATATTCTTCCTCGCCTTTTATAAGATTAAGAGACGTCCCGCCAAATTTGAAATGGGTGGTTAATACCAATTACTGTGATATTAACCTCTCTGTTAAAGATAACGTTTTAATTATTACTTCTGCAATAGACAATTTGATAAAAGGAGCATCCGGGCAGGCAATTCAAAATTTAAACAAATTGTATGACCTTGATGAAACAATGGGATTAAAAACAAAGGGAGCTAAAAATGTTTCAATTTATTGAGAAAGGTTCAGTTACATCAGCAAAAGGCTTTTTAGCTGCAGGAATTTTTTGTGGAATTAAAAGAAAGAAAAAAGATTTAGCGTTGATCTTTTCTGAATTTCCGTGCATTTCCGCTGGTACGTTTACCTTAAATAAAGTAAAAGCTCCTCCTCTGCTTCTTACGCAAAGTATTGTAAAAACTAACCAAGAAATTAGGGCTATTCTTGTTAATTCAGGTAATGCCAATGCGTGCACTGGCGATGATGGTTATAACGATGCTCTGCAAATGCAAAAGTGGTGTGCCGACAATTTAAAGGTTAATCCATTAGAAGTACTTGTAAGTTCTACAGGAGTAATTGGACAAAGATTACCAATGGACAATGTGAAGAAAGGAATTGAACAAATCTCTCCGTTAATAAATTACAACGGCGGTTTTGATGCAGCAGAAGCCATAATGACTACAGATACAAAAATAAAATCTTTTGCAGTTAAACTTGATTTGACCAAAGGCTCTGTTGTTATTGGCGGAATCTGCAAAGGAAGCGGTATGATTGCTCCTAATATGGCAACAATGCTTGCCTTTCTTTCTACAGATGCAATAATTGAAAAATATTTGCTCCAAGAATTTCTATCAGAAGCAGTTAAAATAACTTTTAATAAAATCTCTGTTGATGGTGAAACAAGTACAAACGATATGGTCATTCTTCTAGCCAATGGAGCCTCAAAAATTAAAATTGAAAAAGATTCGAAAGATAGTTTCCTTTTTAAAGAAGCTTTAGTTTCATTGTGTAAAGAAATGGCTAAGTCTATTGTATCTGACGGTGAAGGAGCTACAAAATTAGTTACCATAAATGTTAAGAATGCAAAATCTTTAGAAGATGCTGACTTAGTAGGAAAATCTATTGCAAATTCTTCCCTGGTTAAAACTGCAATTCATGGCGCAGATGCAAACTGGGGCAGAATTTTAAGTGCTGCAGGCCAAAGTGGAGCTGATATAGACCCCTCTAAAGTATCTATTAGTTTTGATGAACTTCCTGTCCTTCTTCCAAATTACAAATTAAAATTAGATGAAAAATCTGCTGCTAAAATTTTATCTAAACCAGAATTCAAAATTGAAATTGATCTTGGAATGGGCAAACAAAACTCTACATGGTGGACGTGCGACCTCTCCGAAGAGTATGTCTCTATAAATGCAGATTATAGAACTTGAGAAGGAGAAGGATATTATAATGAAAATTGCATTATTAAAATTAAGCGGAAAAACTCTAACTGATTTTCTCTCTTCTAATAAATGGATTGAAATAATAAAAATACTTTATTCTGAATTTGAAGCAATTATTATAGTACATGGAGCTGGAAAGGATATATCAGAATGGTCAACAAAACTCGGTCTAAAGAATGAATTCCTCAACGGATTAAGAGTTACAACTGCAGAGCAAATGAATGTTGTTGCTGCAGTTCAAGCTGGTGTTGCAAATACTAAAATTGTTGCCAAACTTGTTGCCTCTAAAATGGAAGCCACAGGACAATCTGGAATTGACAGAGGAACTTTTATTGCTAAATATTTAAATAAAGATTTAGGTTTTGTAGGTAAGCCATTTTTAAGCGGCTCAACAGAATGGATAAAAAATTTATTAAAAGAAAAAGTTATTCCAGTTTTTTCTAGCGTGTGTATTGATTCAAATGGAAATTTAATGAATGTCAACGCCGATAACTTTGCCGAAGTAATGGCTCTTTCTCTTAATGTTGACACTGTTTTTTTTGCATCTGATATTGCTGGAGTTATTATCAATCATGAAATAAAAAATTCCCTTACAGAAGATGAGATAAATAAAGGAATTGCTGACGGTGAAATTACCGATGGTATGATTCCAAAATTAAATAGCTGCATTGAACTTTTGAAACAAGGAATAAATAAAATTTGGATCGGCTCTACACTTAATAATTATTTATCATCTAATGAAAACCAAAATGGAAATGGAACTTGGATTGTTAAATCAAACAAAAATAACTATGAACTCCTCAAAACTGCTTAACACTTACTCAAGATACCCAATTGAATTCGTTAGCGGCAACGGCGTTTACCTTTATGATACTGAAGGTAAAAAGTATATCGACTTTTTTAGTGGCATTGCTGTTAATGGATTTGGATATAATCATCCAGAAATTAAAAAGGCTGTTTTAAAACAACTTGATAATTATTGGCACGTATCAAATCTTTATAATTCAAGCGCACAAGAAACGCTTGCAAAAAAACTATCAGAAAAAGCTGGATTAGAATCAGTCTTCTTTAGCAATACAGGCACAGAGGCAATTGAAGCTGCTATTAAAATCGCGAGAAAATTCGGTAACGGCAAATACGAAATTATTTCTACGCTTGGAAGTTTTCACGGAAGAACAATGGGAAGTTTATCGGCAACCGGTCAACCTAAATTTTGGGATGGATTTGAACCCCTCGTTCCAGGTTTTATCCATGTCCCTTATGGAGATATTGCCGCAATTGAAAATGCTATTAGCGTTAATACTCTTGCAGTTTTAATTGAGACTATTCAAGGAGAAGGCGGCATAAATGTAGCCCCTCCCAATTATGTTAAAGACTTGAGAGAAGTTTGCACGAGGCATGGAATTTTATTAATCATCGATGAAGTTCAAACAGGTATGGGAAGAACAGGAAAGTTTTTTTCTTTTCAACACGAAAATATTGTTCCGGATATTGTTGCATCTGCAAAAGGTTTGGCAAATGGTATCCCTCTTGGTGCTACTATTTTTTCAGAAAAAATTGCCACTTCTGTTAAACCAGGCAGCCATGGTTCAACTTTTGGAGGAAACGCACTTGCAGTTGCTGCCGCCAATGTTGTTGTAGATTTACTTGATGAGAAAACTTTAAATAATATTTCTACTCTTGGCAAAATCTTAATGGATGGACTTTACGGATTAAATCTTAATGAAATATTAGAAGTAAGAGGTAAAGGTTTGATGATAGGTGTTGAACTTAAAGAAGAGATCTCTTGTAAAAAGGTTGTATTAGAAATGTTGAAAAAAGGTTTCGTAATTGGAACATCAGGCAATAATGTTATTAGGCTTCTTCCACCATACATTATTACCGAAATAGAAATTTCAAAATTCTTACTTGAATTTAGAAACGTTGTTTCTTCAATTTCGGCAATAAATAACTAATATTATAAATAAAAAACGGTGATAAAATGTCTGCTAAATTAAAAAGGCTTAATAGAATTAAAGAACTATTAAACTCAAAGACTATAAGTTCACACGAAAGTCTTGTTAAATTGTTATCTGATGAAGGAATCCAAGTAACACAAGCAACTTTGAGCCGGGACTTTGCGGAGCTTGGTGTAATTCGTACATTCACTGAGCATGGAACTCGCTATATCCTTGATGCTCGTGAATCTGGTAGACAAATTGCCAAACTTATTGGATTTGAAATATTAAGTGTTGAAAATAACGAGTCTTTAGTCATAGTTCGTACTCTTGCAGGAAGAGCACAAGGTATTGCTCATTATATAGACCGACTAAACAGCTCAGAAATTATAGGTACAGTTGCTGGTGACGATACCGTTTTGATTATTCCAAGTTCTCATAAACATATTCCAAATATTGTTTCTCTAATAAAAAAAATGATGGTAGAGCAAGCAGGCTAATTTATAAAGTTTATTTAAGGAGATAAAAAAATGAAAAAGAAAAAAATAGTTGTTGCATATTCCGGAGGATTAGATACTTCCGTAATGGTTAAATGGCTAAGCGAAAAATATAATGCTGATATTATAACAGCTACCGGTTTTTTAGGTCAGGTAAATGAAATTGAGGGAGTTAAAGAAAAAGCTGCTAAAACTGGAGCTGTAAAATCTTATGTTCTCGATTTAAGAGAAGAATTTATTACTAAGTACGCGTGGAAAGCTTTAAAAGCCGGTGCCTTATATGAAGGGAAATATCCTATGGCTACAGCAATAGGCAGACCTTTACTTGCAAAAATGCTTGTGGACATTGCTTTAAAAGAAGATGCCGATACTGTTTCTCATGGGTGTACTGGAAAAGGAAATGATCAAGTAAGATTCGAAGTTGGAGTCCAGGCTTTAGCTCCGCAACTTGATATTATTGCACCGTTAAGAATATGGAATTTTAAAAGCCGCGAAGAAGAACTCGATTATGCCTTAAAGAATAATATTCCGGTCAAAGCAAGCAAAAAAAATCCTTATTCAATAGATGAAAATTTATGGGGTATTGCTATTGAATGCGGTGTTCTTGAAGACCCAACAGCAGCACCTCCAGAAGATGCATATCAAATTACTGTAAGTCCGAAAAATGCTCCAGCTGATTCTGCAATAATTACAATTGGATTTGAAAAAGGTATTCCTGTAAGTTTAAATGGAGTTGAACTAAATGCTGTTGAACTTGTCTCTCAACTTAGAGACCTTGGTGCTGCTTATGGAATCGGAAGATTGGACCTTATTGAAAATAGAGTGGTCGGAATTAAATCAAGGGAAATTTACGAAGCTCCTGCTGCAATTATTTTGCACTTTGCTCATTCGGAACTCGAAAGACTTGTCCTGGATAAAGAGACTTTCAGATATAAACAAGATGTCTCAAATAAAATTGCTAATTTGATATACGACGGTTTGTGGTATTCACCACTATTTAATGCATTAAATGCTTTTGTAGACTCCACGCAGGAAAATGTAACTGGAGAAGTTAAGCTGGATTTGTACAAAGGGAATATAAAAACTTTATCAAGAAACTCTGTATTTAGTCTCTATAACAAAAAACTTGCTACTTATACTTCCGAAGATACATTTGATCATAAATCTTCTGACGGATTTATAAAAATATATGGTTTACCATATAAGACAATAAGACAAGTTCAAAATTCATCTAAAGAAGAGGTTATTGCATAATGTTGTGGGGCGGAAGATTTGATGAACAACTAAATGATAAAGCATTTAAATTTTCTTCGTCAATCAATATTGATATAAATCTTCTTGCCGAAGATATTGAAGGAAGCATTGCTCATGCAGAAATGTTGGCAAAGGTTAAAATTATTTCAGAAGATGAAGCCAAAAAAATACTTTCTGGACTTAAGCAAATTAGACGAGAATGGAAAGATAATAAATGGCTACCCGATGAAAATAAATTTGAGGATATTCATTCCGCTGTTGAATCCAGACTATATGAGCTAATTGGGGAAACAGCGGGAAAACTTCATACCGGCAGAAGCAGAAACGATCAAATTGCACTCGACATAATCTTATGGACTAAGAATGCCTGCAATTATACTGAGCAATCAATAAAAAATCTTCAATTAACTTTTATTGAAATATCTTCTAAAAATATTCATACGATTATACCTGGCTACACTCATCTTCAAAGAGCACAACCAGTTTCATTAGCATTTCATTTGCTTGCTTATATCGAAATGTTTGAGCGCGATAAAGAAAGATTTCGATTTATTAAAAATAGTTTGAACTCTTCTCCCCTTGGTTCGGGAGCTTTAGCTGGTTCTTCATTGCCACTTGATAGGAATTATACAACGAAAAAACTTGGGTTCTCTTTTCCTTCTAATAATGCGCTTGATTCAGTTTCTAATCGTGATTTTATTCTTGACTTTCTTCACGCATCTTCAATTGGTATGATGCACTTGAGCCGCTTATCAGAAGAAATTATTCTTTGGGCTTCATCTGAATGGAATTTTATTAAGCTCTCAGATGCCTTTACTACAGGCTCTTCTTTAATGCCACAAAAGAAAAATCCGGATATGGCGGAATTAATAAGAGGCAAAACTGGTAGAGTTTATGGAAATTATATTTCTCTTGCAACCACAATGAAAGGGCTTCCACTAAGTTACAACCGCGATTTGCAAGAAGATAAAGAACCACTTTTTGATTCTTTTAATACATTTGTTGAGTCACTCCAAATAATGAACGAAATGATGCTGTCGGCTAAATTTAATTCCTCTAAATATATTAAAGATTTAGAAGGTGATTTTTCCCTTTCCACTGATTTAGCCGATTGGCTTGTACTAAAAGGAGTGCCATTTAGAAAAGCTCATGAAATTATTGGGAAAGTCGTCAAACAATTAGAAGAAAAAGGAAAAGATTTTTCAGCGGTTAAACTTGATTTCTTAAAGTCGGTAGATCCAATCTTTGATGAAAGCGCATTGGAATGTCTTAATTTAAAGACCTCTCTTGAACGGAAAAAAACTATCGGTTCCCCAAATCCAGATTTAGTAAAAGAAAGAATTGAATTTCTCAAAAATAATTTATCATAAATTAAAATCTCCCTTAAAACTAATCCTCTAAAATATAGGAATTATAAATTACAAAATATTCCTGCTGCCATTCATTATCATTAAAATTTAGTTCATTTCTATAATTTTGTATTACTGGAGCTATTTTATGATAGTGAAATTCAATTCTATCTTTAGAATTTATTAAAAGAGTTAACTTCCCTTTTTCAACTTTTGGTTGAGGCAATAACTTTACTATTTGTTCAATTTTACTTTTCATTTTTTCCCAGACCTACTTTTACATTTTTTCCAAAATATAATTTTTTTATTCTCCCATTATTATCGAATTTTAAAAAAATTATTAATTACTATTTTAAAAATCAAGTAATATAAAAGTTATTGCTGTGATTATGAGAACAATGCATCTTTAAGTCACGTTTATAAGAATCACCTTAATCCTTTAACTCGGAATAATAAAATTTTTTTTGAAATAAAGGTGGAAATTTTTTTACATATTGCTTAAGTAAAAAATAGAATCAATTCTTACTTTGATTTTTCTGAACAGTTCTGCTAAAATTTAATTGTACACATCAGCAGCTAAAATTAATACTATCATACCTTAGCCAAAAGAACATTTCTATTTCCAAAGAAGATGAATTTCGGAGGTAAATTAAAATACCGGATAAACAAATAAATTATTATATAAATAAAATTTTTCATTCAATTATTTCTTTTGTTATAATATTTTTGTTGATTATTTTGTTAATTAGACTAATTTATTTTGAAGTTAAACTCATTAGCATATTAAAACCTTTACCTTACTTCTTTTAATGGTATCTTTTTTGAAAGCATTCTATCCTGTGCCATGTGTTGAACTGACAAGAAAATTTTATTTAAAACAACATCTGCTTTCCTTTTATTTATTCCACATATTATTTCAGGTTTCCTTGGGGCAGGTTTCAGATTTTTCTTTTAAACTTCCTTTTTCAGAAGCAATTATTATTCTATTGATTAAATACCGTTATAAAGAAAAGTAATTTTAAATTGAACATCATACAATTTATTTCCATCATATTCGCTTTCTTTAGCTGAGTCACAAGCTCACATAAAGATTTCGTTTTTCCAGAATAAATTCTTCCCAATTTTTTGTAAGTCCCGTTCGCCCCATTATAACAATCTGAATGTTGTTCTATAAATTTATTTTTTCATTGTAGTAGTATTTCGCAGTATGGTAATTGTTGTTTAAGTTCGACTATTTCTGATTGGGGAATTCTGGTCTTACCAATCCCGAGTTTCTCAAGTTGTTTTAAATTACTCACTATCGGCAATAATGTAGATATTGGATTTACGTCTACATAAAGTACTTTCAAAGAAGTAATCAAACCAATTTCTTTAGGCAAAGAAATAACATTATTATTAATTATTGATAAAGTAGTTAAACTCTTAAAATGACTTATTTGTTTTGGGATTTTTGTTACAAAATTTCTAAAATTCATTATGTACAATTCTTCCAATGGATAATTTCTGGCTTTTGTTAATATGTCGTCAAGGTTTACAAAGGAACCAAAAGCTCCTCCAGTAATTACAAGAATTTTAACAGATTTAAATTTATCCATTTGCTCAATTGTTCTTTGAACATTTTTCAGCGACATATCAATAACAAGTAAATTGATATCATCAAGATATTCTTCGTTCTTGGAAATTAGCGATTTATAATTTTTATATTTTCCCATAATTTTTTTCTTATTTCTTTACCAAATTAAATATTCGAATTTTCGCCAAGTTTTGCAGGTCCCCACTTTTGCCCCTTTTTCTATATCTTATCATTATTAACAGCTTAGCTCACCTTTTAATTAACCAGTTAGCTTTTTTAGTAACTTTAGACCAATTTCAATTTACATGTTGTTTTATTGTAGTGTTCAAGTGAAAAGTTACGATTCATAAAAAATAAAAGGAGAATATAAAGTTCAAAATATTTTTTAATATAAAATTTATAAATCACTGCGTTTTTTATTTATAAGAGATTATTCACTTAATAAATTATACTTGAAGACTCCGTGTAATAAATTAAGATAATCGGCAATTTTCCTATTCCGACTAATCCAGGTTCTTGTTTCATTTCAACGCCTGTTTGCAATTTTGTTTGTTGAGTGGATATACTTTCAAGTCGATACCAAACTGGCAAAGAAGATTTTGTATAAGTTTCATATCTTCTTAAAATATCTACATAAATTGGTGTATATTTGCTGCAGTATTTTTCTTTTTCAGATTTTATTTTATTATTTAGTTCAGTCATTCGTTGCATACCTGCATTATCTGCTTCCCCCATTAGATCTGATGCTTCCTTATTCCACTTTTGAATATTGTCAAGAATGACTTTTGCTTCTTGGTCATTATCTATTTGCGCAAATTGATCCACAAATTTGGTTGCTATTACATTTATACTATCTATGATATGTCTTTGCATAGCAGTTAATTCATATAGGCTTTTAGCCTGTAATTGTTGCTCTTGATTTTTTTTAGGATCAGCTTGTATTTCGGCTTTTTTCCCCTCTCCATAAGCTTCTCCCCAGGATTCTCTTTCCTTTTTACTCATATTCTTTAAATTTTTTATTTCGTCGAGAGATAGATTGGCACTATTCTGAAGTGCTTTATTTATCAAAGCATTTTTCTCTTCTTCAGTCATTCCACCTTCGTTTTGCAATTTTGCCATGTCATTCTGAGAAAGTCCATACTTCTTAGATATATTATTCTTTGCTTGTCTCTCAAAGACTTCAGCATTGGCGTCAATTTCACTGTTACGCCTTTTGAGCTCCATATCAATTAATTGTTGCAATGAGTCTATGTAATTAAGGTATTTATCCCGTTCAGCTTTTTTCATCGAACAGACGTTAGAAGGAATAGCAGGCAATAGTCCAATAAATGCTTCTGGAGTAACTTGCGAAAAGGAAATAGAAGTTATCAATGAAATTATGATACTAAGTAATAAATTCTTCATTTTTCGCGTCACTATATTAAAATAAAATTAATTGAATTATTTTTTTATTCCGCAATCATATTAGATTTTAATAAATTCAACTCTTCTATTAAGAGCTTTATTAACAGCAGAATCATTTTGAGCAACAGGCTCGCTTTCGCCTTTACCATCGGTTTCTATTCTCGAAGCTTCTATATTAAAATCACTAACCAAAGAATTCTTAACAGAAGCTGCCCGTCGTTTTGATAAATCTAAATTTGATTTATCATCACCGTCGGAATCCGTATGTCCGACAATTTTAATCTTAACGTTAGGATAATCTTTCAATATATTTGCTATTTCTTTAATTGAAGGATATGATTCCGGCTTAACAACATCTTTATTCACATCAAAATAAATTCCGTAGCTTATTAGTTTTCCTTCAGTAATTAATTTACTTCTCATATCAGGCAACCCGGTTGCTATGCGGAAATTACTAAACATCGTCGTACCACGGTCAAAACGAACCATATTATATTTATAGTTTTGCGACATAACTTTTGGGAGATCAAAAAGTTTTTGCTCATCTACATAAAGTTTTATTCTTGTCTTTTGAACACAAATTGAAATCCTATATTTTTTATCCGAAAGTAATCTCGGTTCATTTTCTATTCCTTTAAGCTCAGGTGAATGGTCATTAAAATAAGTTGAATAATAATTAGCATATTCAAAAGAAAAACGAATTCCGGCATCGCCTGGTCTTGCTAAACCATAAACTAAATCTTTTGGTTTCTTGGTACTTATAATTGAAAATGAAAATGTCGTGTTGTTATTGTTCTTTTTGTCTTTTGTTGGAATTACATTAAACTCAATGGTATAATTTTCTGGCAATGTTAACGGCGCATCAAGAGTTGTCGCTCCCCTTCCGTTTGTAATATAAAACCATCTTCCTTCTGAAATATTAGTTGTAACAACTTCACCAGATCCGGTTGTATTCCATTGAATTGGGAAATCTCCGATATTTTCTGAGGTGAAGTCATCAAAGAAAATTACTTTTTCTCCGGGAATAAAATCATATTTTGAGTTGATAACAGCTTTAATATTTGTCTCGTTTTCATTTTTCGTTTGTATATTCTTCCCATTATCTTTTGATTTGGTTGAGTCAACTTTTTTAATATCACCGCTCCCTGTCACTTGTTTTTCAGCTTCATCATAACCCTTTTCTATTCCCTTATTTATTTTATCATTAACCCTCTTCTCACCTTCCTTTTTAATTTTTTCTTCAGTCTTTTTTTTCAGGTTATCTAAAAATTGAGGTCGCAATGTCTGGGCAAAACCAAATGCAAGTACTAACAAAGAAACAAGCATTAGCTTTTTCATTTTCTGACTCCTTTTTTTGTTTTTGATTTTGAAATCCAGCTCTATCTATTAGAAAGTTTAAATCTTCTGCTAAATGAAAATATAATAAACCTTTTATCGTTTACTGGCTTCTTGTAAGATATTAGTGACTTGGTTTAATATAGATAAATTATTAAATAAAAAAAATCATTTTTTTTGATTTTACAATAATTACCCTAAATAGGGTATGCTTTATTTGTGAATTTAGCCTATTTATCTATTGAAATAACGCATATTGAAGGCAGTTTGAAAAAATGAATTGTTGGAAAGAATATTCTTCTCAAAATTACGAAGCTGTATAGATTAAATAATAATTGGTAATTTCTGGTTTTAAGTAAAGAATAAAACACTTTTTCACTTTAGAACATTTTCTTCAAAGTTTTAGTGTCGTTATAACAGCAATAAAATCCATAAGCCAGTGAGCAACAATAAACGGAGTCAAACGTCGAACTTTTAAATAAAGTAGTGAGAAAACGGCAATTCCAGGAAGAAAAGAACATATACGCCACAAAACGTAATGCCAGTCCATTATAAAAGGAAGAAAGCTATGTTGAAGCGACCAAACGAGAACTACTACAACAATCGCAATCCAATTTTTACCAGTCAAATTAACTAACCGTATTAATGCATACCCTTGATAAGTAGCTTCCTCCGTTGGTGCCCAAATTAACCACCAAATAAAAGTACTATATAAAAGAGCCCACATGGGAAGCGAACGAGCCATTAACAATCCGGGATACAAAATTGGGCTTTTGCTACTCAATACCCACCGGCTTGCAAAAATTGTCGCTACTACTATTAACGGAAATGAAAGTAAGAAAAGGCATAATCCAAGCCATAAGTCATGACCCCAACGCCATTTTACATCTCCTATAAATTTTTTCCATGATATTTTTTCTCTTTTTAATGCTTTTACCAAAAAAAACACACATATAATATCAACTATAGTTCCATACACAGACCACCATGGAGAGGCAGAATTCCATGGAGCGGTACCTCCTCTAATAGCGAAAAATATAGAAAGAAATCCTTGCAAAATTAACAAAGAACCTGTGCGAAGAAATAAAATGATTATTACTGAAAACCAAAGCGATTTTTTTGATAACCCCACATCTTTTGAAAAAGAATCAGAGTGACTTTTCTTTTTAGCTAAAGTAGAAATGACGGAATTTTTTGATAAATGAACCATTTCTATTTTTAAATTTTCTGAATATTAAAAGATAAACCAAATTTCGTTCTGTATCAAAGGTTGCTTGCTCTGATTTTTAACTTTTGAGCTGAAAAATTTTAAATGAAATTTAAAATTGCTACTTAAATAGTTAGAAAGATTTTTGTTAACGAAAAGAGATAGTCTGAATATTATTCTACCTATGAATTGAAATAATTATTTTTCTAAAAAATTAATATCAATTCTCTCTACACATATAATAAACTTTTATTTACTGGTACTGAATTCGAAGAATTGGCTAATTTATCTTGGAATGATATTTAGTTTTCTAAAAGACTTATTATAGTTATGTCAAAATAAAAACCCACTATCGGGAAATAGCTATTTATATGAAATCAGTTTTATGTTTAAAGTTAACTAAAATTATTAGAAATACGATTCCGAAAAAAATTTGTATTTATTTATTCAAAACCATTTCAACTTAAGTCGAAAAGGATGATGTACAAAGGGTATTCGAAAATTGGATAGGGAGAAACAAAAATGCGAAAACAGCTTTAAATCGCCATTTTCGCATCTTAGTTTTAACTGGCGGAGAGGCCGGGATTCGAACCCGGGATACCCTTTAACAGAGTATGACGGTTTAGCAAACCGTTGGTTTCAGCCACTCACCCACCTCTCCGGCTGAAAATTTATAAAAATATTATGTTATAAATCTTTTATTAATTTTTTACAAAGATAGTATTTTTATATCAATATTTAAAAACTTTTTCAACTTTATAAAAGAAAAATTTTTCCCAAATTGGAATTTGATCTTTTATAAAATATTATCTGAAAAATAAAGTATTAAAACCAAAAGGAAAGTAATTCTAAATAATAACATAATTTTATTTGCCGAAAGAAAAACCTAAGGCACAAAAATCATTTCAATATCAAATGACCAAGTTTATCACGTTTAGTAGTAAGGTATTTTTCGTTATTTTCATTGGGAGCAATTTCTATCGGAACACGTTCAACGATTTCAAGTCCGTATCCTTTTAGCCCAATAACTTTTTTAGGATTGTTTGTCAGTAACCTTATTTTTCTTACGCCAAGGTCAAGAAGAATTTGTGCTCCAATGCCGTAGTCTCTTAAATCCGGTTTAAAACCAAGTGCTTCATTTGCTTCAACGGTATCTTTGCCTTCTTCCTGTAATTTATAAGCTTTAATTTTATTTTGAAGCCCTATTCCCCTTCCTTCTTGGCGCATATAAACTACAACGCCAGCTTCCTGGCGTGAGATCATCTCCAGAGCATTATTTAATTGGTCATGACAATCACATCTTAATGAATGGAAAACATCTCCCGTTAAACATTCAGAATGCATTCTTACAAGAATAGGGATATCAGGATTTATTTTCCCTTTAACAAGAGCGACGTGCTCTTTATTATCCACTAAGCTAAGGTATACTTTAATTTCAAACTTTCCGTGAGCGGTAGGAAGATTTGCTTCTGCAACCTTTTCAATCAGTCTTTCTTTACGAAGACGGTATTCAATAATGTCTTTTACCGTAAGAATTTTTAATCCAAACTTTTTTGCAATTTTCATAAGCGCAGGCACCCTTGCCATTTCACCATTTTCGTGAAGGATTTCGCAAAGAACACCCGCAGCTTTAAGTTTAGCCAGTTTGCATAAATCTACCGCAGCTTCAGTATGCCCAGCTCTTCTTAAAACACCTTCATCATAAGCGCGAAGAGGGAAAATGTGTCCGGGGCGTGCAAAGTCAGATGCTTTTGTATTTTCATCAATAATTTTTTTAATAGTAAGTGCTCTATCTGCAGCAGAAATACCAGTTGTGGTGCCCTCTTTAGCATCAATTGTAACCGTAAATTGCGTCCCGTGCAAAGCTGAATTAGAATCTACCATTAGAGGTAACCCAAGTTCATCTAACCTTTTTCCATTTACTGCAACACATATCATTCCCCTACCATGAGTAGCCATAAAATTAACGATTTCTGGAGTAACATATTCGGCAGCACAAACAAAATCACCTTCGTTTTCGCGGTCTTCATCATCAACAATAATAATTACTTTGCCATTTTTTATTTCTTCAATGGCTTCTTCTACAGAACAAAACATTTCAATACTCATCAATTTTTAGCATTATAAAATCGAGAAAAAGTTTTGAGAAAAGAGTGGTGATTAATCTTACAATAATTAAAAAATATTCTATCAGTTTTTATTTTTGCAAACCTTTAGTTCAAATAAATTACACATACGAAATCTTTTTAAGAATATTTTTTCTCTCATCAATTATTATTCTATTTCTTCAACAAAAAAACAGGCGAAATAAACAAAATAATGTTAGAGACAAATATCTATTCTCTACAAATTTTGGCATAAAAAGAAATTAATTTTTCCCTTGATGCCGAATTAAATAAATAACCACATCTATTTCTTTTCCCTTTTCTCAAATCGAATTTTTCACTTCGAAAAAAGTTTAATTGCTCTCTTTATTTCCAGAAGGAATAACCGCAGAGATAGCACTCTTTTCGAATTTCAACTTAACATTGTCAGCCACTTGAATAAAAACAACTTTATCTTCCACGTGGGAAACAGTACCGTGCATTCCTCCGCTCGTAATAACTTTATCACCTTTTTGCACGTTAGACAATAATTTTTCTCTTTCTTTGGCACGCTTTTGCTGCGGTCTAATGATCATGAAATAAAAAATTAAAAATATAGCACCAAACATTATAATAGTGCTTATCATACTGCCAGAACCGCCGCCATTTCCCGGCGGAGGAGCCATAGCTAATAAAGATTCCAATTAAACCTCCGATATATTGTTTGTAGTTAAAGATATTTTGTTAATTATACTTTTTTTCCAAATTGAAAAATCATTATTCTTTAAATGTTCACGTGCTTGTTGAACAAGATTTAAATAAAAATGAAGATTATGAATACTCGCAAGTTCAAGTGCTAATATTTCTTTTGCTACAAATAAATGCCTTAAATATGCCCGTGAATAATTCATGCAAGTGTAACACTCACAGTTTTCATCAATTTTATTAAAATCATTTTTATATTTTGCATTACGCATAGAAAGAATACCATTTGAAGTAAAAAGATAAGAGTTGCGTGCATTACGTGTGGGCATAACGCAATCGAACATATCAACTCCTCTTTCAATAGCCTCTAAAATATTTTCTGGTCTTCCAACGCCCATTAAATATCTGAGTTTATTTTTTGGCATAAAATCAGTAACAAAATTAATCATTTCATACATTGTTTCAACCGGTTCACCAACAGCAAGTCCACCAATAGAATAGCCGTCAAAATCCAGCTTGATTAATTCTAATGCTGATTTTTCACGCAAATCTTTATAAACGCTACCTTGAATTATGCCGAATAAAAATTGCTTATGCCCGTATAATGGTTTTGAATTTTCAAAAGCTTCTTTATTAAGTATAGCCCAATTTGACGTAAGCTTAGCAGACTTTACTGCATATTCATAATCGCACGGGAATGGAGTACATTCGTCAAGCGACATCATAATATCAGAACCAATGCTTCGTTGAATTTCTATTACCTTCTCAGGTGTAAAAAAATGTTTCGAACCATCAAGATGCGAACGAAATTCAACTCCTTCGAGCTTAAGTTTTCTTAACTCAGAAAGGCTAAAAACTTGGTAACCACCGCTATCAGTCAAGATTGGTTTATTCCAATTCATAAATCTATGCAAGCCACCAGCTTCTTCAAGAACCTTAGTACCGGGGCGTAAATAAAGATGATAAGTATTTGAAAGAACAATTTGAGCTTTTACATCATGCTCAAGATAGCTTTGATTTACTGCCTTAACAGTTCCTTGAGTTCCGACCGGCATAAATATAGGCGTTTCCACCCTTCCATGATCAGTATCAAAATAACCTGTCCTAGCTTTAGAGCTTTTGTCTTCAGCTATTATTGTAAGAGGCAGCAATTTTTCCTAATAAAATTATAAAGTAATAAAATTTACTTTACAAATTTACAGCAATTCTATCTTAAGTAAAAACACAGGACAATTCTCTAATCAGAAAAATCAATTAATTCCGACATAAATAAAAATATGAAATAATATTTAAAACATTGACTTGAAAAATTTAAGCCACTCTAATCCGAAAAAATCATGTTTATAAAGCTTCTAAAATCGTCAACTTCACAAGATCAATTTTTGAAGCTGAGGCACGGACAATAAGAAAATTATATTTATCAATTCTAATAGTTTCACCTTCAAAAGGAATTTTTCCAATATTCGATGTTATATAACCACCTATTGTTTTATAATCTCCGGTAGGAATTTCAAGATTATATTTTTCGTTTATGAAATCAATCTCCACTTTTCCGCTAATTAAATAAGTATCTTTAGCTATTCTTCTGCAGATATCTTCGTCAACATCATATTCATCTTTTATTTCACCAAAAAGTTCTTCCATAATATCTTCCATTGTAATAATCCCAGCCGTTCCTCCAAACTCATCGATTACGATAGCAAATGAAACATGCTTTGCAAGAAATTCATTTAACATATCAAAAGATTTTTTTGTATCCGGGACAAAAATGACTTCACGCATAATGCTTTTTAAATCTTTCGGAAATTTAAAAACATCATGAGCAAGTACCACGCCTTTAATATTATCAAGATTTTCTTCGTAAACGGGAAGCTTAGAATAACCGGAATCAATAAAAACAGAAATAACTTCGTCAATGCTTTGCCCAATTTCCACACCAACAATTTCAGTTCTGGGTCTCATTGCTTCATAAACGCGTTGATCTCCAAGCGCAAATACTTTGTTAATCAGGTCGCTATCTTTCTTGTCAACCACTCCGGCTTTACTACTCTCTTCAACAAGCATTTCAATATCTTGTTTACTAAACAAATAATTAATTGTTTCTTCTTTTACACTGGAAGATTTAGAAAGGATAGAAGAAATTGACGACATTATTTTTACAAATGGAAAAAGTACAAATGAAAGCAGCCTTAGGGGTAAAGACGAAACCAGTAAAACTCTATCAGCTAACTCTCTGGAAATGTATTTCGGAATAATTTCCCCAAATATTAGGAGCAAGAAAGTAGAAATAAATAAAATATTTATGTCACTAAAGCCAAAAAAAGTAGTAAGCACAACTGTACTTATTGAGGCAAAGGCAATATTAACAATATTATTCCCGATAAGAATAGTAGAGAAAAAATCATGTGGTTTTTTGATAAAATAGAAGGCGTTTTTTGCTGGGATGTTATTTTTTCTCGCTTTAACTTCAATTTTAAGCTTATTAGAAACGACAAAAGCAATCTCAGCACCGGAAAAGAAACTGCTGATAATTAATAGAATAAACAATAATATAATATCATCCCAAAGCATTAAAATACTTTTTCAATTTTGATTTCTCTTATCCAAAAATAAAAGTTTCCATTATCTGAAGAGAAATGAAGTAAAATATTAATTGGTTCATTTTGATTTAATATATTCTGTGGAATGTAGTTTAACCTATTCTTAAAGCTAAATTCTGCTTTCCCATTTTTATCCAAATTTTGAAGAGTATCGTTACAAATTATTTCAGAGGAAGTACTATCTGTCCATTTAACAAAAGGATCAAAATTAGCAATAGGTTTTGCGTCCTGATATATAGTTGCCTTTTCAACTTTTAAGTGTTTCAAAGTACAAAAACTAGTGTTTGCAAGATTGCCATTAGCAGTAATATAAAAATAATGCTGACTGCCTGGCATCAAATCTACCCATACTTCAACATTCTTTATCTCAACTGCTAAATTTATTTCTTTATTATTATCAATGTGGGCAGCACAACCAAAAAAAATAATAACTAAAATAAAAGTACTACTATAACTCTCTAAAAGAGAAATACGATTTAACCTAAGAAACATTTTATTAAATAATTTTATATATAATAAGAGTTGTTGTTAATATATATAACAAAACTGTGAAAATCATCGGCACGTCGGATATCATTATTTCTGTGGTATTTTCTCCCTTTTTATTTATATGTACAAGGTACATATATCTAAAAATTCCAAACACAACAAAAGGTGTTGTATAAATAAGATTATCGGTATCAAAAACTGTAACAGTTCTTGAAGAAACAGTATAAAGAGCATAACAAATAATTACAGCAGAAGCAGTAACCGTAGCCATTTGATTTGTGAACTCAAGGGAATAATCACTTAAGACTTTTCTTGTAGAAGAATTTTCATCTGCAGAAACAAGTTTTAACTCAGATTGTCTCTTCATTATTGCAAGAAATAAAGAGATAAAAAGTGTAGTAAGCATTAGCCAGCTTGAAATTTCAACATTAATTATAAATGCACCAGCAATAACTCTAATAACAAAACCAGCTGCAATACTAAAAATGTCTATCAAAACAATATGCTTTAATGAAATAGAATAGAAAAAATTAAGTACAAAATAAGCACAAAGAGCTATCGCAAAATTTAAGTTAAAAAATAAAATAGAAATAACTATCCCAATGGATAAAATTAGAACAGCAATTAAAGCTTGTTTAACAGAAATTTTCCCGGAAGCAATCGGACGATTTTTTTTGACCGGATGTGCTCTATCGGCTTTTACATCAACTATGTCGTTTATTATATAAACAATACTGGAGGTAATACAAAATAAGCAAAAACCGAAAATAGACATTTTGAAATAATTAGACTGAAATAAATGCCGCGAAAAAATGAGTGGAACAAAAACAAAAAAGTTTTTAATCCACTGTGGAATTCTTAAAAGTTTAAAATATTCTTTTATCATTTAAATCATTTTTTTAGCTAATCATTTGGACTGGATCAAAAGACAGCAGTTTCATTGTAAAGGCCAAAAATTTTTTTCAACTCACCCGTCATTTCGCCAAGAGTAACATAATTATGAGAAGCTTTAATAAGTACAGGCATTAAATTTTTATTATCTAAAGCAGCATTTCTAATTTCATTAAGGCTTTCTTGAACAGCAAAACTGCTTCTGTTATTTTTAAGTTCTGCAATGTTTTGTCTTTGTTTTTTTTCTACTTCAGGTGAAATATACAAAATTGGAATATCAATTTTCTCATCGTTTTCAACAAATTCATTTACGCCTACAATAAATTTGTCTTTTCTTTCCACTTCCTTCTGATAACGGTAAGCGGCATCAGCAATTTCTTTTTGAAAATAACCTGCTTCAATTGCAGGTATAACTCCGCCGAAAGAATCAATTTGTTCAAAAATTTCGTTTGCCTGCTTTTCCATTTTATCTGTCAAAGCTTCAACAAAATAACTTCCGCCCAAAGGATCAACAGTATTAATTACACCAGTTTCATAAGCAATTAGCTGTTGAGTTCGTAAAGCAATTTTAACAGCTTTTTCGCTTGGTAAAGCAAGTGTTTCATCCATAGAATTTGTGTGAAGTGACTGAGTACCGCCAAGCACGCCAGCAAGCGCTTGAAACGCAGTTCGAATAATATTGTTTTCTGGCTGTTGAGCTGTTAATGTACATCCGGCAGTTTGAGTGTGAAATCTTAACCACCACGAACGCGGGTTCTTTGCTCCATATTTGTTTTTCATCCTTTTCGCATAAATTTTTCTTGCAGCTCTAAATTTAGCTATCTCTTCAAAAAAATCTAAATGTGAATTAAAGAAAAAGGAAATTCTTGGAGCAAATTCATCAACATTCATTCCTCTTGCAATGCAGGCTTCGATGTAGGCAAATCCATCAGCAAGTGTATAAGCAAGCTCTTGCACCGCAGTAGAACCAGCTTCACGAATATGATATCCACTTACAGAAACAGGATTCCAATTAGGAACTTCAGTAGAACAATATTCTATCATATCAACAATAATGCGCATTGAAGGAAGAGGCGGATATATATATTCCTTCTGAGCGATGTACTCTTTTAAAATATCATTTTGCAGAGTACCACGTAATTTCTTTAAATCGACGTTTTGTTTTTCTGCAACTGCAAGATAAAAAGCAAATATCATCGCAGCGGGAGAGTTAATCGTCATCGAAGTAGAAACTTTATCAAGTGGAATTTTATTAAAAAGAGTTTCCATGTCTTTTAATGATGAAACTGAAACGCCGCAAATTCCTACTTCACCTTCGCTCAATTGTGAATCTGCATCCCAACCCATTAAAGTAGGAAGATCGAACGCCACTGAAAGACCAGTTTGTCCCTTTTCTAATAAATAATGAAATCTTTTATTAGTATCTTCGGGCGTACCAAAGCCCGCAAACTGACGCATGGTCCATATTTTTCCACGATAACCGTTTTCATGTATACCTCGCGTAAATGGGTATTCTCCTGGAAAACCAATTTCACTTAAATAATTTATGTTTTCAATATCATCCGGACCATATAAAACTTTAACATATTCTCCGCTTACAGTGGTAAATTTCATCCCGGTATTTTTTTTATTTTCGGCACGATTCAGATATTCGTCTTTTCGATTTAAATATTCTTTGTTAATCATAAAGATCCTCACACGTTTTTTTGAAACATAATTTTGCCACAAACCTTTTGAGCAATGGCAGCTTGAGAAAAATTCATAAAGTTAAATAACACAATAAAAATAATTTTCTAACCATCTCTTAACAAATTTAAAAAATTGCCTTTTAAGAAGTCCTTCCGAATCTTCTGTCAAATTCTTCGAGTGAAATTTTAATTACTATTGGTCTACCATGGGGACAAACATACGGCATCGAAGTAGCAAAAAGCTGATCTATCAATAGTCTCATTTCTTTATCATTAAGGTAATCGCCTGCTTTAATAGCAGCTTTACATGAATACGATTTGGCAAGATTTTCTCTTTCTTCTAATTTATTTTCTCGTTGATTAATTTCATAGTCCTCTAAAACTTCAAGTAATATTTTTTCTTCAAAGCCTTTTTTCACATCTTCGGGAACGCCTTCGATTACGATTGTGTTTTTGCTAAAAAATTTTATCTCAAAACCAAGTTTAGATAGAAAAGGGTTTATCTCACGAATTAAAGCAAACCTGCCTGGGTCCAATTCAACAGTTTTGGGAAATAACAGTTGCTGAGAAAAAGGCAAATTAGCTTCAAAGCGTTTTAGTGCTTTTTCGTACAAAACTCTTTCGTGCGCTACATGTTGATCAATTATCATTAAACCTGTTTTTATTTGTGAAAGAATATATTTATTGTGCAGTTGAACAATGAAAGGCGTGTCATCTTGTGCTTTATTAATTTGAGCTCCGGTTGAATTGTGATATAATTCTGTTGGTAAACTCTTTTCAAAAGGAGGTGTTAAAAAACTATCAGCCGCTTTTACAGAAATATTATCAGGTATTGTGCTAAAAATAAGATCTATATCTTTATCAGAAAATCTTGTTTTTGCAAAAGAATCTTTTTCTCCGGTAAATGGTCTATCAGAAAAATCATTCTTACTTGTATTTGTAAAGTTGCCAAATTTTAATTTTACTCCATTATCATTTTTATCGTCAAAAGAAACATTAGGAACTAAATCGTGAGTGCCAAGGCTTTTTTTAATAACGGCAAGAACAAAATTATAAACATCGTTTTCATCGTCAAAACGAATTTCAAGCTTTGAAGGATGAACATTTACATCAATTTTTTGCGGATCGATTTCAAGAAAAAGCACAAAGAACGGATAGTCCCCTTTCTCAAGTATATTTTCGTATGCACGAAAAACAGCGTGGTTAATTTGTTTACTGTTAACATATCTAAAATTAAGGAAAAGATATTGCTCGCCTTTATTTTTTTTTAGCATCGAAGGTTTACCAATATAGCCGTAAAGACTAAGGAAATCGGTCCTTTCTTCAACGGGGACTAATGCATCAAGCATATTATCGGCAAACACTTGCTTAATTCTGTCTTCTAACTTGCCAGATTTATAGTCAAATACTATTTCGTTTTCATTATAAAACTTAAAGGAAATTTCTGGATGGCTAAGAGAAATTCTATTAAAAGTATCAACAATATGTTTAAGCTCAGTAGCATCGCTTCTTAAAAAATTTCTTCTTGCTGGGGTATTGAAGAACAGGTTTTTTACCGAAACAGATGTTCCTTTTGGAAAAGAGCCTTTTTCTTTTTGAATTGTGGTCCCGTCATCAATTCTAATGAAAGTACCTAATTCATCTTCAATTGTTTCTGTTTTAATTTCAAGCTGACTAACTGCCGCTATCGAACTAAGAGCTTCACCCCTAAAACCAAGTGTTGAGATAGAATCTAAATCTTCCATTTTTGATATTTTACTTGTCGCATGTTTTTGGATACACAATAAAGCATCTTCTTCCCTCATGCCATAGCCATCATCAATAACCTGTATCAAAACTTTACCGGCACGCTTAACAAATAATTCAATTGTGGAAGCTCCGGCATCAATGGAGTTTTCAATCAGTTCTTTTACAACCGATTCCGGTCTTTGAACAACTTCACCCGCAGCTATTTTGTTTGCAATATTCTCTGGAAGAATTTTAATTTTGCTCAATTCTTTTATCTACTCTTTCTTACATAAGTAACAATTTCAAATTCACTTCTTTTATCGACATGCAACTGTACCCAAAGGTCTTCATTAATTTTAGGAAAGAAAATATCTCCCTCGGCTTCAAAGTTCATAAAAGATAAAATCATTTCATCGACATAATCAATAGACTGTTTGTAAATTTCTCCACCGCCAATAATAAATACTTTTTCATAATTTCCACTTTCACAAAAGGAAAAAGCATTATCCAAGCTGTTAAATATTATAACATTTTCAAACTCTGTAACATAATCTTTATTATTTGTAATAATAATATTTAGTCTTCCCTTTAAAGGTTTTTCAAGGCTTTCAAAAGTTTTTCTGCCCATAATTACTGGATAGCCAAAAGTTGTGGACTTAAAATGCTGAAAATCTTCTTTTGAGTGCCACGCCATCTTTCCATTAGAGCATCCGATTACTCCGTTTTTTGCAATTGCAGCAATAATTATTTTTTTCAAAGTAAAATCGACTTTTAAATTTATAAGAAGTTAATATGTTATGTACAAATTTAAAAATAATTTAGTTAGATATGAATTAAAGAATGATAAGCAGCGCACCTTTTTTAGCAAAGCAATTAAAAAATAGAAAGATAATATCAGCAATTTCAAGAGAAAAGATACTTAAACAGCCACCTCAAATTTTATTTTATCGTGATGTTGATAATCAATCAATTCAAAGTCTTCGAATTTGAGATCATCTATTGGTTTTTTTGCAATTTTAAGTTTTGGAAGAGGAAGTGGTTCTCTTTTTAATTGTTCAAGTAATCCTTTGCGATGATCATACTTTTCCATTGAACTTCCTTCATCAGCAACATAAATATGTGCATCGATGATGGTATGAGCAAACTCTCCAACTTCAAGCCCAACTTCTTGAGCTATTATTTGTGTTAAAATGGAATATGCCGCAAGATTAAAAGGAATTCCGAGCGCAATATCTCCAGACCTTTGTGTAAGATGACAATTTAATTTTCCATTACTAACATTAAATGCAAATGAGTAATGACACGGAGGAAGTTTGCTTTTAGTGGCGTTGCCAGGTTCCCAGGCAGTTACTACCAGTCTTCTACTATAAGGTTTTCTTTTAATTTCATCAATAACATACTTTATTTGATCGATTTCGGTAACTTTCCATTCGCCGTTTTTATCTTTTTCTGCACTTGGGAAATGCCTCCAGTAATATCCATATGCAGTTTCGAGATTTCCATTCTCATCCGCCCACGCATCCCAAATTTTGGTATGTTTTCTTAAATTTCTAATATGATTTTCCCCTGACAAATACCAAAGGACTTCATATAAAAGTGACTTCCACTCCATTTTTTTAGTTGTCAACAAAGGAAAACCATTAGACAAATCAACTTTATAAAAAGCTCCAAAGTATGAAATCGTATCTACTCCGGTTCTAGTCTTTTTTCTTATGCCTTCATTTAATACTAATCTAACTAAGTCAAGATATTGCTTCATTTTGAACTCGTTTTTTAACCCGCATCCTCCGCAGGCAAGTTTAGAAATGATTACTTACCAATTGTTAATTTAATAAAAAAATCAGAAGGTTGAAAATTTCCATTTATAAAATTAAAAGTAAGTTTTTGCCCTAAATGGGAAGATAATACAAAAACAATTTTTTAACCTTAACAGCGCGATTTTTATGCCATTCGGATCAAGATGAAATCGGGAGAAGCAATATTATACATTGTAAAGAGATTGTCAAGCATCATAAAGGTACATGCAATGACAATTTGGACAAAGTTTAAAAAAATTTGGTCTTCTAAGAAGCGGCGCGCAATTTAGATTTTATAAAAACGACATTTCTCCTCAAAAAAAGCTAAACAAATTATTAAAGTTTTCGATGATAAAAAAAAAGCATATGAAAACGTTAATAATTTCAAATAGTTTATTTTTTAGAAAAAACCTTGTAAATAAAAAAAAGGCGGGAATTTCTCAAAAAATTCACCAAATAGGTGAAAATAGTACAAATAAAATTTGGCTTATCATAATTTATTTTTTTATGTCGTCGGTTGTGTTTTCACAACCTGTTACAAAAGTAATGGTATCGGGTTTATCAGGGTATACTACACATGATAGTACTGTAATTAAATCTTTTCTCTTAGGTTACGCCAGTTATGATGGAACACAATACACTGGTAAAATAGATCTTCACATAGATAACAGTGCTTGTGCCGCTATTACTTATGCATCTCAAAATAACTATCAAATAGGAATTAGATCATACACCGGATTAAATTCGACAGTAAACGACAGCGCTGCAAACCATCCAAATTTATTATTTTTTATGCCGGCTGGTTCTAATGGTTTTTATTTCGTATGCAATCTTGATATTCCAAATGCCGCAGTTGTTTCCACCGGAGCAGGCTCTGATAGTTTAGTAACAGGTTATAGAGTTGAATTCTACTCAATCGATCCAATAACAAATTCCAATGAATCAAGTTATTCAAACGGTTATATTGCCGGGGAAATTGCTTTTTTAGCAAACAAACTCAATATCTCTCCACAGCAGGCAAGAATGCTTGCAAGAAATAATGCTTTAATTAATAGCCAATCACCAAATTACGTGCAATATGGTCAAATTGATGTAATGAAAGCTGTAAACTCAGCCTTACCTGTTGAACTTACAACTTTTTCTGCTTCTGTAAATGGAGATAATGTTAGTTTAAATTGGTCTACGGCTACTGAAAAAAATAATTATGGTTTTGAAGTAGAAAGAAGTCAGATTTCTTCTTCGGACAATAGCAGTAATACAACAACTTGGATTCCAGTTGGTTTTGTTAATGGTCACGGAACAAGCAATTCTGTTATTACTTACTCGTATTTAGATAAAAATCCACCAAATGGAAATCTTTATTATAGACTAAAACAAATCAATAACGATGGAACTTATGAATATTCAAAAATAATTGAAACATCCTATTCAAAACCAAGTAAATTTGAGCTTTCACAAAATTATCCCAATCCATTTAATCCAAGTACAACTATTTCTTTTCAAATACCGGTTAACAGTTTTGTAACTTTAAAAGTGTATGATATGCTTGGTAAAAATGTAGCAACATTAGTTAATGAAAATAAATCTGCTGGTAATTATGATGTAGTGCTCTCTGCTAATAAATATAATCTTTCAAGCGGCATATATCTATATGTACTAACAGCGGGTAAATATTCGTTGGTAAAAAAATTCATCTTAATGAAATAAAAAGTTTATCATTATGAGGTAAAATATATGACACTAATAATAATATTTTCTATTTTATTTTCTATTACTTTAATTTTTGTTTATCGAACTTTTTTACATGCACCAATTAAATATGAAGATGAAGAAAAATTTAAGGATGCTCTAAAATATGAAGAAAGATTTGCCGAAATATATGAGAATAAACATAAAAGTAATTTAAATGGAAAAAATATTCGTGTAATCTTAAGAAAAGAGGAAGAAGATCATATACTTCCTCCTGTTAACATAAATAAAAGTTTGAAATTAAAATTATAGAAATTAAATCTCTCGTTATTTAAAGTTTTTTATTAAGTATTTCCCCAACGAAGAAAAAAGTTATCAGGAATTTTAATTTTGGGATAGTAACGAATGTTATTCATTCGCCAGCATTTATTTATAACACAATTTAATTCCTAATCAGGCAAAATAATTCAAAAAAGAAAAATTAGATTAAAACAAATGAAATAGAAAACAAATTAAACTTGTAGCGCGTACGGGATTCGAACCCATGATCTCCGCCTTGAGAGGGCGGCGTCCTAAGCCAGCTAGACGAACGCGCCTATAAAAATTTATTTCTACTTAATTTCATCAAAAATAAAATTTTAAAAAATGTTTATAAAAATAAATCTTCCTCTACAGAATTCCAAACACATTTCATTTAGCAAACTGCGTTTTACAAAAGTTCAAGAGGGTATTTAAATCCTAATTTAAATTATGGAAAATCTGCTATTTATTAACAAGATAGCCGTCCGATGGACGGCTAAAAATAGATTCTGTTTATTTTACCAAAACCATTTTACGTGTTTGAGTAAATTTGCCAGATTGTAGCCTTGCAAAATAAATTCCACTCGGAACAGCCGCTCCCTCATTATTTCTTCCATTCCACTCAACTTGATAATTACCTGCTTGATAATATTCATGATCAACCAAAGTTCTAACAAGGTTACCAGTAATATCGTAAACCGAAACATTGACTCTTTCAGCCTGTGGAATTGAAAAATTCAATTTTGTGCTTGGATTAAAAGGGTTAGGATAATTTTGACTTAATTGGTATTGAGAAACACTTCCTGAAACCGCCTCGACTTTTGTTTGAGTATGAGCATTTGGATGGCATTGCTTACAATCCATACGTGTACTTACATTAAATAACAAGTTGCTTCCATGGCAGCCTAAACAAGAAGTAACGTCAGAGGGGTCAACATAAGTTGGGGTAAAAGTTTTTGCAAGATTAGCATTTAGAATTTCAACTGTTTTAGCCGCAACATCACCTGCTAATCTGCCACATCTTTCTTTTCTCATTGTATCACCAACTTTAACGTTAGCCACATTACACCATTCTGTAACTGAAGCATGACATAATGGACTACCGGAAACACTTTGTGGAAGATCGTTATCATATTTATGAACTGTATATTTACCATCCTTTGCAAATTGATTTGCCGTAGTTGTGGGAAAATTTTCTTGTGTGTACCAGCCGAAAAGTTCGTTCAACAAATTTCCTGAAGTAGCTTTGTCAACAACAAGACTTATAGCAGCAGCACCACCATTTATAGCCCCACACATTATTCCCCAGCTATTTCCACCGCCTCTTCCAAATAACATGACTTCAATTGGTATCCCAGTCCATGGGTCACCCATAACAACAGCTAACTCTTGGACAATAGCCCCGAAAACTCCCGCACAACAGTCCTTATCGTTCCAATACAAATCATGTGCTCTTATTCTTACATTATCCTCGCTTAATGTTGTATAGGGCCAGGGCCAAGGAGTAACTTTAGTTTCGGCTTTTGCTGTAGCCGTAGTTACTAAACTTGATACACTGGCAACAGCTGTAACGCCAACTGCTGCTTTTGACATGTTTACTAAAAAATCTTTTCTGGTAAGGTTTTTTTTCATTTCTAACTCCTTCTTGCGATTTAATTATAATTGACTAATTATTAACTTATGAATTATTAAATGCTTGGTTTATTTTTGCTAAACGATGTATTATTTGAGTTACTGTAGGGCAATTTTGTTTAGTGGATACTTTAGAAAAATATTTTTTTGATTGGCTCTTGTTACAAAATGAGTAAAGAATTCCTAAGCCAATATTTTTATCTCTTTCATTATCAAATTTAATTTCACCATTCAAAATACTGGAGATAATTTCCGCACATAAATTATCATCATCGCTCATTTTCGAAGAAACAATTTTGGCAGGATTATTTTTAATAAATTTATGAAATAAATTAAGAGCTTTTTCTAATTCGAAAGTAACAACATAACAAATAAGCAACCTCTTTAAAATTCTAAAATCAAATTCGTTTTCTGAAATTAACTTTTCATACTCTTCTTTAGCAAGGGAGTACTTTTTGATCATAAGATATTGATTTGCTAACATTTCACTCATAGTAATTTAGTTTAAACAAATACTGTGCTAAAAAAATAATTTGTTATAGGAATATTTCGGAAGGTCTTTTTAGTTAATTTTATGCAACAGTTTGTTGCAACAATATTGTAAGTATAAATTTATTATAAAAATAAAAGGAATTGCAACAGAATGTTGGAAATCATTTTTAATTAATCCCTATTCTTTTCATTTTTCGCCAGAGCGTTGTTCTATCTACGCCCAATATTTCAGCAACTTTTGTCTTATTCCACTTGTGTTCGTTTAGCAAGTCCACCAATTCATTATTGTTTATATCAGAAGTTGACTTAGTATTTTTTCTGCAATTAGAATTCTTTCTTAACTTTTGAGGTAATAAGCAAACACAAATAGTTTCACCGGACTTTGTTCTAATTACAGCATATTCAATTATATTTTCGAGTTCTCTGATATTACCCGGAAAATTGTAATTCATCAAAACTTGTAAAGAATTATCATCAATTCCTTTAATATTCTTTTTGTACACTATTGAATATTTTTTGATAAAATATTCAATAAGTAAAGGTAGATCATCTTTTCTTTCTCTAAGAGGGGGAAGCTCAATGGTAATGACATTTAAACGATAATATAAATCTTCTCGAAATTTTTTTGTATAAATTTCTTCTTCAATATTTTTATTTGTAGCGGCTATAATTCGGACATCGACATGCCTTGTTATCGATTCACCTAATCTTTCAAAAGTTCCTTCTTGCAAAATTCTTAAAAGTTGTGGTTGTATTTCAATTGGTAAATCACAAATTTCATCCAAGAAGATTGTTCCTCCGTTTGCATATTCAAAGCGCCCTATTCTATCGGCTTTAGCATCAGTAAAAGCACCTTTTGCATGACCGAACAACTCGCTTACGATTAAATTGGGCGGAATAACGGAGCAATTAACTTTGATATAATTTTTATTTTTTCTTTGACTAATTGTTTGAACGGCATTTGCAATTAATTCTTTTCCTGTACCTGTCTCTCCGCTAATTAAAACTGGTGCATCAGTATCTGAAATTTCGTCAATCAGGTTGAAAATATTTTTTAACTTTTTATTTTTCCCAACAATTCCATGATATCTTGATTCGGTCTTTAAGAAGCCGTCTATTTCTTTCAGTACAGAAATATCTCTAAAAGAAATCACTCCACCAATAGGTCGGTCATCTTCATCTTTAAGAACAGCTGCATTTAATTTAATGGGAATATTTTGCCCTTCCTTACAGTTAATCTCTGTTTCCCGATCATAAATATTCTTCCCCGTTTTTAGTACATTAACTATAGGACAGTTAAATTCACAGAATTTAGAATCAAAATAATTTTTACAAAATTTTCCTATTAAGTTTTCCTTCTTAAAACCGGTTATCCTCTCAGCTGCTTCATTAATAAATGTTATCTTGAAATCTTTATCAACTGTTACAACCGCTTCAGCTAAGGAGTTTAAAATAGTATCGGTGTTTTTATCACTGTTCATTTTACCTCGCTCAGTAATTAAAAATTAAATAGAAGCCTCCTAAAATTACTAAAATTCCGCAAATTCTTTTTATCCATAAAATTGTTTTTGATTCTTCGCTCCAGTTCAAATATTTCTGGACTTTCCCGGTTAATGTTCCTGCACCAACAATAACGGAACAATGACCCAGACCAAAAGCTAAAAGGAAAATTACTGCAAGCAAATAATCTGTTTGTGCCGTTTGAAAAACCACGCCCAGTACCGGAGCCATGTAAGCAAATGTGCACGGACCTAATGCAATTCCGAACAATAAACCAAGCACTAAAGCCGCAAGAAGACCTTTAGCTTTTGTAGATTTTAATCCGGCAGTATTCCAATCTATTTTTATTATGTCTAAAAGATAGAGACCAACGAGAAAGAATATTCCAGCTACCAGATAATTTCCGAAGCTTCCCACGTCTCCCATCAACCTGCCAAGTGATGCAGTAATAATTCCAATCAAAGCAATTGTAATTAAAATTCCAAGAGAAAATATGAGCGAGATATTAAAAGTCCTTTTAATGGATACTGCCCCTTGTGAACTTATAAATCCAACAACAAGCGGAATACTTGAAAGATGACATGGAGAAAGAAGAATTGATAATATGCCCCAGGCAAATGAAGCTAGCACCGCAATCCAGACTGCGCCGGTCATTGCTTGGTAAAGTGCAGTAAATAAACTATCTAACATAAAACTTCCTCATGAATAATTTTCATTGCGAACGAGCCCTCCTGCTGGTAAAAGCTTTTGCTCAACTCGTTTTTGCCATTGCGAATCCTCGCTTTGGGAGATGAAGCAATCTTATTATAATCCTTTTGGTTTAACTCCTTTGCTTTGCAATATTTTATCCACTTCAGCTTCCGGATAAAATCCTTCGTGGCGATGAAATTCTTTCCCGTTTTTATCAAGGAATATTTGTGTAGGGATTAATTTTATACCATATTTTTCGGCGTACGGTCTTTGCTCTTGCGTCCAAACATCATAAAAAATAACTTTTACCTGATCGCCGTATTTCTTCTCAATACTTTTCATAACAGGCTGCATCATTTTGCAAGGGATGCAATTGACAGAGCCAAGCTCAATAAAGGTTACTTTTGGTTTTGTAATTTTTTGATTTTCCACTTTACTCTTTTTGGTTTGAGCATTAGAATTAGCAATTAATAAAAACGCTAAGATTAAAATTGATAAAATATTTTTTATCACATGGCGGAGCTTTGCTTCTCTCATCATTTTAATTCTCCTTTAACCATTTTAATAATTGATCTTCTTTAGGAATAATACCGCTGCTTTTTAATTTTTCATTAATTACTAAGCCGGGTGTCATCATTATTCCATAGCCCATCATTTCTTGAATGTCTTCAACTTTTATTACTTCGGCTTGAAGATTATTTTTACTGATTAAGTCTCTAACTTTTCCCTCAAGCGTTCGGCACTTAGAACAGCCTACACCGAGTATTTTTACTGAAGTCATTATTTCTCCTTATTTATTTTTTGAATAATCTTTTTTCTAATTATCTCTGCAGAAGGCACGCCGCCCGGATAAAATCTGCATGCGAGCTGCGGACTTTCCGGTACAGCAGCTCACGCAATATCTTCACCATTAATCAACAATGTCGGTGAACCGATAAATCCAACCTGCTTTGCAGTAGCTTCATCTTCCACTAATATTTCTTTTAAGTCTATTTTTTCTTCCAATCCTCTAACTGCTTCTTTAAGATTTTCATCCATCTTTTTTTGATTCGGACATCCTTCGAAATACTGGAATTCAAGTTTTACTTTCATTTATTCTCTTCTAAATTTTTTAATACACTAGCAACTGTATGATTCGCTGAAGATTGTCTCAAGTAACGTGCTATCTGCATAGCTTCAACAATTTCTTCATTTGTCGCTCCGTTTTGTTTTGCCATGTTTGTCCACATTTGAGAGCAGTTATCGCTGCCCAAAGCTACAGCAACTCCTATTCCAATAAGCATTTTATATTTATTAGGTACTTTTTGGTACTTCTCGTTTTCAAATAAGAGAGATTTTTCTTCCATTTGATTTTGAGCAAATTCTGGTGAAAATTGTTTTAGTAATTCCATAGTTGTTTTTTGATTTGTTGACATTTGATTTCTCCTTAGTGTAATTTTTCTGTATGATCTATTATTGTTCCATTTATAACTGCTTTAACAGCATCATCAATATTTTTTATATCCGTTACAAGGGGTTTAATATTTAATTGAAGCATACTTTGATAAGCTCCGTTGCCCATTCCACGTGCAAGTAAAATTTTGCAATCCTTAATTGCTTCAGCCATGCTTACATGTTTGTTGTGAGATGATTCATCAAATCCATGCTGCCCGTTCGAGTGGTGATGTTCTTCGTGAGCAAAATTATGATGTCCCATTTTTTCGCGCCGTTCTCTTTTAACAACTTTACCGTCTTCAACTGAAAGCACTTCGTAATACATTGCTCTTCCAAAATGCTGACTAATTGTTTCGCCGTCATCAGTAACGGCAGCTATTTTATAATTTTCCATTTTATTTTTCCTTTATTATTGTTAATAAGTTTCAATATTAAGTCATTGCGATCAAAATGAAATGGAGCGAAGCAATCTCAATCTACCCCTTAGATTGCTTCAGTCATTCCTTTCCTACTAATGACAACCATGTTCATGTCATTGCGAAAGAGTCCTCGGCTGGAGTAATCTCACTACCCATATTGGATCTGAGATTGCTTCGTTTCCAAAGAGTCGCTCGCAATGTCAGTATAATATTATTCATCCCAAAAATACATTTGTGCTTCAAGAGAATCAGGGTAATTTATCCGAATCTCTTTCATTGTTTTCATAAATGTATTTTTATCTTTTGTTTTTATATAATTGGCAATTCCATTCTGAGCCAAAAGTTTCGGCAGCAATGGATTATTATTTTTAAATTGCTCTATTTCTCTACTCATAACTTGAGAAGCTTCGGTATACTTCCCTTTCGGTATCATTGCTTCCGCATAACCGAGCCTTAGAATAATTCTAAACTCATCTGCCGGCAAATAGCCGTTAAAATTGTAATATGATTTTCCGCTATGATCTAAAAAATAAAATGACGGAGTCCAGTAAGCGGCAAGCTGCTTTCTGATTTCCCGGTCTTTTATTAAATCAAGTTTAAGAAGAACAAACCATTCGTTCATTTCTTCTTCTACTTTGGGCACAGTATAAGTCTCTGCGTATAATTTTTTACAGCCGCCGCACCCGTCCATTTCAAATTGAAGAAGGATCGGTTTGTGCGATTTTAATGATTCTTCTTTTGCTTCATCGAGATTTTTTAGCCATTCCATAATTTATCCTTTTTAATTTAAACTAATTTTAAAACCATTAGCCCTATCCACAATATCAGTCCGCCGGCAAAAACCCAAATGATATCAAGTTTGAACCATCTTACTGCAATAAAAGCTAATGCAGCAAAAGCAAACGACATTGGTGTTTTCATTGTAGCGTTCGAAAGCTGAAGAATAACTACTGCAAGCATTCCTACGAAAGATGCAAGTACTCCGGCAAGAGCGCCACGTACAGCTTTTAAATTTCTTAAATGAACAAACACTTCGGTAAAAACTAAAGTCATCACAAAAGAAGGCGAGAACATTGCAAAGGTTGCTAAAACTGCGCCAAGTAAGCCTCCCATTTTGTAACCGATAAAAGTTGCGGTAATTAAGAATGGACCTGGCGTAATTTGTCCGAGTGCAATTCCATCGGCAAATTGGCTCATTGAAAGCCAATGATGACCGGTTACAACATCATTCTGAATAAGTGGAATTATCGTTGTTCCATTGCCGAAAGCAACAGCTCCAATTTTAAATAATGCCAGCGTTAGCAGACCAGTATCCGATTTAAGCTGCCATGCAAACGCAACAACCGCTAATAAAATTATTAATACTCCACTAATCCAAATCCATCTTCTCAAAGGCGTTGATGATTGAGAATGTGGAATTGCTTTGCCTTGAACATTTGACTTAATTAATATTGCCCCAATTGCAAGCGATGTCAGCACAACCCAAATTGCATTTATATTGAAAATAAGCGCCGAAAAAGCAAGCAAAGCAATTATCGCTTCAACTTTGCCTTTTAATGTTCGCCCGCCAAGATCAACAGTAACATTAAAAATTACCCCGATAACAAGGGCTTCCAAGCCTGTAAATATTAAGTGAAGCCAGGCTAAGTTTGCAGCAGCAAAATACAAAGCTGAAAGAATCAGCATAATAAAAAATGAAGGAAGAATAAAACCAGTAGTTGCAAGAACTGCACCTGGAACACCTCGCAATTTATAACCTACATAAGCTGTAAAGTCAACCATTATCGGTCCGGGATAAAGTTGAACCAAAGCTAATCCTTCATTCATTTCTTCTTCGCCAAGCCACTTATTTTTCATTACAAGATCTTTTAACTTTTGTAAGATTGCCATGCTAAATGCGGTTAATCCAACAAGTAGATATTGGGCAAAAATCTTACTCAAGGGAACTTGCAATTCCTCCGTTACTTTTGGAAAACTTATGTTTTCTATTTCGTTCTTATCCATATTAAGTTTCGGCAAAATTAGTTATTCACTAATAACTGTAATCGTTGTATCTGCTTTAATATTGTCAGTAACCGGGCAACGGTTTTCGGTTTCTTTTAACCACGCTTCTTTCTCTTCTTCCGATGCCCCTGGCATATCTGCATTAACAGTAACAACAATATTTTGAAAACCCGCACGCTCTTCAAAAGAACAGCCAAGAAAAGTACAAGGATTCATAACTCCTTCTATTTTAACTTTCATACTGTTCAGTGTCAATCCTTTTTGCCGCGCTATTTCGTGTCCCGTTACATTAAGACATCCGGCAAGCGACATAAGCAAAACTTGAATCGGCGAGGGACCTTCGTCTGTTCCGCCCATTCCTTTTGGTTCGTCTATTATTAAATTAAATTTACCCGCGTGAATATTCATCTTAGTTGGATTTTCACTTTCGCCGGTTATTAATACTTTCATTTCTCTTTTTTGTGATGACATAAAGTCCTTCTTCACTTTTTGTTTTTCTTTTTAATATAATCTGCTTCGATCCTCCCTCACAATGACTCCTTTTTGTCATTGCAAACGAAGTGAAACAATCTCACTTTTTTATTATTACAATTTAGTTTCACTAACCAGAACAATCCCTTTTTCCTTAATGAAATTACGTACCTCATCAGCAAAAGCGGAAATATCAGCTTGCTCAGTTGAAGTAATTTCAAACGAAGAATAACAAGGAGCGCCTTCATCTGCGCCTTTCAGTGTCGGCACGTTCATTTGAAAGTTTACAACATCAAAAGGACGATTAGTGATAAGCGTTTTTAAATGCTTCGGCAATTCCTTTTTGCCAAACTGTCCTGCTAATTCAAACTTTACTCTTGATGATATTTTAGCAAGTTGAGCTTCAGCTTTTGCCCTATCTTCCTGGACTTTTTTCTTAACCCTTTTTTCTTTTCCTTCTTTTCTAACCTGCTTGAAAATTTTATACTCCTTTTCAAACTTCCAAACGAGATCGCGTCCGGGAAAAGTTATTGCTTCGGTTGGACAAACAGTAGAGCACGTTGAGCAGCCCACCATGCAATTATAATTTCTTTCCACAGTTACTTTGCGGTTTGTTTCATTATACTCAAACACTTCGCGTCCGCAGCTGATATAACATAACTCGCAGCCGATACATTTTTCGGCTGTTATTGTTGGGAACCAGGGAATTTCTTTCCTCGGTATTCCGTGCCATAGTTGTGTTGATAAATCTTTTGCCATTTTTTTGTTTCCTTCTTTTTCTTGTTATAAAGTCATCATATAAGGTTTCGGAAAAGCATTCATAAAATTATTGAAGCTGTCCGCCGCTGCTTATTTTTTATCTTTTTCATTGTTTCGCTTTCCAGCCGCCGCCTATAGATTTTATTAAAGCAACTGCCGCCACAAATCTTTCACCGCGAATCCGGTTTAAATTAGTTTGAAGCGCTAAAACTGCAACTGCCGCAGATGATACATTAAGATACGTTATCAAGCCTGCGCGGTATTGGTTATCCGCAATTCTATATTGTTTTAGAGCAGATTCCAGCGCTGAATTTTCTGCTTCATATTGTTGAGCTAGTAGACGCTGCGCTGCAAGATTATTTTCTACATCGGCAAATGCTGATAGAACTGTCTGGCGATAATTGGCTACTGTTTCATCATAAGCAGCCTTGGCTCCGCTGAGCTGAGCTTTTAGTTTGCCTCCTTCAAATAACGGCATCGAAAGAGAGGAGCCGACTGCCCACAATTCGCTCGACCAGTTGAACAAGTTTGCCGGATTGAGGCTTTGTAAACCTGCAAGCCCGTTTAGCGAAATGGATGGATAAAATGCGGCTGTTGCAACGCCGACATTTGCATTAGCCGCAGCCATTAACCGTTCGGCGGAAGCAATATCCGGTCTGCGCTCAAGTAATTCGGAAGGTAGTCCGGGGGGAATAACTGGCGGCTCTATGTTGAGCGGCTCTTGCGCAATTGTGAAAAGCGATGGGTTCTTTCCAGTTAGAACCGCAAGAGCATTTTGAAATTTCGTTCTCTGTAATTCATCATCCGGCAATTGAGCCTCGGCAGTTTTTAGAACAGTTTCCGCCTGCGCAACTTCTAAATCGGATGCTAACCCGCCTGCTCTGCGGTTGATTACCAACTGAAGTGCTTTACGGTAAACTTGAATTGTAGAATCAATCATAACTTTGTCTACATCAAGAGCGCGAAGGCTGAAATAATCCGCTGCAACTTCGGAAGCAATCTCAAGCTTAATCCACTCAATATTATCTGCATTTGCTTGAAGGTTAGCATTGGCAGCTTCCACCTGTCGGCGAATTTTTCCCCAGAAGTCTAACTCATAATTCAAATCAAATGGAATTGAAAAATTATCATAAGTATATCCTTTCCCCGCTTCTTTACCTGTATTGCTTAACGGTCGGTTTTCGGAATCATGCTGGCGCGTTGAATTAGCGCCAACGCCTATTTGAGGAAAGAAACCTGACAAAGCTACATTGGCTTGTGCGCGTGCTTGTTCGAATCGTGCTAAAGCTGCTTTTAAACTCTGATTGGCAGTTAAAGCATCTTCTTCCAGATTGTTCAATACAGAATCACCGAAAATTTCCCACCACTTACCTTTGGAAAGATTTGCTTGTGGAGTTGCAATCTTCCATCCTTGAGAAACTCCGGCATAGTTTGACGCAGCTGTAGTCGCTTCCGGACGGATGTAATTTGGTCCTACCATGCAGCCTGAAACAAAAATCATAAATAATACGGCAATAATTGAGAAGATTATTTTTGAAATATGATTTGCATACCAGTTCATTTTAACTCACTCTTCTTATTCTTTACTGATTCAACAACGGAAACAGTAACGCCGTCTGTTAGAGACTCGGATGGATTAGAAACAACCCGATCATGGGGTGATACTCCGGTAAGTATTTCAATAGTCGGACCGAAATTGCGCCCCAGCTTTACATTTCGCAATTTGATTTTTCCATCAGGCGTAACTAAAGCAACATGCGGTCCTTCCGCTCCGAACATCACTGAGTTCGATGGAAGTGTAAGAGTCAATTCGGATTTAGCATTAATAAATTTTACTTGACCGAAACTCCCTGCCAGAATTTTTCCATGCTTATTATCAACTTCAAGTTCAGTTAGAAGTGTCCGAGAATCATCAGATATTTGACCTGAAGTGCGCACTATTTTTGCATCGAATGGGTGGTCAGGCATTTCAGGAATAATTAGCTCTGCCGACTGACCGGGTTTGATACTAAGAGCATTTGTCTGTGGAACACGAACATAAATACGAAGCTTGTTTGTCTGGGATAAATGGAAAAGTTCTTTGCTGTTTCCGGCAGCAATAAGCTCACCTATATCGCAGTTACGTGCCGTTATTGTTCCCGCAAATGGAGCTGTAACATGCGAAAAAGATTTTAAATATTCCAGACGGCGGACGTTTGCACGTGCAGCGGAAACGCTTGCTGTCTTCAATGCAAGGTCCCCTTGTTTCTCAGCATTATCCTGCTCACTTACGCTGGCAGTCTTTACAAGTTCTGCATAACGGGCAGCAGTAATCTTTGATAGAGACAGCGCTGCTTCTGTTTCAACAAGTTGATGGCGCGCCTGATCTAGTTCTTGATCAAGATCGGGGGTTTCAATTACAGCAAGAAGCTGCCCCGCCTTAACATTAGTTCCAATATCTACGAGCCAGCGTTTCAAGTAACCGGTAGCGCGTGCGTAAATAGGAGCTTCCACCCATGGTTGAATCTCTGCAGGCAAGAGTAGTCCGGATCCTGCTTTGCCGGGAGCAGGCATAACTACGGAAACTTTGGGAACTGCTAATTCACGCGTCTCTTTAGCCAATGCGGCTCTCTGCAGCAGCCGCGGAATCAAACCCACAGCAACAAGTATAATTATCGTTCCAACAATTAGAATTGAGCGTGAGTACTTTAAACGTGAATTGGCGCTACCGGCTTCGCCTTTTTTAATTTGCGTTGACTCTATTGAATTATTTTGTTTTGATGTCATAAATACCTTTTTAAACTATCTTTTCATTTAATAAATTTATTTCATCCGGTGACGGGCGCGAAGGAGTCTTCCGGTGCAATAAACGAAACATAGCCGGAACAAAAAACAAAGTAGCGAACGTGGCAATTGCAAGCCCGCCGATTACAGCACGACCGAGCGGCGCATTCTGCTCACCGCCTTCGCCAAGTCCAAGCGCCATCGGGAACATTCCGATAATCATTGCGAGCGCTGTCATTAACACCGGGCGTAATCGCGTTGTGCCTGCTTCCCAAACGGCATTCAACGGGTCCATTCCTTTTTGCATATTGTCGCGCGCAAAGGTTACCAACAAAATTGAATTGGCAGTGCCAACACCAACGCTCATTATAGCGCCGAGCAGCGCAGGTATGCTCATCGTTGTAAAAGTTAGATACAAACTCCATATTACTCCTGCAAGTGCACCGGCAATTCCAGTGATAATAATAAAGGGATCGAGCCAGCTTTGGAAATTAACAACAAGCAGAAGATAAACAAGAGCTATCGCCATCAATAATCCAATTATCAAACCATTAAAACTTGAGCGCATAGTTTCCGCTTGACCGCGAATCATAATGAAATTGCCTTTCGGCAGTTGTTTGTTTGCCTTTTCAATTAGCGGCGCAATATCTTCCAGAACCCCACCAAGATCGCGGCTGCTTATTCCGGCAAATACATCTATCACCGGCTGAACGTCGTAATGCGAATAAATAGGCGAAGTGCTCTTGAGATTTATCTTTGCAAGGTTAGTTAGTAACTGAGCATTATTTTCCCCTGGCTGGCTTCCGCTTACCGGCATTGAATTGAGCGCGTTGATAGAGTTCATTGCATATTCCGGAACGCGGACATTCACCGGGTATTGAACGCCGTTAACCGGATTTACCCAATAGTTTGGCTGTGTCTGGCTGCTGCCGCTGAGATTCAATAGAACCTGGCTCGCAACATCGCGTTCCGACATTCCCAACTCCGATGCCTTCGTTCGGTCTACCGCAAATTGCAATTCTGGCTGGTCTACTGGCTGCTGCACGCGCACGTCTACAGCGCCGGGAACTTTGCGGATTTGCCGTGCAAGTTGCTCGGCAATAGCATGATTTCGATCGCGGTCTTTGCCGACTAGTTGAATATCGATTGGAGCCGGGAGACTGAAATTAATTGTTTGATTTACAATATCCGCCGGCAGAAAATAAAATGTAGTTCCGGGAAATTCTTTGTTGAGCTGTAAACGCAAACTCTTTATATAATCTGCTGTAGGATGATGACCAGATTTTAGTGAGACGAGAATATCTGCATCGCCAGTTCCGACCAATCCGTTATCAATATAAGTAAGAGGAAGCCCGCCACCTGGAACGCCGATGTTATCGAGTATTCCGCTTATTTCATTCTGTGGAATTTTCTGGCGAATCACGGACTCGACGCGGTTAACAAGCTTAACTGTTTCTTCAATCCGTGTTCCGGTACGCGCACGAACGTGCAACCTGAATTGTCCAGCATCGACTGACGGAAAGAAATCCTGACCGAGCAGGGGAATGAGCAGCAATGTGCCTGTACAAAATGCAAGAAAGATAATTGCAAATTTGCCGCGCTTGTTTAATACTTTTCTTAAAAGCTTGCGGTATCCTGCACGGAATCGTGAGAAGCCATCCTCAAAACGTATTTGAAGTTTTATGAACGGGCGAAGCAGTGGCATAGCAGATTCCGCACCGGTTGGATGACCTTCATATTTGACTTTGCGATAAAACCACTTAACTAAAGTTGGAACTAATGTTCGCGAAATGATATAACTTGCAAGCACCGCGAATACTACGGCTTCGGCAAGTGGCACAAATAGGTAACGCGCAACGCCTGTAAGAAAAAACATCGGGACAAATACAATAGAGATGCTTAGCGAGGAAACGAAAGCGGGCAGAGCAACTTCCTGTGCGCCATCAAGAATTGCCTGGACTGTGGGCTTTCCAAGCGCCATTTGACGATGTACATTTTCTATTTCCACCGTAGCGTCATCAACTAAAATTCCGACTGCAAGCGCAAGTCCGCCGAGCGTCATAAGATTAATTGTCTCGCCAAGCGCGCTTAATGTAACGATGGATACTAAAATGGAAAGCGGAATAGATGTAGCTATAATAAACGTTCCGCGCCAACTACCCAGAAACAATAAAATCATTAATGCCGTTAATGCTGCTGCAATCACTCCTTCTTTAACAACACCATCAATAGCTGCACGAACAAATATTGATTGATCTGCGAATTCCTTTACTTGAACGCCGGACGGAAGAGCGCTTAGAATACGCGGCATTGCTTTTTTTACTCCGTCTACGACACGTAACGTTGAAGCAGCTCCGCTCTTGAGAATAGTTACCAATACGCCTCGCAAACCATCCAAGCGGACTATGTTTTCCTGCGGTAGAGAGCCGTCATGCACCTGCGCCACATCGCCTATGCGAATGACTGCGCCGTTGACTGTCTTAATTGGAATGTCATTTAGCGCTGCTAAAACAGTTGGGCTGCTGTTCAGCGAAACGTCATATTCGGTAGAACCTATTTTTGCGCTGCCTCCGGGCAGAATAAGATTCTGTGCATTAAGCGCGCTGATTACATCTTGCGGAGCTAAGTTCTTCGCTTCAAGCGCTGCAATGTCCAGGTCAACGGCAACTACACGTATCTTACCGCCTGCAGGCATCGGCACCGATGCGCCCGGTACTGTTGAAAGACCAATCTTAACACGGTTCATTGCAATGTCCTGCAGTTCCTGCTCCGAAAGCTGTTTACTTGCTAAACTATATTGTAGAATCGGAACACTTGATGCGTTGTATTGAACTATGAAAGGAGGAGTTATTCCTGGCGGCAAATTACGCAAGATCGTCTGCGCACTTGCAGTTATTTGGGCAACCGCTTGCGGCACCGAAGCGCCGGGCTGCAGAAATACCTTAATAACTCCAACTCCACTATAAGTAGTAGACTCGGTATGTTGAATGTCGTTAACTAAAGTTGCGATCATCCTCTCGTGATTGTAAACGATGCGCTGTTCCATCTCGTGGGCGTTTAATCCATTATAAGTCCACACTACACTAACAACTGGAATGTTGATAGCGGGAAAGATGTCTGTCGGCATTCGCATCAAAACGAACGGCGTTAATATCAAAAGAAGCAGAGCAGCAACAACGAATGTATAAGGTCGGCGTAGAGCTAATCTAACTATCCACATTTCTCATTTCCGCATTTAAAAGATTTAAGACAATAATTTATCGCTTTGACATTTATTTTTAATAATCTGTTTAACTTCATTTCCATCTTTCCTTAAATCATACAAAAAATATTATTAAAGGCTTCGTTACTCCAACTAACACAACATAAAGAATATCTATCTTATGTACTAAAGCAATTAATGCCACCACACTAAAAAATATTTGGGGAAGGTAATCTTTGACCAGATTATCAATCTGCCTTATCCTGGCTTGAATGTTTTTATCGTTTGCTTTCAACTGCGTGTTATTTTGAAAGGTAATTTTAATAAGCCCATCCAGCATATATTCTTTTCCCATGTTCTTAGAGAAAACCGGCTGATAAAAAAAAGAGCGGTAACTGCTATCATAAACCAGAATGAAATTTTACTTTTCATTATACTTTTTCCTCAACCCTTTTAGAGAATGCCTGATATACTTGTTTTGCCCGTGACCTGTCGATTGCTTTTGATTTCAGAAACTTAAGGTTTTCAATTGTCATTTCAAGTTTAGAAAACGGAATGCCAAGAACTGCCTCGTTTGGTTTTGCATCGGTTGCATCGCGACAGCCATAACATCCAAAGCTCATATTAATTCTTTCGCTCTTAAACGGCAGCACCGTTGAATCAACACAAACCGCTTGCAAAATGCTTGTGCTCATATTTAACCTGCCGCCTTCTTCGTTTAAATATGCAAGCGCAATCCACATAAGTTTTTCAACCTCATCTTCAATTACAATTACATCCGGATTTTCAGTCCAATCTTTTAACGGTTTGGCTGCAACCGCTTCGTACCTTCCTTGTTCAAGGCGAGGCATATCTTCCATTACTTTTATAGCCGCTTCTTTATCTTTAAAAATTCCGTAACCTTGAAGCATCGAGCCGTCTTGAAGATTTTTTGGCAATGGTTTGAATCCTAAAGCAGCTGCAGCGGCTGGACAGGAGGTTTCCTCTTTGGTAAGAATTAATTCTTCGCCTTTTCTTGCACGCATAATTAGCTGGCAAAATCTATGATCATCAGCTATTTTAAAACCATTATCCGGAGTTTTATCGTAAAACTTTACACCAACCGGTAAAGAGTTTAATCCTACCGATTCGACCAGTATTTTGTTTATTTCTTTATAGTCTATCATTGTTATGAACCTTTAATCTTTAAAATTGAGTTTAACTCGTTATATAAATTTTCATTTCTTACAAATCTTTTTATTTCTTTACCTTCTTTATTTGCTACAATAACAGCCGGTATAAAACCAACTTCATATTTATTTTGTAAATCATAATTTGAATATGAATCCACAACAGCATAATCAAACAAACCCGGGTTTTCTTTTTGCAGCTTTTGAATCTCACATTCTTGCTTGTAGCACATTTCAAGTGTGCATTCGCAGGACAATGAAGTTGAGAAGATAATTATTTTCTCCTTCGTCGAGTTTTTTAATTCGTCTAAAAAATAATTTCCGAAAAGAGCGTTGAATTCATTATTTACAACACGGAAAACTTCCTTTAACGTATCAACTTCCCGTTTGTTCCTAAAAAATTTCTCAAATGATTTATAAGAATCAATTAGTCTTAGAATCCTGTCCTTACCGGTGTGAATTATTTTAGGGAGTCCCTTTTCTTGTTTCAGTGCATCAATCAATTTGCCAAGCTCACTTATGGGATTGTTTTCAGGATATTTGTTTTCCAAAAAAGATAAATTAATACCGGCAATTTTACCGCGTGTCTCTTTAATCAAATCAGCGGATGTCTCTGCTTTTATTAAGCTAGAAAAAATCAATATGGTTGTAAGCAGTTTAATAAGCATAGTGTTAGTAAATTAAATTGAAAAGATATCCAACGATAATTATTCCTACAGCAACAACGCCTACAAAAGTAAAAATCAATGGCAGCTTTAGTACTTTTTTTAGAATAATCGCTTCGGGGAATGATAAACCGATAACCGACATCATAAACGCAAGCACTGTTCCAAGCGAAGCGCCTTTCTCCAATAACGCTTGAACGATAGGAATTATTCCCGCAGCGTTTGAATACATCGGTACGCCAAGCATTACGGCAATAGGTACAGACCACCATGCGCTTTTTCCCATCAAACCAGCCATAAAATTTTGCGGCACGTACCCATGAATACCAGCTCCGACAGCAATCCCAATCACAATGTAAATCCAAACTTTTCCTACAATTTCTTTTACGGCATCTATGCCTGCAGTAATTCTATCAGCAAAGGATGGTTTTACTTCTTCAATTTCAACTTGACCGGCTTTTATTTTATAAACCCAATCTTCAACATATTTTTCAAGTTTTAATCTTCCGATTACAAATCCGGAAATCATTGCGATAATTAATCCCGTTGACATATACAAAAGCGCAGTCTTCCATCCGAACAAACCGAATAAAAGGACAACGGCAACTTCATTTATCATTGGTGCGGCTATAAGAAAAGAAAATGTTACTCCAAGCGGTACACCGCTTTCCACAAATCCAAGAAACAGCGGAATAGCGGAACAAGAACAAAACGGCGTTACAATACCAAGCAGACTTGCAGAAACATTTCCGGCAAAAAGTTTTTTACCGCCGAGCATTTTTCTTGTCCGCTCCGGTGAAAAATAACTTCTTACAATTCCAACCGCAAAGACAATTAATATAAGAAGCATTAATACTTTCGGCACTTCAAATATGAAAAAGCTTACGGCTCCGGTAAGATGAGTACCTTTAGTCATTCCGAAAACAGAGTAAACCAAGAAATCCGAAATTGCTTCTAATTTTATGTAAATGAAAAACCACAGTGGAAGTAATAAAAATGGTAAGGCTGTTCTGTTTAATTTTATTAAACTTCGATTCGCATTCTCAGAATCATTATTTATTTCTTCTTCTTCATTTTCTTTTTCAATTACAATTTCATCTGTGTCGTTCATTTAACATTATCCTCTTAATTATTAGATATAAAAATTTTAATACATCGGATTCATACCGTTATTCAACCACGACTTCCAATCATCATTCGGTTCCCAGGGCTCATCAAGAAGCCTAACATCAACTTGTTTAACGCCAGGCAGCGCACCAACCACATTGCGTATCTGCTCTGTAATATAACCGCTTAGCGGGCAGGCAGGCGCAGTTAAAACTAAATCTATCGTTACTTTACTTTCTGAAATTTCAATTTTCCGAATCATATTTAAGTCAATAACACTTGCGGCTAATTCCGGATCGATAACGTCACGTAAAGCTTCACGAATTATATCTTCATTCAAATTATTCATTTGCTGTCTCCTTCTTTTAACATTCCACGAATAATAATATCAACTGCAGCTTCTTCATCAAGACCGCGAGCCATTAAAGTTTCAAGTTCTCTATGATTAACAGTTCCAATTGCTGCTTCGTGTGTAACTCGGGCGCGATCGTCTTTTACTATTACTTTGGGAACATTACTTGCGGTGGCTCTTCCGCGTACAACTTCCGTACAATCCATATGACCGATTGTAAATGCAGCATTGCCTTCCGCAGTTGTGAATACCTCGCTTACAGCATTATCACGGACTGCAATTCTGGTTTTAGTTAAGCCGCGTGCACCTTCGCCATTTAAATGCAAAGATTCCTTTACCTGCAACTGATCATCAGACAAACCATAGGCTTTTGTAGTGAGTTCAGCAGTTCCATTCTTTTCAACTTCCACATCATAATCAAAAACTAATTTGCCCACACGTCCCTGCACCAAATTAAAGCTTGTAATAAAGCTTCCGCCTTTGTCAACATAAACTTTAGCCTTAGGCAATACTTCAATTCCTCCGTATTTACCATGGAAGTGAGATTCGCGGTAAACCAGAGAAGCATTTTCTCCCACGTGAATATTAGCATCCATTATGTGTTTAAGTTTGATTGCATTCGGGAAAGTACAGTGAGCAAGAAATTCAACTTTGGCGCCGGCACCTATTTCATAGTCAGCTATAATTCTCTGTTCTCCTTCTGCCGGCAGCATACCAAAGCAAAGATGTACCGGTTTTTCAATTTGTTTACCTGGTTCAACCTTAATATTTGCACGCACACCGTTTGGTAATTCCTCTGCGTTAAAACTGACACCTGGAATTTCATTTGCTGCAAGCACACGGTTTGCACTTATAACTAAAATAGCAGCATTAGACATCTTTAAAGATGAGGAATCACCGCCAGCTTGTTCATAAGCGCTCAACATAGCTTCATATTCTTTTGCCCAAGCCGGTTCATTAGTTTTCATGCGATGAGATAATGCCTCTGCCGGATTCATATTGTTACTCCTCTTTTTTCGGCTAAATCATTCCATGGCTGCGCCCCTAAAATTTTATTATGCTGCTGACATCTTCTACCATAATAAAGACGAGTTTCATCAGGCTTGCCGTAAAAGACTATATTACCTTGACACATCAGTGAAGCAGAATCAGAAGCATTTATCATTTCATCACGATGAGTAATTAGCAAAACTGCAGTACCTTGTTCAGCCATTCGCTTAATCATAGAAGAAATATCGTTCAACGAAAGCGTATCAACTCCCGAATCCGGTTCATCTAAAATTGCCAGCTTAGGATGCATTGCAAATACCGCCGCAAGTTCAATGCGCTTACGCTCACCACCGGATAAAGTATGGTTTACTGTTCTCTTTATATAAGACAACGGGGGAAGTGCAACGGCTTCAAGTGCTTTTGAAATTATTTTTTCATCGGCTTTACCCGCACCGAGTGCAAGATAAGCTCCTGTGGGCAAGCCCTCAAAACGAGCAGGTTCCTGCCATGCTAATGTCAATCCCGCTCGTGCGCGTTCGGTAATTGAGCTATGTGTAATATCTTTACCATCAAACACGATACGTCCTTCATCTGGTTCATAACCGGAACATCCCATCAAAGTGTAAGCAAGACTTGATTTACCAGAACCATTAAGACCAAGCAATCCGTGTATTTCACCAGGCTTGATTGTAAGATTAACTTTCTTTAAAATGTCCCGTCCGTTACGCCTTAAACTCAGATTTTCAATTTTTAAAAGTGATTCTTCCATCATTTTATCATTATTTCAACAGATTCTTTTTCTATTATTTCATTTTACAAAAGCACTTCTTTGAAGCATTGGAGTGTTGAAATAATGGAGTAAATAAAAATATTCCATTATTCCATTACTCCATTATTCCATAATAATAAAAACAGTTATTAATTTATAAATTGCATTTGATTTCATTGACTCAAACAGCCGCTCTATATTTTTCTCTAAGTTCGTTTAATTTATCAACCAGTTCTTTTTTGGTTGGAAATGAGATAGCTTCAGCCGGGCACTCTTTAGCGCAAGCCGAACAGCCGACAACACAGTTATAAGGATTAGCTACGATGGTTGATAATTCTCCCAGCGCAAAAACATCGTTGCTGCAAAAATCCATGCAGACGTTATCGTTAATACAAAGCTCTGCGTTTATTGTCGGATACCACGGAATTTCTTCCCGTGGAATACCCATATAATCTCTACCAGCCATTACAACACCTCCTCAAGAGCTTTTTTAACATCGTTAAAAGCCTGCTCGGTTGTTTTGAATGAAATAGATACCGGTTTCCAGTTACTTTCCATTTTTACACCGGCTCTCTGAAAACCATCACGCAAAAGTTTCTTCTGCTTTTCTTCTTTACAGGCTGGAGTAATATATGCTACATTATCTCTCAATAAATCGCTCATTAAATTTTCACCGTTCTCTTCGCACAAACGTGGATGCAATAACATATAATCGTGCGGAAGTTCAAGACGAATTCTCTCCGTTAATTCACCGAAGTTTATGTCTTTCATACTTGGACAGGCAAAACTGCAAGTACAAATTAAAACTGCTTTTTTGCTTGGTCTCTCTGATTTTTTTTCAGTATTCATTTCTGTAACTCCTTTAATATTGTAATTAGTTTTATGATTATATGAGCAATGGCTCATATAAATAGTTAATAAAATTTAAGTCTCAACCAAATCTTTAATTTGTTCAATATTTTTTAGAGCGACTTTTTCAGCAAGATTTAAAATTTGCAAAATTCTGTCGTCTGCTATATTATATCTAACCATAAGTCCGTCTTTCCATGAAACCAGAATACCGCTTTTTTCCATGCTTTTTAGATGGCGCGAAAGGTTTGATTGCTCTAACCCAATTAAGGGAATCATTTCGCAATTACACAAAGCTTGCTTCTGAAGAGCTTTAATAATTTTAATTCTGTTTGGATGACATATAGCCGATAGTATTTCCGACTGCAAGTCTTCTTTTGTCTTCCCCGGTTTACGAATCTTTGCAGTATTTATCATAAATAATTCCTTTGTAATATTTATCCAAAAATCTTTTACAAATTTACTGTATGACTATATGATTGTCAACTCATATAACGTGCCAAGACACATCCATCAAATTTTTATCCAATTCACATTATGTTAAATAAATAATTTTTTATTCTTTTCAAATAGAAAAATATTTTTCTTAATAAGGAGAAAATATAAAAACCTTACCTTAATGGTTTCAAATTAATTAGATTTTTCATCTTACTGTCCTAAACAAATAATAATAATTTAATGATTAAAATATATTTTACTTTAGCAAACATCCATAAGGTACTTTAATATTAGCTAATTTTTATAAAGCATGAAAAAAATGATTTTGTTTTTTAATAGATTGTTTTGTTTTTTTAAAAAAATTCTTTCCGTAAAACTTTTGACATGTTATAATAATTAAGAAACCACATTTTAATTTTACAAAAAGGTCACCATAGCTTCTTTTTTATCATTCTCAAGCCCAGTTGCTATATTTTTAGATTAGAACTCAAACTTTGATTACTTCAATGTGATATGAATAACTATGACATAATAAAAATGACAACTTTAATTTTTCTATATTGACTCCGTACTATACTCCGTTGTTTATATTTGGAATAGTGTTTAGGAGGTTATATGAATTCTTTCACTGTCGGTGCTTTAGCTAATAATGCCGGCGTCAACGTAGAAACAGTTCGTTATTATGAAAAGATTGGTTTGATGCCAAAACCAAAACGAAAAGAATCCCGTTACAGAGTCTATGACGAAAGTGATCTTGCAAGGCTTAAATTTATTTTCAGAGCTAAACAGTTAGGCTTTACATTAAAAGAAATTAAAGAACTTCTTGAATTAAGGATTGAATCAAAAGCGACCTGCGGAGATATAAAAAATCTTTCTTCTCGTAAAATAGAAGATATTGAACAAAGAATAAATGATTTACAAAACATCAAGAAAGTCTTAACAAAATTAATTCACCAATGTGTAAATGAAGAATTATCTTCTGAAGAGTGCCCTATTCTTGAGGCGATTGAACATTAAGATTAGATAATGGGGTGTAACTATGAAAAATAAATTTTTAATAAGCGGTTCCATAATTGCCGCTGTGCTTACTTCCTTATGCTGCATTGGACCACTTTTACTTGCGGGCTTCGGTATTGGTAGCGTAGCATTCTTTTCGCGTTTTGATGCCTTTAGACCTTATCTAATTTTAGCTTCTGTACTGTTGCTCGCTCCCGCATTTTATTTTGCCTACAGAAAAAGAGAAGTAAAATGTGAAGACGGTTCATGTAAAATTGAAAGCGCCGTTAAGTGGAATAAAATCTCTGTTTGGTTTGCAGTATTAATTGTGGCTGGGTTTATAGCTTTTCCATATTTAGGCTTTACTAAGTCCGGTCAGAATCAATTAAATGAAAATCCTAAATTCCAAACCGTTGAACTTAAAATTAATAATATGGATTGTGAAGCATGTGCATTAGCATTGCAAAGTCAGCTTAAAAATATTAACGGCGTAAAAGATGCTAATGTAGATTTTAGCAAGGCAAACGCTAAAATAAATTACGACCCGGTGCAAGTTAGCGCATCAAAATTTGTTAAGGTTCTTACAGAGTCAGGCTACTCTGCAAAAATCGAAATTCATAGAAATTAATATGGATGAAAAAATGGAAAATATAATTGAACTAAAAATAAAAGGCATGACTTGTGATAGCTGTGCTATTCATGTCAAAAACGCTTTAGCCTCTGTTGAAGGTGTTAAAGAAGTTAAGATAAACGGATGGAAAAGCGCTAAAGCAGAAGTGAAGTTAAATAAAAATATCAACACAGACGATTTAGTAAAAGCAGTTAAAAAATCCGGCTATGGAGCAGAAATACAAAAAGAATTTTTTGAAAGCCCTACATTCGAAAATTCCTCATTAAATAATGATTATAACTTAATTATAATTGGCGGAGGCTCTGCGGCATTTGCAGCAGCAATTAAAGCTAGCGAACTAAATAAAAAAACGTTAATGATTAATAGCGGACTGCCCATCGGCGGTACATGCGTTAACGTTGGCTGCGTTCCTTCTAAAAACCTTATAAGAGTTGCAGAAAGCATTTACAAAGCATCACAATCACCATTCAAAGGAATAAAGCTTGGTAAACCTGAAATTTCTTTTAACGAGATTATAAAAGGTAAAAAAACTCTGGTAAAAAATCTTAGAACAAAAAAGTATATTGATGTAATTAAAGATATTGAAGGCATCAAACTAATTGAGGGAAAAGCAAAATTTTTTGATTCTAAAACTGTAATTGTTAATGATAAAGATAAATTTACGGCAGATAAATTTTTCATTGCTACTGGCTCTTCTCCCGTAGTGCCGCCAATAGAAGGCATTAACAATATTAATTATTACACTAATGATTCTTTATTCGAACTCGAAGAATTACCAGAATCATTACTTATAATTGGCGGTGGATATATTGGATTAGAAATTGCTCAAGCTTATAGTAGATTCGGAAGCAAAGTTACTGTTATTGAATATTTTGATCGAATTTTATTTAATCAAACACAAGATGTTTCTGATGAAATATCGAGGCATCTTAAAGAAGAAGGCATAAATATTCATACAGGAATTAAAATCAACAAAGTATCTAAAGTAAAGGATGAAATCATTTTAACATGCCAAAATAATAAAGATGAAATTTCATTTACCGGAACTCATTTATTATTAGCGGCAGGAAGACAGCCAAATACGACTGGTCTCGCACTTGAAAAAGTAAAAGTTGAAACTATTAAATCGGGACATATTAAAGTAAACGATTTTTTACAAACTACTAATCCGGATATTTTTGCTATTGGTGATTGCAATCCAAATCCGCCCTTCGTTTATACTGCCGCATATGAAGGTAAAACTGCAGCACTAAATGCTTTTGAAGAAAAGAAAGTTAGAGTTGATTATACCGGAATGCCTTGGGTAATTTTCACTGATCCGCAGGTAGCCGGAGTAGGAATTGATGAAAATGAAGCCAAAAAAAATAATATCCCCTATGAAGTTACTTCCCTTCCAGTTGCTGAAATACCCCGTGCTCTTGCTGCAAAGGATACAAGAGGCTTCATAAAGCTTATTAGAAATCCAGAAACAGATTTATTGCTTGGTGCAAGAATTATTGCTCCGGAAGGAGGCGAACTTGCAATGGAAATAAGTCTTGCTATTAAGTATAACATCACAACGAAAGAACTTTCTGAAATGATGCACCCGTATTTAACTCTATCTGAAGGGATAAAACTTGCTTCTATTACTTTTGGTAAAGATGTCAGCAAGCTTTCTTGCTGCGCAAGTTAAAAATATTCTTTAATATTTTTTTAGATGGTTAAAATTAAAAGTTTGCTTTTTCGAGGTATCGCTTTAACTAACTAAATCTGTAGTTAGTGTGGAAAGGGTGTGCAAATAATTTTGTGTAAATAGTTAAAGTAAGAAATTAGCTAAGTCAATACCAAAGCCTTTTGATTCAATTTGACCGATTATTTTTTGTCTTTTGTATCAAATTCTAATATGTGATTTCCGGGTTCTGTCTTTTTAGGCAAATAATTAATTCAATTTTCTTTTTCGCTTTAAATCAGAAAATACCATAATAAAATCAGCACGATGTTTATAATAAGATTCTTCTTTTACATTGCTTTTTGGTTAGGTCTTTAATAAATCTGATAAGTTTTTTTCATTGTCAGGAAGACAATTGACAAATTTTTATTAACTAAAAAAATTATAATTTTTAAGATTTGACATTTTAATTGAATCAATAAATTTATCAATACCAATTCGTATTAAATAAAATCAATTATCTATGGTTAATATGTTAATACTTAGTTGTGAGATTATTTATTCAAAATTTTAAAAGTTTTTAGAAAGAATATATAAAATATTTAAAGACAAATTAAATTCTGAATTTTTCTGCATCGATATTATGCTTGCTTAAAAGATTTTGTATCTGACGCCTATCGTAGCCGCTAATTTCGGATGCTCTCGTTATGTTTCCCTGTGTTGAAGTTAGAAGTTTAATTAAAAATTTGTTTTCAAGTTCATCAATTATTCCTTCAGTTCTTTTCTTTTTTTCTTCCTGAAGTTCATCTTTAGTAAGAGGAATATATTCATCCTCCGATTCTCCGTTGGAGGCAGATTCTTTATAAGCGGCTAAGACTTCTTCAGGTAAATTTTCCGGAGTAATTCTTCCGTCTAAAGAAAAAATAATTGATTGCTGCATAATATTTTCCAATTCGCGGATATTGCCTCTCCAATCATAATTTTGTAAAATTTTTCTGGCTTTTTCAACAACAATTAAATTTTCGTTCCTATTTAAGTTAGAATATTTTTTTAAAAAATGATCTATCAAAAGTGGAATGTCCTCTTTTCTTTCTCTTAAAGGAGGAATCCTTAAATAAACAACACGAAGCCGGTAAAATAAATCCTGCCTAAAATTACCTTTATCGACTTCACTTTTTAAATTTTTATTAGTGGCGGCCACAATTCTTGCGTTAGTTGTTATAAACTGAGTTCCACCCACACGGGTAAATTTCTGGTTTTCCAAAACGTGAAGAAGCTTTACCTGCAAATCAAGTGGCAGTTCACCAATTTCATCAAGGAATAAAGTCCCTCCGCTAGCAAGTTCGAACTTTCCTTTTTTCATATTTACAGCACCTGTAAATGCGCCACGTTCATGCCCAAAGAGTTCGCTTTCAAGTAAATCGTGTGGAATTGCACCGCAATTAATTTCAATAAATGGATTATCAGCACGGCTGCTTAAATAATGAACTGCTCTTGCAAATAGCATTTTACCCGTACCAGATTCACCTTCTATTAAAATGGTCGCTGGAGTTTGAGCTACCTGCCCCATTAAATCCATCAAAGATTTCATTTGGGGATTGATAGTAATTATTTCATTAAATCCTTCGTACTTCTTTATTTTATCTTTGAGAGCTTTATTTTCCTCTAATAATTTTCCAAATTGTAAAGATTTTTCAATTACAGTTTCAAGCTCATCCATTTTAATTGGCTTAGAAACATAATCGTGTGCACCCATTTTCATTGCCTCAACAGCGTTCTCTATGCTGCCAAATGCTGTCATAATTATTACAGGAATTGTTTTATAATTTTCTTTAGCCCAACGTAAAAGCTCCAAACCATTCATTTCGGGCATGTTAAAGTCTGTAATTATTAAATGGACGCGATTATTATTTATAAGTTCCACAGCTTGCTTGCCGTTTTGTGCAAGAAGAATATTATAATTTTCTTTCAAGTTTAAACTTATAACCCGTCTCTCTTTATCTTCATCGTCAACAATAATTATTGTAGGTTTTTGTTCATTCATATCGTTCCTTTTATTCAATAGGAAAAGAAATTATAAACTGAGTTAAGCCAGGCTGAGAATGTACTGTAATTGTACCTCCCATGCTTGTAACAATGTTATGAACAATCGAAAGTCCAAGCCCGGTGCCTTCTTCTTTAGTAGTAAAGAAGGGATTAAATATTTCGTTTAATTTATTTTCCGGTATTCCTATACCATTGTCTTGAATTTTAACTAAAATTTTATTGTCTTTTCTTTCGGTTGATAACCGAAGTACCCCATTAGAGCAATTAAATTCATTATCTTTTTTACAACGCTCTATTATTGCATCGATACCGTTTAAACTAAGATTTAACAGTACCTGATAAAAAAGATTTGAATCAGTTTTAAGCACAGTTTTCTTTTCGCAGTCACATTCAATTTTTATATTATTATTGTTTTTTGCTTCCATTGCTGTTATTGCTTTAGAAAACAAGGTACCAATTTCAACTTTCTCATATTTAATTTCTAATGTTCTAGATAGTTTAAGAAAATCTTTTAATAAATTATCAAGCCGGCTGACTTCATTAATGATAAAATCCAGTACCTCAGTATTTTCTTCGGCACTTAATTTACCCCTTTTAAGAGATTGCGCAGAAAGAGTAATTGTGTTCAAAGGATTTTTAATTTCATGTGCTATACCTGCAGTCATTTGACCAATAGCAGCAAGTTTTTCTAATTTAAAAAGTTCGTCTTTTTGTCTTTGCAATTCTTCAAATATTTTGTTCCGGTGAAGCGCAATTGTTACTTCGTTACTTAATATTGTAAGCCTTTCTAACTCATCTTCCGTAAATTTATTCTCATATCTTTTTTTTGTAATGAAAAGTAAGGCTAAAAGCTCCTTATCAAAAGCCAGGGGAAGAATCACTTCTACTTTTTTTTCTTTTAATAATTTAAGAAAAAATGGATCTGTTTTACTGCCATCAAGCTCGTAAATTTCAAATGCTCTTTTCATTGAAATAATAAAATTAGAATATTTCTTTATAATTTCTGCGGGTATTATTTCGTCTTGGCTTCCAGTACATCTATAATCACCTTTATCATCTTTCAAATAGCATGTAACATTTTCAACCAAAAAATTATTTTTTATAAAGTTTTTAACTTTGGGCAGTAATTGCTGTGGGGGAAAATAGTTTTGCAATTCAATGTTAAACAGTGAAAATTTATGCCGGTACTTTTCTAAATTTCTCAAGAATATTTTGTCCAGTAATAATTGAAGTTTGGCTTCCAACGGTTTTATCAACGAAATTAATATTAATATTATAAAAGCGGATGTAAAGAAAGAATTTATACCGAACAGATTATTTAATGCGTGACTTAAATTTTCTACGACAATAAAATATACAGTTAAAATTATTGTGTAAATAATAGAATAAATTATTCCACTTCTTAAAATATTTTGAGTGCTGAAAGATTTAAAATAAATTAATATAGAAAGGAAGAAAATATTTATTGCCAAAACAAAAATCGTATTCAAAAAATAAGTAGAAAACTCGGAAGGTAGATAAACTCGAAATATATTTATAATAAAAAAATAAGCAATTATTACAATGAAGCCAATCAATAAAAATAAAGTTTGATTTTTCTGCTTTACCGTTCTCAGTTTAGGAATTTTTCTTGTCAGAATGAGTGAACCCCAAAATAGATAAATTAGAGTTATAGCCAATTGCAAAATAAATAAAGGTTCTGATGTAAATTTTAATTTATAAAAATAGCCGTTAACATTGTTAGAAAGAGGTATTATTTCAATCTTAAAATTCGGAAAAGATAATGTTAAAAGAATAATTGGTAATGCAAAAAGAATAACATAAAAGAAAATATTATTTGCAAGCCTAGAAGTTTGAACCGGAAAGTTAAAAGCTATCGCTACAAAGAATGCAGGCACCAAAAATATTACTCTATACAATACTTGCGCTCCAAATACTGCCTCAGAGAAATTTGATGTTGTGAGAATTAAAATTTCAGAAAGGTTCCATAAAACAAATGCCATTACAAACGCAGCAAACCAACGATTTACTTTAGACTTTGGATTATTCAGTAGTATTATAAATGCTATACTGAAATTTATTGTAAATGCTAATAATGATGGTAAAGAATATACATTCATATAATTTTCTTTTATTGGTCTCTGTGTTACAGCTTAATTAACCTGAGACTAATTTCTTATGGCATCTGTTTAAAAATAACTGTATTAAATTTTTCTAACAAGCTGGTCGCGTAAAAGAGTAATTTTTATTTTTTAAAAAATCATTATTTGCTTTAAAGCATATTGTAAATAGCCCGATCACCCTTCCATCTTCTGCAATTGGCATTTTTGTTAGCTGATTTGTTTTCATAAAAGTAAGTGCATCTTGTAAACGCATATCAACATCAAAAGCTTCGGACTTATGGTTAATTAAACTTTTAATTTTTCTATCCAAAAATACTTCGTCTCTAAAGTTCAAAGAATGATAATAAAATTTTTTATCATCATTTTGCTTAACGGTTTTATAGTCGGGAAAAAGAAGTTTAAACAAATCTAAATATTCAACCTTACCAATTAGATTCTTATTCTCATCAATTATTTCTATCAAGCTAATTTTTTCTTCATAAAAAATTTTAATCAGGTCAATCAAAACGGAATCCCTTTTTATTTCGAATTGCCTTTCGTTATTAAAATTTCTTGCTTGCATTTTGTAACCTCACAAATTAACATACATTATTTATTGCACATAAATAAATTATTGATATCAAAAAAATCTTCTCCCAACAGTGTATATTTTCCTTCGGAAGAAATTACTCACTAATAAATTTTTGTGGCTAATAATCTTCGTCAATGCGAATCCCATCGTGGCGGGATGAAGCAATCTGTCAGCATTAAGCTGAAGGGGTAAATTAGTAAAAAGATTGCTCCGGACTTTCATCCCCGCAATGACGAATTTTAACTTCGCTTGAGGCATGTTTTTTTATTCCTACACATTACAGCGAAGTTGAAGCCAGAAACAATTTCGGGAAATCTTTCATAAAAGATGCATATAAAGAATCAGCTTTCTGTGAATTAGAATCTTCAAAAGCTTTAATTAAACTTTGCGCTGTTTTTTGAAGCGGAGAATACATTTCTTCAATATTTTTATTGCTTATACTATTGACTTTTGCAGAAGTATTTTTAAGCATATTCTTTAACATTCCTATATTTTCTTTTACACCTTTTATATTACCGGCATTTGAAATATCAGTAGTAAGTTTTAACTGCATATTTAGAGTAAACAATAAATCGGTTAAGTCAGTTGTGCCGTTGTTTTTGTGCATCCGTACAAAAATTTGGCAAAAAGTATTACAGTATTTTGAAACTAACTTGTAATTCTTTTGCTCAGCAAATGTTTTAACTAGCGTTAAATTATCTGCCCAATCTTCAAAATAGGTTTGCCACAACGGGTCGTTTTTGTATTCTGCCGGAGGATTGTCTTTGTATTTTTGAGCTAAGTTCCTCAGTTCTTCGGAAGCAGAAGAAATTAAATTAGAAACTTGTTCGGCATTTGGATTTTGCGTTTTAAATATTCCGCAAACCATAATTGCTTTTTTGTGAAATACTGCTGCATCTTTGTCAAATTGCGTTTGAGCCAATAGTGATGCAGTCATTAAAACTACTGCTAATAACATTATGTTTAATCTTTTCATTTCAGTTTTCCTTTTATTGATTAAATTTTTTGAACATTCTCTAAAAAATCCGAATTGAGAGAATGTCATTCCCACAGCCTGTCCCGAACCTTCGGGGAAAGTGGGAATCCATTTTTTTAAGATTTCTGACAATGTTGCATAAATTTAGTTGTTTATTTAGCTGCACAGTCCATGCAAACATGCATACCGTTTTTGATTCTGCCGTAGCTTTCAACTGTCATCTCGCCGCATTCTTCGCAGACAAAGCCGTTGAAGTTATCACTGTGAGGTTCAAGCTTATAATCGAATACTTTTGAAATATTAAGCAGCTTTTCGTTTGGAGCCGCCATTACATTTACAATTAACGGATCAACAACTTCAGACGGAACTTTACTAGCTGGAATACCTTTTTCTCTGTAATCTTTGAAGAAAGCCGATTGTTTGTTTTGAAGCATTGCTTCGGCTTTTGGCGTAACACGAACAGCCTTACCGCTTGATCTATCTACAAGCGTAACAGCCCACTTTCCTTTATGTGTTTTCTTAATGTTGCCCTTGCCGAAAGTTGTTCCCATAATTACTTGAAGTCCGTCGGCGTAGCAAGTTGCACAATGATTATCGCCGAGGTCTACGAACGCAACTATTTGTCCATCCTTAGCTCTTTCAACGCCAAGAGCGTTCATCGCCGCCGCACCAACCTTTAAGCCCATCGGCATTGCCGGGCATTTATGTCCGTGAAATTTTTGTCCGAACTCTAACCATTCTTGCGGATTAACCATTCCTATAACTCCTTATATTATTAAGTATTGATTATTAGTTATGTTTTTTCTTTTAGTCTTGTCGTACTCCCGAAAGCGAGTATCCATTTTCATTCCGTTCAGATTCCCGCTTTCGCGGGAATGACATACTGTTTAATTAAAGAAATATTGTATTTGCAAAGTTGTCAGCGCATTAGTTTTATTTGATTCAAACTGAAATTTATTATCTAAAGAAAGTTTTATATCATTTCCTTTTATTAGATAAGAATAACCAACAAGGTACCATGGGTTGTCAACAGTTGCTGGATTAAGATCGTCAAGTTGCTCAACAGAAAGAGTAACTAAATTCTTTTTAGCGAACAGATAATCAGCCAAAGCATAGTAACCGTAAGCTTTTTTATTGCCAAGGTGCGCCGCTATGTACTCGGATTGTAATTCAAAATCTCCGAGGTTTAATTTTTCTTCGAAACCAAACCGGAAGTCATTACCGGTAAAATAATAATTGTTCCCATAAATTTTAGTGAACTGTAAATTATGTGCATCGCGGTAAGAAAGGTTATAGCCTAATTCAAATTTGGATTCAGTATTGTTGAGAAGAAACAAACTGCCATGGTTCACATAAAGGAAATTTCTTTGGTTTGAAACGGTGTTAGCACCGTTCCCATTAAAGAACCCGAAGCTGAACGAACCGGTTTTACTATCCGCTAACTTTAATTCGACGCCTATATCCCTTGCCATAGTTTCGGCACCGGGAACAAGAGCATTAACTACGTCCGCTCTTTCATCAAGCGGTATTGCATAATCAGGCTGTTTCCTTTGCATGCTGAAATCCGGTATAAACTGACCGGCTGTAACTTCAAAATCATTTATCTTATAATTCACAAGTACATCTTGAAGCAAAAACTGAAACTTAACTTGCTGAAGAAAATTAGCTTGTAGTTTGTAACTCCAGTTGCCTTCTTCCAAGGGTAATAAGCCATCAACCCAAAACTTTGCTCTTCTTACTGAAAAATTAGTTTGATTCAAGTAGTTGTCTGAAAAGCGATATTGCAAATAGCCGTTCCAATTAACTTTTTGTTGTGCAAAAGAAACTGAGCCTAATGCAAGTAAAAAAATAAAGGTAAAAATTGTTTTTACTCTGTGGTTCTCTGTGAATACTCTGTGCAACTCTGTGTTATATTTCTTATAACAGGGAGTACCACAGAAATGACGCCGAATATCAAGGAGAAAAAATTTAGAAATCATAATGTATGCCTCACCTTGATTAAACTAATTTAATTAATATCTGTGCGGCAAGCGCCCACATTATAAGACCCAGTCCGGCTTTTATCATTTTGGGCTTTACCCTAAGACTAAATCTTGCGCCAAGATTTCCTCCGACAAGCACTGCTAAGCCTACTATTATAATTAACAGATAATCAAGTCGTTGATTTGAAGCATGCCCTAATATTCCAGCAAGAGCGGAAAATGAGATTATTAAATGTGAAGAACCAGCTGCAGACTTTGTGGGATATTTGAGAATGTCAGTCATAAAAGGAACAATCAATACACCACCGCCAACGCCAAGCAAACCTGAGATAATTCCTACAGCAAAACTAAAAATCACAATTAGCATGTACATTGCAAAAGTAGGATGCGGCATTGGCACATCATCCGTGTCGTTCCCTTCTTGCCAATATGTAAGTATCATTCTTACTCCAAGAATTATTAGAAATAACACAAACATCCATAACAAAATGTTGGTATTGACATACTTTGCATAAAAGCCGCCTGCAAAGGCGCCGACTACTATCCCCGGCACAAACATGAAAGAGGCTTTCATGTCAATCATCTTATTCTTATAAAAGATATAACCGGCAGACATTGATGTAATTAAATTTAGCACTAACGATGTCGAAGTTGAAATCAAAACCGCATATCCGAGCAGAATTAGCAGCGGAGAGTACACCGACCCTCCGCCTTGTCCAAACATCGAGAATATAAAAGCCAGTAGGAAGGAAAAAACAACTGCCATTAAAAGCGCACTATTAAAATCCATTTTTATATCTCCTACTTTTGGCTTTTTGAAATTAACAAGTTTGGTAAATGAATTATTGTTTCTTCAGCTTCTCTTTCGGAACAAGGGATGCAAACTTTTTTTCCGTCTTTTACACGTAAGTATCTTTCAAAAACATACTCGCCGCAAACTTCACACTTCGCTTTGTTGAAGGAGCCTTTTACCGGTGAATATTTAAAATCCGGCAGAACAGTTACAGTAAAAAGCTCATCAACTGTAGCATTAAGCACTATATCGATAATGTCTTTTCTTACATCTTCTGGTATGCCGGAAGGTTCAATTCCTTGTTTGCGGTATTTAAAAAATTCATGAGGCGCAAGTTTATCCTGAAATTCATTTTTTAGAAATATTCTAATAGCATCTTTCTTACCCGGATACCAAAAGATTGCTGCAACTTTTCCGTAATTCAGCTTTTCAATCATTCCTTTGCCGAAAGTAGCACCAGTTGCAGACATGATTCCATCCTGCATACAGCCTTGCGGATGACCGACGCCCATTTCAGAAAACACATGCATCTGGTGGTCCAAGCTTTTTCCCACTCCTAATTTTTCTAATGCCAAGGTTCCCATTCTAAAACCAATCGGCATAAAAGGACACCTGTGTCCGTGAAATTCAAATGTCCATTCCGGCAAATTAAATTTTTCAGCTTTTGTTTTTTCATTGTTCGACATTTTTTTCTCCTTATATTTTAGTAATCATTTACTTACTATTTAAGATAAATTTTTTATTTAGTTAATGCTCTTAAAATTAAAGTATACATTCTTTTACAAAAATTATCTGCATTTAGTTCATTTTTATTTAAGATATATTCTATGTTAAAGGTGATAGGAATACCCATATAAATAATCGCTACGTCTTCGGGATTGGTGTTTTTATTCCACGCTCCTTCAGATATCCCGTCTTTAACAATTTTTATAATAAATTGTTTTTGCTCTGCTAAAATTTGGTTCAATTTATCTTTTAATTCTTTGTCACCAAGATGTGCAGCTTCAGAAAAAAGAAGCATTGTAATGCCTCTATTTTCTTTAAGATATTTTACATTTTGGCACAAATACTTAAATAATTTATCCTCTGCTCTTTCAGGTTTAAGGACAATATTTCTAAGAGGACCTATCAAATCGCTCGCAACATCTTCCATAATACCTTTTATAATATCTCGTATTGAAGGAAAATGGCGAAATATGGCTCCTTCACTTAAACCAATTCTTTTTGCTAAATTTCTTGTAGAAATATTTTGTAATCCATCTTCAGCTACTATATCAAGAACAGCTCTCTTGATTTGTTCCTGCCTTATGTTTGTTGATTCTCGGGACAATTTTCTTTCTCATTTAATAATTATGTAAATACTTACTTACAAATGTAAAACATTTTTACCTTATTGTCAAGAGTCGAGTAAAAATATTTTAAGACAGGAATGTATTTCAAATTTATAGCTGGTTGTTTTGAATGAGTATCTGTCTTTAACAGTAAGCTATGTTTCGAAGAATTCCTTTAAAGCTCTCTTTGCTTCGAGCTATCTATATACGTTCAAATGACATGCAATTGCTGGCTGCTTAATTATTCCTTCTACCAAACCGGCTTCTTTAGGTATCTTTAAATGCTGCGATACAGTTGATTGGGCAAGAGGCAAGCTTTCCGTTAAATTATTAAAGATACTATTTCATTTCTTTGCAAGCACTTCTAAAATAGTCACTCATACCGGATGTCATAATACTTTAGCATATTTTGCAGCATCTTTTTGAATTTTAGTATATTCCTCATTTTTTACATAACAGCTCATAGAATTTTTTTTTAATAAAAGCAGATATATATTATTCTAAATCACTTGACAACATGCCGAATGAAGCATATATTTGTATGTAAATTTTGGCATATAAAAATGGTCATATAATGAATAAGAAATTAG
>Ga0078972_1000441_pt1 | contig 172634 bp, 162 predicted proteins | sample YelNatPaOPGAMG01_FD_67568 | JGI IMG/M metagenome (GOLD analysis project Ga0078972, IMG submission 67568) | Hot spring thermophilic microbial communities from Obsidian Pool, Yellowstone National Park, USA - OP-RAMG-01 (SPADES assembly) (version 2) | ecosystem: Environmental > Aquatic > Thermal...
GACACAACAGTTTAAGTTCGTAATCAAAACACCAGAGACATGGGAAAGTACTCCAAATCGTTCTTTCACTTTTACAGAGGACATAATTAAAAATGGTGAATATACTGTTCATTGGTATTATTTCAACGATGTTATGCCTCGTGGTTCTAAGGTTACTGCTAATGTTTTATTCAGATTAAGACTTGATGCACTTGAAAAAGCAAAATTATTTAATCGTGCATTAGGTGATAAAGTTGGTGTAACTGGACCAAAAGGATGGGCTTCAGGAAATTTCAACTTTGATACTGACCCAACAGTTCTTAAAATGACATATAATCCTGACCTCGAAGAATGGAATTTGCTTGAACCATTTACATTATTCCCAAATGAAGTATTGAATTATAAATATTACATTGCTTGGGATTCTTCACGTGTAAACCCAAACAGCCCAAATTATATTCCAGGACTTCAATTAACTAATGGTTGGGAAGAACCTGGCGTTACTGGTGGTGCTGACAGAAAATATACTTACACAGACCAAACAGAACAAATTGTACCAGGAGATTTTGGTGCAGAATATCAATTCTTTAACAGCATTCATCCAAATGGTGTAATTAATAATCCAATTAAACTCAAATTCAAAATTGATATGACTCCTGCTACAAATGTTGCTACTAATGCTACCAATCCTCTCTTCAGACCAGGACTTGATACTGCTTATATTCAATTTGATGGTTCACTAATCCCAATTACTCAAGGCAAAACAATGTATGGTGCAGATAATCGTGTTATGTTAAGCGACCCTGACGGTGATATGATTTATACTGGTGAAATTGATTTGAATCCTCCAACATTTTATCAAGTTTGTTATCGCATTGTTTATACTTCTCCACAAGGTGAAATATGGAATGGTGGCGGAGTTCAAAAGGGAAGAAGATATTATCAATATATTTTGCCGGTAAGCATCAATCCAGTTGTCTGGCCTAATACTTATGAATTAGCATTAATGCAATGGAAAGCATCTGATTTGACTGTTGAAGACCATCCAGATTTAGGTCCTGTAACAGATGTTGAAACTGTGAACACTATTCCAAGTGAATATAAATTATTCCAGAATTATCCTAATCCATTCAACCCAAGCACTGTAATTACATATGCTATTCCTAAAACAGAAAATGTTAAATTGGAAATTTATAATGTGCTTGGTCAAAAAGTAGTAACATTGTTTGAAGGTCAGCAATTTGCAGGAACTCATAGCATTTCCTGGAATGCAAAAAATAATTTTGGACAAGATGTTGCATCAGGAATTTATTTTGTAAAATTAACTGCAGGTTCATTCTCATCAGCTAAAAAGATGATGCTAATAAGATAAATAACAACTTATGTTTTAATGATTGTGAAAATTTAACTCAACCCCTTCTCATGTAAAGAGAAGGGGTTTAAAACAATATGATTTAAAAGGCCCTCACTTTTTAAGAGATGGATTTTGGATGAGTTCATTAAAAAGATTAAATAAACAAAAAAAGTAAATAAAGCTCTTTGAAAACATAAGTTCATTTTTAGATTTTTTATCCGCCTAATAGTGGACTCAGAATGACAAGAGAGCATAATAAGTCATTCTGAATGGAGCGAAGTGGAATGAAGAATCTCTAAAAAACATGAAAGAATGGTTTTAGATTCTTCGTCGTCCGCCTTTTGGCGGAACTCCTCAGAATAATAGAAAGAAGCAGGATTGTCATTCTGACTCGCCGAAGGCGAGGAAGAATCTTTTATAAAATTTATGATAGTGAATAAAAATTTTTTTAGAGATTAAAGTTCTTCTCTTTTTAAGAGAAGAGGGATTTTGGTTGAGTTCATTGAAAAGATTAAATAAACAAAAAAACCAAATAAAGCTCTTTGAAAACAGGAGTTCATTTTTAGATTCTTCGTCCGCCTAGTGGCGGACTCAGAATGACAGGGGAAGGATAATGTAGTCATTCTGAATGGAGCGAAACGGAATGAAGAATCTTTCAAAACATGAAAGAATGGTTTTTAGATTCTTCGTCGTTCGCCTTTTGGCGGAACTCCTCAGAATGACAGAAAGAAGCAGGATTGTCATTCTGACTCGCCGAAGGCGAGGAAGAATCTCTTATAAAATTTATTATGATGAATAAAAATTTTTTAGAGTCAAAAGTCACTCTCTTTTAAGAGTTGGGTTTTGAGTAAGTTTAATAACATGATTTGATATTTTCACAAAACTTCTCTAAGAGAGATAAAAAGTGTTAGTTCAAAAATAATTTTAAGCACAAGCAAAATTTATTAAATATTTCTAATGAATAATCAAGAATAAAATGAAAATTACATTTCAAATATTTTTATTAATTATAATCTCATCTGCAATTAATTTATTTCCTCAAAGTAATGATGAATTTATAAGAGGAGTTGATATTTCATTCACTCCTCAAATTGAAGATTTAGGTGGAAAATATAAATTAAATGGTAAGGTAAGAGATATATTTGATATATTGAAAGAGAAAGGTGTAAATTATGTAAGACTGAGAATCTGGCATACTCCCAAAGATGGTTATTGCGGCTTAGAAAAAACCGTTCAATTTGCAAAAAGAATAAAAGAAAACGGATTTAAATTCTTACTTGATTTTCATTACTCAGATTCTTGGGCTGATCCGGGTAAACAAACTAAACCTGCTGCATGGACTAATCTGCCTTTTGAAAATCTTAAAGATAGTGTTTATGCCTATACAAAATTTGTATTGACCACTCTTAAAAATCAAAATGCTTTGCCTGATATGGTTCAGATAGGAAATGAAATTACTAATGGAATGCTTTGGCCTGATGGAAAACTTTATGATAAAGACCTCAGCGAGAATTTGCAATGGCAAAAATTTGTTCAATTAATTAATCAAGGCATCAAAGGCGTAAGAGATGTTGATTCGATTAATATAAAAATTATGATTCATATTGACAGAGGCGGTGATAATAATGGAGCAGTTTATTTTTATAATAAATTAATTTCTTTAGGTGTTAACTTCGATGTAATCGGTCTTTCGTATTATCCCTGGTGGCATGGAACATTTGACCAATTAAAATATAATTTGAATGACTTAGCCATTCGCTATAATAAAGATATTATTGTTGTTGAAACAGCATATCCATGGACTACAGGATATCAAATTGATGGACACGGCAATATTGTTGGAACTAATACAAAATTATTACAGGGATTTCCGGCAACAGTAAAAGGTCAAAAAGATTTTTTAATTTTTCTTAAAAAAATTATTAAGGAAACAAAGAACAATAAAGGTAAAGGATTTTTCTATTGGGAACCTGCATACATTTCAGTTCCACCAATTGGTTCTTCATGGGAAAATTTAGCTTTATTTGGTTTTGCTAATTCAAACCTCGAAGCAGAAGCACTTGATTCCTGGAATGCATTTCTGCCTGAAGCAAATATTTCTACTATTAATGTTAAGATAAGAATTAATACTTCAACATTATATGATACATTAAAATCATCTGGCATAGTTCAAATTAGAGGTGAATCAAAAGGAATTAGTTCAAGTTTATTGCCGAGTGGAGAAAGAATTTCCTGGGATGACCAATCTCAATTAATATTGAAAAATGTTGATGGTGATAATTGGGAATATACATTTCAAATGTATGAAGGAGATACTCTCGAGTATACAATTTGGACTGGTCATTCGAAAACAAAACCAACATTTTTAAGAGTAGGCTGGGAAGGTCCTGTCATTCCTTTTAATGGGAGCAATAAAAATATTAGATTATTTATTGCAGCCCAAAATGATACGATTTTACCAGTTCAATATTATAACTCTTTAAGCACAAAGGTTAATCAATATTTTTCACCATTCGAACAAAAAAATGACTCAATTGGAATTTTATTTCGAGTAAATCTGTCTGACTTGATGAAAAAAAATTTATTTGACCCAAATAAAAATGGTCCCGTAGTTGTTAGAGGAGATTCGATTGAATCTGCTGAAGTTCTATCATGGGTTAACAATAAATTAATTTTGAAAAGGGAAGAAAACAGTGTAGCCAATGGTTCCTTTTGGTCAGGCATTGCGTATTTTCCTAAAAATAAAATTGAACAAAAAAGAAAAATCCATTATAAATTTTTTATTGAAAATGTATCGTTTAATGGCTGGGAAAATTCAATTTCAGATAGATATTTTTATTTTCCATCAAGTGATTCAACTTTAGCCTGGAAATTTTTTAATGATAAATTATTGATTAACAGTGTAAAAGAATATAACTCAATTCCTTTAGAAATTGAACTGCTGCAAAATTATCCTAATCCTTTTAATCCCAAAACAAAGATTACTTTTTCTATTCCTTCATCAAAAAATAGTACACACATAAAATTAAAAATCTTTGATGCACTTGGAAGAGAAATTAAAACTTTAGCAGAAGGATTTTATAAGCCTGATAAATACGAAATAGAATTTGATGGCTCCAATTTGCCGAGTGGAGTTTATTTTTATTCTTTAATATCTGAAGAAAAAATAATTACAAAAAAAATGATTTTAATCAGGTGATATTTTTTGAAATAATTTGAAATATTTATGGCGGACTCAGAATGACAAGAGAGCATAATAAGTCGTTCTGAATGAAGCGAAGCGGAATGAAGAATCTCAAAGAGTATAAAGGAACGGTTTTTAGATTCTTCGTCGTTCGCCTTTTGGCTGGACTCCTCAGAATGACAGAAAGAAGCAGGATTGTCATTCTGACTCGCCGAAGGCGAGGAAGAATCTTTTATAAAATTTATTATGGTGATTAAAAATTTTTTAGAGACAAAAGTCCCTCTCTTTTTAAGAGAGGGATTTTGGTTGAGTTCATTGAAAAGATTAAATAAACAAAAAAACCAAATAAAGCTCTTTGAAAACAGGAGTTCATTTTTAGATTCTTCGTCCGCCAAATGGCGGACTCAGAATGACAGGAGAGAATAGTAAGTCATTATGAATGAAGCGAAGCGGAATGAAGAATCTTTCAAAACATGAAAGAATGGTTTTTAGATTCTTCGTCGTTCGCCTTTTGGCGAATTCCTAAGAATGACAGTAGAAAATGTAAATGTCATTCTGAATGGAACGAAGTGGAATGAAGAATCTCTAAAAACATGAAAGAATGGTTTTAGATTCTTCGTCGTCCGCCTTTTGGCTGGACTCCTCAGAATGACAGAAAGAAGCAGGATTGTCATTCTGACTAGCCGAAGGCGAGGAAGAATCTTTTATAAAATTTATGATAGTGAATAAAAATTCTTTTAGAGACAAAAGTCCCTCTCTTTTTAAGAGAGGGATTTAGTATTAGTTTAATAACATGCGTTGATATTTTCACACAACATCATGATGATAATGGAGTTTAAATGAGATTAACAAAAAATAATTTTTTTATCTCAAAATTTTTTTGAATAAGTCTCATCTGCCTGCATCAGGCAGATTTATGTTCTATCAATAGAAATTCTCAAGTTTTTGATAATGAAAAAATTTTTAGGAACTAAAAAATGAAAAAAGCATTGATTTCTTTTTTTATCATTATAATGATTTGTCCTTTTGCATTTGCACAGAATTTATCAAAACATAAAAATGTATCTGTTGATAATCATGGCATATTAAGATGGGAAGATACAAACGAAGAAGTAAGATTATTTGGTGTAAATTATACAACACCCTTTGCTTATGCATATAGAGCTCACAAAAGACTTGGATTATCATTTAAAAAAGCAATTGACCTTGATGTTAATCATTTAACACGACTTGGCTTTGATGCATTTAGAGTTCATATGTGGGATAGAGAAATTTCTGACAGTATTGGAAATGTTTTACAAAATGAACACCTGAAATTATTTGATTATTTGTTATATAAACTTTCTCAAAAGGGAATTAAAACAATTATAACACCAATTGCATGGTGGGGCACTGCATGGCCTGAACCTGATTACAAAACTCCTGGCTTTTCTACTTATTATTCAAAAGTTGAAATGATTACTAATCCAAAAGCAAGAGAGGCTCAGAAAAATTATTTGAAACAAATTATAAATCATGTTAATCCATATACAAAACTTGCTTATAAAGACGACCCATCAATCATAGCCTTAGAAATAATCAATGAACCACATCATCCTGATGACACCTCAATGGTAAGAAAATACATTGATGAAATGTATGATGTATTACGAGAAGCAGGTTTTACAAAACCAATTTTTTATAACATAAGTGAAAACTGGAATGATGCACAAGCTCAGGCTGTTTGTAATTCAAAAGTTGAAGGTGTTTCATTTCAATGGTATCCTACTGGATTAGTTCATAATAAAATGCTAAATGGAAATTATCTTATAAATGTCAATAAGTATAAAATACCATCAGAAAATGTTAAAGGTTTTGATAAAAAAGCAAAAATGATTTATGAATTCGATGCAGCAGATATTGGATTATCAATTATGTATTTAGCTATGGCAAGAAGTTTTAGAGAAGCAGGAATGCAGTTTGCAACAATGTTTGCATATGACCCTGTTCAAATTGCATGGAGTAATACTGAATATCAAACTCATTTTGTTAATTTACTTTATGCTCCTTCAAAAGCAATAAGCTTAATGATAGCTTCAAAAGCATTCCATGAACTATCAGGAATGAAATCTTATGGTGATTTCCCTGCTAACAATAATTTTGAAAATTTCAGAATTGATTATGAGAAAGATTTGAGTGAATATAATTCTTTAACAGAGTTTATTTATTCTAATTCTACTGATTCAAAACCTTTGTCGATTGACAGCCTAAAAAAAATTGCTGGTTTGGGTAATTCACAAATTATTCATTATGATGGAACAGGAGCATATTTTTTAGACAAAATTGAAAATGGTATTTGGAAATTAGAAGTATATCCTGATGTATTGTGGCTTTATGACCCTTTTGAACAAACAAGCATGAAGAAGCAAGTTTCAAAACTTTTCTGGAACAAAAGAAAATTCAAAATTGATATTCCTGACTTAGGTATTAATTTCCAGATTAATTCACTCAACAAAAATTTAGTTTCATTCTATTCACAGGAGAAAGAATTTTTTGTAGAACCGGGTGTTTATTTACTAACATCGTTCGACAAGATTTTTTGTAGATTATAAAAATGGAATGACAAGTGAAAAGAATTCAATATTCATTAATTTAACTTCTACCGGAGAAGATAATTATCCATTCGGATTTCAATTAAATGTTTCTCATTTTATCAAGCCTATAAGTGATTTATTACAAAATTATAAAAGCATTATCCTAAAAGCCTGTTCCGAAGATGAAACAGATTTTAAACTTGTAATTAATTTAATAACAAAAGAAGGCAATATTTTTCAATCTGATGTAAGCTTAGAAAAAAAATGGACTGAAAAAGAAATTAACTTAAATGACTTTCATGCTGGGGAATCTTTAATTTTACCTTTTTCATATCCAAGATTTTTACCTAAACTATGGAAGAACAAAAACCAGAATAAAAATACAAAAATTAATCTCAGTGAATTAGAATTCATCCAATTTTTAATCATGCCTGAAAAAAACAAAAAAGATTTTAATTGCAAACTTCGCATTGAATCTTTGTTGCTCAAATAAACATGAAATATATTCATAAAAGTGAACTTATGATTTTACAATTATTTTTAATTAAACTATAAGGTGTAAAGAATAAGTCGGTTAATCTTATTATTATGCAATCTATACAATAATTTTATTTTTTTTAATAATATAATTTACAAATCCATAATTGCTCATTTAATCAATAACCTTTTTATAATCTCTTCATTGCTTTTATTTGAATTACTTTTATTCTCTAAGTATATTGAACAACAAGAATTCCATAAATTTATAGAAAGGTTATCAAATGAATATTATCACAAAAACCAATTTCGAAACTTTAAAATTTTTTAAGAGTGGTAAAGTACGTGATATTTATGATATTGGTGATTATTATTTAATTGTATCGACCGATAGAATTTCAGCTTTTGATGTAATAATGAACGAAGGAATTCCTTATAAAGGTGCTGTTTTAAATAAAATATCAGCTTTCTGGTTTAATTTTACAAAGGATATAATTGATAATCACCTGATAAGTATTAATGTAGAAGATTACCCGGAAGAATGTAAACCTTATAAAGATGAGTTGAAAAATCGTTCAATGCTTGTAAAAAAAGCTGAATTAATTCCACTTGAATGTATTGTAAGAGGCTATATAACTGGTTCTGGTTGGAATGATTATAAAAAAACTGGTTCAATATGTGGAATAAAATTACCTGAAGGTTTGGTTGAATCTGAAAAACTTCCCGAACCAATTTTTACTCCTTCTACTAAAGCTGAAATAGGTTTGCACGACGAAAACATAGATGAACAGAGTGCAATCTCACTAATTGGCAAAGAAACATTTAATTACATAAAAGAAATTTCTATAAAGATTTATAATAAAGCTGCTGAATATGCATTGAAGAAAGGAATAATAATTGCGGATACAAAGATGGAATTTGGTTATTATGATGGGAAAATAATTTTAATAGATGAACTATTAACTCCTGATTCATCAAGATTCTGGCCACTTGAAGAATATGAAAAAGGTCGTCCTCAAAATAGTTTTGATAAACAATATTTAAGAGATTATTTATTATCAATTAATTTCAATAAAAAACCACCGGCTCCACCTATACCTGAAAATGTAATATTAAATACAAGTAAAAAATATCAAGAAGCACTTTATAAACTTACAGGAGAAATTGTTGAATAATGTTTCCTCATGAAATTAAAATTATTGACAAAGCTTATTTATATATTAAATGGGATAATAATTTAGAATCGAAGATAAAATTAGCTGACTTGAGATATAATTGTCCTTGTGCCTTCTGTTTAGCTGAGAAAAAAGAAAGAAGTGATTCATACATACCTATTTTTTCTGATGAACAAATTACTATTCAGGAGATAAAATTAACAGGCAATTACGCAATTAATATTATCTGGAAAGATTTTCATAATACAGGTATATATGATTTTGATTATTTAAGAAAATTATCTATTTAATTTCAATACTTATCATGATACTCCCAAATCAATTAACTGTATTAAGAATTATTCTTACACCAATATTTTTATACTTATTTTTGGATGGTGAACCTTTGTCAATACAAATTTCTCTGGGAGTATTTATAATTGCTGCTATCACAGACTGGTATGATGGCTGGCTTGCAAGAAAATTTAATTATATAACAGAATGGGGTAAATTCTTAGACCCATTAGCAGATAAAATTTTAACATCAACTGTATTTCTTGCTTTTGTTTTTGTTGACATTTTAGAATTATGGATGGTCATACTAATCATTGTAAGAGATATTCTTATAACATTGCTAAGAATTTATGCTGATTACAAAAAAGTTTCTTTTTCTACAAGTTATTCTGCTAAATGGAAAACTTTTTCTCAGATGTTATTTCTTTATTATTTATTGTTAATCTATACTGCAAAAACTGTGAAATGGATTTATGAAGGAAGAGAAAATCTTTTTAATATATTATTGAATCATGACTTAATTTATTATACTATGCTTGCAATCACTATATTTACTGTCGTAACAGGCATAACTTATATTTACACGAATAGATTGCTTATCAAACAACTTTTTGGAGCAAAAAATTAATACAATAGAAAAAATACTTGGCTCTGGTTTTTATACTGGCTTTTCTAAAAAAGCTACAGGCACAACAGCAAGTTTAGTTGCTTTACTTATATTCCTTATCCCGGGCTTTGAAAATCCTACTCTTATGATTGTATTAATTAGTTTTTTTATTATTATTGGTGTTGATATAGCAAAGAAATTTGAAAAAGTTTACGGCAATGATCCAAAAGAATTTACACTTGACGAAATAATTGGCACATGGATTTCGTTATTGTTTATTCCAAAAAAAATATGGTATTTGTTAATAGCTTTTTTTATATGGAGATTTATGGATATCGTAAAACCTTTTCCAATAAAGAAACTTGAATTAATAAAAAATGGATGGGGAGTAATTCTTGATGATGTTTTAGCCGGAATTTATACTTTTCTTATTATTCAATTGTCATTCAATTTACTTAATAGAATATTTTAATTACTAACATAGATATAATTATGAATGCATATTTAATTACAATAGGTGATGAAATTCTAATTGGACAAGTAGTAAATACAAATGCAGCTTACATTGGCGAACAACTTGTCAAGGATGGAATTAAAGTAATTGGCGCAAGTGTTCTTCCTGATGATGAAGATAAAATTATCAAAGAGTTTAAAAGAGTATTTAAGATTTGTGATTTGATGATTGTAACAGGTGGGCTTGGTCCAACACACGATGATGTAACAAGAAAGTGTATTGTTAATTTTTTTGAAACAGAACTCATAATGAATGAAGAAGTATTGAGTGATATTAAAAAATTCTTCGAAGTAAGAGGCAGAGAATTAACAAAAATAAATGAAGAACAGGCTCTCATTCCTAAAATTGCTGAGCCAATAAGAAATACAAGAGGCACAGCACCAGGAATCTGGATAGAAAAGGATAATAAAATTTTTATAGCAATGCCCGGCGTTCCTTATGAAATGAAGAATATGATGGAATCATATGTAATTCCAAAATTAAAATCATGGGGAGAGAAAAATCTATCAGAAAGAAAAAAAGAAAGCACATACATTTTAACCCGAAATTTACTTACTACTGGTATTCCGGAATCAACTTTATTTACTAAACTTGGAAATATTGAAGAACTTTTAAATGGAGCAAAGCTTGCATTTTTACCAAACCAATTTGGTGTCAGATTAAGAATCACTGTTGAAGACAATAACAAAGATTATGCTTTATCCAGACTTGAAGAAATTGAACAAAAAATTAGAAGTATTGTTGGAAAATATATTTATGGAAAAGACGATGATAATCTTGAAGGAGTTGTAGCTAAGTTATTAATAGATAGAGGATTAAAATTATCAGTTGCAGAATCTTGTACTGGTGGTTTAATTGCAAATCGACTTACTAATATAAGTGGTAGCAGTTTATTTTTTGAAAGAGGAATTGTTGCTTACAGTAATGCAGCTAAAGTAGAATTATTAAAAGTTGATGAAGATATAATTGCAAAATATGGTGCTGTTAGTCTGGAAGTAGCAAGACAAATGGCAGAAGGAATCAAATCTATCAGCGGAACAGATATTGGGTTATCCACTACTGGAATAATGGGACCGACGGGAGCAACTCCCAATAAACCTGTCGGTCTTGTATACATAGGAATTTGTGATGATAAAATATGCACTGCAAAAGAATTCCGTTTCGGTGATGATAGATTGTTAAATAAAGATAGAACTTCACAAGCGGCACTTGAAATGCTAAGAAGATATTTACTTGGAATTAATTACGATGATTAGAACATTTATAGCATTAGAACTACCCGAACTAGATTTAAAAAAAATAATTGAAATAAGAAATAACTACATCAATGATTATGATAAAATAAAATGGGAGCCAATAAATAAATTACATCTTACACTAAAATTTCTGGGCGACACAGATGAAAAAATTATTCCTGAAATAAATTCAGAGTTAGAAAAAATTTTGAAAAAATACGAAGTATTTGAATTAGCATTTGATAAATTTGGTTTATTTACTAAAGATAAAAAGCCCAGAATTTTATGGGTGGGATTAAAAGATAATATCAAATTAAACAGTTTAGCTCAAGAAATTGATAATGTTATTTCTCAATTTGGCTTTGAAAAAGAAAAAAGAAAATTTACACCTCATATAACTTTATTAAGAATTAAAGATAAAGATGAAAATTTTTATAAAGATTTTTATAAATTAACTCAGGTTGAAATACCAGAAATAAATTTTAAAGCTAATAAAATTACCTTTTTTAAAAGCACATTGTTAAAAACTGGTTCTGTTTATGAACCAATTAAAAATTTTTATATAAAAAATATTGGAGGAGAAAATGTCACTCGATAAAGATGCAAGATTGAAAATTTTAGAGGATACCATTGCTAATATTGAAAAGACTTACGGCAAAGGAACTATAATGAAGCTTGGAGATGGCGTTATTAATAAAGTGGAAGCAATTTCAACAGGGTCATTATCACTCGATTATGCACTTGGTATTGGAGGAGTTCCCAGAGGAAGAATTATTGAAATATTTGGACCTGAATCTTCTGGCAAAACAACACTCTGCTTACATATTATCGCAGAAGCTCAAAAAAAAGGTGGACTTGCAGCATTTATTGATGCCGAACATGCTCTCGATTTAAATTACGCCAAAAGACTTGGAGTTGATACTGCAAACCTGTTATTATCTCAACCAGATTTTGGCGAACAAGCTCTTGAAATTGTTGATACTCTGATTAGAAGCAATGCACTCGATGTAATTGTGATTGATTCGGTTGCTGCTTTAGTTCCAAGAACCGAAATTGAAGGCGATATGGGTGACCCGCAAATGGCTGTTCAAGCAAGATTGATGTCTCAAGCTCTTCGTAAAATTACAGGTGCAATTAGTAAATCTAAAACTTGTGTAATATTTACTAATCAATTGAGAAGTAAAATTGGCGTTATGTTTGGAAATCCTGAAACTACTACTGGCGGAAACGCTCTTAAATTTTATGCTTCTGTTAGACTTGATATAAGAAGAGTAACTGCAATTAAAGATGGAAACAATGTTATAGGAAGTAGAACAAAAGTAAAAATTGTAAAAAGTAAAGTTGCACCTCCATTCAAAGAGGTTGAATTTGATATTTTATACAACGAAGGAATCAGTAAAGCAGGTGACATTATTGACCTTGCTACAGAACATGGTATTTTGAAGAAAAGCGGCTCATGGTTTACTTACAAAGATGAAAGATATCAAGGCAGAGAACAATTGAAACAAAAAATGCTTGAAGACCCAAAACTTTTTGAATCACTCGAAAAAGAAGTTAAAGCTGCACTTGGTATGACGAATGGTGAACAACAAGAGCAATCAACAGAACCAGAAACTAAGAATAAAAAATCTAAATGATTATTGTATCTCTTAGAAAAAAAGGGAATAATGTAGTCATTCAATTTAATGATGGAAGTTCAATATTAGTTGATTATAAAATTGTAACTGATGCTGGTTTAAGAAAAAACGATGTAATTGATGAATCAAAGAAAAATGAATTGCTAATTCTAAATGAAAAATTAAAAATTAAGGAAGCTGCATTAAAATTAATTTCTCGAAGGTTACATTCGAAATATGAATTAATAAATAAATTACTCAAAAAAAAATTTGATAAAAAACTGATTAATGATGCCATCGAAGAACTTATTTCAAAACATTATTTAAATGATTATGAATTTTGTAAAGCTTATGCTGAAGAAAGATTTTACAGAAAAAAAATTGGCATCAATAAAATCAAGGTTGAACTAATTAAAAAAGGAATTGAGAGAAAGATTATCGAAGATGTTTTGTGTTTGATTGATGATAATTCTTCTTTTGATACTGCATACGAACTTGCCAAAAAAAAGTTAAGCTCATATCAATTCAAAAAATTGGATAATCAGAAAATAAAACAAAAACTATTTTCATTTCTGTTATCACGAGGGTATCAATCAGAAATAATATTCAAAGTGATGGATAAACTTAATATTCAAGAAAATGAATGGACTTAAATTTTGCAGATAATTTCAATATTAGTATTTTTGCAACTAAATTTTTGTAACAAGTTCAATCTCCTGACTATTAATCACTATTCTTAGAGGAAATAAGTGAAAGTTTTAACATGGTGTAATAAAAATTTTATTTTACTTTTTCATTTTTAAAATGAAAGACCACTTTGTGTGGTCTTTTTTGTTAATAAATATGATTGTTAAGAAAAATTAATAAAACCTGGAGGATGAAATGAAAGATTCAAAAATAGAATTTGAAGGTTTGACATTTGATGATATTTTATTGATACCTGCACGTTCATCGGTTTTACCAAGAGAAACTGATATTACATCATACCTTACACGCGAAATCAAATTGAATATACCATTTATTTCTGCAGCAATGGATACTGTTACAGAATCTCAAATGGCAATTGCAATGGCAGCTCAAGGTGGAATTGGAATTATTCATAAAAATATGTCAATTGAACGCCAGGCTGATGAAGTTGATAAGGTCAAAAGGTCAGAAAGCGGGATGATTGTTAATCCCATTACATTAACACCTGAAAGAAAAATTTATGAAGCTGAAGAAATTATGGCTAAGTATCATATCTCTGGAATTCCAATTGTTGATAAAGAGGGAAGACTAATTGGAATATTGACAAACAGAGATTTACGTTTCGAACACAATAGAAATCTTCCAGTAGAACAATTAATGACAAAAGAAAATTTAATTACTGCACCTGTTGGCACAACACTACAAGAAGCAGAACAAATATTACACAAAAATCGAATTGAAAAATTACCTGTGGTAGACAAAAAAGGTTACTTAAAAGGTTTGATAACTTATAAAGACATTATGAAAAAGAAAAAATTTCCTAATGCATGCAAGGATGAACTTGGAAGATTAAGAGTTGGAGCAGCAGTTGGAATTGCAAAAGATACAATTGAAAGAGTTGAAGCCTTAGTAAGTGCTAATGTTGATGTTATAGTTGTTGATACTGCTCATGGACATTCTGAGGGTGTAATTAAAATGGTAAAACAATTAAGAAAGAAGTTTAAGAATTTACAATTAATTGCAGGCAATATTGTAACCGGAGAAGCAGCATTAGAATTGGCTGCATGCGGTGTCGATGCAGTAAAAGTGGGAATAGGTCCAGCTTCAATTTGTACTACACGAGTGATTGCAGGTGTTGGTGTTCCACAAATAAGTTCTATACTTGCAGTTGCAAAAGCATTGAAAGGTAAAAATATTCCAATTATTGCTGATGGTGGGATTAAACAAACTGGCGATGTTGCTAAAGCAATTGCAGCCGGCGCCGATACTGTAATGATGGGTGCTATGTTCGCTGGATGTGATGAAGCACCAGGCGAAAAAGTTTTATTTGAAGGCAGAAGTTTTAAAGTTTATAGAGGAATGGGTTCTTTAGGGGCAATGAAACAGGGAAGTAGTGATAGATATTTTCAAGATATGGAAGATGATATTAAAAAATTAGTACCTGAAGGAATTGAAGGACGAGTTCCTTACAAGGGCGCACTAGCTGATACAATTTATCAATTTGTCGGTGGCCTTAGAGCTGCTATGGGCTATTGTGGCGTAAGAACAATAAATGAATTAAAAACAAAAGCAAAATTTGTAAAAATTTCACTTGCAGGATTACGAGAAAGTCATCCTCATGATGTTATTATAACTGAAGAAGCTCCAAACTATCAAACAATAACTAAGATATAAAAAAATATTTTTCTTTTACTGAAGGTTTTGAAATGTATAAAGCTCTTATTCTTGCTTATTATTATCCCCCTATGGGTTTAAGCGGGGTTCAAAGAACACTTAAGTTTACTAAATACATGCCTCAATTTAACTGGCAGCCTGTTGTTATTACAACTGGTAATGTGGCATATTATGCACATGATTTTAGCTTATTAAATGAAGCTGAAAATTCAGGTGTTCAGATTATAAGAACAGAAGCTTTCGATATTAATTCAATTATTGGAAAAAAAATTCAAACTGTTAATGTCCCAAAAGAATTTTTGAGAAAACTATTTTCTAATTTCTCAAAAATCTTTTTTATCCCCGACAATAAAAAATCATGGGCTAAAAAAGCATATTTAACTGCAAAAGAATTATTACAAAAAGAAAAATATGATGTATTATTTGTAACAGTTCCACCTTATTCAAGTTTTATTTATGCAGCAGAATTGAAAAAAGAATTTAACATTCCATTAATTGTTGATTATAGAGATTTATGGTTCGAGAACCATTTTGCATTTTATATAACACCTTATCATAAAAGTAAAAATAAAAGGTTGGAATATAATTCTCTCAAGTCTGCAGATAAAATTATAGTTATCAATAGAAAAATTAAAGAAAAGTTATTAACTAATTATCCATTTCTTTCATTTGATGAAATAATAATAATTCCACATGGATTTGACCCAGAAGATTTCAATGTAATTGTTGAAGATGAACTTAAACCAGCCAATAAGTTAAGATTTACTTATTCAGGTGTATTCTATGAGAATATTACTCCAGAATATTTTTTAAAGGCATTTAAGAAAATTTCTGTAGAAAGACCTGATTTAGCTGCAAATATTGAATTAGAATTTATTGGTTTGTTCAGAGATGAATACAAAAAATTAATTAACGAACTTAATTTGAATGAATTTGTTAAAATTCATGGTTATGTTGAACATAAAGAAGCAGTAAAAAAATTATTAGCTACAGATGTGTTATGGATGATGATTGGTAATAATCTTAAAAATGCAGATACAATATCAACAAGCAAATTATTTGAATATTTTGGCTCAAGAAAACCAATTCTTGGTTGTGTTCCTGATGGGGCTGCTAAATCGGCTTTAATAGAATATGGAGCTTCATTTATTACATCACCAGATAATATTGATGAAATCAAAAATAAAATTATTGAAATACATTCTTTATACATAAATAAAAATTTACCTAAACCAAATGAAGAATTTATTCAAAAACATAATAGAATTTATTTAACTGAACAACTTATTACACAATTTCAATTTAGTATAAAGGATTTATTATGAAAGTAGCAGTAATCGGTTCTGGTGGAAGAGAACATGCATTAGCATGGAAAATTTCTCAAAGTCCTTTATTAAAAGAATTGTATATAATACCGGGAAACCCGGGCACAAAAGTTCTTGGCAAAAATATTTCTATTGATATTAATAACATAAATGAAGTAGTAAACTGTTGTGTCGAATTAAAAGTAGATTTAGTTGTTGTAGGACCTGAAAAACCTTTGACTGAAGGAATTACTGATTTACTTCTAAGACATGGTATAAAAGTTTTTGGTCCTTCAAAAGCTGCTGCAAGAATTGAAGGAGAAAAATCTTTTGCAAAAAACTTAATGAAAAAGTTTGGAATCCCCACAGCAGATTATCAAACATTTACAAAAGAAGAACACAAAAGTGTATTAGAATATCTAAGAAAAATTAAATACCCTGTCGTTGTAAAAGCTGATGGATTAGCTGCTGGCAAAGGTGTAGTTATATGTGAAAATTTCGATGAAGCTGAAACCGCTATTAATGATTGTTTTATTAATTCCGCTTTTGGAGATGCAGGCAATAAAGTAGTAATCGAAGAATTTATGAGAGGTCAGGAGGCTTCTGTTTTTGCAATTACAGATGGTGATGATTTTATTCTTTTACCGGCTGCTCAAGATCATAAAAGAATTGGAGAAGGAGATACAGGCAAAAATACAGGTGGTATGGGTTCTTATGCACCAACTCCATTTGTCAATGATGAAATGATGAAAATTATTTCAGAAACAATTGTAAGGCCAACTATTAATGCAATGAGAGAAACAGGCAATAAATATATAGGCTGTCTCTATTGCGGCTTGATGCTAACAGATGAAGGTCCGAAAGTAGTAGAATTTAACTGCAGATTTGGTGATCCCGAAACACAATCAGTCTTGCCACTTTTAGACGGTGATTTTCTAAATTTATTATATTCGGCTTCTTCCGGAGCAATAAATAAAAATTCTGTTTTTTATAATGGTGGTGCATCAGTTTGTGTAGTTGTTGCATCCAAAGGTTATCCTGAGAAATATGAAAAAGGAAAAGAAATCACAGGACTGGATTCAATAAAAGATAACGATATAATTATTTTTCATGCAGGAACAATTGAAAAAGAAGGTAAAATTTATACAAACGGAGGCAGGGTATTAAATATTACATCTTGTATAAAGAAAAATGATTTATTATTCGCTAAAAAAAGAAGTTACGACGCTATTTCAAAAATAAACTTTGATGGTATGTACTACCGTAAAGACATTGCTGATAAAGCTATATACAGATAATCAGCCTGGAGGCCAGTTCATTTTTCTTCCGCCAAGCAAATGCAAGTGTAAATGATAAACTTCCTGTCCTGCATCAGGTCCACAATTAATTACAATTCTATAACCTGATTCACTTATTCCAAAATCCTTTGCAATTTTATTTGCTGCATCAAATAATTCGCCCAAAAGGGGAGCATGAATTTTTGAATCGATATCTTTAATTGTTGCTATGTCTGTAGTTTTGGGAATAATTAAAATGTGAACAGGTGCTTGCGGATTAATATCCTTAAATGCTAAAACATTATCAGTCTCATAAACAATATCTGCAGGAATTTCTTTACGAATAATTTTTGCAAAAATTGTTTCTGCCATGTTTCACCTCTTTTCTATTCCATATTTTTTAATTTTGTTATAAAGATGACTTCTTTGAATTCCAAGTATATCTGCAGTTTTGCTTATGTTCCAACCATTAGCTTCCAATTGTTTCAGGATAAATGCTTTTTCAGCCTTTTCTTTAAATTCTTGAAATGTATTTGATGTATTTAATATTTCATCGAAACGAGATGTTGAATCAGGTAAATATGATTTTATTTCTTTTGGAGTAATTAGTGTAGCAGATTCCATTATGACTACTCTTTCAATAAAATTTCTTAATTCACGAACATTTCCTTTCCATGGTAAATCTTGCAAAATTTTTATTGTATCTTCATGCCATGTTTTTTGAGGAAATTTATTTTTGTTACAAATTATTTTCGTGAAATGTTCAATTAACAAAGGAATATCTTCTTTTCTTTCTCTCAAAGGTGGAATATGGATTGGAATAACATTTAATCTATGATATAAATCTTCTCTGAAATTTCCTTTTTCTATTTCTTTCAATAAGTCTTTATTTGTTGCAGATATTATTCTCACATCAACTTCGATTTTATTAGAACCTCCAACTCGTTCAATTCTTCCTTCTTCAATTGCTCGAAGAACTTTTGCTTGTGCCTGAAGACTCATATCCCCAATTTCATCAAGAAAAAGATTACTTCCATCTGCTAATTCAAATTTACCAATTCGTTGTTTTATTGCCCCTGTGAAAGAACCTTTCTCATGACCAAACAATTCTGATTCAATAAGTTCTTGTGGAATAGCGGCACAATTTACTTCAATTAAATCTTTATGAGAACGATTGCTCTGACGATGAATTTCTTGTGCAACAAGTTCTTTTCCGGTTCCATTCTCGCCAGTAATTAAAATTCTTGCATCTGTCTTTGCAACCTTAGCGATTGTTTCTAATATTTTTTGAATTGCAGAACTTTTACCAATAATTTTTTCTTCAAGCTCAGTAAATTTTTTAAGCTTCTTATTTTCTTTAATGAGATTTAATTGTTCAACAGCATTTCTAACTGAGATTAAAAGTTTTTCTCTGTCAATAGGTTTTTCGAGAAAATCAAATGCCCCTAATTTTGTAGCTTGAATTGCATTCTGAATATTTGCAAAAGCAGAAATAACAATTACTTTTATATCAAGATTTTTTTCATTTATAAATTTTAAAATATCGAAGCCTGATTTATCAGGCATCTGTATGTCAAGCAAAAGTGCATCATAAATTCCATATTCTAATTTTTCCAATCCTTTATTAGAATCTGTAGTATAATCAACAGAATAGTCTTCGTATTCAAGAATCATTTTTATGCTTTCACATATTTCTTTTTCATCGTCAATGATTAAAATCGATTTCATATTAAAACCTGATGAATAGCAATTGATAAATTTTTAACACATCTGATGGTAAAATATTTTTATTACATTTTATAAGTTCACCAAAGAGTTCACCAAGATAATTTGTAATTAAATCTCGATTATCAAAACTTCCGTTAACAAATAAATCCCTTTCTACAACCTCTACAAAGATACCGAGAAATTTTGATAAATTAAAAAAGCTGCTGTTGTACTTAAGAAATGCATTACCAAAAAAGTGAGATAATTTATCTTTGTCTCCAAATTCATTTTCAGGAGAATCAAAAAATATTTTAGTTGGAAGTTTCTTTAATTTAGCTTGAAACAAACTGTAAGGCGGCGAGGGAAGAGGTATAGTGATTTTTTTATTAAATAAAAATTTTATCTCTATTTCTTTAAATGGAAGACAAGTAAAAGTTAAGCAAAGTAGTGCTTCAGATTTATCGCCATTAAAAAAATTTACAGCTCTGTTATATATGGAATCTACTGCTGAATTATCGCCTGAGGCTAATTTAATTTCCTCAAATTCTTTTGATGAAATATATTCTGATAAATAAAAAATACCTCCATAAAAATTTTTTTCATATTTGCTTTGAGAAATTGATTTTTCGTATGGAAGAATTATTATGAAAAGAACAAAACAAAAATATTCTCTGAGTTTTTTTAACATATGATAATAGTTTATATGTTATGTATAAAATATTTTAAGGTAATAATACAAATTAGAAAGGAAATATTTGATATTATAGTTCTAATTTATTCGTATAGTTTTTTAATTCTGGGATGAAATTTTCATTAATAAAATCATCTGGCATTTTGAATTTAGAATTTGAAACTGTTTGTAATTTTAATGCGGTACTGCAAACATATTTTGTAAAATTGAAGTCAACATCCAATATTTCAGAAATTTTCTCCCAATCTTCTGGTGTAGGAATAGAACCGCCAAAATCAGAACGCAACCAATGACCAACAGTATGTTTATATGATTGTGGAAACATTTTTGTGAATTCACTTTTTGAGTAACCTTTTTCAATCCGTTTTTGATTTAAATAAGCGGCAACGAGTTTTTGGTCAACAGAATATAATCTTTGAAGAGAAAAATATTCATTTTCTAAAGAAGCTCTGGCTCCGGGAGATGCACCCCAATTTTTTCGAACTGTATCTTTGAATTTACCATTATAATTTTTTATAAAATTATTTTGTGCAAAATTAAAATTATAATTCTTAATTAACTCATAATTAATTTCTTTGTTCAATTCTATTAAAGAATTTATTTCTTCTAAAATAATTGGGTTGGTTGATTTAATTTTTATATTAGAATTTATTTCGTCCTGATTTTGAATTACAAATTCTTTGGTAAATGTTCCATCTCTCCATTGAACAATAACATATTTCGGGAAATCATTATTATAATTTTCTAAAACCTCAACAATAATTCCTTCTCGTTTATTTTTACTTATACTGTCAAAAACATTATATCCTTTAAAATTATACTCCGACCAATTTTTATTATTATTTGATTTGGGTTTTATATTTAATTTCTCGTATTGAAATAAATAATCAACTGACTTATTATCATCAACAATCATAAATAATGGATACCATAATTTTTCATTTTCAACTACTAATAAATTTCTTATAACCCAGCCTTTTTCATTTAATTGAGATGTTTTTACTATTAATTCTAAATCATATTCTTTGCTTCCTATAAAGCAAACACTATTATTGAATAATTTTTTTCTAATAGATTGATTTTCGAATTCTTTGAGAAGTTTGTAGTAATCATTTTTATCCTCTACAATTTTTATAAAACCTTTTTTCGGATTGTTAGTTGAATTATATAAAGGATATTTTTCAAAAAGTGATAATTGTTCTGAGTAATCAATACTATAATTAGTTATTGTATAGTGGTAAGGAATGAAGTCATAATGTTTTATTACAAAATTATTTTTTAATTGACAGCGATTAATGATTATGTCAATATATTCTTTACTGTATTCAATCATGTATGCACTTGCTTGAGGATAAAAATCTTTAACTACTTTTAATGTTGTTCCACTGCCAGCAAAGGGGTCCAATACAGAAAAATTATCTTTTACTTTTACTAATTCTAAAAGTTTTTCAACTAATTTTTCAGGGTATACTGCAACATGTTTATAAGGTGTTGGTTGTAAATTTATCTTTAAGATATTCGAATAATCAGTATGTTTCTTTTTATATTCTGTAAAAATATTTTTCTTTGATGGTGATAAAACAAATACTGGTTCATATGAATTTGTAAATCGATTTTTAATGCTTGAAGGCATGTGATTGGGTTTATACCAAATTATAATATCATTGAGATACCAGCCATCCTGCACCATTTCATAAGCTAATTTGAATGGAATAAAAGCTAAAGGTGATTTACCATATTTTGATAAATATTTATCGCCAACATTAAGAAAAAAGACACCATCTTTTTTAAGCCTGGTTTTTAAAACGCTGAAAATTTGTACAAGTTTAGAAATATATTCTTGATAAGTTTTTTCATTGCCAATTTGACCTTCAAATCCGTAGTCACGCTGATTCCAATAGGGAGGAGATGTAACTGCAACATCAATTGATTGCTCTTTTAAATTCATTAATCCAGCATATACATCACTGTTTATTATATTATATTTCATTCATTTTTAAATAATGACTTAAATAAGTTTAACGATATGTAAAAAATCCATAGAGAACAATCATTTGTGTTACTCATACAATTTATTTTGAATAATGTATTCCTTTACTTTTTTAGGCACAAGAAAGTCGATAGGTAATTTCTTTTTAACTCTTTCTCGAATTTCTGTAGATGATATTTCAATTGTCGGTGTATTGAGAATAATTGCTTTTTCAAAATATTTATTTTTTACTTCTGCATCTTTGTCAATTATTCTTTTCATTACAATTAATTTTGCTAAGTCAAGAATTTCATCAGGCTTATGCCATTTGTCAAATACAATTAAATTGTCATAACCAATTATTAGCTCGATATAATGGTAAGTTTTCTTAAGTTCTAAAATTGTGTCGTAAGTATAAGAAATATTTCCTTTCCTGATTTCGTAATCACTTAATTCAAAATATGGAATTCCCTCTATTGCTAATCTAAGCATATTTAATCGATGGACAGGATTAGATGAATTCTGATTTGTTTTATGAGGTGAAATGTAACAGGGTATAAAAATTATTTTATCAAGTTTTCTTTGTTCAAGCACAAATTGAGTGGTAATCAAATGTCCAATGTGAATGGGGTCAAATGTCCCGCCAAATATTCCTATTTTTTCTTGTTTTGATATCATGAATAAATTTTTAATCTAATTTTTGATAAGCTAATAAAGTTTTTATTAAATCTCGTTTTTTTTCGACTTCATTTTCGTAAAACAATTTTTGTATACCTTCCGATTTTTTGTATTGCATCTTGTTAAATGCCAGAGCAATTGCAGTTCTAAAATATTTTTTTCTTATTTCTTCATTAATCCATCCTTTTTGAAATCTTGCATCAGAACAAATTATATCAATGTGTTCAGGTGGAATTAAATTTAGTTTACTTTCTTCATAAAGTTCATTTTTAATAATTAATTTTTCCTTATTAATCGAATAAGAAAAAATTTTTATGTAAAATATTATTAATAATATTATAAATAAAAAACCGAGATAAAATGTTTTCTCATTACTTACAGACAAATTCCATGTAAAATGAATCATAATAGCTATTAGAATTCCTGATGTAGGGAAAATATATTTCATTCTTTTAGAAGAAAATTTTGAAATTCCTAAAAATGCTCCTACAATTGATGTAGCAATACAATGCATAATAGCTGATGATAAAGAACGCAAGATTACTAATGTTATCCAAGTTTGAAAGGATATGCCAAATGATAAAAAGTAAATAAAGTTTTCTGTCATTCCAAAACCTAATCCAATTGCACCACCGTAAACAAGTCCATCTGTTATATTATCAAACTTTTTTGAATTAACAGTGAAAAGAAGAAAAATGCCTTTTGAAATTTCTTCGGAGATAGGTGCAGCTACTAAATTTGAAATTAGATTCTCTGGTAAGTTCGAAATCAATAGTGAAGAAAAAATTTTTATTGACTTTATTATAAAAACATTTCCTAATATTCCAAAAATTATTGCGCCAAAAGCTCCCCATAAAAAATGAATAAAGACAAAAAGCAAAGGTTCTCTTTCATATTTATCCATATACCAGAGAATTAATAAGTATAAAGTCATTGGAATTACTGAAGCAATAAATGAAAAGAATAAAAACATTTTAAAGCCATATTTATATAAAAGAATAAAATTTATAACTTTCGATTGAACAAAAATGAAAAACAGCATTTCTTGATTATGAAAATCATCATAACTATATTTTGAACCAATTTTTTGCTCTTTGTTAAAATGATAATAAAATATACAAATTTTTCAGACGGTATACATCAGATAAATTTTATTGAGCCTGTAGAATCATTAGGGTTAGAAGAATCATTTTTTGGAAATGTGGTAGTTAATTGCAGAATGGATAAATCTGCACATCAAATAGTAATTGATTTTGATGTAGAGGCAAATTCTCATTTAATTTGTGACAGGTGCAACTCTGAGTACGATGCAAAATTAACAAATCATTTTCAGTTGAGTTATTTATTTATAAAAGATGCTGCTCGATTAGAAGAATATGATGTTAAATATTTATCACCAGATGAAGACAAAATTAATATTGACCAGGATGTTTTTGATTATGTGGAATTGTCAATACCAATGAAAAAATTATGCAGAGAAGATTGTAAAGGATTATGTCCTAAATGTGGAACTAATTTGAATGAATCACAATGTAATTGTGACTTGGATAAAAACAATGATATATGGGAACCATTAAAAAAATTGAAATTCTAAAACTAATAAAGGGTTAAACGATGCCTAATCCAAAACGAAAGATGTCCAAGAGCAGAAGAGATAAGCGTAGAACACATTATAAAGCAACAGTTCCTACCCTAAGTCGCTGTTCTAACTGCGGAGAATTAAAGCTGAGTCATAGAGCATGTCCAAACTGCGGGTATTATGCCGGCAGGTCTATGTTCGTACCAGAATCATAACATTAAAAATTAAATGACAGAAAATCAGTCAGACATCAAATGTAGAATTGCAGTTGATGCTATGGGGGGCGATTACGCCCCTCTGAATGTTATACTGGGTGCTCTTCAAGCTCAAAGTGAATCTTCTGACTTTGAACTGATTCTTGTTGGTAACAAAGAAAAAATCCTCGAAGTAGCAAGACAACAAAATATTAACTTAGATGAAAAATTTATCTACCATGCACCCGATGTAATTGGTATGGATGAAGTTCCAGTGGTAGCAATTAAATCCAAACCCGATTCTTCAATTGTGATTGGTGCTAAATTAGTTAAAGAAAAAAAAGCTGATGCATTTGTTAGTGCTGGCAATACTGGAGCTGTAATGGCTGTTTCTACTTTAATAATGGGAAGAATAAAAGGAGTCAGCAGACCAACCATTGGTGCTACTTTCCCAACAGAAAAAGATAAATATTGTATTGTATTTGATGCCGGTTCAAGTGTTGACAGCAAGCCACAACATCTTTATGAATATGCAGTTCTCGGTTCAATTTTCGCTAAAGAAATTTATGGAATTGAAAATCCTTCGGTAGGAATTCTAAGTGTTGGGGAAGAAGAATCAAAAGGCAATGAACTTGTGTTTTCTACATATAAATTACTGAAAGAATCCAATCTTAATTTTTATGGAAATGTTGAAGGGAGAGATATTCTCAAAGGCACAGTCGATATAGTTGTATGTGATGGCTTTGTTGGAAACATAATTCTAAAATTTGGTGAAAGTGTTCTATCATTGTTGAAAACAAAAATTAAAAAGTATGCAAAAAGAGGAATAATAAATAAACTAAAAGCATTGATTGTAAAAAATGTTTTGAAAGTTGCATTAAAAGATATGGATTATCAAACATATGGTGGAGTTCCACTTCTTGGTGTCAATGGCATTAGTATAATTGGACATGGTTCAAGCACTCCACTTGCAATTAAAAATATGATTTTAAGAGCAAAAGAAATGTACGAAAAAAAACTTATTCAAAAATTTGAGGAGGCTCTTTCTAAAAATGCAACCATCCAGAAAAATTCTTAACGCTACTATTACAGCAGTTGGAATGTATGTCCCGGATAAAATCCTGGATAATAAATATTTCGAATCAATTGTTGATACTACAGATGAGTGGATTACTACAAGAACTGGAATAAAAGAAAGAAGAATTTTAGAAAAAGGTGCAACAAGCGACATGGCTGTTGAAGCGGTAAAAGACTTAATGAAAAATTCTAATCTTAAACCAGAAGAGATTGATGTTATAATCGTAGCCACAATTACACCAGATATGTTTTTCCCATCTACTGCTTGTCTTGTGCAGGAAAAAATTGGTGCTAAAAATGCATGGGGATTTGATTTATCTGCAGCATGTTCTGGCTTTCTATTTGCACTTCAAACTGCTGCCAGTTTTATAGAAAGTGGCAAATACAAAAAAGTTTTGGTGATTGGTGCTGATAAAATGAGCAGCATTACTGATTATACAGATAGAAATAATTGTATTTTATTTGGAGATGCAGCTTCTGCAGTACTTCTGGAACCCACAGAAGATTTGAACTACGGAATAAAAGACTCTATGCTTTTTTGTGATGGTTCGGGTAAAGATAGTCTTTATATGAAAGCTGGTGGTAGTTTATATCCAGCTTCAATGGAAACAGTGCAAAATAAATGGCATTATATTTATCAAGATGGCAAAGCAGTCTTTAAAGTTGCTGTAAAAGGTATGGCAGATGTTTCATATGATATAATGAAAAAAAATAATTTGAAAGCAGATGATATTGCTTATCTTGTTCCTCATCAAGCTAATTTGAGAATTATTAATGCTACAGCAGAAAGAATGGGATTATCTATGGATAAAGTTATGATTAATATTCATAAATATGGGAATACTACTGCTGCAACAATTCCATTGTGTTTGACAGAATATTATAGAGAAGGTAAATTGAAAAAAGGGGATAACCTTATTCTTGCCGCATTTGGAGCGGGTTTTACTTGGGGTGCTATCTATTTAACATGGAGTCTGGATTAATGGGGAAAAAAGCATTTGTATTTCCCGGTCAGGGTTCTCAATATGTTGGAATGGCTAAAGATATTTTTGAGAACTCAATAGAAGCTAAAGAAATGATACAAACAGCCGAAGAAGCAACAGGAATTCCTTTATCTCAAATTATGTTTTACGGTCCTGAAGAATCATTAAAACAAACTGACATAACTCAGTTATCTATATTTTTACATAGTGCTGTATTAGTTAGCATTATTCGAACATTACAGCCTGATATGGTTGCAGGACATTCACTTGGTGAATACTCTGCTTTATTGACTGCTAATTCAATTCAATTTTATGATGCTGTTAAACTCGTTCATGCAAGAGGTAAAGCAATGGCTCAGGCAGGCATGGAAGCAAAAGGAACAATGGCTGCAATTATTGGATTAACAGAAGAACAACTTTTAGAAATTTGTAATAAAGCATCTGGTGAAGGTATAGTTCAATGTGCTAATTTTAACTCACCTGGACAGATTGTAATTTCCGGTTCTGTCAATGGTGTTAAAAAAGCTATGGAATTAGCAAAAACAGCTGGAGCTAAACTTGTTAAAGAACTAGTTGTAAGCGGTGCTTTTCATTCACAATTAATGAAAAGCGCACAAGAAAATTTTAGCAATTCTCTAAATTCAACAAACTTTTATGATGCAAGAATTCCTGTTTACACAAATGTGACTGCACACCCAGTTCAAAATAAAGATGAAATAAAAAAGTTATTGCTTGAACAAATTGTCAATCCAGTTAGATGGGAAGAAACCATTTTAAATATGATTAATGATGGAGCTGACGAATTTTATGAAATTGGACCCGGAAAAGTTTTACAAGGTCTAATAAAAAGAATTAATCCTGATGTTAAAATTTTTGGAATAGATAAGTACACTGAAGTTGAAAGGTATCTTTAATGGAAAATAAATTTGAAAAGAAAATTAATGGTCTTTATATTGACCCATTAATTTTTACACACAAATTTGTCAAAGGGTGCGATATATGTATTTGTTCTGGTGAATGCTGTTACTACGGAGTATATACAGATAAAAAGGAATATGAAAGAATCATTTCAATCAAAGATATAATTATTGCTGAAATGGATGATTCTCAGTGTAAAGATTCTAATAAATGGTTTGAAGAACCTGAAGAAGATAAAGATTTTGAATCAGGTATTGCATATGGAACTGAAGTTTATAATGGCAAATGCGTATTTCTTGATAAACAGGGATATTGCACACTTCAAAAAATTGCTATAAAAAATGGTGAATATAAATGGAAATACAAACCACTTTATTGCATATTATTCCCATTAGTTGTTTATGAAGGTGTACTTACAATTGATGATGACCATCTCGGAAGAATGCATTATTGTAGTAAAATTCAAAATCAAGTTACAACTGTTTTTGATGCATGTAAAAATGAACTCATTCATCTCTTAGGAGATAAAGGTTATCAAGAATTAGTTGAATATCGTAATCAATATTTCTCTCAAATAAAAAAAGAAGGAATAAAAAATGAGATTGTTAAATAAAAAAGCTATTGTCACTGGAGGCTCAAGAGGAATTGGAAGAGCCATCGTAGAACAATTAGCAAAAGAAGGGTGCAGTGTTGTATTTACTTATTATGCACCTAATGACGAATTACTAAAAATTGAAACAGAAAATGCAAAAAAAGTTGAAGCAGAATTAAACAATGACAATGTAAAAGTTTTTGGTTATGTTGCAGATGCATCTTCATTCAATGCAGCTCAACAAACAGTAAATTTTGCTTTGGAAAAATTAGGCGGCATTGATATTTTAGTCAATAATGTTGGAATTACTAAGGATAATCTACTTCTCAGAATGAGCGAAGAAGATTTTGACCTTGTGCTGAACATAAATTTAAAAAGTGTATTTAATTACACAAAAGCAGTAATTAAAAATATGATTGCACAGAAATATGGTAAAATCGTAAATATAAGTTCTGTGGTTGGTATAATTGGCAATGCAGGACAGGCAAATTATGTAGCTTCAAAAGCAGGAATAATTGGTCTTACAAAATCTAATGCAAAAGAATTCGCTTCACGAAATATTAATGTAAATGCAGTCGCTCCAGGTTTTATAGAAACAGATATGACAAGTAAATTAACAGAACAACAAAGAGAAGCTTATATGAATTTTGTTCCATTAAAAAGATTTGGGAAACCGGAAGATGTAGCAAAAGTAGTTGCATTTTTATGCAGTGATGATGCTAATTACATTACTGGACAGGTAATTCCAGTAGATGGTGGAATGGTTATGTAATAAATTTTTACTTTTAATAAATCTAATTAACATTATTTAATAACATAAAAGGAGATGTAAATGGATATCGAAGCAAAAGTAAAAGAAATTATTATGGATAAACTCGGTGTTGAAGAATCTCAAATTACACCGGAAGCATCCTTTACAAAAGATCTTGGTGCAGATTCTCTTGATATAGTTGAATTAGTAATGGGTTTCGAATCTGCCTTTGATATTTCAATTCCAGATGAAGATGCTGAAAAAATTTCTACCGTTGGTGATGCTATAAAATATTTAAAGGAAAAAGTTAGCTGATTTTTTATACGAGGCTGTCAATTAGTTTTCTAATTATTTTTTCATTTATTTTGTTTTTGGCAGCCTCTCTCTGTCTTTAAAAATTCAATCACAAAAAGAGCAGTATTATGAATAAAAGGAGAGTAGTAATCACTGGCATGGGCGCTGTGACGCCAATAGGGAATAATGTCCAGGAACTATGGGAAGGATTAATTGCGGGGCGTAACGGTGCAGGTAAAATCACAAAGTTTGATGCCTCAATTTTTGCAACTCAATTTGCTTGCGAAGTAAAAAACTTTGATCCAGCTGTTTACATAGATAAAAAAGAATTAAAAAGAATGGATATATATTCACAATTTGCTCTTGCCTCCGCAGCCATGGCTATTGAAGATTCTAAACTTGATTTGTCAAAAATTAATTTGAACATGGCAGGTGTAGTTTTTGGAAGCGGTATTGGTGGTATCCAGACTTTTGAAGAACAACACAACTTATTCTTGCAAGGTGGACCTAAAAGAGTAAGCCCATTCTTTGTCCCAATGATGATACCCGATATTGCTGCCGGTCTTATTTCAATTAAATATGGATTCAAAGGACCTAACTACGCTACAGTTTCTGCATGTGCAACTTCATCACATGCAATTGCAGATGCTTTTATTTTAATTCAGAGAGGTTCTGCAGACATAATGTTATGCGGTGGTTCAGAAGCTCCTATTACTCAAATGTCAATTGCCGGGTTCAATGCTGCTCGTGCTCTTTCAACATGGAACGATAGATATCTTGAAGCTTCAAGACCATTTGACAAAGATAGAAATGGATTTGTAATGGGAGAGGGCGGAGGTGTTTTAATTTTAGAGGAATTAGAACATGCATTAAATAGAGGTGCAAAAATTTATGCTGAAATTATTGGTGTTGGTTTGACTGCAGATGCTTATCATATCACTGCTCCTGCCCCAGAAGGAGAAGGAGCTGCTCGTTCCATGAAAGAAGCTTTACGCGATGCAAATGTAGAACCACAAGTAGTTGATTATATTAATGCTCATGGAACATCAACTGAATTAAATGATGTTAACGAAACTAAAGCTATCAAATCAGTTTTTGGTGAACATGCTTATAAACTTGCAATAAGTTCAACTAAATCTATGACAGGACATTTACTTGGAGCAGCAGGTGCTGTCGAAGCAATAATTACAGTTCTTGCTATCGTTAATAGCACTATACCTCCAACAATTAATTTAGATGAACCTGACCCTGAATGCGACTTAAACTATACACCAAAATTAGCTATTAAAAAAGAAATTAAATACGCTTTGAGTAATACATTTGGTTTTGGCGGTCATAATGCCACAATAATGTTCAAAAAATTTGAAGAATAATTTTTTCTTTTAATTGTGTTAGAAAAATTTTTTAAGAACGAAAACATTAAGATATTATTCAAGCATTTAATTGATAAAAAATCTCTTGAGTCACTGCTTGGATTCAAAATTAAAAACAAAAATATTTACTTAAAGGCACTAACTCATACATCATTTCTTGAAATACATCCAGAATTAGAAAAATCAAATGAACGTCTGGAATTTTTGGGTGATTCTGTATTAAATCTAATTGTTGCAAAATATCTTTTTGAAAATTACAGCGATGAGGGCGAAGGTTTTTTAACTAAGGCAAGAGCATCTCTTGTTAATCGCAATAGATTGTATGAAGTAGCAGAAAGAATCGGATTGAAAAACTTAATATTGTACAATGAAAAATATTTTGGCGAAAGCGAAGAAGGCTTCAAAACAATTCTTGCAGATACTATGGAAGCTCTAATTGGTGCTGTTTTTATCGATAAAGGATTTAAAGCAGCAAATAAATTTATTCTGAAGAATATTATTCTTCCTTATGAAAAAAATCATGAATACTTAATTGATACTAACTACAAAGGACAACTGCTTGAATTTACACACGCAAATAAATTAGATACACCTAAATATGTTGTAATTAGTGAAGAAGGTCCTGAACATAAAAAGGAATTTACAGTTGATGTTTACATTGGTTCTGAAAAATTTGGAACAGGAAAAGGAAAGAACAAAAAAACTGCCGAACAAAATGCTTCTAAAATTGCTTTATCTAAATTAAGCCACCTTTTAAATAAATCCTAAATTATATTATCATATCATCATGAATTAATTTTTTCACTCTTCAATCAATTTATAAAATTTAGTTTATAATTAAGTCATAATAATGTTTATCTTGAATTCAACCTAATTAGCTATATTTGAAGCATTGAATTATTTAAAAAGGTTTGTTTATGAAAAATATTTCATTCTACGACAAATTCGTCGACAGACATATAGGTCCAAGCGACGAAGATATTCAAAAGATGTGCGATGTAATTGGTGTAAGTTCACTTGATGAATTAATTGACAAAACAATTCCTGCTTCAATCAGATTAAACCAAAAATTACAACTTGATGAACCACTTACAGAACACCAATTAATTGCACGCTTAAAAAAAATTGCATCTAAAAACAAAATTTTCAAAAGCTATATTGGATTGGGTTATTATCCAACAATTACACCTGGAGTAATTAAAAGAAATATTCTTGAAAATCCAGGATGGTATACTCAGTATACTCCATATCAAGCAGAAATTTCTCAAGGCAGACTTGAAGCATTACTAAATTTTCAAACAATGATAATTGATTTAACTAAAATGCAAATTGCTAATGCTTCACTTCTTGATGAAGGAACAGCTGCAGCCGAGGCGATGTCAATGCTTTTTAATTCAAGAAAGTCTAATAAAAAAAATTCTAATGTGTTTTTTGTTTCTGATGAAGTTTTTCCACAAACAATTGATGTTCTTAAAACCCGCAGTGCACCTTTAGGTATAGAATTAAGAATTGGAAATATTCACGAAATTGAATTAACAGATGATATCTTTGGAATTCTTGTTCAATATCCTGCTGTAGATGGAGAAGTTTATGATTATTCAAAACTTTTTGAAGAAGCAGAATCAAAAGGAATTTATAAGGCAGTTGCAGCTGATTTACTAAGTCTTGCTATTCTTACCCCCCCTGGAGAATTTGATGCTGATGTTGTTGTGGGTTCAACTCAGAGATTTGGCGTTCCAATGGGCTTTGGAGGACCACATGCAGCTTATTTTGCTGCCAAAGAAGAATTTAAGAGACAAATCCCCGGAAGAATTATTGGCGTATCAATCGATTCACATGGCAAACCTGCATTAAGAATGGCACTTCAAACAAGAGAACAGCATATAAAAAGAGAACATGCAACAAGCAATATATGTACTGCTCAAGTGTTGCTGGCAATAATGGCAGGAATGTATGCTGTCTATCATGGCCCAAAAGGCATTAAAGCAATAGCAGAAAGAATTCACAAGCTAACATCTTTACTTGATAATGGCTTGTCCAAATTAGGGATTAATCAGGTTAACAAAAATTATTTTGATACTTTGAAAATTATTTTGAAGTCAAATGAAGAATTAGAAAAAGTAAAAGCATTAGCTCTAGAAAACAAAATTAACTTTAGGTATATCAACCCGGTAACAATAGGAATCTCTTTTAGTGAAGTTGATACTCTTGAAGATGTTAAAATAATTTTAAAAATCTTTTCTGAAGCATTAAATAAAAAATATCAAGATGATATTCTTGATTTAGATTATTACAAAGAATTTTCAGAAACATTGAAAAGAAAAAGTTCATATCTGACTCATCCAGTTTTTAATTCTTATTATTCAGAAACTGAAATGATGCGCTATATTAAAAGTCTTGAAAGAAAAGATTTATCATTAACAACTTCAATGATATCTCTTGGTTCATGCACAATGAAATTAAATGCTGCATCGGAATTATTTGCAATTTCATGGGATGAATTTTCAAATCTTCATCCATTTGCACCATTAAATCAAGCAGAAGGATATTTACAAGTTTTTAAGGAACTTGAAGAAGATTTGAAAAAAATTACTGGATTCGATGCTGTATCACTTCAACCTAATTCAGGTGCTCAGGGAGAATTTACTGGATTAATGGTAATTCGAGCATATCATCATAGTCGAGGAGATACAAATAGGAATGTTGTTCTTATACCATCTTCGGCACACGGAACAAATCCTGCAAGTGCTGTTATGGCAGGAAATAAAGTCGTTGTTGTAAAATGTGATGAAAATGGAAACATTGATGTAAATGATTTAAAACAAAAAGCAGAACAATATAAAGAAAATTTATCTGCATTAATGGTAACTTACCCGTCAACTCATGGAGTGTTTGAAGAAGATATAAAGAAAATATGTGAGATTATTCATGAAAATGGCGGACTTGTTTATATGGACGGTGCAAATTTAAATGCGCAGGTTGGTTTAACAAATCCAGCATTTATTGGAGCTGATGTTTGTCACTTAAATCTACACAAAACTTTTGCTATACCTCATGGCGGTGGAGGACCAGGTGCTGGACCGATTGCTGTTGCAAAACATCTTGCACCTTTTTTACCTGGACATCCATTAGTAAAAGTTGGAGGTGAAAAATCAATTACTGCAGTAGCTTCAGCTCCATGGGGCAGTGCAAATATTCTTTTAATCTCTTATGCTTATATAAAAATGATGGGAGCAGAAGGACTTACAAAAGCATCTAAGGTTGCAATTCTAAATGCAAATTACATAAAAGCAAAATTGGAAAATTTCTATCCTGTGCTTTACAAAGGTAAAAATGGCTTTGTTGCTCACGAACTAATTTTTGATACAAGAAAATTTAAGCAATCGGCAAATATTGAAGTTGACGATATTGCAAAACGATTAATGGACTATGGTTATCATGCTCCTACAGTTTCTTTCCCAGTACCTGGAACCTTGATGGTAGAACCAACTGAAAGTGAATCATTAAAAGAACTTGATAGATTTTGTGATGCTTTGATTTCAATAAAAAATGAAATTGAAGAAATCGAAAAAGGAATTTATGATAAAACTGATAATGTACTTAAAAATGCACCTCATATTGCGGAAGATGTCGTTAGTGATAATTGGAATCATTCATATTCAAGAATGAAAGCAGCATATCCTGTTAATTATTTGATTGGGAATAAGTTCTGGCCTTCAGTTGGACGAATTAATAATGCTTATGGTGATAGAAATTTAGTATGCAGCTGTCTACCAGTAAGTGAATATGAAAAAATTGCATCTTAATTATGAACGATGAATTAATAAATATTTGTAAACTTCTTAAAAATTCTAAAAGGATTGCGGTGATTGGCTTATCCCGCAATCCTAATAAAATTAGTAGAATAATTGCAGAATTCCTTATTGATAAAGGTTATGAAGTTTATGGTGTAAATCCAAATTTTAATGAAGCAGATGGAATAAAAGTATTTCCCAAACTGAGTGATATTCCATACAATATTGATATTGTCAATGTATTCAGAAAATCTGAAGATATTCCAGAAATTATTTCGGATGTAATTGAAAAAAATCCAAGGTCATTATGGCTTCAACAAGGAATTCGTAATGACAAAGCTGTTCAATTAGTAATAGAAAAAGGAATTTTTACTGTTCAAGATAAATGCATTATGGTTTATTATAACATTTGCAAGAATTCTAATTTATTATAAGTCAAATTCTTTTCAGCACTAATGTCAAAAAACAAAAAACTTGATAACTCAACAAATAATTTTTTATCTGATGTTGAACTGTATTATTCGATTCATATAACTGATAATGAAATTTTTATTTCTGGAGAAGAACTTCATCATATTAAAAATGTAATGAGACATAAAACTGACGATGAAATTTTTGTTACTGATGGTAAAGGAAAAATTTTTAAAAGTATAATTGAATTTTTATCAAAAGATGAAGCAAAATGTATTATTAAAGAAAAATATTTATATGAAAACAAATTTTTGAACTATGTTTTCTGTATACCTCGATTAAAAAACAATGATAGATTTGAATTTGCAATCGAAAAATGTGTTGAACTTGGAATTACAAATTTTTTATTCTATGAGTCAGAAAGAACTATTGCCAGAGGATTTAAAGTTGAGAGAATAAAAAAATTATTATTATCGTCAATGAAACAATCTCTTCAAGCCTGGCTTCCTGAAGCGGATTTCATAAAAAATATTACTGATTTAAAAAATTACGAGGGTGAAAAAATTTTGTTTGAGCAAAAGTCTGAAATGTTATTAAAAGATTTTTTAATTGATAAGAACAAATTATCAACAAATAATAAAATCTACTTTATTTTTGGTCCAGAGGGAGGTTTTTCTGAAAATGAGATTGCAAAAATTAATCCAACATTTTTATTAAGAATAACAAAAAACAGATTAAGAAGTGAAACAGCAATTATAACTGCAGCTTCACTCTTATCTACATTAATTCAATAGATTTTTTAATCAACTTCTCAAATTTAATTTTTACTTTCTCTGCAGTTTCCATTACTTCTTGGTGCGAAAGTTTATTTGGTGATAATCCAGCAGCATAATTTGTTATGCAAGAAATTGCAGCAACTTTTAACTTCATATATTGAGCATAAAAAGCTTCGTGAACTGTTGACATACCAACTGCATCTCCGCCATATTTTGCAATCATTCTTATCTCTGCAGGAGTTTCATAACTTGGTCCTTTTGTAAACCAGTAAGTACCTTCACGCAAAATTATTTTTTCTTCGAGTGCGGCTTTAATTATTAAATTATTTAATTCTTCGGAAGGGAAATCAATCATTGAATTTCTCAATTCAAAAGAAGAAAGACCAATAAGATTGGTAATTTCTTTTTTGATATTTAATGCTACAAAAGAACGAATAAGCATTAAATCACCAGGTGTAAAATTTGGATTAACTCCGCCTGCTGCATTTGTCAATAAAATTTTTTTGCAATTGAGTTTGGCAGCTAAATGAACAGGTAAAACACAATCAGAAATTCTATATCCTTCATAAAAATGAATTCTTCCCTGAACGATAAATAATTTTTTATTTGCATATTTTGAAAAATGAAGATTACCGTTATGTCCCTCTACAGTAGAAAGAGGATAAGAAGGTAAACTCGATGTTGAAATTGATTTTATTGTTTCAACTTTATTAGCAAAATCACCTAAACCGCTGCCAAGTATGATGCAAATTTCTGGTTCAAAGGGAATTTCATCTTTTATAGCTTCAATTACATCTCTGTATTTAGAATTAATATTTATCATTAATAAAGAATTCCTGCAAGAGTTGATGTCATTAAATTTGCTAATGTTCCTCCAATTACTGCTCGAATACCTAATTTGGCTAAATCACTTCTTCTATTTGGTGCTAAAGGTGAAATACCACCAATTTGAATTGCAATTGAACTAAAATTTGCAAAACCGCACAAAGCATAAGTTGCCATTAAAATTGCTTTATCATTTATTAGAGTTTTTGCTTCTATCAATTTGCTCATATCGAGATATGCCACAAATTCATTCAATACAATTTTAGTTCCAATTAAGCTGCCGAAATTGTAAGCACTATCCCATGGAACACCAATTCCAAAAGCAAGAAATTGAAGTATAGAACCAAAAATTAATTGAAGACTTAGTGGATTTCCAAATTTTGAAATTAAGAATTGATTAATTCCAATTATATTTCCAAACCAGCCAAGAAAATAATTTATCATTGCTATAAGTGCGATAAATGCAATTAACATTGCAGCCACATTTAGAGCTAAGGTTAAGCCGTCAGAAGCACCTGCAGCTGCAGCTTCTATAATATTCGAAGCATTTTTTTCTACTTTTACTTTTACTGTGCCTTTTGTTTCAGGTTCTTCAACTTCTGGGAACATTATTTTTGAAATTAGTAATGATGCTGGAGCTGCCATAACACTTGCGCCAAGCAGATGAGTTGCAAAAATTAATTGTGCTTCTTGCAAAGGAATATTATTAGCCAATGAAAAAGCTGTTCCAAGCATTTGAATATAAGCAGCCATAACACCGCCAGCAATTGTTGCCATTCCACCAACCATAATTGTTAACAATTCGCTTTGTGTCATTCCTTTCAAATATGGTTTAATCATTAATGGAGCTTCAGTTTGCCCAACAAAAATATTTGCAGTGCAAGAAAGAGATTCAGCACCGCTTGTTCCCATTAATCTTGCCATTAACCAAGCCATTGCCTGCACAACCTTTTGCATAATTCCAAGGTAATATAGAACCGACATCAAACTTGCAAAGAAAACTATTGTTGGAAGAACCTGAAATGCAAAAAAGACTCCCATACTTCCTTCGTTGCCTGGACCTAAACCTAAATTACCAAAAACAAATTTTGCTCCTTCTGTTGTGAAATTTAGAATTAATACAAAAAAGCTGCTAATAAATCTGAAAAAATCTTTTGGGAAACCTAATGGTGAAAAGAATTTTCTTAAATCATCTCCTTTGAGAATTAAAATAGCAAAAGTGATTTGAATGATTAAACCGCTTATAACAAGTCGCCAATTAATTTTTCTTTTATTATTAGAAATTAAAAATGCGATTCCAATAATTAAAGCTAATCCAATAATTCCACGAATTAAAGAAATTATATTCATAGTGTTTCTCAGATTTATTCAGGGATGAAATGACATTTTCGGCACCGAGCTTCATAACTTTCTGCAGCTCCAACAAGAACTCGTTCCGAAGATGGAATTTTTCTTTGAGTCTTATCAGCTGGATTTCCACATACAACACAGATAGCTAAAGTTTTTGTAATATATTCTGCTACAGCTAATAATTGAGGCATCGGTTCAAATGGTTTGCCAGTATAATCTTGATCTAAACCTGCAACAATAACTCTTTTATCTTCATTTGCTAATTGATTACACACATCTACTAAATCAAGGTCAAAAAATTGAGCTTCATCAATTCCAATTACCTGAGCATCTTGTGAGTATTGTAAAATTTCTTTAGCAGATTCAACCAGAATCGAGGGCATTGATTGTTCACTGTGGGATACAATTTCACTCTTTGAATATCGAACATCAATCTTAGGTTTGAATATTTTTACTTTCTGTTTTGCAATCTCAGCTCTGCGAAGTCTTCTTATTAATTCTTCAGTTTTTCCACTGAACATACATCCAGCTATTACTTCAATCCAGCCAGTATTTTTTGGCATCAAGTGAGGTGAATGTTCAATCATTTCAAAAATTCTCCACTAAATGAATATGGGATTAGTTCTTTTAATAAAAAAGTTTTTAATTCATTTTTTTTATTAACTAAAATTACTTCAAGTTCTTTGCCGCATAAATCTAAAAGAACCTGACGACATGCACCACAAGGAGGACAAAAATCTTCTGCATCACTAGCAATTGCAATAGATTTAAATTTCCTTTCACCGTTAAGAATAGCCTGAAATACTGCGGTTCTTTCTGCACATATTGTTAAGCTGTAAGATGATGTTTCGATGTTTGCACCAAGATAAACTTTTCCGGACTCAGCAAGAAGTGCAGCTCCAACATGAAAATTTGAATAAGTGGGTAAACCTTTTGATTTTGCTTCAACAGCTTTTTGTGCAAGTTCTTCAGGAGTCAACATTCTTTCCATTATTTTTATCTCTAAAATAAGTGATAAACTTTAGAAAAAAAATTTTAAAAATTTTTTTGCATATAAATTGGTTCATCAAAAAATTTCTTTTAATCCTAATTGTGTGGTAGTAAAATGATAAAAAGAACTAAATGAAAAGCCAGAAAATAATTTCATAAGATTTATCAACAACCATGCAGCATTTTCTTTTCTGAATTTTTGACTACAAATTATTGCTTGCATTTAATTCTGATTTTAGTTGCAAACTTAAGTTACAAAAGAGTCTAAATCAAAGAATTAAAGGAGCTTAATTCCTTGTTTTAATTAGAAAAACATCTGAGGTTTTTCTCACTCATAAGAAAATGTAACTGTGATTTCTTTCAAAAAATCAACAATTTTAGTAGAAAATGAGCCGTAGAGGTCTTAATTATTCTGGCATATATTCTGTAATAATCTTATAAACAAAATTAAAGTGAGTCTGGGATGCATAATCATATCATTCAAAAATATCCAAAAAACGATAGAAGCAATTTGATTGCATTATTGCAAGATATTCAGGAAATCTATGGATATCTTCCTGAAGAAGCTATAAAAGATATTTCAGAACATTTAAATATTCCCGTAAGCAGTGTTTATGGAGTAGCAACATTTTATAATCAATTTAGATTAACCCCACTTGGTAAAAATGTAATTAGAGTTTGTCGTGGAACTGCATGCCATGTTAAAAATTCTTCTAACCTACTCTTAGCCCTTGAAACAGAATTGGGAATTACAGCCGGGAAAACTACAAGAGACAAACTTTTCACACTTGAAACTGTTGCTTGCATAGGTGCGTGCAGTATTGCACCTGTCATTAATATTAATGATGAATACTATGGAAGAATATCAGTAAAAGAAATCCCCAAGATACTTAATAAATATCGAAGGGAAGCAATTGCAAAAAGTAAACAAGAACAAACTGAGAGTGTAGAATGAACAGTTTTATAGAAAAATGTTGTGAACAATGCTGGCATAGTGCCGAGACACCATGCGAACAATTTATTGCATGTTGTTTAGATGGTCCGCTTTGTCATAAAGATGAAAAATGTAAAGAACAATTCAAAAAATTAAATTCGGTCTTAAAATACTCTGAACATGATATTCCTTTAATATTTATTGGAATGGGAACATGCGGACTAGCATCTGGCGCTGATAAAGTAAAAAAAGCAATAGAAGAAGAATTAATTAAAAATAACATCAAAGCCAAAATTATTCCAACAGGTTGTATTGGCTATTGTGCTAAAGAACCAATAGTTGATATTAAATTACCTGGTCAGGATAGAATTTCTTATTGTGAAATTTTTCCTAAAGATGTTCATGAATTAATTAAAACTACATTAATTGAAGGAAATGTTTATAAGAAAAAAGTATTGGGAACTTATGGCAAAGGGAGTGATTCGATTCCAAATATTAATGAAATACCATTTTTCAAAAGACAATTAAAAGTAGTTCTTGAAAATTGCGGTGTAATTAATCCAACCTCAATTGATGAATACATTTCATCAGGTGGTTTTAAAGCATTAGACAAATCACTTAGATTATTAACTCCTGAAAGAGTAATTCAAACAGTAAAAGAAAGTGGATTAAGAGGAAGAGGAGGAGCCGGTTTCTTAACAGGATTAAAATGGGAACTTGCATACAAAAAAGAATCTGATACAAAATATATAATATGCAATGCTGACGAAGGTGACCCAGGTGCTTTTATGGACCGTTCTGTTCTTGAAAGTGACCCATTCAGAGTAATTGAAGGAATGATAATAGGTGCATACGCAATAGGTGCTTCTTATGGTTATATCTATTGTCGTGCAGAATATCCACTTGCAATTGAAAGATTACAAAATGCTATCGAAAAATGTAAAGAGTATGGACTTCTCGGGAAGAATATTTTGAATAGTGATTTTGACTTTGAACTAAAAATTAAAAAAGGTGCTGGTGCATTTGTATGCGGTGAAGAAACGGCTTTAATTGCTTCAATTGAAGGGAAAAGAGGAATGCCTCGTCCTCGTCCTCCATATCCTGTTGAAGCAGGTTTATGGGGCAAGCCTACTGTAATTAATAATGTAGAAACATTCGCTAATGTTCCTTCAATCATCAATCGAGGACAGGAATGGTTTGCATCAATTGGAACAAAAAGCAGTAAAGGCACAAAGGTATTTGCACTCAGTGGTAAAGTAGTTAATGGCGGTCTTGTTGAAGTTCCAATGGGAATCACATTAAGAGAAGTTGTATTTGAAATTGGTGGTGGAATACCTAACAATAAAAAATTCAAAGCAATTCAAATTGGAGGTCCTTCTGGCGGATGCTTGCCTGAATCTGTTTTAGATACTGTAGTTGATTATGAATCATTAAGAGAAGTAGGTGCAATGATGGGTTCTGGTGGATTTGTTGTTATGGACGAAGATACATGCATGGTGGATGTAGCAAAATTTTTCTTAACATTTATTCAAAATGAATCTTGTGGTAAATGTGTTCCATGCCGTGAAGGAACAAAAAGAATGCTTGAAATTATTGAAAGAATTCCTGTTAGATATGGAAATAATGGAAATAAAACTGAACAACTACAAAGATTCAAAGGAATAATTCATTTACAAAGATTAGCTGATGTAATCAAAGATACATCACTTTGCGGACTGGGACAAAGTGCTCCTAATCCTGTACTTTCTGGATTAAGATATTTCAGAGATGAATATGAAGAACATTTGTTCGAAAGAAAATGCAAAGCAAAAGTATGTAAAGAACTTCTTACATACGAAATTAATCCAGAATTATGTAACGGGTGTGGTGTTTGTCTTAGAAATTGTTCTGCTGATGCAATCATTGGAGAAAAGAAACAACCACATCAAATCATTCAGATTAAATGTACAAAATGCGGTATGTGCTTTGAATCCTGCCGCTTTGAAGCTGTTAAAGTTTACTAAACTTTTTATGGAGAACTAAAATGGTTGAATTAACAATTAATGATATAAAAGTTAAAGCCGAAGAAGGAATGACAATACTTGAAGCAGCTAAATCAGTTGGAATTCATATTCCTACACTTTGTCATATGAAAAATTTGTTTCCAACTGGTGCCTGCAGAATTTGTGTAGTAGAAGTTGAAGGCATGCGAGGATTAACACCAAGTTGTGCGTATCCTGTAGTTCAGGGAATGAAAGTTCATACTAATTCACCTCGTGTTAGAGTTGCAAGGAAAACAATTATTGAATTATTAATAGAAAATCATCCACAGGAATGTCTCATCTGCGTTAGAAATAAAAATTGTGAACTGCAAGATTTAGCTGAGAGATATAATATTCGAGAACATAGATATGTTGGTGAAAAGAAAAGCCACGCTATTGATATTTCAAGTCCATCAATGGAAAGAGACCCTGCAAAATGTATTTTATGTGGAAGATGTGTAAGAACCTGCAGTGAAATTCAAAAAATTGGCGCAATAGATTTTACTAACCGTGGATTTAAAAGTAATGTAACAACTCCTTTTAACAAAGGCTTAAATGTAAGTGATTGTATCCTTTGTGGTCAATGTATTCTTGTTTGTCCAACAGCTGCATTAAGAGAAAAAAGTCATGCTAAAGAAGTAGTTGCTGCATTAAACGACAAAAATAAATTTACAATTGCACAAATAGCCCCAGCTGTTCGAGCTACACTTGGTGAAGAATATAATTTACCTTTAGGCACAAATGTAACTGGACAAATTATAACAGGCTTAAGAAGATTAGGATTCAAAAAAGTATTTGATACAAATTTTGGAGCCGATTTAACAATAATGGAAGAAGCTACAGAATTAATTCACAGGATTTCAAAGAATGAAACCTTGCCAATGTTCACAAGCTGCTGTCCAGGATGGATAAAATATGCAGAACAAAATTATCCTCATTTATTAAATCATATTTCTACTTGCAAATCGCCTCATGAAATGGAAGGGGCAATCTTAAAAACTTACTATGCAAAGAAAATGGGAATTGACCCAAAAGATATTTTTGTAGTTTCAATAATGCCATGCACTGTTAAAAAATTTGAATCAAATAGACCAGAACTATCAGAAAAACATTTACCTGATGTGGATGCAGTTTTAACAACACGCGAACTTGTTAGATTATTTAAAGTAGCTGGAATAGATTTTAACGACTTACCAGAAGATAATTTTGACAATCCTTTGGGTGAATCTACAGGTGCTGCTGCAATATTTGGAACGAGTGGTGGAGTAATGGAAGCTGCTTTAAGAACAGCATATTACAAAATTACAGGAAAAGAACTTGAACAAGTTGAATTAACTGATGTAAGAGGAATGGCTGGCATAAAAGAAAGTTCAATAAATATTAATGGAATGACTTTAAATGTTGCAATAGTAAATGGGATTGGTAATGTTAAAAAAATATTAGAAGAAATAGAAAAAGGGGAATCTAAATATCATTTCATCGAAGTTATGGCATGTCCAGGTGGTTGTATTAATGGTGGAGGTCAACCAATACACCAAAATCCTGACAAAGTAAGAAAACGTGCCCAGGCATTATATGAAATTGATGCCAAAATGAAAAATAGACGTTCTCACGAAAATGAATCAGTCAAAAAATTATATAAAGAATTCTTAGGCGAACCATGTGGTCATATATCACATGAAATTTTACATACTACTTACATAAATAGAAAAAAGATTCTAAAAGAAGTCTAATTTATGTTTAATAAATTTTTATAGATTTATATGTCATTAGGAATAGTTACGACAATAGGACAAAAATGCAAAAGATGTTACTCTTGTATAAGAGAATGTCCTGCTCGTGCTATTCGTGTAATAAATGGCCAAGCAGTTGTTATAGAAGAAAGATGCATTACCTGTGGATACTGTGTTAAAGTTTGTTCACAAAATGCTAAACAGGTTCTAAACGATAAAGATATTGTTAATAGTTATTTATTGAATCATAAAACATATGCAATAATTGCCCCTTCTTTTCCAGCTTCATTTCCAAATTTAGAAGGGAAATTGATATCAGCTTTAAGAAAACTTGGGTTTCATTATGTTGGCGAAGCTGCATTCGGTGCAGATTTAATCAGCAATTATTATATAAAATACTTAGAAAAAACTGATAACAAAACAATCATAAGCAGTCCATGTCCAGCAATTTATAACTGGATTGAAAAATATTTTGTAGATATTGTTGATAATCTTGCAAAAGTTGTTTCGCCAATGATTGCAATGGGAAGATATTTGAAGAAAAATTTTGGCTCTGATATTAAGGTTGTTTTTATTGGTCCATGTATTGCTAAAAAAAGTGAATATCGAGATGAAAATGTTTCTGATTCGATTGATGCTGTATTAACATTTAAAGAACTAAAAGAATTATTTACAGAAAAAAATATAAAACTCGATGAACTTGATAACTCTTACTTTGATCCACCTTATGCTTACATGGGGAAAGCTTATCCATTAACAGGAGGTTTACTAAAAACAACTAATAGACACGGAGATATTCTTGAAAAAGAAATAATTATTGTAGAAGGCAAAGATAGAGTTGCAGAAATATTACAAGAAATTGCCGACAAAAAGATTCAATCTAAATTTGTTGATATTTTATTTTGCGAAGGTTGCATAAATGGTCCTGCAATTGATTCTTCATTAAATTACTATTCTAAAAGAGAAAAGGTAATTTCATATATCGAAGAAAACATTAATACATTTGACAAAAGAATTTGGAAAAGCACACTTTATAATAATCGTGATTTAGATTTAAGCAGAAAATTTAAACCCAGAAATCAAAGAAGACCTGAACCTTCAGAAGAACAAATAATATCTATACTTGCTAAAACCAATAAGCATAGCAAATCAGATGAATTAAATTGTGGAGCTTGTGGTTATCCTACTTGCCGAGAATATGCAATTGCCATTGCAAAAGGACTTGCAGAAGAGGATATGTGCTTGCCTTATTTAATTGATAAACTTGAAATGGCAAATAAAGAAATCAGAGAAACTCAGGAACAATTAGCTAATGCAGAAAAGTTAGCTTCAATTGGTCAATTAGCTGCTGGGGTTGCTCATGAAATAAATAATCCTCTCGGCTCAATTATGATTTATGCTTCTCTGCTAAAGAAAAAACTTGAAAAAGCTTTTAACGACCAACAAAGTTCAGAAGACTTAAAACTAATTATAGACGAAGCCAATCGTTGTAAAAATATTGTATCTAATCTTCTAAATTTTGCACGACAGGGAAAATTAAGATTAAGTAAAGTAAATATTCGTGAATTAATTGGTGATATAATAAAATTAGTGAGAGTAAAGCCGGAATTTTCAAATGTATTTATTTCTGAAAATTATGAAACTGAAGAATCAATAATTGAAGGAGATGCTGACCAGCTAAAACAAGCTTTGTTAAATATAATAATTAATGCATGCGAGGCTGTGGAAACGAAAGATGATAAACAAGTTATCATCAATATTTCAAAAAATGATGAAAAATTAATTATAAAAATATCTGATAATGGAATTGGAATCCCTCCAGAAAATTTAAGCAAAATTTTTACACCTTTTTTCACAACAAAAAAAATTGGCAAAGGAACTGGTTTAGGATTGGCTATCACTTATGGAATTATTAAAATGCACAGAGGTGATATAAAAGTTCAAAGTGAATTATCAAAAGGAACAACTTTTATTATTTCATTACCATTAACACAAAATTATTCGACAGAGAATTAAAAAGGGAAATGCAAAAATGGACACAACAAAAATCAAGAAAATATTATTAGTTGATGATGACATCGATTTACTCGAACAAAACAAAATACTTCTTGAAAACAAAGGTTTTACAGTAATTACAGCCGAAAATAGTGAAGATGGCTGGAAAAAATTCCAACAGGAAAAACCAGATGTTGCAATAATAGATTTGATAATGGAGGAAATGGATTCTGGTTTTGTACTTTGTTATAAAATTAAAAAGTCTGAACACGGGAAAAAAATTCCTGTATTTATTCTTACATCTGCAACTTATGACACTGGATTTAAATTTAGTGCTTCTACACCCGAAGAAAAGGAATGGATAAAATGCGATGGCATTATTAATAAACCTGTTGTAATTGAAGAATTATTAGCCAAAATTGAAAATTTCTATTAACATTTTATATGAATGAAAAATATAAAATATTAATTGTAGACGACGAGAAAGGCTTACGAATTGGTACTCAAAGACTGCTTGAAGATGAAGGTTATGATGTGGTTGCTGTAGACTGCGGCGAAGATGGAATTCGAGCTGGAACAGAGCAGGACTTTGATATTGCAATCATTGATTTGAAAATGCCGGATTATGATGGTTTGGAAGTATTAAAGAGAATTAAAAATTCTCGACCAAATACTATTTGTTTTATTGCTACGGCTTTTGCAAGCTATGATACTGCAATTCAATCAACAAGACTTGGAGCTTTTGGTTATATTCCTAAACCTTTTACTCCTGAGGAATTTTTATACCAGATTGAACAGGGTATAAATCAAAGAAATTTAATTTTAGAATCCGAAAGGTTAAAAAAAGAAAGAGAAGAAAATCTTCTCGAATTAGCTTCTGAAAAATCAAGACTCAATGCAATAATTAAATCTATAAGTGATGGAGTTCTGGTTATTAATAAAAATGGAGAACTGGCATATTATAATTATGCTGCCTTGAAATTTCTTGACCTTCATGAAATTAAAATTGGCGATAAAATACTTCCTCTTCTTAATAAAAATATAACTGAATTAGTAGAAAAAATTTTTTCTTCTGAGACAATTTTACTAAAAAGTTATGCAACTCAAATAGAACTAAAACCAAACAATGAATTAATTGTTGAAGCAGCAGCTACTCCAATTCCTCATCCTGATGGTTCACTTGCAGGTGTTGTAATTGTTTTAAGTAACATTACAGAATTTAAGAAAATAGAATTAATTAAATCGCAATTTGTCTCGATGGTTGCTCATGAATTAAAAGCACCACTTGCTGCTGTTCAGGGTTATTTAAATATATTAGCAGATGAAAAAATAAATCTGCCCAAAGAAAAAAGACAGGATTACTTAACACGTTCAATTGTAAGATTAAAAAGCTTAAGTGACCTTGTTAATGATTTACTCGATATCTCGAGAATGGAATTAAAAACTAAACATCGTGAAATTGAAGATATTAACATCAATGAAATCATCAAGAATACTTTACAACTGTTCGAAATTGAATTAAAGAAAAAAGAAATTCAAGTAGAATTCAAAACCGAAGAAAATATACCCACAATAAAAGCGGACTATAATGAAATTCAGAGATTAATTACAAATCTTATCAGTAATGCAATAAAGTATAACAAAGAAAAAGGTAAAATTATTATAAATGTATCATCGTCAACGAATTATTTACAAATAAAAATTGCCGATACTGGCATCGGCATGAAGCCCGAAGAAAAAGCAAAATTGTTCAATGAATTTTTCAGAGCAAAAAACGAAAAAACTCGAGGTATAAGCGGTACTGGATTAGGGCTGAGCATTGTTAAAAAAATAATAGACTCATATTACGGTAAAATTGATGTTGATTCCGAATTCGATAAAGGAACAACTTTCACAATCAATTTACCAATAAATATAAAATAACAAACAAAGGAGATGAAATATGGCTCTAATCGCAATCATTGACGATGATCCTGATATTATTGATGCAAGCAGCTTAGTTCTAAAGTCGAAAGGGCATTCTATAATTTCTGCTTCTAATCCAGATGATGGATATAAGATTGTAAAGGAGCAGAAACCTGATTTAATAATTCTTGATGTTATGATGGACGAACCTGATGATGGTTTCTACTTAGCACAAAAATTTCGTAAAGAAGGAATTAACACTCCAATTCTAATGTACACATCAGTTTCAAAAGCTACTGGTTTAGAATTTGAGAAAAACGAAATGGTACCTGTTGATGATTTTGTTGAAAAACCTATTTCACCAGATGAACTTATACAAAAAGTAGAAAATTTATTAAAGAAGGAGGGGAAGTAAAATGTTGATACTGGAAAAAAATGAATTAACAGAAGAAATAGAACAACTTGTAGCAAAATATGGAAAAGATAAATCTTCATTGCTTCCTATTCTTCAAGCTGTACAAAGAAAACATAAGCATATACCAGATTTTGCTCAACAGGAAATAGCTCGATTACTTGATATTCATCCTGTAGAAGTCTACAGTGTAATATCTTTTTATTCATTTTTAAGCACAGAACCAAAAGGTAAATACATAATTCGTTTATGCAAAACAATATCTTGTGATATGCAAGGAAAAGATTCTGTTGCAAAAGCAATTCAAAGAGAACTTGGGATTAATTTTGGTGAAACAACAAAAGACAAAAAATTTACTCTCGAATACACTAATTGTGTGGGTATGTGTGATCAGGGACCAGCGATGATTATTAATGAAAGAGTTTATACAAAATTAACTCCTGAAAAAGCCATTCAAATACTTAATGAATTGAAGTGAGGTGAACTATGGAAAAGAAAAGAAAAGGAGTGCTTATTTTTTCAGAATACAATCGTGGGGAAGGAATTAAAAAAGCTATTGAAAAATCTCGCGAAGATATATTATTCGAATTGCGTGAATCAAAATTAAAAGGCAGAGGCGGAGCTGGCTTTCCAACCGCAACTAAATGGACACTTGTTGCTGCAGCATCTTCAGACCAAAAATATATTATCTGCAATGCAGATGAAGGAGAACCAGGAACATTCAAAGACAGAGTTCTTCTTATGGAGTATCCAGAATTAGTATTTGATGGAATGGTTATAGCTGGTTATACAATTGGTGCAACAAAAGGAATTGTTTATCTGCGCGGTGAGTATGAATACATGCTTCAATCACTTGAAGATTATCTTGAACAAATGAGAAAAGATAATTTACTTGGAAATAATATTCTTGGTAAAGAAAGATTTAATTTTGACATAACAATAAGACTTGGTTCAGGTGCATATGTATGTGGAGAAGAGACTGCATTAATTGAATCTCTCGAAGGAAATCGAGGAGAAGCGCGCAATCGTCCTCCTTATCCAGTCAATACAGGATTTATGGGCAAACCAACAGTAGTCAATAATGTTGAAACTTTAGCTTCTGTTCCTCACATTGTAGTGAAAGGTGGCAGCTGGTTTAGAAAATATGGAACTGATAAATCTACCGGTTCAAAATTATTTTCTGTATCTGGAGATTGTGAAAGACCGGGAGTTTATGAATTACCATGGGGCATTAAAATTTCAGAACTATTAGATATTGTGGGAGCTAAGAATACTAAAGCAGTTCAGGTAGGTGGTGCATCTGGCATCTGTATTCCAAAGTCGCAATTTGACAGAACATTAGCTTACGAAGATGCAGCTACCGGAGGTTCAATTATTATATTCAACGAAAGTAGAAATATGCTTCATGTGTTAAAAAACTTTATGGAATTTTTTGTAGAAGAATCATGTGGTCAATGCACACCCTGCAGAATTGGAAATGTAAAATTATTAGAAGGTGTAGAAATGATTGAAAAAGGAGAATATACATTTGCTTATATCAATCAACTAAAAGAATTAGGAAGAACAATGCAGGTAGCATCGAAATGTGGATTGGGACAATCAAGCCCAAACTCATTTATTTCTATTTTAGAAAATTTTAAAGAAGAAATTTTTAACGGAAACGGAGGTAAAAATGGAAAGTAAAGGAGATTTCAGAGCACCCGCAAGTCAAACTGCTCATACAGTTGAAATTCCAAAAGATACAAGTGCAATTGGTGGAACTGTAACTGTCGAAATTAATGAAAAGAAAGTCTCCGTCCCGTTAGGAACTACTATATTAGAAGCATGCAAAAAAGTTGGAATTTCAATACCCACATTATGCCATCATGAAGATTTGTGCATAGCTGGAGTTTGCAGAATATGCGTTGTTGAAGTTGAGGGAATGAGAACATTGCAGGCAAGTTGCTCATTTCCAATTACTTCTCCAATTAAAATTAAAACCTCAACACCAATGGTAAGAAAGGCAAGACGTCACATTCTTGATTTAATGTTAAGCGAACATTATGGTGAATGTTATTCATGTTTTAGAAATGGTAAATGTGAATTACAAAACCTTGCTAAAGAATACGGCGTTGATTCATATACATTTGGTCATGTTGATAAGCCAAGATATGAAGTAGATAAATCTTCCTATTCTGTAGTAAGAGACATGAGCAAATGTATTTTATGTAAAAGATGTGTAAGAACATGTATTGATTTGCAGGAAGTTGGTGTTCTTGAAGCAATCGGCAGAGGAGATAATACACATATAGGAACATTTTTAGATAAACCACTTGCCGATGTAATTTGTATTAATTGTGGTCAATGTATAAATCGTTGTCCAACTGCAGCTTTAAGAGCTAATGACCCATCAGATGAGATTTGGGCAGCAATTGATGACCCAACCAAACATGTAGTCATACAAACTGCTCCATCTCCTCGTGCGGCTATTGGTGAAGAATTTGGTTTACCTGCAGGTACTTCAATGACAAGAGAATTAAATACAGCATTAAGAAGAATTGGTTTTGATAAAGTATTTGATACAAACTTTACAGCTGATTTGACTATAATAGAAGAAGGCACAGAATTAATTCTTCGACTTTATCGAGCACTTGTTAAAAAGGAACCTGTTGCATTACCACAATTTACATCATGTTCTCCAGGATGGGTAAAATATCTCGAGCATTTTTATCCTGAGTACATTAACAACTTAAGTTCAGCAAAATCTCCCCAACAAATGTTTGGAGCATTAATTAAAACATTTTATGCAAAACAAGCTGGAATAGATCCTGCAAATATTGTTTCTGTTGCTTTGATGCCATGTTCTGCAAAAAAATTCGAGTGCAATAGACCAGAGATGAATTCAAGCGGATATAAAGATGTGGACTATGGTTTAACTACTCGCGAATTAGCCCGAATGATAAAAGAAGCAGGAATTAATTTGCCTGAAATGCCCAAGAGTGATTTTGACTCTCCATTTGGTGAAGCTTCTGGCGCAGGATTAATTTTCGGTGCAACAGGTGGAGTTATGGAAGCTGCATTGAGAACTGTAGTTGAATTTGTTACAGGAAATAAAACTGAAGATATATTTGAAAAAGCTAACATCATACCTTTGCGCGGATTTGAAGGAATTAGATATATGGAAATTCCAATTGGAGATAAAGTTGGGCCTGTACCAGACTTAATAAAACATTTAGTACCTGATTGGAATTGGTTAAAAGGTGTGACATTAAAAGTAGCTGTTGCTCATGGTACTGCCAATGCAAAGAAAATAATGGAAGATATTAAAGCTAAAGGTAAATTTTCTGAATGCCACTTTATTGAATTTATGGCTTGTCCAGGTGGATGTCTCGGTGGCGGCGGTCAACCAATTCCAACTAATCCTGAAATCAGAAAGAAACGTGCAGAAGCTATTTATGCAGAAGATGAGTCATTAACAATTAGAAAATCTCATGAGAATCCAAATGTTATCAGACTTTATAAAGAATTTCTCACAGAAGGTCCATGCAGTCATTTATCACATAAACTTTTGCACACTCATTATATAAAACGCGGAAAATATATTGCTTAATCATAAGAGGCTGTCCTTAAGGCAGCCTCTTTCGTTTACTTTCATTTAACATATTCTTATTTTTCAATCGAACAACTTATTAAGTTTATCATAACATGTTATCACTTCTTCCTGATTGGGCTAAAAATTATGGAGAATTCTGGAGAGCTATTCGTGTTAGAAATCTATGGTTTATTAAATTAAGATATATAGTTGTTGTCTTACTTGTTTTATTTTTAATTGCAGGACAATTTTTATTCAACTTTAATTTTACAAGAACCCAATTTACTGCCATTTTATTAATTACAGTTTCCATTCTTGTTTATAACATAATTATACATATTTCAAGAAAATATGTTGGATGCTCTCCAGATAAATTCAATAGCCTTCATCTTTCGTTAATTCAAATGATTTTAGACCTGATTGCACTGATGTTATTAGTTTATTATACAGGATTAATTGAATCTCCACTTTATATTTTTTTCATATTTCATATGATAATTGGAAGCCTCATTCTCCCCGGTTATATAGTTTATATGATGGCTGGAACAGTAAGTATAGTTTTTTCATTATTAAATGCATTGGGTAAATTAGGGCTTATTGAGATTCACCTAATTAATGGCATATACAATGCACCAATTACTCACACATTATTATACGATATACTTTCTATAGCATCTTTTACATTAATGCTTTTTGCAAGTGTATATCTTGCAAATAATATTGCAAGACAATTATATCACAGAGAACAACTTTTAAGAACCTCACTTCAAAGAATTGATGAGGCAGAAAAATCAAAACAAAAATACATTATTGGAATAGTTCACGAAATTAAAACTCCTGTAACTGCAATAAAATCTATAATTGATTTGGTTTTACAGCAATATGTAGGACCAATAAGTAAAGAAGTAGAAGCTAAATTAATGCGGGCAAAAATTAGAACAGAAGAAACTTTACATTTATTGAACAATGTACTTCGTATTTCAAGACTTAAGCTTTTAGATATTCGTTCAGCTGAAGAAATTGACATAAATTTATTTATTAAAAATATACTCGAGAAACAATTAGATAACATAAAATCAAAGAACATTAAGCTAAAATTTGAGGATAGAAGATTAGAAAAGAAATTTATTAAATCTGACATGATACTTTTAGAACTTGCGCTCTCTAATATCATTGGAAATTCTATAAAATATGTGAATGAAAATGGAGAAATAGAAGTTATAATTGAAGATATAAACGATAAAATTTCTATTGAAGTATGTGATGATGGAATTGGAATACCTAAAGATGATTTACAAAAAATATTTGAGCAATTTTATAGAGCATCAAATATTGATAGAGCTAAACATGAGGGAAGCGGTATGGGGTTAACAATTACCCGTGAAATTATAGAAAGATTGGGAGGTGAAATTACTGCACAAAGTCCATCAAGACTTTCTCATAACAATCATTTAGGGAGTTGCTTTACAATTATACTGCCTTATCACTTTAAACCTGCTTCATATGACATCTTTGAAGTTAATCCTGAGGATTATTTATCCAGCAAAAGTATTCAGGAGGAAAACATTCCTTAGCTTTATTTATTTTTTCTAAACTTTCAAAAAATCCAAAAACAGTAGAACCTGTTCCGCTCATTGAAGCATAAATTGCTCCTTCTGCATATAAAATTTCTTTTATGTTTTTTATTTCCGGATATTTTTGAAAAACTATTTCTTCAAAATCATTAATAATTTTCTCTTTCATTAATGAGTAATTGAAATTATTATTCTGAATGATTTCTTTGTAATCATAATAATCATATTTAGGTTTTATTAATTGATAAATTTCTTTTGTAGGTATAGTAATATTTGGATTAACAATTAAAATAGGTAAATCATTTTCGATTTCGATATGCTCTAAAACTTCTCCTCTTGATTTACCGATTGCAGGGAGTGCTTTTATAAAGAAGGGAACATCTGAACCTAACTCTAATGCTATAGATAAAAGTTGTTCATATTTCAATCCGAGTTTAAATAATTCATTTAACGAAATCAATGTTGCAGCAGCATCTGAACTTCCACCTCCAAGTCCACTACCTGCTGGAATTCTTTTAATCAAATTAATCTTTACATTGAAATTTTTATTGAAAATTTTCTCAAGCATTCTTTTTGATTTGATAATAAGATTATCCTCATCATTTTCGGTTACTCTTAAATTGCTAATAAATTCAAAATTATCTGATAACTCAAAAGTTATGGTGTCAAATAAGTCTCTTATTGGATAGAACAATGTATAAATGTTATGATATCCATCATTTCTTTTTTCTAAAACTCTTAATCCAATATTAATTTTTGCAGGAGCTTTAATTTCAATAAATTTCATTTAATAATTCCTTAATTGCTTTTGTATGTTTTGGATTAGAACCACAACACGAACCAATAAAAATTGGATTAAATGGAAGTAATTGTTTTGTAATTTCAACATAATGCTCTGGAGAAATACCACAGGTTATAAATTCATCAGTATAATTTCCTGCACCGCAATTAAAATAAAAACCCCATCTCTCAGGTAAGGAATATTTTTCAATGTATTTAAAGAATATTTCTGGTTTTATACAATTAAATCCAACTGCTGCTGTATCATGAGAAATAATATAATTTACAACATCTACTAAATTTTCACCGCTTAGAATTTTTAGATTGTCATCAAAAAATAAGCTTACAATAAATGGAATTTTATTTTCTGAACAATATTTACAAATTATTTTTATCTCGTCCATATGACTTTGTGTTTCATTCCAAATTATATCAACAGAACTATCCCAGAGAATTTGAATATGAGTTTTATGATTGTACTCTAATTCTCTTGTTGAGATAGTTCTATCTTTTTGATAACAATCTTCTGCAGGTGCATTAGAGCCTGCTATAATTACTCTTTTATTATCTCTTGCTTCCTTAGCTAATTGAACTGCTTTTTTAACAAACTCATTTATATCAATATTTTCATTTGATTTTTTTACAGAAATTGGATTAGTTCTAAATGTATTTGTTGTTATTATGTCTGCACCGTTTTTTATGTATTCTAAATGAATTGATTTTACTGTTTCTGGGTTTTCAATATTCGATAATGAAGTCCATAACACTGGGTGATTTGTAATACCTTTCTCTATAAGCAGACTTCCCATTGCACCATCAAGTATCAATGGCCTTTTTAACTGTTTATACAAATCAATAAAATTAATTTTTTCTTTCATTCTTTCTCTTGTCAAAATATTTAATTGTTTCTTGGACTATTCTTTCTAAATCAATCATTTGAATACATTCAAGGTTATATGGACATTCTTTTTTCCAGCATGGAGCACAAAACAAACCTTCAGGATATAATTTAACGCCTCTATCATAAAGGTCAATTTCATTCCAGCAGCTTAATCCAAACCAAGCAATAACATACTTTTTTAATGCTATGGCAAGATGCATTCCGAATGAATCACCTGTAATAACAACATGAGGTATACTTTCATAACATGCTCCTTTTCTAATTCCCTCAGTTGTTGGTGTATTAATTACCTGGTCTTTAAATAATTCACTTATAATTTTATTTCTTTCTGTATCTTCTGGACCGCCAAGTAACATAATTTTGAATCGATTAAAAGAAAGGAATTTTTCAATTAATATTATATGCTGCTCGATTGTCATTTTTTTATTTGGATATAACTGGGAGCAACCAGTATTGAAACCGATAATTTCATCATTATCTGTTATTCCAATACTTTTTTTGTATGATTCGATAAATTCTTTTTCGTCATTTGTAAATTCAAAAATATATTCATCTCTTTTGTATTCCAAATTAAAAGTTTCTGCAAGTATTTCTTGTCCAGTTTTTTTGTTGATTTTGAACTTAAGATTATCATCAAGTCCCAATTTATAATTATATAAAGCTCCATCATTTAAAGGTATTATTTGAAAATTATTATTAATACCAAAACCAAGTTTTTCCTTTGCTTTTAGTGAATTAACAATAGCACCAGCTTTAACTGATTTATCTGAATTCATTATAATATCAAATTCAACAGCACTCAAAATGCTCATATTTTCAAAATCATAAACAAATAATTTGTCAATGAAAGGATTATTTTTAAGAATATCAGCAGAATTTTTAAGAGTTAACCAATAAATTGTTGATTCAGGATATTTTCTTTTTATTGCAGGAAGTTGAGCTGTAGTCATTAATACACTTCCCATGGCTTCAAGTGCAATAATTAATATTTTTATGCCAAACCTTTTTTGTTCTTTACATCCACTTTCTAAACAATTATAATTAGGGAAGCAAGGCTTATAGCCAGAAAAGTTTTTGCAATCTGGAATATTTAATTTTTCCATAATAATTTCTCTAAGAATGGTTTTAATTTATTAATAGTATCTTCTAATTTTACATTTTTTAATGTAGGTTGCTCCGTAATAATACATTCAAATTCAGTGTTGTATGGGCTCCATATCATATCATTTGTATTGTATTTAACATATAAACCAAATACTGGTACATTAAAAGCCGAAGCAACATGAACAATTGAAGTATCTGGAGTTATTAATAAATTCAATTTACTTATCATTGCTGAGAAATTGTCAAATGATTCATCATAAAATAATGGTATTGAATCTTTGGATATTTCTTGTGCTTTTTGGATATCTTTAGGAGAACATAAAATAATAATTTTAATGTCAGGGTATTTCATAATTTCATTTATTAACTCTTTGTAATTTTTTATACCCCAAAACCTTGCTTCGCTCCCTGCAGATATATTAATACCAATTTTAAAATAATTCTCTAATTTATTATTTATTAAAAAGTTGTTAGCTTTTTCTAAACATTTTTCCTGCACTTTATAAAAAACTTTTATTTCATCCTTTTTATAGGAAATATTAAAAATTTTAGCAAACTCCATTAATCGTTCAATTATATGAGTTCTTGAGGTATCAGGTCTTTCAATTATATAGTTATACAATCTACTATTCATCTTTTTAAATCCAGCTTTGTACTTAGATTTTGATAATGCTAAAATCAAGCTTACTGTAGTTGATACGTCATCGTGTAAATCAACAATTAAATCAGGTCTTAATTTATTTATAATATTAATTAGTTTGAAAATAGTAACTTTCTTTTTATCATAAATAATTACATTATTTACAATTTCAGGTGAAAAAATAAAGTAGTTATAATTGCTTGCCACAACATTAATTTTGTAATTTGTTTTTTTTCTTAGCAGAGATAAAAGAGGTGTAGTAACTAATGCATCACCAATTCTATTTAATCTTATAAATAAGATGACAGAATTTTCATCTAATGTTATATTGTTTACTAAAGTTTTTTGAGGAATAAAAAGCAATAATAATTTAAGAAATAACTTTCTGATATATATTTCAATCTTTTTCAAATTATTTTATTATCCTATTTTTATTTAATATAATATCAAATTTATTTAATATTATTTCTATAGTTATGTTTTTAAAACATTCATGGTTTTTAGGACAGTTTAGCAAATTACACATAATACAATCAAGATTTTCTAAAATAATAAATTCATGTTGATTGCCAAAAGGCCCTTGATGATAAGGATTAGTAGGACCATGTAAACTTAAAACAGGAGTCCCAACTGCAGTAGAAATATGCATTGGTCCGCTATCATTAGCAATAAGAACATCACACTTTCTAATTAATGCTCCCATTTGATTTATATTGCTCTTAGGAGCAATTATTGAGCCTGGAACTAATTTATTTATCAACGAAGCATCATCAAAATCACCAGGTCCCCATAAAATCAATATTTTACAATTATATTTATTTTTAAGAGAATTTGCTATTTCAGAAAACTTTTCAGGGTCACACTTTTTAGACTTCCACCCACCAGAAGGAGAGATACCCACAACAAACTTATTGGAAAGATTCTGGGAATTAAAAAAATTATCAGCAAATTTTATATCATCTTCTGAAATATAAAAGTAGAGATTTTTATATGGTGTATCTATCCCAATGTTTTCTAATGTTTTTAAGTGTAAAATTGCCGAATGATATTTTCCACGCTCTGCTGGACCAAATAAATTATAAGCATATTTCCTTCCACGGTAGGGAAAACCAACTCTGAATTTTGCTTTACTTAAATATGTGATTAAAGCTGTAGACGGATTAGAGAAATAGTCTAACACTAAATCATATTTCTTACGAAAAATTTTATAAATAAGCTTTATTCTTTCAAATAAAGAATCTTTTGGAAAAGTAATTACTGAATTTACTTGTGGAAGTCCATCAACAACTGGTTTTGAAGATAAGTCTGTTAAATAATCAATTTGTGCAACAGGAAAATATTGTTTAAGATTATCAAGCACAATTGTTGATAAAACTACATCTCCAATACCTCTTAGTTTAATAATCAAAATACTTTTGATGTTTTTGTCAATCATAATATTATTCGGTAACTAATTCAGCATCTTTAGGAATTTCAGGTTTAACAAGAATAACTTCTTCTTTCAATAAAGCAACTTGACCTGGTTCCATACCTTTTCTTTTGATTACATATTTTTTTAGTGTATAACTTACTGGAGCCAAATTTGATGTTTTTGCTTTACTATAATAAGCAGCTATAGATGCAGCTTTTTCAATTATTTTCTTTGGAATAGATTCCTTGCTATTCTCAATTCTCAAAATTGCATGAGAACCTTTAACTGCTCTTGCATGAAACCAATAATCATTTTGCTTAGCAAACTTCAAAGTAAGTTCATCATTATTATGACTATCCTTACCTACATAAACATGATATTTTTTATCAATTATAAAATGTCTGAAACTTGGTCTTGAGTTATCATTGACTTTATTAGAGTAACTATTTTTAATCCTCAATTCATTTTTAATATTTATTAATTCATCATCTGTTAGATTATTTTCAAGCATTAATTTTACTTTTTTTAAATATTCATAATGATTAATTAGTTCATTGTATAAAATTCTTGATTTTTCATATTGTATTTTTTCTGCTCTTGCTTTAGTAAAATATTCATCAATATTTTGATGAGGAGACAATTTTTCATCAAGTGGTATTTCAATTTTTTTATTTTCTTCATCAAGTAATTCTACTACCTTCATTCCCTTTTTTAATTTATTTATATTCATTAACAATAGATTGCCAATTTTTACATAGTAATTTTCTTTTGATTCGTTTTCAAGTAATGCTTTCAAATTATTTATTTTATTCGAAACTTTTTCCAGTTCGCTATCTAAATATTTTTTAATTTCAGAATAAATTAATTTACGCTTCTTTAATTTATTTATTTGAACAAAATACTCACCGACAGCATCAAAATATTTTTTATGATAATTTAATATAGTATAATTTTCAGGGAGAAAGAATTTTGATGGCTCAAATCTAACTTTACCTTCATTTTGAGAGATAGATATTCTAATATCATCATTTAGTATTTCTCCCAAGATATCTATTAGCTTTATATCCTTACGAATATTTAGCTGAGAGGTTATTGATTTATCTATAAACTTATAGGAATTCAAAATTTCTTCATCAGATTTATTAACAAAATCTTTGAATAATTCTTCTGGCTTTTCGATAAAATAATTAGATAATAATTCATTATAAATCTCATTTTTACTTTCTTCATCTATTTTCTTAAAACTCATAAATTTTTTTTCATTATCAATTAAATAAACATTTGTCATTGGACCTCTAATACAAAAGAAAAGTGAGCATGTGGGTAAAGACAATTTTATAATTCTATCACCAAATGCAATCTCAATTTTTTTTATTTCAGCAGGTAAATATTCCTCAAAAAAACTTAATACATTCTTTTTAGCTTTATGATGTTCATTTTTTATCATTAAAAATGGATATTGTGGATTAACCGAAATTATGAGGTGAAAATTATCGTAATCCTTTAGTGGGATTGATATAAATAATTTATCTTTTTCTTGAGTATATACATCGTAAACTTTTTGATTTAGAAGAAACTCTCTTAATTCGCATATACTCCTTAACAGGTATAAATAATTTTTATACATAAATCAAAATTTTCTTTCATTTTCAGTTAATTCAAAAATTTTTTTCAATAGATTTATATCATTATCTGTTAAATCCACATTTCTTCTTGAAGCAACAATTTTAGCCACTTCAATAGCTTTGTCAATTTTATATTCTTCAAAATTATTTATTCCGCCCCATGTAAATGATGGTATATATTTTGGTGGAAATCCATGACCAAATATATTGCATGATATGCCGACTACTGTCCCAGTATTAAATACTGTTCCAATTGCAGTTTTTGAATAATCACCCATAAATAATCCAACAAATCTATTACCTGTTTTAATTTTTTCGTTATTAACAAATACATCTACAATTCCATAGTCATTTTTAAGGTCACTATTTGTGGTGCCAGCACCAAGATTTACCCAACAGCCAATATAAGAATGACCAATAAAACCTTCATGTTGTTTATTTGAGTAAGAATGAAATATTGAATTTTCAATTTCACCACCAATCTTGCAAACTTCACCTATTGTAGTATTATGATATATCGATGTATTTGTTTTTATTAAACAATTTTTCCCAATAAAAGCAGGACCTCTTATAGTTGTATGCGACATAATATGAACATCTTCATCAATAAAAATCGGTCCTTCAGAAGCATCCAATAAAACAAAAGGTTCTATTTTAGTTCCTTTGCAGATTAGAATGTTTTTTTTGTTAATTGTCTCGACTGATTTATAAATTATTTTTGCTTTTCTTAATTCATAATTTTTTATAATTATTTTATAATCATTTATAATTTCTTCACCATTATAATTAACTAAATCCCAGATATAATTAATTACTTTTGCATTTGTATTCACTTTCGATAAATTATCAATATCAAAAGATAAAGAGCCGTCGTCATTAAATTTAACATAATTAAAATTATTGCCCTTAATTTTAACAGCTACAATCTGGTTGTCGCTCGATAAAATAATTCCTTCTTTTAGATTTCTTATTTTGTGTGCTACTTCTTTGTTTATCAACAAACGACCATTAACAAAAAGAATAGAATTCCCTTTGAAATCATTCACCAATGATTTTTTATATTTTTCTTTAATTGAATTTTCCAGGTATGGACGGCAATGAAAAATAATTTTACTGTCAGGGAAAAAGAATTCAAATTTTTGCTTTAATGTTAATATTCCACATCTTAGGTCATAAACAGGTCTTAAATATGTTAATGGTAATAAATTTTTAAATCCAGTATCTTCATAAATCATTATTACAGGTTTCATGTAGAACCTTAAATTATTTTGTAAATAAACTAACTAAAATTTTTTTAATGCAAAAATATTCATAATAAAGTTTATTATTTTTACGACTACAAAATCAAAGAATTACTATGAGTATCATTTCAAAAAACTTTTTAACTAAAGCTGCTATATATGGAATATCTTTTATTGTTACAATTATCATTATAGATTCAATAATACTTCCATATTATGTAAGCAGCAACGAATTAAAAGTTCCAAATGTTATTGGGAAGCACAAAGATGAAGCAATAAGGATTCTTAGAGAATTAAATCTTACTCCAATTATTAATACTTCCCGCTACGATGAAAAATATGATAAAGACTATATTATATTTCAAAAACCTCTACCAAATACTTATGTGAAAGAAAATCGAAAAATATACTTAACAATAAGTGGGGGATTGCAAACAGTTAAAATGCCATATTTGATTAATAAATCCGTGCGAGATGCTCAAATTATACTTCAAAAACTTGGATTGACGATAGATACATTAGAACAGATAACTTCAGAATTTCCCCCAAATACAATTGCTGAACAACAATTTCCTGAAGGAAAAGATTTGCCTGTTGGTACTAAAGTAAGATTGAAAGTAAGTATGGGACCACAATTAGGCAAGATTAAAGTTCCAAATTTAATTGGTAAATCATTAGTAGAAGCTGAAAAAATATTGCGCAATTATTCTTTAACCATCGGATTAAAAACTTATATTTATTCAAAATCTCTTTTGCCAAATACAATTGTTGACCAGCAGCCAAGTGAAAATACTCTTGTTAATGCTGGTGATAGTATCAACGTAGTAATTACACTTAATAAGTGAGTTCATATGGTAACAAAAAAATTATTAGCACCATCGATACTTTCTGCTGATTTCTCAAATTTATCACAGCAAATAAGATTAGTTGAAATTGGCGGAGCAGACCTAATCCACTGTGATGTAATGGACGGAAGATTCGTTCCAAATTTAACATTTGGACCTATGGTAATTTCGTCAATTAGAAATATTACAAATTTACCAATTGATGCTCATCTAATGGTAGAAAATCCTGATAACTTAATTGATAGTTTTATTGAAGCTGGTGTAAATTATTTAACTGTTCATCAAGAAGCAGTAGTCCATTTACATCGAACTGTAGAATATATAAAAAGTAAAGGTGTAAAAGCGGGAGTTTCAATTAATCCTTCTACACCTGTTCATTTCTTAAAAGAAATTTTAGAATATGTTGATTTAGTTCTCATCATGTCTGTGAATCCAGGATTTGGTGGACAAAAATTTATTCACAGCAGTCTGCGTAAAATCAAAGAACTCTTTAAAATAAGAGAAGAGATGGGTTACAATTTCTTAATTGAAGTAGATGGAGGTATAACAAAAGACAATATTAAAGAAGTATCAAATGCAGGATGCAATATATTTGTTGTTGGTTGGTCAATTTTTGGAAATGATAATAAAACTGCTGCAACTGCAGAGTTTAAAAATCTAATTAACAACAGCTAAAAATCAGGGATAAATACATTGACTAACAATTTGATAATTCAACTTATTAATATTAATTATCCCGAAGTATTCAAAAGATACAGCTTAAAATACAATATCTATCGTGAATTATATGAAAAAGATTTGTATGGATTAGAAATTCGTAATCTTGATACCAAATTAGGTCAAAGAATAAAAAAAATAATTTTAGCCAATAAAGAAATTTGTTACCTTGTTGCAAATAAAAATCAATCGACTGATTTGTTAGCATTAGGAACATTCTCTGTCTTTAAAGAATTAGCAAAAGAAATAATTGCAATTGGAAATGAAGATATTGGTTTTAAGGTTAATAGAGTTATTCAAAACATTATTGATTATGATAACAAGTCCATACAAATTGGTAATAAAAAATTTGATATGGACAAAGCACACATAGTAGGCATATTAAATGTCACACCTGATTCATTTTCAGATGGTGGAAAATTTTTCGAGAAGAATGCTGCTGTTGAACATGCATTAAAACTTATTGAAGAAGGTGCAGAAATTATAGACATTGGCGGTGAATCAAGTCGTCCAGGAGCTAAACCTATTGAAGAAGAAGAAGAGATACGAAGAGTAATTCCTGTTGTTGAAGAAATTTTGAAATTGAAACCAGATGCTATTTTATCAATCGACACAACAAAAAGCAAAGTAGCAGAAATTGCCTTATCCTTAGGCGTAAAAATAATAAATGACATAAGCTCGTTCAGTTTTGATTATAAAATCTTAGAGGTAGCAAAAAATTATAATGCTTCATATGTTCTTATGCATATGAAAGGAAATCCTGAAACAATGCAAAATAATCCATATTATGAGGATGTTGTTTCTGAATTATATGATTTCTTTATTGATAAAACTTTTGAAGCACAAAAATATAATTTGAAAAATATTATAATTGATCCAGGAATTGGATTCGGAAAAAGAGTAATGGATAATTATGAATTAATAAAAAGATTGAATGAGTTCAAAGGCTTGGGATTTCCAATTTATATAGGTGTTTCAAGAAAATCCTTTTTGGGAAAAGCACTAAACTTAACAATTCATGAAAGAGATGACCCTACTCTTGTTGCAGAAACTCTAGCAATAAAAAATGGGGCAAGATTTATCAGAACTCATAATGTCAAAAAAGCAAAATATTCTTCACTTATAAATTTATTTATAGAAAAACCAGAATTACTACAAAATGTTTGAAATCATAAAAATTGGATTTATTACAATAAATTTTACCGATGTTCTGGATATAGCATTAGTATCTTTTATATTTTATAAATTATACAGCACCATTAAAGGAACTATTGCTGCTCAAATATTTTACGGACTGCTAATAGTTTTATTTTTATCATTTATTGCTCAAGTAGCAAATTTTAAAGCAACTGGATGGTTACTAAAATTAATTTCTGATATCTGGGTAATTGCTTTTATTATTTTATTTCAACCGGAAATTAGAAGATTGCTGGTTCTTGTAGGACGAAGTCCATTATTACGATTTTTTATCAAAACAGACCAACATAATATCGCAGAAATTATTGCTGATACAGCTTTTGAATTGGCACAGCATCAGCATGGAGCTTTAATTGTAATTGTAAAATCTGTAGGAATCAGAGGTATTGTTGAAACTGGAGAAATAATTAATTCACGAGTAACAAAAAATCTGCTTCGTTCAATATTTTATCCACGTTCACCATTGCATGATGGAGCAGTAATAATTAATAATGGAATTATAGAAGCTGCAAGATGTACTTTACCACTTTCAAGTGTTACACAAATTGATGGAATACCGTTAGGAATGAGACACCGAGCTGGACTTGGAATTTCTGAGCAGGCTGATGTAATCTGTGTTATTGTTTCTGAAGAATCTGCAAGTATTTCAATTGCTGAAAATGGTAAATTAATAAGAGGTCTATCAAAAGAATCATTAAAAAATTACTTATTGAAAAATCTAAGTTCTCGCAAAACAAAGCGTTCTGAAAAAAATTCAAACAATTAATTTATATTTGATAAATTATTTTTAACAAAATAAAAGGAGAGTGATATGAAATTAAAATATTTTTCACACTCTGCTTTTCAATTTACTTCTAACAGTGGCAAAAAAATTTTAGTAGACCCATTTTTTGATGGAAATCCAACTTCACCTGTTAAATCTGATGAAGTATCTGCAGATTATATAATACTGACTCATGGACATGGAGATCATCTTGGTGATGCTTTCAAAATTGCAAAGAGATGTAATTCAATGTTTATTTGTGTTAATGAATTAGCTAATTATTGTATCAGTAAAGGTTTTAATGCTCATAATATGCACATCGGAGGTTCATATAATTTTGAATTTGGTAGAGTAAAATTTACAATTGCTCATCATGGCTCTATGACTCCTGATAATTATTATGCTGGGGAACCTTCTGGAGTAATTCTTTCTATCGATGGAATAAATGTTTATCATACGGGAGATACAGGTTTATTTTATGACATGAAATTAATTGGTGAAATGACACCTTTAGACTATATGCTTCTTCCAATTGGAGATAATTTTACAATGGGCATTACAGATGCACTTAAAGCTGTTGAATTGGCTAATCCCAAAACAGCAATACCAATGCACTACAACACTTTCCCTGTAATAAAGGCAGACCCATATGAATTCAAAAATAAAGTTGAACAAATGGGAAAGAAATGCATAGTGCTTGAATATGGTCAAGAAATAGAACTCTAATTCGAATAAATTATGGCTAAAAAAATTGTTATAGCAAATCAAAAAGGTGGAGTTGGAAAAACCACCACAGCAATTAATCTTTCTGCATCTATTGCAGCTGCTGAATTTAAAACACTTTTAATTGACATCGACCCTCAAGCAAATTCAACTTCAGGAATTGGCACGGACAAACCTGATAAAACTATTTATGAAGTTCTTGTAGGTATTAATAAAATTGAAGAGAGCATCTTAAATACTTACATGCCATTTCTAGATATTCTGCCATCCACAATTAATCTTGTTGGTGCAGAAGTAGAATTAGTGTCAGTGGAAGGAAGAGAATTTTTACTTAAGAATGCTGTTGCATCAATTGATGATAAATACGATTTTATATTTATAGATTGTCCACCTTCACTGGGATTACTTACTCTGAATGCACTTGTGTGTGCTGATTCAGTATTAATTCCTGTTCAATGTGAATATTTTGCTCTAGAAGGTTTGGGACAACTTCTCAATACAATTAACATTGTTAGAAAAAACTTTAATGAGAATTTAACAATTGAAGGTGTTCTCCTTACAATGTTCGACAAGAGGCTTCGTCTTTCGCTTCAAGTTGTAGAGGAAGTAAGAAAATACTTTGGTGCAAAAGTGTATAATACTATCATTCATCGTAATGTTCGTTTATCCGAATCGCCGAGTTATGCAAAACCAGTAATTTTATATGATGCAAGTTCTGTCGGTGCGCAAAATTATATTTCTCTTGCTTCCGAAATTTTAGAAAGAAATAATTTACAAATTCGAAAAGAGAGGGAAGGAGAAAAATGAAATCAGCTCTGGGAAGAGGATTGGATGCATTAATTAATCCACAATTAAAAGATAAAATTGATGCTCCTGTTGCTATTTCAAGTAAAGAATTACCTAAAGACGACGGAAAATCTTTCGACATTCTTACAAAAATTCCAGTAAATCAAATTAGCCCCAATCCTTATCAACCTCGAACTGTATTTGAACCTGAAGCTCTTGAAGAATTGAAAAAATCTATTCTCGAAAATGGGTTAATTCAACCTATTACTGTTCGAAGAGTTGACAAAGAAAAATATGAATTGATATCAGGAGAAAGAAGACTAAGGGCATGCAAAGAAATTGGAATTAAAGAAATTCCTGCTTATATCATTAAGGTCGAAACCAAAGAAGCGATGCTTGCTTTATCTTTGATTGAAAATATTCAAAGAGAAAAATTAAATCCTATTGAAGTTGCAAATGCATATAAAAGATTAATGGAGGAATGTAATTTATCACAGGAAGAAATTGCCAAGCGAGTAGGTAAAGATAGAACAACAATTACAAATTTTATTCGTTTGCTAAAACTTCCTGAACCAATTCAAAAAAGCTTGATTGAAAATAAAATTACTACTGGACATGCAAGAGCATTAATTAATTTGCCAAGCGAAGCTATTCAACTTGAAATCCATGAAAAAATTATTAAGAAAAATCTTTCGGTTAGAAAAGTTGAAGAATTAGTAAGAAAATACTTAGAATCAAGAAATGGGCAGAATAAAAAGAAATCTTTAAATCTTCGTGTCGATTTAGCTAATGCATCTCAAAGAAATCTTGAAGAAAAGTTGCAAAGTATTCTTGGAACAAAAGTTCATTGTAAAATCAATAATTCTGGTGCAGGACAAATAGTTATTGAGTTTTATTCTCAAGATGAACTGGAAAGATTATTCGAACTTTTTGAAATTATCAATGCGAATATTCATTAATATTTTTCTAATTCTGATAACTTCAGTATCTATTAATTTTGCTCAAGCAGATACTATTAAAAATGTAACTTCGCAAATAGATACAAATAAATTCATAATGAAAAAATCTCCGCTAGGTGCTGTTATAAGAAGTGCAATACTTCCAGGATTAGGACAATTTTATAATGAATCATACTGGAAAATTCCAATTATCTGGGGTGCGTTAGGTTATTTGAGTTACAACTGGATAAATCAAAATAATGAATTTAAAAATTATCGTGATTTATATACTCAAAGCATTTCATCATCTAATCCAGAAGGTAATTTAAGATTCAGAAATTTACGCGAATTTTATAGAGACCAGCGTGATTTAACCGCAGTATTTATCGGACTTACATATTTACTGAACATAATTGATGCTTATGTTGATGCTCATCTTTTTGATTTTGATGTATCTCCATCACCTTTGGAAAGAAACATTAATTTTTCACTGAGGATAAGATTTTGAAAAATATTATTGTATGTAAAAATTGCGGTAGTGAAAATCCATTCTATGCATTAATTTGTTCGAAGTGTAAAGCTTATCTTAGAACAAGAATTCCAAACATTGATTTGTGGTTTACAATTTGGAAAATAATTGAGTCACCAGTTGAAGCTATAAAAAACATTATTTACGCTGAACATAAAAATTTTACAATATTTCTATTAATATTTTCTGCAATCAAAATAGCTATTAATTCTTTCATTATTAATAACGCTATAAAATTAAAAAATATTCAGAATGGAAATATATTTAATGTAATTTTATTTACTTCTGTATTCATTATCATCACATTTATTGTGGCAGTATTTTTTATTTATTTAATTAATAATTTATTTCATATTAAGAACCGAATTAAAGATAACTTTTCGATTTACACATACTCCTTCATACCAATAATATTTGCATTAATAATTCTAACTCCTGTTGAATATGCTTTATTTGGACATTACTGGTTTACTTTTAATCCATCTCCATTCATTATAAAAACTATGGAAAGTTACATATTGATTGTCATTGAAGCTATTTTTTTACTATGGAGTTTAATCTTGTTTGTTGTTTCCACTTATGTTCAGTCAAAAAACATAATTTATTCGGCCACAACAGGAATTATATTTTTTATTGTAATATTTATTAGCCCTGTTATTTTTCTTTATTACTTTGTTTAATTTCTTTGTTAATATAATCTATAATAACTCCATACCTTAAACCTTTATTGCTTACAGTAATTTTATTCAGTTCTAATTTTTCCATCAAAGTCATTAAAATTAAAGTTCCTGTAAATAAAACATCCTCGCGTCCTTCGACAACTTGACCAAATTGATTTCTGATTTGTTCAGCCGTCATATTTGAAAGCTTTAAAGCTATTTCGTTAATATCTTCATAAGTTATTACAGAATTATCAACTAATTTTTCATCATACACTTTTATATTTTGTTTTATGCAAGATAGGGTAGTGGGAGTTCCTGCAACTGCAATTGTAAATGTTTTGAAAGGAATAAAATGAGTAAGTTCATTAAAAATTTCTCTTAAATCTTTTTTAATATTTCCAATTTCGTTGAAATTCGGTAAATGATTTTTAAAATATTTTTCTGTAAAAGATACTACTCCAACAGGAAAGCTTTTTTTATAAATAATTTTTTCATCTGTCCCATAAACTATTTCTGTACTTCCTCCACCTATATCGATTACAACTTTTTCACTATTAGTGAAATTATATGTGGCTCCCAAAAATGAAAGTCTTGCTTCTTCATCTCCATCAATAATTTTCAAATCCCAATTAAATTTTTTCTTAATAATATTAGAAATTTCTTTTGCATTAGAAGCTATACGCAAAGCATTTGTAGCAATTAGAAAGATTTTTTCGCATTTATAATTTTCAGTTATAATTTTATATTCAGCAAGGACATTCATCAATTCAGAAATTTTATCTTCACTAATTTTATTCCCTGAAATTAAACCTTTTGAAATTCTTGGTGCTCGATAATAATTTTTAACAGTTTCAATAAAATTATTATTATCTAAAATTCGAGCTATAAGTAATAAAACTGTATTTGAACCAATATCAATAGAAGCAACAATCATAATTTTTTTTTATTTTTTGATTAAAAATATAATGCATATGGAAAATTTAACCAAAACATCCAAAGTATTACTCTATTTTACTTCATTGTTTTTTATCCTTTGGTTAGGAGGATATGTAGCACGCCATCTATCTATTTATCAATTTTTTGAACCAGAAAATCTTGAACTTAGAACTATATTTAATAAAGTAGTCTTACAAAGCCATTTATATTTAATCTTGCCGTTAATTGTTTTTAATATTATTACTTATATCTTTTTCTTAATTTCTTTTATATTATTTTTATTTATCTCGAAAATAAATTTAAAATTGGAAGGATGGCTTTTAATAATTACCTTAATCATTTTTATTACAGCTCCATTTGAAATATTTTTATTAATTAAAGATTATGAAATAGCAAAAAACATTTACTATAATTTAAGTGATGCTAATTCTATTATTAACATGCTTCGGGATAGAATTACTATTTTAAGTAGTTTTTCATTAATAGAAATCTTTTCTTATTGCGGGGTCTTATTTTTAATAATATTTCAACCACTAAGAAAAGTAAAATGAAAATTAAAGAGAAAGATTTTGAAAATATATTACAGGATTTAAAACAACTTGCAAATCAAATGGGAGCAAAAGTTCGTTTTGAAAGAGGAGACTTTAAAGGAGGTTATTGTATAATCAAAGAAAATAAAATTATTGTAATTAATAAACTTTCACCGCTTCAAAAGAAAGTATTAATATTATCATCGGCACTTAAGGAACTTGGTATTGATGATATTTACCTTACACCTAAAATGAGAGAAATTATTGAAGAATTAAGTGAGAACTCATGAAATTTATAATAATTAACGGACCAAACTTAAATTTACTTAAACTAAGAAATCCCGATTATTATGGGGCTACAGATTTGAATTCCATTCAGGATAATATTAAAAACACATTTCCTGATATTGAGTTTACTTTTTTTCAGTCATCAAATGAAAGTGAGATAGTAAAAATTATAAATGATGTTGAGAATAATTATGATGGACTTTTAATAAATCCAGGGGGGTTCTCTCACACAAGTGTAGCAATTAGAGATGCTCTTGAAATTTGTAAAATACCAAAGGTTGAAGTACATTTATCCAATATTCAAGCAAGAGATAAATTTAGAACAATTTCATTAACAGCCTCAGTTTGCGATGGTTATATTAGTGGATTTAAATCTTTAAGTTATATTCTTGGAATTCATGCTTTAATTGCTCTTACAAAAAAGAATTTCAAATAATAGTTAATGTTGCTAATTAATGATAATTAATTTATTTTACTTCAAGTAAGTAAAAAGGTAATTGCATGAAAGACTTTGGCCTTAAAAAGTTATATTATTCCATAAGTGAAGTAAGCAAATTAACTGGACTTGAGCAATACATACTGCGATATTGGGAAACTGAATTTGAACAATTAAAGCCAAGTAAAAATAGGGCAGGCAATAGAATTTATACTAACAAGGATATAAAGCTCATTTTGCAGATAAAGAAATTACTTCGTGATGAAAAATATACTATAGAAGGAGCAAAGAAAATTTTAGCAGGAATGAATTTTAGTTCTGACCAAACATCAAATAAAATAGAAGAACCATCTTCAATAAAAGAGCCACCATCTCTCAAAAAGGATCTTGAAGAAATCAAACAAGTTTTAATCCAAATTTATAATACATTATAATCGGAACGTAGCGCAGCCCGGTAGCGCACTTGAATGGGGTTCAAGGGGTCGCGGGTTCAAATCCCGCCGTTCCGACAAGATTTTTGATTTATGATATAATTTTTCAAGCTTATTAATTTTTATCCAACAGAATTTTTATTTCCCCCTTTAAATGGTTTTGATATTATCAATTCCATTTCTCTGGCTATCCATAATATTTCTTGCTTCTTACCTATCATTGTAATCAAAACTTCATTAATTGGTTCATATATTCTCATTTCATTTGATTAAAAAAATAGATTAAGAACTTTTCAAAAAAATTTTTTTATTGTGTATGCTTTATAATATTTAGTAATTTGTAACAAAAACATTTAACAACATTGAACTACTAAGACACTAATTTTTGTTATTATGGAAAAATTAACTAATTATTAATAATCTTTAAGAAAATGATTTGTAATATTAATAGTGCTTTCGACATATAATTAAAGAACATAGTTTATGAATTTCATTTTTTCATAAGCTATAAATTAATTTGAATATATACCAAAAAGCATACAATCTTATATGAAAGAATTATTTAACTACATATCTTATAAGAATTCTGAAATATTAACTAAAAATTATTCTACAAGTTTTTCACTTGGTATTTTATTTATTGAAAAGTCAATTCGCAAACACATATATGCAATTTATGGTTTAGTAAGATTAGCAGATGAAATTGTTGATACATTTACGGATATAAACCAAAAAGAATGGCTTGACAAATTAAAAGAAGATACTTATAAAGCTATCCAAAATGGTTTTTCAACTAATATGATTTTAAACTCATTCCAACTTACAGCAAGAAAGTATAATATAAATAAAGAACTAATAGAGCCATTTTTTGAAAGTATGTATATGGATTTACAAAAAATAGAATATAATGAGAAGAATTATAATAAATATATTTACGGCAGTGCAGAGGTTGTAGGTTTAATGTGTTTAAAAATATTTGTTAATGGAGATGATATTTTGTATCAGAACTTAAAGTCTTATGCACAAGCTCTTGGTTCAGCTTTTCAAAAAGTTAATTTTCTACGTGATATAAAAAATGATGTTGAAATTTTAAATCGCTCTTATTTCCCCAATATAGATTTGCAAAATTTAACAGAGGAAGACAAAATTAAAATTGTAAATGAAATTGAATCAGATTTTGATAAAGCTTTACCAGGAATTAGGATGTTACCTGATAATTCAAGAATTGGTGTTACAATTGCCTATGAATATTACAAGACCTTACTCAATAAAATTAAAAAATCTCCATCAAAAAACATTTTGAAGATGCGAATAAGAATTAATAATTTTTTAAAGATTCTAATACTTCTTAAAGTTCTTATCAAACAAAAACTACAATTAAACTAATAAAGATATATGAGTAATTATTTAATAAATTTTTTAATAGTGCTAATATCATTTTTCTTTATGGAATTTGTAGCATGGTTTACACATAAATATATTATGCATGGTTTTTTATGGTTTTTACATAAAGACCACCATATCCGAGAGAATAAAAATTTTTTGCAAAAAAATGATTCATTCTTTCTAATCTTTGCTATTCCCGGTGCATACTTAACCATTCATGGAGCTGTAGAAAGTTTTAGTTATTTATTTTGGATTGGGTTGGGAATAACCCTATATGGCTTTACTTACTTTTTAATACATGAAGTTTATATTCATAGAAGATTTAGCTGGATAAGAAATATTAACCTCAATTATTTTCTTGCACTAAGAAGGGCACACAAAGACCATCATAAACATATCCAAAGAATTCCAGGCGAAAATTTCGGTTTATTAATTGTTCCCAAAAAGTACTTTAAAGAAGTAAAAATTGATAAATATGAATAACTTTTTTTACTTAATAATTTTATTCAGTACCATAATTATTCCATTAATTTTTTCATTTCATCACCAAAATCCATTTTATAAAAATTATAAATATGTGTTGCTGGCAATTTTTGTAGTTTTATGTTTATTTATTCCATGGGATATATGGTTTACTATATCTAACATTTGGGGATTTAATAAAAAATATATAAGTGGAATATTTATAAAATCATTACCAATTGAAGAATGGTTATTTTTTATAATTATCAACTATTGTGCATTATTTATTTTTCATCTAGTTGAGATTAATTTAAAAATTAGCAATTATATGAATTTATTTTCAAAAATATTTTTATCTATTGCATTTTCTTTATTGCTCATTTCTAACCTTTATGCTATCCCTTCAAAAATATATACTCTTGTTGCTTCTTCTATAGGAATAGTTATTTTAATTTTTTTATTTTTCAATGAAAACACATTTTTTAATTTTTCTTTCATTCTAACTTTTCTAATTATTTTAATTCCTTTTTTAGTAGTTAATGGAATATTAACCGGACTTTTTACATTAGAACCTGTAGTATATTATGATGATACTAAAAATTTATCTATACGATTCTTAACAATACCAATCGAAGATTTTATATATAATTTCATTATGATTTTCTTAGCCACATATACTTATTATTATTCAAAATGTCATTATTCTAAAGAAGCTGATGATAGTACTTTCATGAACTAAAAGATATTTTATCAAGTAAAGTAATGTAATTGTAGGCAAATAAAAATTTAATAGATAATTTGATATCTCAAACACTTTAGTAATAACATTTAAAATATATTTTGGTGAACAATAAATTATGCCAAAGTTATATAAACTGTATTATGAACAAATAATTAAATGCTCTCTTGAAGACACTTGGAAATTTTTTTCAAATCCACAAAATCTTCAAAAAATTACCCCTGAATACATTAATTTTCGAATATTGTCAGATAATCTTCCTGATGAAATATATCAAGGATTAATAATTGAATATAAAGTTTCACCTTTATTAGGAATTGATTTTTTTTGGGTAACTGAAATAACCGCTGTGGAAAATCATAGATATTTTATTGATGAACAAAGATTTGGCCCATATAAATTCTGGCATCATACACATCTATTCCAAAAAATTAATAACGAGGCAACAAAAATTATTGACTTAGTTTATTACTTACCTCCATACGGATTAATCGGCAGGTTAGCAAATTCATTACTAATTGACAAAAAACTCAAAAATATTTTCAATTATCGTAAAAAAGTTATCAGCGATTTGTTTTTAAGTGAATAGCTTACAAGGACATTTAAAATTATAGTGATAAACAACTATGTAATTGAATATTTTTCTACTCTTTCAGTTACAAGTTTAGAACTAATAATTCCCATCGGTAATCCTGCGCCCGGGACAGTTGAAGCTCCAACATAAAAAACATTTTTAAATTCTTCGTCAAAATTTTTTGGTCTTAAAACACCTATTTGGCTAAAATTATGAGCGAGACCTAAACCACTTCCTTTATACAAATTAAATTTGTTTTGCCAATCTTCAGGTGTGTAAATAGTCATAGAAATAATATCTGGCTCAATGTTTTTACCAATTCTTTTAGAAAAATCTTCAATAATACTTTTTGTAATTTTTTCTTTATCAGACCAATCTTTTTTGTAAATCAAATTTGGGACAGGGCATACAAAGAACAAACTTTCACATCCTTCGGGTGCACATTCAGGATTGGATTTTGAAATTACATTCACATAGTAATAGGGTTTTTCAAGCATCAAATCGTTTTTCAAAATATTTTTTGCATATTCCTGATAGTTTGAACCAAGAAAATAATTATGATGATGAACTTGAGGTAATTTTGTTTTTACTCCAATGTAAAAAGTTAAATAACCCATAGTCCATTGCATTTTATTTAGTTTTTCTTCTGAATAATTTGGACGCTTAAAAACTTTGCTTCTAAACACAGCAGCATCCGCATTAATAACATAAATATCTGCATCCCATACTTTATTTTCAGAATCAACTAATCCTTTCAACTTTCCATTTTCTGCGATAAAGTCAATTATTTCTCGATTATAATAAATAATAACATTTTCTTTTTTTAATTCTGCAAGTATTCCTTCGACAATATTATACATACCACCTTTTACATTATAATAACCATCGTGTCTAAATTCTGTATAAGAGAGTAAAGTATATACAGCCATCGTATCGAAAGGAGTTCGGCCAAGAAAGAATGCAACGAGCGAAATGATTTGTCTTGCTTCTTTTGAAGTAAAGTTTCTACTGACTTCTTGCCAGAAGTTTCTAAAAAGAACTGGTAAATGAATTGGATTTACCCTCATTAAAGATATTAAATAACTTAAAAGTGAATCAAAATTTCTTTTTATAACAATATTTACTGTATCGTTAAATAATCTTTCGCAATTATCTAAATACTTTTTCATCTTAACTTCAAAATCAGGTTCCAGGTCATGGAACTCGTTCGCTAATTTTTTTAAGTCTTTGTAAAGAAAATAAAATTTGGGATTTCCAGCAAAGTTTACAGTATAAAGTGGTTCTAGCTCCATATATTGAAAGGGAAGTTTTATTCTGCAGTCTTTAGCAAATTCTTCGAATTCATAAGACATACTAAAAAAACTTGGTCCAGTATCAAAAGTAAAACCATCTTTTTTAATTATATTTAATCTTCCACCTGCTTGAGAATTTTTTTCTAAGATTTCAACTTTATATCCCCTTTTTACAAGTCTTAAAGCAGTGGCTAATCCTCCTATACCTGAACCAACAATTAAAACTTTTTTATTCATTTTTGACTCCATTTTTTTAATAACTCAGGATAAAGTTCATTTTTTACCCATGAGAAATTTGGTTCTATTTGTAAAACTTTTTCAAAATATTTTTTACAATTATCATAATCAGACATTTCAAAATATACTTTCCCAATATTTGCAATAAGATTCAAATAGTTCCAGTCAATTTTTATTTCATTTTTATTATACTCCATTATTCTTAAAGCTTTCAAATAGTATTTTATTGCTTTTTGTTTTGAGCCCCCCAAAATTTTAGGTTTATAGTATTCTGCATTACCAAGTTGTATATATGCCAAATAATTTAAGCTATCTAAGCTCAATGAACGAATTGCATACTCAATACTTTTTGAACCTATAAACGGGGCTTTAAATGGGTTTAATCCAATTTCAAATCCAACAAATGCAGACTTATAAGCATAAATATCAGATAAGTTAAAATTTTCTTTTTCAAGTTTGCTCAGATATTCATATGCAAGTTTAAGATATCTTTTTGCAATATCTTTTTTTTCATTACCAATGCACCATGCTATATAACCGTATTGATAGTTAATCAATTCTAATATTAATTGGTTTGTTTTATTTGGTTTTAGATGAATTTCATCAATAATACTTTGCCATTTATCCATATCATTATTTATGTATGACTTATATATCTCGAGTTTATAAGCAGCTTGAAGATTAATGTAAAATAATAACAATATTAGTAAATGTTTCGTTCTTTCCATATTAGTTTTCTTGAAAATTTATTTTTAACAGCTATGAGTATAATTAAACCAAGGACTATTTGTTGCAAAGGAATTAATATTAAATTTTCGAAAGTATTCTGGTTTATTGTTATCGAAATAAAAATTCTTATCAAAATAATTTGAAATAGATATATAATTAGTAATTCTCTTGAGCTAATAAAAATTAATGGCACAAATCCTAATGTAGTAATAAACCAGAACATGATTGCAATAATACTATTATTTCCCAGTATTCTAATTATATTTTTTGAAAAGCCATTGATAGCATTTTTAAAACTATCATACATGCGACAAGTTACCTCCTTAATTCCTGTGATGCACATAATTTTTATGTAATTTTTCTTTAAGAATCTTGCAATATCAATATCTTCCACAGGACTATTTCTAAATAAGTAATGTAAATTAAATTTTTTATAGATATCTGTTTTGAATAACATTAATTGTCCATTAGCAGCTGATATTGAAGAATATTTTGAAATTCTAACAAGTATTAATGGAAGCAATGATAACAATATATAATAAATAATAGGGACTGTAATCTTTTCAGACAAAGTAAACATTTTTTGATGGGGGAAAATTGAGATTAATCCTAGATTATATTTTTCTGATAAAGCAATTAGTCGTGAAATTAAATCTTTTTCAATGTTTACATCAGCGTCAACAAAAAGTAAATAATCTCCATTCGCAATAGTTGAAAGTGTATGACAGGCAAAATTTTTTCCAAGCCAGTTTTCAGGAAGATCAGTAGATTCAATAAGTTTTATTCGTGGTTCTTTTACAAGATATTCTTTGACTATTTTTTTTGTATTATCTGTAGATTGATCATCTAAAACAATGATTTCTATATATGAATAATTTTGTTTTATTATTGAATCTAGAATACTACCTATATTTTTCTCCTCATTTCTTGCTGGAATTAAAATTGATACTAAAGGTGTAGATTTTGATTTAAGTCTTTCATAAAGCGGAAGTAAACTGAATTTTATATAAATCAAATTTATAAATGATACTATTAATTGAATTGTAGTAAAAGTTACAATTAAATACGCTATTATTTCCATTTAGATACAAATTTCTTTTAGTTCATTTAAACATTTTTCAAGAAAAATATTATAATTTTTTTCAATTTCATGAAATGTTGAATTACTGCCTTCATATTCCTGAAAATAAATATAAAGCGTTGGTTTCTTTTGATTTAAATACTCAATTAAATTTACTTGAAAGAGTATTGTTATTTCATTTTCTAAATTTTCTAAAATTTTTTTCAATCCAGATTGAAATTTAATTTGATTTTTATATTGAGATTGAATGCTACCTTGAGGGAAAAAGAGAACTAAATTATTCTTTTCTTTTAATAATTCTGCTGTATATTTTAATGATTCAATCAAATCTTTTGATTTCTTCTTAATTGAGTATCCACCTGCATAATTAAAATAAATATGTCTTTTTAATTGTTCTTCTAACATTAAAAAGTGAAACTTACGCTTGAATACTTTAATATTTAATACCATTGACCAGAATCCATCCCACCAACTTGTGTGATTTGATAAAAGTAATATTGGTTTATTTCTCTCTTCATATCTACCTATAATTTTTACTTCTTTGAAATATATTTTTATAAGTAGAATTGTATAGAGAGAAAAGAACTTGTAGATGATATAATTATATTTTGCTTTTAACATAAAACTAAATTGGAACTGCTGTTAGAATAGTAAAAAATATAAATTGAATTATAAATAATGTTATTGCTATTTCATTTTTAATATCAATATTAAATAACTTAATCAAACTATGGAATGCAATTGAAATTAAAAACCACGCAACAAAATTTTGTATTGGAGGATAATTACTTTTCCAGTACCACATATCAAGCTTAGGAGCATTTAATTCTAATACAAAATCATATATAACCATCGTTAATGATGCTAAAACAATTTTTAAGGTACTATTAATTTTAAAATAATTATATATAGAAGAAGTCGAATATATAAGAAATAACCAATTTGCTCCTATCAAAATAGGAACACATAAAAATTTATATCCAAGACTATCACCATAAATATATTCTCCAAATACAAATTTATAATTAACACCTATAATTTCAATCATTAAGCTTAATATATAAATGAGAACAAAGACAATAATTAGTTTTTTATTGTTTAATTTATTATGAAAAAAGAAAACAACAACATAACTAAGTAAAAGTGAGTAGGGAACTAGTTCCACAAACAGATTATGAGTAATTGGTACAATCAAACCAATTAATCCAATTGCATAATAAAATAATAAAATAAGTGCGGCAAACTTTGATTTGACCGAGCTTAAAAAATTTTTTTTAGTATTTTCAGTTTTTTTTCTTAACATTCAATTGATTATGAAGAAAAATAAAGTTTAGGAATTATTAAAGTTACTACTGTAACCTAAGTTAAAAAATCAATTTAATTATTAATAATACTTATTAGTATTAACAAGATGAAATTCATCTTATTCTTACAGTAATAATTAAAAAAATATTAACGAATATCAATAACAGAAATAAAACTATCGAAATTATCATTTGAAATTGTGTCCCCAAAAATTTTATAACATATTTATTGACAAAGAACCTTAATTTAGCTATTATTGAATTGGCGTTCATTTATAATTTGTAATTTAATGAGACGAAAAGAAGGAAATAAAGAACAAGATATAATCAATGCAGCTATTGAAGTCTTTGCAAAAGATGGTTATCACGAAGCAAAGATTTCTAAAATTGCTGAGCTTGCAAATGTTGCAACCGGAAGTGTTTATCTTTACTTCGAAAGCAAAGAAGATTTGCTTGTTAAAATTTTCAGTGATTTATGGATTAAACTTATTACAATTGTAAAAACAATTAACGAAAGAGATGACTTGAGCTCGACTGAAAAATTAGAAGGTTTTATTGATACCGTATTTGATGTTTTTACAGCAAATTCTAAGCTTGCTTTATTATTTGTTAAGGAACAACCACACTTTCTACAAGACAAAAATAACAAGCTTAATATCCTTTACAATAATTTTCTCGAAATCGGTGAGAAGATTCTTGATGACGGTGTTAACAACAATTCATTTAATAAAAATCTGGATAAAAAAATAACAAAGAATTTTATTTATGGTGGAGTTCGTCACCTTCTTCATTTGTGGGCATTAAGTCCAGATGAATATCCACTTAATAAAGTTCGTCAGGATATTAAATTCATAGTTAAAAAGGGAATTACAAAATAAATTTTTTTAATATTTTAATGAACCAATATTCATTAATGGAGTCTCTTATGAAAAAGTCACTAATGATTTTGATTTCGATTTTGATTAATACTTTAGCTTTCAGTCAAAAAATAATATTTTACAGCTGATTGAATTAAAAAAGCAACAGGCAAAACAAAAATATAATATTGAACGAAGTTCTTTCTTACCGACTATTGCAGCTTTTGGTAAATATGAACTTTATCCTGAATATTTATCAGCTCTTGAACCTCGCTGGGCAGTTGGATTAACAATGAACATAAACTTATTCAACGGATTGCGTGATTATGCTAAACTGCAAGCAGCAGATTATCTTATCGAAGAAGTGAATTCTCTTCAGAAAAATCTTGAAGATAAAATTTCATTGCTTGTCAATAAGAATTATAAAGACATCCTGAATGCGAAAGAAAAATTCGTTAGAAATAATTCAACTATTAGTTTGGCTGCAGAAAATCTTAGACTAAACGAAAAAAGATTTGAAACCGGTTTAGGAACTTCGCTTGAAGTTGTTGATGCAAATCTGGCTTATGAAAAAGCATTGATTGATTCCAAATCATATCTGTTTGATTACTATTCTAATCTAACTGACTTATACACAACTGTTGGAAATCCACAAAAAGTAATTTCGATTTTGAAAAATAAGGAGAACTAAAAAATGAAATTCAGAAAATATATTATCGCATTACCATTTATACTTGCACTTATCGCTGTGATTGTTATCTTAGCTCAATCCACCAAAAGTAAAGAAAAAGTTGTTACCGGATTAATAGAAACAACCACCGTAAATGTTGCTTCGAAAATTCCGGGAAGAGTTGAAGAAATATTTGTTAAAGAAGGCGACTTTGTTTCGAAAGGGCAAATACTTGCACAACTCGAAAGCAAAGAAATGAATGCAAAAGTTGAACAGGCAAAAGGTCAACTTGAAGCAGCAAAATTCAAATATCAGATGGCATTGAACGGCGCTCGTCCTGAAGAAAAAGAAGCAACTGAAAAATTATATCTCCAGGCAAAACATCAGTTTGAACTTGCTGAAAAAACTTATGAAAGAATAATGAATCTTTATCGCGACAGTTTAATTTCTGCTCAGGAAAAAGATGTGTATGAGTTTCAGTATAAAGCAGCATTTGAGCAAATGAGTGCAGCAAAGTCAAAATATGATATGGTTGTAAAAGGTGCACGATATGAAGAAATTGAAATGGCAAAAGGTCTTTATTATCAGGCGGAAAATGGTTACAAGGAAGCACTGGCTTATCAACAGGAACTTGAAATAAAAAGTCCAATTGATGGCGAATTACAGAAGAAGCTTGTTAATCAGGGCGAAATTATTTCAAGCGGTTATCCTGTGTTTTCAATTATTGATTCAAATGATTACTGGGTTACAATTCAGCTTAAAGAAGATGAAATGAACGGAATTAAAATTGGAGATGAATTTTACGGAAACATTAAAGCACTTGGAGACAGAAAAATCAAATTTAAAGTCTACTACATTTCTCCAATTGGTGATTTTGCTAATTGGCGACCAACAAATCAAAAAGGTGAATTCGATATCAGAACTTTTGAAATAAGATTAAAGCCAACAGACAGAGTAAAAGAGCTTCGACCTGGAATGACAGCAAACATAATTCTAAACAAATAATAATCTCATATCTGATTCTCAGAAAAGAATATTGAGTTGATTTTGAAAATAAATAATTAAGAATAAAAAAATGTTAAAAGCTATTCTAAATATTGCGAAGAATGAATTGACTCAGATAAGAAATAGTAGAATAACTGTTATTCTTTATTCAATATTTCCTTTGATAATTTTTCTTTGCTTCTCTATTGTTTATCAGAATGAAATTATAAGAGAAATTCCTGTTGCAATTATTGATGAAGACAAATCTGATTTATCAAGAACAATAATTCAGTACATCGAATCTTCGCCATCAATGAAAATAGTTAGCTACTGCAAAACTCAGGATGAAATGAAAGAGGAATTTCTTAAAGGTGAAATACACGGTGCGTTTTACTTCCCTGCTGATCTTAGCAATAAAATTAAATCAGGGAAACAATCAAATGTTATAATGTTTATCAATGCAAGCAATTTGTTGATTAGTAACAGCTTGCTGAATGACGGTACAAAGATTCTTAAAACTGTTAATGCCGGAATTTTGCTGAAAAAATTTAAATCAAATGGAATGACTGAAAAACAAGCAATGAATCTTGTCAATCCAATCAAAGTTGAATCAAATATTTTATACAATTCAAATTATAGCTACATAACTTATCTGATTCCGGGATTAACAACTTTTATTCTGATGATGATTGTTATGATGGGAGCTGTTCCGATTATCAATCACAAATTAACTGAAATTGAATTTCAGAATGAACTGAAAATGACAAATAATAAAATTTTCCCGTTACTTGTTGGTAAATCAATTCCACATTTGCTTTTTCATTTTGCAAATGCTCTTATTCTTGTTGGAATAATATTTCCGTTATTTCACATAATTGTAAAATCATCTCAGTTCATTTTAATAATTTATTTGTTCTATTTTATTGTTGTAAGCTTCAGCTTTGGAATAATGTTATCATCACTAATTCCAAAGAGATCATTTGCAACTGAAGTTGCTCTTTTTATTCTGACTCCTGCTTTTATTTACAGCGGATTAACATTTCCTCTTTGGGCAATGCCACAGATTCATCAGATGATTGCTAAGTTAATTCCATATACATATTTCCTTTCCGGCTTCATTAAGCTTTATGAAATGGGTACAAGTATAATTTATCTCAAGAAAGAAATTATTGTATTATCAATTTTCTTACTCATTTCATTTGTCATAACAATGATTTCAATAAAAATCAGGTTAAATATTTTAAGAGAAAACTCAAATGAAAAAGATTAAATCAATCTTCGGAATAATTAAAAGAGAAATTGACTGGATAATTAATGATTTAGATTTAATTGCTATGCTGCTTGCAGCACCATTGTTCTATTCTTTTTTCTATGGAACAATGTATATAAATAAAATAGAAACAGAAGTTCCGGTTGCAGTTTATGATGAAGATCGTTCGTATGATTCTTATCAGTTTATTAAAGACCTTAATGCTAATGCTCTGATAAATGTTAAATTCAATATTAACAATCCTGATGAAATTAAAGACAAGTTAGTAAACGAAGATGTTCAAGGTGTAATTTATATTCCAAAGAATTTTTCTACTGATTTAAAGTATAACAGAAGTGTAACAGTAAAAGCTTTTTTGAACACACATCGTTTTCTTCATTCGAATGATTTGAACAAAGCTATTAATGAAGTTGCATTAAACAAAGGTGAGCAGATACGAATTCAGTATTTTAATTCCAAAAATTTTAGCAACGAACAGGCAAAACAATTATCAACTCCATTGAAAGATGAAACAAGATTGTTATTCAATCCTTCAGAATCTTATGGAGATTTTTTAATTCCAGCAATTCTTGTACTTGTTTTTCAGCAGACTTTATTTATGGGTTTAGGTCAATCAATGGCAAAAGAAAATGAATTAAAGAAACTTAATGAGCTTAAAATGCTTTCAGCTTCTAATCCTGTTTATTCATTAATTGGTAAAGCCGGGTTTTATTTAATCCTTTATCTTTCTTATGCATTACTATTTTTCTCTGTTCATATAGCAGTTTTCAAAATACCGTTTAACGGAAGTTACATTGCTTTTTTCTTGATGACTTTGTTATTGCTGATTTCAATTTCTTCAATTGCGATAATAATCGGAAGTTTCTTTACCAAAAAAGTTCACGCCTTAATTTTAATTTCATTCACTACGTATCCACTTTTCTTTTTCACTGGATATTCATGGCCAAATTTTTCAATGCCGTTTATTGCAAAGATGATTGGATATTTAATTCCCACGACACCATATATGCAAGCATTAAATCGTATTGTTTTAATGGGAGCAAATATTGAACATATAGTTTTAGAAATAATAAATATTTTTGTACTGGCTTTGTTATATTTTATAATAGCGTATTTGTTATTAAAAAAGAAATTCTCAACCTTAGATAACTCTCATTAACATAAAAATTATAATGCATTATAATTTTTTACATAATAAAGTTACTAATTATAAATTTTGATACTGATTAAAATATTTTCATAATTCTTTCAATCTTAATTTTCATATATTTTTAGTTGATTTTTTTATAATCCACATTAAATTTATATTTCAAATCAAAAAAAATATTTTTTATTATGAATGATAAACCAAAATGTTTTTGTGGTATATTTGGTATATTTGGTTGCAATGATGCAGCAATTAAAACTTATTATGGTCTGCATGCCTTACAACATCGTGGACAAGAAGCGACGGGAATTGTTTCAGCAGATGTAAATGAAAAGGGAAGAAAAATTTTTAATGTTCATAAAAATTTTGGACTTGTATCTGAAGTCTATAATCAGGAAATTTTTGAAACTTTATTAACAGGCAATGCTGCTATAGGACATAATAGATATTCTACCACAGGGGCAGCCGATTCTAAAAAAAATATCCAGCCATTTGTTGTAAATTATAAATCAGGTAATATTGCTATTGCGCATAATGGTAATTTAACAAATGCAAAAGCATTAAGAGAAAAACTTGTAGAGGATGGAGCAATATTTCAAACAACTAGTGATACAGAAGTTATACTTCATCTTATTGCACGAAGCAAATTAGAAAATCAAATTGACCAGATTATTGAGGCACTTCAGCAAATTGAGGGTGCATATAGTCTTGTGATATTGACTGACGATAAATTAATTGCAGCTCGAGATCCTCAAGGTTTTCGTCCTCTTTCAATTGGAAAATTGAATGGCTCCTTTATAGTTGCTTCTGAAACATGCGCTTTTGATATAATTTCTGCTGAATACATCCGTGATGTAAAACCTAATGAGTTGGTGATAATTGACGACGAGACTTTAATTAATGGAAATATTAAATCTTATAAAATTCATCTTGAAGATAGAGAAACTAAACATTGTATATTTGAGTATATTTATTTTTCCAGACCGGATAGCAAAATTTTTGGCTCAAGTGTTGATAAATTAAGAAGAAAGCTTGGTAAAGTTTTAGCAGAAAAACATCCAGTATTTGATAAAGATGGAGATAAGGTAATTGTTATTAGTGTCCCTGATAGTTCAAATACTGCTGCTATTGGCTATCAAACTCAATTGGCCAAGCAGGGAATCCCGTCAAGATTAGAAATTGGTTTAATTAGAAGCCACTATATTGGAAGAACTTTCATATTGCCAGGACAAAAAGCAAGAGAGATTGGAGTAAAAATTAAATTTAATACTGTTAAAGGTGTACTTGAGGACAAAACAGTAGTTATAGTAGATGATTCTATTGTGCGTGGAACTACTTCAAAACAATTAGTTAAATTGCTTAGAGAAGCTAAACCTAAAGAAATACATTTAAGAATTTCTTCACCGCCAATTATAAGTCCATGTTACTATGGAATGGATTTCCCATCAGCTAATGAATTAATTGCAAACAAGTTTAACGGTGATATTGAAGCAATAAGACAATACTTAGAAGTTGATAGCCTTGAATATTTAACAATTGACGAAATGCTTGAAGCTATGGTAGACCATTCAAAAGATAATTTTTGCACAGCTTGTTTTTCTGGAAATTATCCAGTCCCAGTAGAATTGGGTTTGACAAAAGAAGAATATGATAATTAACTATGAATTTATTTCCAAAATATTTTTTTGAAAATATAATTAATATCCCAAATTCTCTGAGTTTTTTCAGGTTATTATTATCAATACCTGCTTTTTATTTGCTTCAGAACTTAAACACGAATCCAATTAATCGTAAATTAATTTTAATTACTATAATTATTGCATATATCAGTGATTTCTTAGATGGCTACATAGCACGTAAAAAAAATTGTATTACAGAATTTGGAAAAATTATTGACCCATTAGCAGATAAAATTTTTATAATAATTATTGCTATTCAACTTTATCTTCAAAATGAAATTGTATCTATTTATTTCTGGATAATTTTTTTAAGAGACTTAATTATTTTTTTAGGTGGAATTTATGTAAGCAAAAAAATTGGAAAAGTTCTTCCTTCAAATATGCTCGGAAAGTTAACGGTTCTAACGATAGGTATTTTTTTATTCTTAACAATTCTTGGAGTTAATAAAATATTTTGGCTTTATAAAGTATTTTTTTACTTAAGTACAGCTTTAAGCATATTGTCTGTTATTGGTTACTCATTAAGAGCTTATGAAACAATTAAGCAGGTAGCAAAATGAAGTTATTTGGAAATATAAATTTCAAAAAGCTTAAAGAAGGTTTAACTAAAACTCGTAATAACATTTTCAATAAAATTACAGAAACAATTACAAGAAAAGCAGTAATTGATGAATCAACCTTAGAAGAAATCGAAGAAATTCTAATTTCAAGTGATATTGGAATTTCAACTACAGAAAAAATAATTCAAAAAGCTCGAACACTATTACTGAAAGAATCTGAAAGAGATTTTGATAAGCTTAAAGACATTATTAAATCAGAACTATTATCATTAATTAATATTAATAACAATGAACAATATGAAATAGAAAAGTATAAGCCATTTGTAATTTTAATAATAGGTGTTAATGGTTCAGGAAAAACTACAACTATAGGAAAGTTAGCATATAATTTTAGGAACTCAGGATTAAAAGTTACAATTGGTTCTGCCGATACTTTTAGAGCTGCTGCAAATGAACAATTAGAAATTTGGGCTAAAAGAGCTGGTGTTGAAATAATTAGTTCTGCCACTAAGGACCCTTCAGCAGTTGCTTTTGATACCATAAAAGCTGCACAAAATAATTCTTCTGATATTGTTATTATTGATACCGCAGGCAGATTACATACGCATAAAAATTTAATGGAAGAACTTGGTAAAATAAAAAGAGTGATAAATAACTTATTGCCTTACGCACCTAATGAAATTTATTTAGTAATAGATGGTACTTCAGGACAAAATGCATTATATCAAGTAAATGAATTTGAAAAATATACTAACATTACTGGCTTGATAATTACAAAATTGGATGGAACTGCCAAAGGTGGAATTGTTTTTCGAATAGCTTCTGAAAAAAATATTCCTATAAAATATATTGGAGTAGGTGAGGGAATTGAAGATTTGCAAACATTCTCTCCAAAAGATTTTGTAGAAGCAATTATGAATTAAAAATGAATAGCTTAGATGAAAAAAGTTATTTAATTCTTATAAATCCTGCGGCAGGCAATTGGCGTGGGGTAAAAGTAATTGATACAATCAAAAAATATCTTGCTAAAAAAAGAATTAATCATCATATAGAAGTTTCTCAATCTCCTGGCCATATAAGTGATTTAGTAAAGAAATTATCCAAAAACTTTACACATCTTGTATCTGTTGGAGGAGATGGCACATTGAATGAATTAATAAATGGAATTGATATAACATCATTAAATACAATAGGCTTGCTCCCGATAGGCACAGGAAATGACTTCGCAAGAAATCTGAATTTACATAATGATATAAATCATAATTTAGATTTAATATTTAACAGCAATAAACATTCTTCTTTTGATATTGGACAAAGTATTATTTATGAAAATGGCAGCTCAATAAAAAAATCACATAGATTTATTAATAGTCTTGGGATTGGATTTGATGCATTGGTTGCTAAGATAAATCAGAAGTCAAAGCATTTATCTGGTTTAATTTCTTATCTTTACGCTGTCATATTAGCATTAATTAAAAGAAAAGATATTAATGTAGAAATTGAATTAGATAATATTACAAAGCTTATTGGGAAAAAACTATTGATAGCGATTGGCAATGGATTTACTACAGGTGGAGGTTTCTATTTAACTCCAGATGCTAAAATTAATGATAATAAATTAGATATTTGCATAATTGATTCTGTATCTACATTAAAAATATTGAGTTCTCTTCCTAAAGCTTTGTTTAACAAATTAAATGAAGTAAAAGAAGCATCATTATTAAAATTCACAAATGCTAAAATAGTAATACAAGAACCAGCTTTAATTCATACGGATGGTGAAATTATTTCAGAAAATGCAGAAAAAATAGAAATTTCTATTTTAAAGAATGAGTTAAAAATAATATCGAATTAATATGTTCATGAAAAGACCCAAACCAAAAGAATTTGAGTATATCCCAAGATATTATGACCCAGATAAAGACCCAGAAGAACGACTACGACGAAGATTAGGATTTCAGCGAAAAAGAAGACATAAAATAAAAGGGAGAAGCCCAATATATTGGTTGGTTTTATTATTGATAGTTATTTATTTATACTTGAAATTCAGTGGAATTATTTGACAACACTATACATTAGTTTACATAATATACATTATGTGCAATTGTTATGTATCAATTTCAAATGATAAACAACATTTTAGCTTTCCACAAGGACCGCTTAATTTTCCCATACTTGATAGTAAATTTTGCTCTGTTGCTAATTGAGTAGTTATTCTTTTAAAGCTGTTTAAGAATGCTGAACAACAAAATTCACGACCACAAGTTCCTATGCCACCAATTTTCTTAGCTTCATCACGAACACCAATTTGTCTTAATTCGATTCTTGTCTTAAACTCTGCTGCTAAATCTTTTGCTAATTCTCTAAAGTCAACTCTGCCATCTGCTGTATAAAAGAAAAACAATTTTTTTCTGTCAAACTGGAAATGAACATTAATTAACTTCATCTCAAGATTATGTTTCTCAATTGATTTTTGAAATATAGGGATGGCTCTTTCTTCATCAACTAAATTTTTTCTAACTCTTTCTAAATCGTCTGAAGTACATTTTCTTACAACTTCCGGCAAAGGCTCATCTATTAAACCTAAAGAACTTCTTTTGAGTCTGACAATTTCGCCTAATAATTTAACCTGTGCTATTTCTAAACAATCTTCTTGTTTTACAATTATAAAATCTTCCGGATATAAAACTTCAGAAAATTCCGGTGGGACCAAACAAAAGTTACAACTTAATAATCCATTGCATCTTACTTCTATAATGTTTCTTTTATCAAATGGTACTTTTTGTTCTAATACATTATTACAGTAAAAGCAACTGCTAACATTAGCATTGAAGTCATAAAGTTTCTTTATTACTAAAGAATGATAGCTGTTATGATTTTTCCTCTCGTCAAGATTTTTTTCTTTATTAAGAGTTATATTTTCCGAATTAGGTAAATTTATATTAGACACCTTTAATTCCCAATTGATAACGAAGCTAACTCAAATATAAGATTAAGCGATAATACATTCAAGTTAAGATTTTTATCGCAGCTTTCTTCCAGTAATTCTAATTTATCATATAATTCAATTATGTTTGCATCTCTGAATTTCTGGTTAAATTTATCAATTGTATCTTTATAATCTACGAAATAATAATTATTATTTTGATGTCTTCCTTTAATTACATCATCAAGCCATACTTTTATCAAGCTAATAATGATTTTCAATTCCTCGTGAGAATTATAAGGCATAGAAGCAAGTAATTCCTGGTATGCTGTTGAATATCTTTTCCCAATACTATACCTAAGAATTGTAATTACTTTTTCTAACAATGTATCAAAGTCTTTTTCAACTAATAAAAGTGCTTTTTGAACTGAACCATCAGAAAAATGTGCAGCTTTCTTTGAAGTAATTATATCAATGCCAAAATAATCAATTAATATTTTTTCTACAGCAAGTTCACTTAATGGATTAAAATTAATTATCCAGCATCTCGATTGAATTGTTGGTAATAATTTATCAATGTTGGAAGTTATTATGAAAAAAATTATACCATCTGGTGGTTCTTCTAAACTTTTCAATAATGCATTTTGTGTTTGTTCATTCATTAAATCTGCTTCAAGGATAAAGATGAATCTTAATGGTGCATCTTCATATTCAAATTCAATAAATTTTTTTATGTCTCTGATACTATTTATTTTAATTGTATTAGCGTCTTCTAAATAAATTTTGTAATAAGGATTGAGAATTTTTTTACTCAATTCTGACTGAATTAACTCTATTTGTTCTTTTGTAAGTTTATCGATTGAAGAATCTTCGGCTGTTTCTCCCTTTGCTCGTGGTAAAGGGAAAATTAATTTAACAAAAGGTTCCTGTAGGTTTTCAATTTTTTTAATTGCATTTACTTTGATAGAATCAGAATAATTTGAATACAATATTTTAGCATATTGAATTGCTGTAAAATATTTTCCTACTCCTTCCAATCCATTAAAAATAAAGGCGTGTGGTACACGCCTTGATTCGAAGAAGTTAATTAATATTTCTTTAGCCTGACTTTGCTCTATTACTTTACCCCAGTAGTAATGCATAATTATGATTTGAATTCATCATCGTCTGTATAGAAGAAATCTTCATCACTGGGATAGTCAGGCCAGATATCTTCAATTGATTCATAAGGTTCATCAGAATCCTCCAATTCCTGGAGGTTTTCAATTACTTCAATTGGAGCACCAATACGTTCTGCATAATCTATTAATTCTTCTTTTGTTGCAGGCCATGGAGCGTCATCTAAATAAGAAGCTAATTCGACGGTCCAAATCATAGTTTTAATCCCCCCTTATTTTTTTACAATATCAAAAAGTTTAACATCTTCTAAAATAAAATTCAATGGATTAAGAGCTATACCATCGTGTCGAACTTCATAATGCAAATGTGGTCCTGTGGTGAGAAATCCAGAATTACCTGTTTTAGCAATTATCTCACCACGACTAACTTTTTGTCCTAATTTTACTTTCACACTTGATAAATGAGCATAAACTGTTCTGTATCCAAAACCATGGTCAATTTCCAAAGTTAACCCAAAACCGCTTCTGTTTCCAATAAAATCTACAACCCCAGCACCTGGAGCATACACATTTGTTCCTACATCTGTAATTATGTCTATACCATTATGCATTCTTCTAATTTTTAAAATTGGGTGAACCCTCATACCAAAATCATCGGCAATTGTTCCCGAACAAGGTCTTATCGCTGGAATTGATTCAAATAATTTTTCATTTTCTTTAAATTTATTAGAAATTTCTTCATAATTATCTTTTTCTAATTTAATTTTTAATGATACTTTATTAACATAAGAATCAAGTTTATCAAGGAATGCAGAAAGTTCACCTGGACTATTACTTGTTAAAGGTGTAAATGAAGACCCTCCTGTACCATAAATTTCATTATCATAAACTATTGGCTCTAAATTAGCAGCCAATCTTAAATCATGGCTCATTTCTGAAAGTTTAGATAAACGTTCATCTAAACTTTTGTATCGCTCTACCATCTGGTAAAGTTTTTCTTTAAGCTCTTTGTTTGTCCTTTTTAATGCTCTGATTTCTGAATCTGGATTTAGAAACTCATTAAATACGAAGTAAGTTCCAAATAGAAAAAATGAAATCAGAACAGAAAAAAAGACAACAAGAAATACAAACTTTTTATAAAAGTTTTGTATTTCTACAAATTTGAGCTTTGATTTTGAAAAGTAGTAAAATTTTTTCATATCTAAACTTGTGGTGCGAAAATAATAAATGAATATCTGTGTGTCAATAAATAATTTTATTAAATTTTATTCAAAATCATGTTCAAAATATTGAACTGTTCTATCAAGGTTTTCTCCTTTTTGTTTGATATGTGTAACTAATCTCTCATGAAAAACTTTTGCTGCATCGTATCCATAATGTTTTAACAAATAATTAATTGCAATTATTTCAGAAATTACAGTAATATTCTTCCCTGGAATGATAGGCAGTTTGATATAAGGTATTTCTACATCAAGAATTTTCATGTAATTATCATCTAAACCAGTTCTTGTATAATCTTCTTTTTCATTCCAGATTTCAAGTTCCACTATTATTTCTAATCTTTTCTGAAATCTAATAGCTCTAACACCGAACATACTTCTTACATCTACAATACCAATTCCACGTAATTCCATAAAATGTTTTACCAGTTCTGTCCCTGAACCCATCAAAATTCCTTCTCCTTTTTTCGTAAGTATAACAACATCATCAGCTACAAGTCTATGACCTCTTTCTACCAAATCTAAAGCTACTTCGCTCTTACCTATGCCTGATTTTCCAGTAAATAAAATTCCAACTCCATAAACATCAACAAACGAACCGTGAATAGTAATTCTTGGTGCGAATTGGTCATCTAAGAAATCACCAACTAAATAAATTAATTTTGTAGTTGAATAGTCTGAACCGAAAATAGGAATTTTATACTGATTTGCTAATTCCAGCATTTCAGGCGGAGGTAAATTACCATTAGTAATAATCACACAAGGGATATTAAACTTAAAAATATTTTCAAGTGATTTTCTTTTTTCTTCTGTTTTCAAATTATGAAGATAACTCATCTCGGTATTGCCAAATATCTGAATCCTGTTGTATGCAAATAAATCTAAAAATCCTGCAAGTGGTAAACCAGGACGATGAAGATTCTGGTCTTTAATTAATCTATCAAAACCAACTTCGTCATTAAGAAGTCGTAATTTGAATCTGTCTTTTGTATTCTTAAAGAAAAAATCGACAGTAATACTTTCTTTCCTTGTGATATTTCTATCATCAAGTTTCATGACCTTTTCCTGGCTATTCTTTTTGTTTTTACTTTTTCAAGTTGACGAACTAATTTATCAACAGCACCACTAACAGACTTTTCAAAATCATCACTTGATTGGACTACTGATATTGTTTTGTGCGGAATCTGTAAAATTATTTCTGCTGTTTTTATGCTATCTTCTGGTTTTGTATAACTTAGAATTACATCAACATCAAGAATTTGATCATTGAATTTTTCTAAGGATTTAATTTCTTCCTTGATAAAATTTTTTAATGATTCTTTAGCTCTAAATTTTCGTGATGTAATTTTAATGTTCATAACTACTCCTTTAATGATTTTGGATGGGCTTGTTTATATATCTTTTTAAGCCGTTCTATACTAACATGCGTATAAATTTGTGTTGTCGATAAATTTTCGTGACCCAATATTTCTTTCACTGCCAATAAATCTGCATCTCTATCCAGCATATGTGTAGCAGCACTATGTCGAAGTATATGAGGGCTTTTCTTTTTTATTTCTATTTCTTTAAGAAAATTTTTAACCAATCTGTAAACAAAAAAACGATTTATTCTCTTCCCTTCATCATCTACAAACAAAGCATTATTATTATCATTTCTTGAATTCATATAATCCATTATTATTGGAAGAGACTTAGTTCCTAAAGGAACTATTCTAACTTTAGAACCTTTTCCCAAGATTCTTATACTCATTTTCTTAATATCAACATCTTCTACATTTAGATTGCATAATTCTGAAACACGCAATGCACATCCATATAACAGTTCAAATATAGCTTTATTTCTTTTTCTCTGCTCGGGATTTTCAATTTTCTTTTCAATTGTTTGTAAAATTTCTTCATAAAAACTGCTGCTTATTGTTTCTGGAAGTTTCCTCTGAATTTTTGGATTAGAAATTTTTTTTACGGGATTACTATGTATTAAATCATTTTTAATTCCGAAATCAAATAATTTTCGAAGTGCTGATAATTTTCTGGCAACTGAACTTTTCGAATACTTCTTTTCATTTAATGTCATAAGGTAGGTTTTAATGTGTCGTGCATTAATCTGGTTTATAGAGGTTATTTCATATTCATTACAAAATTGAACAAAATCATTCAGGTCACTTTTGTAAGCCGAAAGTGTGTTTTCTGATACTCGGGCAATACCAGAAAGTTCAGTTAAAAGATTTTCAATTATTTTTGAAATATTATCTGTCATTTAAGCCACTATAAATTAAATAAATTCTTCCTCTTCTGAAATTACTTCATTTTCAGATTTTGGAAGTTTCCATGTGGCATAATCGCAATCAGGGTATCTGCTGCAGCTATAAAATAATCTCCCCTTTTTTGTTTTACGAGCAGTTAATTCTCCTTCTTTGCATTTTGGACATTGAATGCCAGTAGTAATTACTTTTGTATAATCACATTCAGGATATTTTTCACAGCCGATAAATCTTCCAAATTTACCTTCTCGGAAAACTGTTCTTGAACCACATTTTGGACATGTCTCGCCAGTAAATTTAGGTTCATTATTTTCATTATTCAATTCTTTTAAGGATTTAATGTTTTTGCACTCAGGATAATTTGTACATGCTAAAAATTTTCCATATCTGCCAATTTTCAATTCCATATCCGAACCGCATTTATCGCATTTTATTTTTTCTAAATTTGCTTCCACTTTATTTAATGTTTCTGAAAAAGGTTTATAAAAATCATTTAGCACTTTGATATAATCAATTTCTCCTTCTGCTATTGAATCCAATTCTTCTTCCATTTTGGCTGTAAAACCAACATCAAAGATGTTCGGGAAATTTTTTATTAAAATATCATTAACTTTTCTGCCAAGTGGAGTAGGAATTAATTTTCTATCTACCTGTTCAACATAATTTCTATCAATTATAGTGCTTACAATCAGTGCATATGTACTTGGTCTTCCAATTCCATTGCTTTCAAGTTCTTTAATTAATGAACTTTCTGTATATCTTGCAGGTGGTTTTGTAAAATGTTGATTCGGTGTAATCTCAATCAAATTTAATGATTGATTTATGTTTAAGTTAGCAGGAATTTTATATCCATTTCCATTTTCATCTGTTGTATCTTCTTTCGATTCATCATAAAGTTTAAGAAATCCATCAAATAAGACTGTCGTTCCAGAAGCTCTGAATAAAAATTCGTTAGCTTTTATGTTAACTGTAGTAGTTTCAATTTTTGCTGATTCCATTTGCGATGCAATGAATCTTTTCCATATTAATTCATATAATTTATATTGAGATTCATCCAGATAAGGTTTAACATATTCAGGAGTATATTTTAGAGAAGTTGGACGAATAGCTTCGTGTGCGTCTTGAACATTTTTCTTTTTTGCTTCATATGTTCTTGCTTTTTCAGGAAGATACTCTTCACCAAAATTTTCTTTTATAAAAATTCTTGCATCATTTAGAATTTCATCACTCAAACGAGTAGAATCTGTTCTCATGTAAGTAATTAAACCGGTTAAACCTTCACTTCCAATTTCAACACCTTCATAAAGTTGCTGAGCAATCATCATTGTTCTACGGGGACGAAATCTTAGCTGTCTTGAAGCTTCAACTTGCAAGGTACTTGTAATAAACGGCGGATAAGGATTTTTCCGTGATTCTTTTTTGTTAATATCAGAAATTATAAAATGATTTATACTTCTAATTTTATTTACAATTTCTTCAGCTAATTCTTTCCTGGTTATTGCAAAATTATTTTTCAAAAACTCATTCCATTCATCATCTGTCATTTCTGGTTTGGGAGGAATTTTAATTTGTTTTCCATCTACTTCAAATAATTTTGCTTTTATTTCTTCTCCTGATTCTGTTGTGAATACTGCAGTTATCGACCAGTATTCAGTTGGAACAAACTTCTCTATCTCCTCTTCTCTTTCACAAATTAATCTTAGTGCTACAGATTGAACTCTTCCAGCAGATAATGAACTTCCGTATGAATCTATAACAGCTTTCCAGAGAAATGGACTTACTTTGTAGCCAATGATTCTGTCCATTACTCTACGAGCTCGTTGAGAACTTACAAGTTTGGTATCAATCTTTTTTGGATTTCGAAGTGCTTCGTTAACAGCTTTTTTAGTTATCTCGTTGAAAAGAACTCGATGAATTTTTTCTTTGTTCTTTCCATCAAGAATATCTGCAACATCCTGAGCAATTGCTTCACCTTCTCTATCTGGGTCGGTAGCAATGAATATTTTATTTGACTTATCAGCAAGACTTTTTATTTTTTTTATTATATCACTCTTGCCGCGAATTACTACAAGATTGGGTTGAAAATTATTTTCAATGTCGATACCTAATTTTGTTTTGGGCAAATTTTTAATATGCCCAACTGTAGCTTCGACAATATATTTATTTCCAACATACTTATTTATAGTTTTTGCTTTGGAGGGAGACTCCACAACAATTAAGTCTTTGCCCATTATTTTCACCATTAATTGACTGAATCGGAAGTATATAAAAGAACCCTGCTGCCAGGTGGAACTATCATGTGATTATCAATAATTGATAGCAGAACCAACCAATTAATATCATTCTTTGTTATTTGATTTTCCGGAAATAAAGAAATCTGATCAATTATCTCTTCCAATGTTTCAGAATTTATTAAACCAACATTATAAAGATGCAATAGATAATTATAATTATCAGTCCCTAAGATTTCTTTTTCTTCTTCTGTTAAAAATCTTAATCCGGTTTTTTTCTTATTTTCATTTTCCAATTTACTTTTTTCAAAAGTGATTTTATCGAAAAGTAAGCTGAAGGCAATACTCAAAGTTTGTTTATCATATTTTTTCTTTTTCATAAAATTCTGGTTCAATTCTTCAATTGTATAACCCTGTCCAATTCCTTCAAGTATTTTAGTTAATATGTCAACAATTTTTGAATTCATACTATTTAGTTAATTCTCCTAATTTTTTCGTCCTTTTAACAAGCAAATCTTCTATCTGTTTCATTTTTTTTCTTTGGGATGGTTTAATATCATCATAACCTATCAAATGCAAAATCCCGTGAATAATCAACCTTCTTAGTTCATCTTCGTATTTCACTTTATAAATTTTAGCATTTTCTTTTGCGACTTCACAACATATAAATATCTCTGCATCTAAATTATAATTTTCATCTGAATAATTAAAGGAAATAACATCGGTCAAATAATTATGGTTCAAATAATTTTTGTTAATTGTCAAAATCGTATCTGGCTTTACAAAGTTTATTTCAAAATATTTTATAGAAAGTTTTAATTCATTTTTGATGAAATAAACTAATCTATGAACAGCTTTTTTATTTATTAAAATATTCTTTTCGTTGTTAACATATAAACCTTTAATCAAAATTTCACCTTATCATTTTTTCTGCTTCTTTAAAATGTTGAATTGCTTTTTGAAATTGTCTATCACTCAATAAAATTACCGCATACCAGCCTTCATCTTTATACATATCTCTTGCCACAAATGCTTTCAATCTTATTTTTATAATTTCTTTGTCTTTCAGGTAATCATCATAGTTAAATTTTATTTTTTGCTCTTTAACAAAATTGATAAATGCCATCATATCATCTTCTGAAAAATTAAATTCGCGTATAAATTTTTGCATATCATCCTTATAATTTTTTCTTAATGCCTCCCCTTTTTTATCCATATATTTTCTTACAAAAAGGTAGTAGATATTATTTTTCCTGAGTTCTATAGAGAATTCAGAATCTTTATAATTTTCTACAATATAGTCAGGTGTGATACCATTTCCCGCTTGAACTTTTCTTCCATTCTTTGTTTTATATGTTTCTTTGGAATTTTTCTCTTCAAGTGAATGGTTGACATTATTTGAATCAGATTCAATTCTTTCATAAAGTTCTTTGTAATAATTTTTTTTGTCTTTATAACTTCTTTGTATAGCTCTACCCGATGGAGTATAATATTTTGCTATTGTAATTCTAACTGCTGAATTATCTGGCAGAACAATTTGACGCTGAACAAGTCCTTTGCCAAAAGTTGTTTCTCCAACAATCAAACCTCTATCCCAGTCCTGAATTGCTCCTGCTACAATTTCACTTGCAGAAGCTGAACCACGATTAACTAGAATTATCAATGGAATTTTTTCATAAGGATAATCTTTTTCTGCGCGATATTCTTCATTAAACTCAGCTAATCTTCCTTTTGTGTAAACAATTAATTTTTTATCATCAATAAATAAGTCAGCTATTTGAACTGCTTGCTCAAGATATCCACCTGGATTATTTCTTAAATCAAGAACTAATTTTTTCATTCCCGAAGATGATAATTTTTTTAATGCATCAATCATTTCCTTTGTTGAGGTTTCGGCAAATCTGTTTAAGCTTATGTATCCAATATCTTTGTTAAAAATTAATGATGCATTTACCGAGTAGATATTGATAGTATCTCTCACAATACTAAAATTTATTTGCTTTCCAACTGAGGGACGATATACAGTAACTTCAACTTTTGTTCCTTTTTTACCTCTCAGTGATTTAATAACCTGTTCGTTTGTAAAACCGATGCAGCTTTTGCCATTTATTTTTATAATTCTGTCACCAGAAAGAATTCCGACTAATTCACTTGGTCCCCCAGTAATTGGTGAAACCACAACAACTGTATCTTTGATTATTTGAAACTCTATACCAATACCTTCAAAGTTGCCGCGAAATTCTTCTTCTGATGCTTGTTGTTCTTGAGGAGAAATATAAACTGTATGCGGGTCAAGATTACTGAACATTCCTTCAATAGCATCTTCAACAAGTTTTTCTCTTTTAAGTGTATCAATGTAAAAGCTTTCCGTATATCTCAAAACATTTTCTAATTTTTTGATTTGCAAATTTTGTTTTGTTGTCAAAAATCTATTAAGCTGCAAACCAATATAAATTCCAAGAAGTAATGTAATGATTACAACTGGTGAATATTTCAATAAATTTTTTTTCATCTTATTTATTTTTCTGGCTTCATTTGTGGGAATAAAATTACATCACGAATTGATGGTTGATTTGTAAGCAGCATAACCAATCTATCAATTCCTATTCCTAAACCAGCAGTTGGAGGCATTCCATATTCGAGTGCTCTTATAAAATCTTCATCAATTTGATGTGCCTCTTCATCGCCAGCTTCTCTCATCTTAGCTTGTTCTTCAAATCTTTTTCTCTGGTCGATTGGGTCATTTAATTCACTAAATGCATTGCAAATTTCTCTTCCAAGCACAAATCCTTCGAATCTTTCTACGAGTCCTTCTTTACTGCGATGCTTTTTTGCAAGAGGTGAAAGTTCAATTGGATAATCCATAACAAAAGTTGGTTGAATTAATTGCGGTTGAATTGTTACTTCAAATAGTTCATCAATTAATTTGCCTTTGCTTTCACCACCTTTGATTTCTATACCTCGTTGTTTAAGAGCTTGAACTAATTCTTCATACGATGCAGTCAGAATATCAATACCTGTATGATTTTTTAATTCATCAACCATAGAAATTCTTTTCCATGGAGGATTAAAATTTATTTTATTGCCTTCAATTTCAAATTCTGTTTTTCCAAAGACATTTACACATACTTCAGAAATCATCTTTTCAACAAAATCCATCATCCAGAAATAATCTTTATATGCAACATATAATTCAAGCATAGTAAATTCTGGATTATGAGTTTTATCCATCCCTTCATTTCTAAAATCCTTAGAAATTTCATAAACTCCATCAAAACCACCAACTATTAATCTTTTAAGATAAAGTTCGTCTGCAATTCTCAAATAAAGGTCAATATCAAGTGCATTGTGATGAGTTACAAATGGTCTTGCAGTTGCTCCACCATATAAAGGTTGAAGTACAGGAGTTTCCACTTCAAGAAGATTATTACTATCTAAAAATCTTCTTAATTCAGTTATTATTTTAGCTCTTGTAACAAAAACTTTTTTAACATCTGGATTAACAATCAAATCAACATAACGCTGTCTGTAACGAAGTTCTTTATCTGCAAACTGGTCATAAATAATTTTATTGCCATTTTCATCAATTACCTCTTTGGCAATTGGAATTGGTCTTAATGATTTAGCAAGTAATTGATATGATTTACAATGAACAGAAATTTCTCCTGTCTTTGTTTTAAATACATATCCTTCAACACCGATTATATCACCAATATCAAGAAGTTTAAAAATATCATAAACATCACCGAGGTCATCTTTTTTCAAGTAGATTTGTATTCGTCCTTCATTATCCTGAATATGAGCAAAAGTAGCTTTCCCCATTCTTCTTAATGCCATGATTCTGCCTGCAATCCTGACATCCTTGCCTTCATAGTTTGCATAATTATTTTTAATATTCATTGAATAATTATTTACATCATAACTATAGGCATAAGGAAGAATGCCTTTTGAAATAAGTTCATTTAGTTCTTCATAACGTCTTTGAATTAATGAATTATATTCCTGTTCAAAATTGAAGTTTTCCAAATTATCCTCCATTAATTTCTTACAAAATTTGCCAATTTATTGCAGATATTATCTTGAATGTAATTTATTAGGCTTGAAGGCGATAAAAAATTATTGATGAGTATTGAAAAAGCTAAATATTCTCCTGAAACAGTTTTCACATAACCGGAGAGAGAAGAACTGTAAGCATTAAATCCGGCTTTAGCCCGAACATTATTTTGAGCAGTTGTTTTTATCATTCTATCTGAAAGAGTTCCATCAACTCCTGCAATTGGAAGTGAATCATAAAAGTAGTTGAAAACATTTGATTTATACATGTAGCTCAACAGATTTACAATTTGACGCGGTGTAACAAGGTTTAATTGCGATAAACCCGAACCATCAACCATGACAAGATTATCTATGTTGATTCCAATCTGGTTAAATAAATCTTTGCATGCTTTAATTCCATTTTCAGATGTTCCATATCCATAAATTTCTAAACCAATAGTTTTCAATATTTGCTCTGCATAAAAATTATTACTGTTTTTGTTCAATTCTTTAATAATCATTCTCAATGGCACTGATTGATGATTGATTAATGGAATTAGATTTTGATAGATAATAATTTTTTCTGAAGTATTAATGCTTCCAATTTTGCCCTTAACAACAATTCCTTTTTTCTCGAGAACTTCTTTAAAGACTGTCAAAAAAAACATAGTTGGATCTGAAATAGAAATATTTTCAACAACTGGTTTAGAATTTTTCTTAATCTTTCCTGTTATGCTAATTAAGTTTGTTCCTCTCAATCTTGATACTTTAATAGTTTGTTCTTCTGAATTACTTACAGTTAAGACTTTGCTTATTACAGTAACATATTTTGTATCAGGATTAATTTTAATATTGGCTGGAAAATTTAATTCTCCAGGAGTAATTGTAATTTCAATAGAATTATCATTAAAGCTGAGAGCTCCCGAAGGAGCAGAAAACCAGAAAGATTCATAATCCGATAACCATCCTTTTCCCAGTCCAACATTATCAAAATAAGAATCATCCCCAAAAATATTTCCTTCAATTTGAGTTATGCCTTTTGCAATCAAACTATCAGCCCACTTTTCAAAGATATTTGTAGTACTTCCGGGGAAAAAGCGATTAGAAATTGTTGGGTCACCTGTCCCTTGAATTATTAAGTCTCCTTGAAGCACCCCATTTTTAATTATTCCATTTGCATATAAATTAGTTTCATAAACATAATTATGTCCTAAAAGAATTAGTGCTGCCGAAGATGTAAATAATTTCATATTTGATGCAGGAACAAAAAGTTTATCGGCATTTCTTTTATAGATTACATCGCCGGTTTTTAATGAACGAATATATGCACCGCAAAAAGCATTATTAAAACTCGGGTCGTTAAAAGAATCATCTAATTGTTCTCGAAGTTCATTCAATGAATAAAAATTAGAAGTATTCTTTTTCTCTAAAGTATCTTTTTGAGCAAAAGAAAATGTTGTAAATAAAAATGTGATTAATAATACTTTATTTACCATAAGTTTTATACACATTCTGAATTTCTGTATAGCTTAATTTTCTATAACTTCCTCTTGGAAGATTTTGAACTGTAAAAGTTCCGAATCGAATGCGTTCAAGTTCTTCGACATGATAACCTAATGCACCAAACATTCTTTTTACAAAACGATTTCTCCCTTCAACTGTAATAACTTTGATTTTTTTATAATCACCTTTTCGAAAAAAATTGATTTCCTCGAATTTGCTTTTTCTTCTGTCAAGATAAATTCCAGTTAATAGTTTTTCTTTGTCTTTAACTTCTAAATCCCGATTTAATAATACTTTGTATTCTCTTGGAATTTGATTTGAAGGATGAGTTAAAAAATTTGCAAAATCTCCGTCATTAGTTAAAATTAGAACTCCGGTTGTATTGTAATCAAGTCGGCCAACTGGGAATATTTTATGCTGAGTGTTAATTAAATCGGTTACTTTTTTTCTTTTCTTTTCGTCACTTGTTGTTGTTACATAACCTTTAGGCTTATTCAATAAAAAATAAACTTTCTTTTCTAATTTTAATTTCTCACCATCCAATGTAACAATATCATTATCTGTATCAACAATAAATGAAAGTTGATTAACAGTTTTACCATTAACTGCAACTCTTCCTTCAAGAATAAAACTTTCAGATTTTCTTCTCGAAGCTATACCACATTCTGCAATAAATTTATTCAAACGCATTTTCATTTTCTTCCTCGCCTTCAGAATCTGAATTAGAATCTTCCTCTAAGTTTTCTTCTACTTCGTTCATCATAATTCTTCTTTTTTGTTCTTGAAAATCTTCATCTTTCATAATCTCTTCAATCTCTCGGGGTTTTGGCAAATCTGAAATATTTCGTAAGCCAAAATATTTAAGGAATTCATCTGTGGTAACATAAAGAAGAGGTCTGCCAACAGTATCTGCTCTTCCCTGAATTGTAATTAAATTTTTTTCGAGCAATGTATTCAATGTATAATCTGAATTTACACCTCTAATCAACTCGAGTTCTGGCTTTGTAATTGGCTGTTTATAAGCAATAATAGCTAAAGTTTCCAGTGCTGCCTGACTTAATCTTCTTTTGCTTTTTTCAGTAGATAAATATCCAACATATTTTGCATGGTCTGGTTTTGTAGCATAAACATATCCATTCGCAATTTTAAGAATAACAAAAGCATTTCCATTCTGATTATATTTTTCATTTAACTGGTCTACAGTTTTTTCTACATCTTCTTCTGTAATTTCAATATCAGTTCCATCAATTTCTTTAATTGCATTAATAATTTCTTTAGCAGGAATCGGGTCGTCTGCTGCAAAAATCAAAGCTTCAATAACTGATATGTATGCATTATCCATTGTTCAATCCATAGATTATGAAATCATTAAATCCTGATGATTCTTTCAAACCAATTTGACCAGATTTTACCATCTCTAACATAGCAATGAATGTTACAATTATTCTAATTTTATTTTTCATTTCTTTCATCAGTTCATTGAAAGTGATTTGTGTTTTTTCTTTAAGTTTTTTTGAGATGTAATCCATTTGTTCTTCAATTGTCACATTCCACTTTTGAATTTGATGCACAGGTTGTTCAGCTCTATCGAGTAAAACTTTTTTAAATGCTTTCATTAAATCATATATTGTAATATTCTTCAATAAAGTTTCATAGTTTGTTACAGATTCTTTACTGTCATATTCAAAATTTCCTCTGAAGTTATAATTTCTCATATTAGATTCCATAAAGCTCAATTCTTCTGACATTTCTTTATATCGTTTATATTCAAGCAAAGCTTTTACTAAATCAGCTCGAGGGTCAATTTCTTCTCCTTTCTCATCAACTTCTTTAGGCAAGAGCATCTTTACTTTTATTTGCATTAAAGTTGCTGCCATAAGAATAAAATCGCCTGCAATTTCAAGGTCGAGCTGTTCAAGCATTTTAAGATAATCCATAAAATCCTTTGTAATCTTGGAAATAGGAATATCGTAGATATTCAGCTCGTCTCTCTTAATAAAAAATAAGAGAAGGTCAAGCGGTCCTTCGAAATGTGAAAGCTTGATTTTATACACTTTAACCCAACTTCATTTTTGAACGAACTTCTTCCATTGTTGCTGAAGCAGTCACTTTAGCTTTCCTTTCTCCTTCAACTAAAATTTCTTGAACCTGTTCAATATTATTTTCATAAAATTTTCTTTTCTCGATTATTGGTTCTAAGAATAAATTTATTTTAGCTGCACATTTAGATTTACATTCAACACAACCAAGAGAACCACTGCGGCAATTTTTTTCTATTTCATCTGTTTCTTCTGGATTAAATTTTTTATGATAAGTAAAAACAAGACAAATTTCCGGTCTACCCGGATCATTTTTTCTAACCTTTAATGGGTCGGTTACAGCCTTTCGTAATTTTTGATTAACTGTATCAGGTTCATCTGAAAGTAAAATAGTATTGCCGAGTGATTTACTCATTTTTGCATTGCCATCTAAACCTGGGAGTCTAGCAAAATTTGAAAGCAATGCTTCTGGTTCAGGAAAAACTTCGCCGTATTGATTATTAAACCGTCGTGCAATTTCTCTTGTAATTTCAATATGAGGAACCTGATCTTCGCCGACTGGAACTGCTTCGCCTTTATACAATAAAATATCAGCAGCCTGTAAAACTGGATAACCTAAATGTCCATAAACGACATTTTCGATATTTAAATCTCTTACCTGTTCTTTTAGAGTTGGATTTCTTTCAAGTCTTGCTTTTGTTATTAACATTGAAAAAATAAGAAATAATTCTGCATGTTCTTTAATTTGAGATTGTCTGAAAAAAGGACTTTTATTTGGGTCTAATCCGCAGGCTAACCAATCAATAACCATTTCAATGGTATTATCATAAATATCATCAGTAGATAAATCCGTAGTAAGAACATGATAATCAGCTATTAAATGATAGCTGTCATATTCATCCTGCAATTTAATCCAGTTTTCAAGAGCACCTACATAATGTCCAAGATGAAGCTTGCCAGTAGGTCTCATGCCGCTTAAAATTCTCTTTTTTGCCATATACTATTGGAATTATTAATTAATGTGGTTACAAAAATAATGAAAAAAAAGTTACTAATGCTTATTGAAAAAGGTAAGGTTTCCAGGTTTCTTCTATTCTACTCACAGTAGATTTAATAAACATTATATGATTTGGAGCATAAGGTTTAATGCGAAGTTTCATTCCTGCTTCTTCCGGGGTTCTATCTCCTTTTTTATTATTGCAAGGAAGACATGCAGCCACAAGATTTTCCCAGCTGTCATCACCGCCTTTTGACTTAGGAATTACATGGTCTATTGTTAATGGTAAATCTCCTCTGCCGCAATAAGCACATTTGTGTCCATCTCTTTTTAAGATATTTCTTCGAGTAAGTATAATTTTTTTATAAGGAACTCTTACGAAGTCATTTAATCTGATAACACTTGGCCAGGGATATGTTTTAGATACTGTATGAATTTTTTTGCGTTCGTTATCCGCTACTAATTCAGCTTTGCCTAAAAGAATTAATATAATTGCCTTTTTTACATTGCATATAGTTAAAGGCTCGTAACTTTGATTGAGTAATAAAACTCTTGCATTAAGTGAACCGTTTGAATTGAATTTCCGTTCGAAGACCTACCTCCGAATTTATATATGATTTTTAATATATTAATAATATTTCCTTTTTCTTTGTTACAAATATCGTAAACTCGACTAAATAATGAAAGAGCAAAAATTAGTTATTGGAAATTATGCCTCCCGCAAGTAAATATCCCATGTCATCATAAAGAACTAATGACTGACCAGGTGTTACAGCATTTTTTGGTTCAATAAATCTCACATGAATTTTATTTTGGTCAGAATAAATAACTTCCGCTGCTGTAGCTTTGTCGGAGTATCTAATTTTGCCAAAAACTATTTCTCCTTTTTTAAGTTCCGCTCTGCTAACATAATTTACATCCTGTGCTATTACATCTTTTTCAAGTAATTCTTCTTTATCACCAATTTCTATAATGTTCAAAGTAGAGTCAACTTTTTTTACATAAACAGGTTTTCCAACTGAAATTCCTAATCCTCTTCTTTGACCAACAGTGTAAAATGGTATGCCTTTATGTTTTCCAATTACTTTTCCGTGATAAATTATATCACCTTCTTGAAGATTATTAATTACATCTGGAATTTTTTCTCTCAAAAATCTTTCGTAATTGTTATCGGCAACAAAACATATTTCCTGGCTATCCGGCTTGGCAGCTGTTTTAAGTCCAAACTCTTCTGCTAATTTTCTAACTTCAGTTTTTTTCAAGTTTCCGAGTGGAAAAATTGTTCTGCTTAAACTTTCTTGAGTTAAACCCCATAGAGCATAAGTTTGGTCTTTAGGATTATCTTCAGAATGTTTTAATGTATATCTTCTTTCCTTTTCATTGTATTCGATAATAGCATAATGTCCAGTTGCAACATATTTTGCATCGAGAGAATCTGCTTTTTTAAGCAGTTCTTCCCATTTAATTTTTCTATTACAAACAACACAGGGATTTGGAGTTCTCCCTGATAAATATTCATCTACAAAATTATCTATAACTGTTTTTTCAAATGCTTTAGTAAAGTCAACCGTGTAATGAGGAATATCAAGAACATCAGCTACATTTTTAGCATCAAAAATTGCATCAAGCGAGCAGCAGCCCGATTCAAATTTTGGTGCGCCCCCTACTTCCATAAAACCCCATGTTTTCATTGTTATACCAATAACATCATAACCTTGCTTTTTAAGCAATGCAGCTGCAACCGAAGAATCTACACCTCCACTCATTGCAACTATTACTCTTTTATCGTTCACAATTAATCCTTTCTAATTTTTTTTCATTTAACAACAAAAATATAAAATAAGTTTAGAATGAAAACCTACAAAAATCTCTTGAGGAATTAAGAATTGTCTTTCTGTGAAAATTTTTGAGATAAAACTGCGACACAAGTTACATAATTATCAGAATGGCTCATTGATAAATGCAATAATTTATCTTCACCCAGAAAATCTTTTAATCTTCCATGAAATTTTACAGTCGGAATTCCGCTTATTTGATTATTAATTTCAATATCTCTCCAGCTGAATGTTTTATTAAATGGAGAAATAGCTTTTATGATTGCTTCTTTTGCTGCAAATCGTGCAGCAAGATGCTGATATTTATTTTTTTTGTTTAATGAATATTCTAATTCAGTTTTTGTAAAAATTCTGTTTAAAAATTTGTCACCGTAATTGTCAATACTCTTTTTTATTCTATCGATTTCAATTATGTCTATTCCAAGTCCAAGTATCATAATAATCAAATCGTTGATTGACTAAAACAAATCAATTTTTGCATCGACTTTAATTCCACTTGATTTCAATTGTTCCAATAAAAGTATAGTTAAATCTTTGAGCTGCTTGATAGACAATTTAAGGTCTTCTATCATTTCTTTATCATTAAGTGCCTTGCCTAAATTATTTTCTGATTTATTTGTTTTATCAATAAACTCATTTACGCTTGTAATTAACTTTTGTGAATTATCCAATGTTTGTTTTAATAAACTAATTGTTGCTTTCAACGAATCTCTATTTACGGTCATAAAATCATTTACTGATTTAGTAAGTTCAGTGCCTTCGTTTAGCAAATCAGCAATTTTATTTTTATTGTTCTGAATGAGTGTATTTAGATTGTTCGTTAAGTTATTCAAATTTGATAATGAATTTTTAAGTTCATTATTTAATTGGGAATCAGCAAAAGTTTTATTAATGAGAGTAAGAGAGATTTTCACTTCTCGAATTACATCCACAAGGTCACTTTCAACTGTTCCTAACACTGCCATTGCAGTAGAAATATCGCCAAGAAATTCTCCTTTATGAGGCACGTTATAGTCAATTGTATTTTTGGAAATGCCTGGATTAATTTCAATTTTTTTACCGCCCATTAAATCAAGCATCATCACATAAAATTTTGCATCTTCTTTGAGTTCTATATCTGAATCAAGATTTAATAATACTTCAACTTTAGAGTTGGAAATTTTTATGTTGTCAACATAACCTTTTCTTACTCCATTTACTGTAACAGGGTCTCCAATCTCAAGTCCTGCAACCGAGTTAAATTCGACCGTCATTTTTTTACGGTCAGCATTTATTGTAATATTTTTTGCCCAGCCATAAATCCAGAGCAAAATAATTATTCCAATAAATACTGTAATGCCAACTTTAATTTCTGTTTTTCTTTGATCTTTCATTTTCTAATGTAAGCTTTTTTAGATTATTAAATTCCGTTGAATCTACTTTATTATCTTCAATAATAATTTTCACATAGTCAATCATTGATTGAAATCTATTCATGGCAATTTCAAAGTTTTGCTTTTTCAAATCTTCTGTTTTTGTTTCAATAAATAATTTTAAAGAATCATTGTAAATGCTCTTATCCATTTTATTAATTTTTTCATTCAATTTATTTAATGCAATACTCATGAGTTTTTCTTTGCCATAATCTTCTAATTTATATCCATATTTTTTATAGAGATATATACCGCTGCTAATCAATACTGTTAATAAAACAACAATAGTTAAAAAGCATCCTTTTTTCATGAATTATTATTTTGTTGTGAAAGTTTTTCTATTAGAACTTTCCTGATTCTTTTATTTGAAATTTCTTTGACAGTAAATTTATAGTTATTAAAAGTAAAATGAAAACCTTGAGAAGGTATAATGCCAGCTTGATTTAAGATAAAGCCTCCTACAGTATCATAATCTTTATTTTCTGAAGAAAAATCAAAATCCAGTAAATCATTTAATTCATCAATTGATAGTTTGCCGCTTACAAGATATTCATTTTCAGAAAGCTTTATGATTTGAGATTCTTCTTTATCATATTCATCACGAATATCGCCAACAATTTCTTCAAGAATATCTTCAAGAGAAATTAAACCTGCAGTACCTCCGTATTCATCAACCACAATACCTAAATGGAGTTTCTTTTCCTGAAAATCGTGGAGCAAATCGTTAATATGCTTTGTTTCCGGAACAAACAGAGCTTCTCTTGCAATTTTTTTGAGAGATAAAGTTTTACGAAGTTCTGGATTTCTCAGATAAGGAAGCAAATCTTTCGCATAAATTATTCCTTGAATGTCATCTAAACTTTTTCCATAAAGTGGTATTCTGCTGTGTCCTGATTCTGTTATAGTTTTCATTAACTCTTCAAAAGTAGCATTTAATGGAACAGCAATTATGTCAACACGAGGAGTCATGATTTCTCTAACAGTGACACTTCGGAAAGATACTATTCCCTGAATTAATTCTTGTTCATCCTGTTCTATAGTTCCTTTTTCCCTACTTAAATCTGCAAGTTCACTAATTTCTGTACTATGTAATGCGGTTTTTAATTTGTTTGCCTTCAGTTTGGAAGTACTAATTCTTAATACATCTGTCAAAATTTTAGCTACAGGAAAAAATATTACGCTAATCCAGTAAAGTGGAATTGATACAATCTTGGCAAATTGAACAGGATATTTATTAGCCCATAGTTTTGGTGTTATTTCACCAATTAAAAGTATAATAACTGTAAGCAAAATTATTTGAATACTTAAAGCAACTTCTTTTGAAATATTATAAATTCTTGCTATATCAAGTGCAATGAGAACCGCTGTAATTGATGCAGCAATATTTACAATTGTATTGCCTAATAAAATTGTTACAAGAAGTCTTCGGGGATTTTCAATTAATAAATTAATGTACCCTCCGATTAAGGCATGCTCTTTTCTGATTTCATGCACTTTCTTTTTATCAATTGAAAAAAGTGCAACTTCTGAACCAGAAAAGAAAGCAGATAAAATCAAACATATAATCAAAACAATAATGCGTAATAACCACTCAAAATCCAATGAGATTATAATCCTAACTTATTCGACATACTAATTAAAAAGGTAAATCATCATCTGATGATGAAACAGAACCTATATCTGGGGGAACATTTGTTTCACCTTCTACATTAACATCATTCTTAGTTGCTACACTATCAGAATTTGATTCAACCTGTTCTCTGGCATCAAGAGGAATAATTTGTTCAGCAACAATTTCTGTTACATACCTTTTTTCATCTTTAACTGAATATTCTCTTTTATTTATTCTTCCTTCAATATAAAATCGTTTTCCTTTTTTAAGAGCTTGTTTGTAAAAATCTGATAAATTAAAACATACAATGTTATGCCAGGTTGTTTCACTTACCCATTCATTGTTTTGATTCTTGTAACTTCTTGATGTTGCAAGAGGAAATGTTGTTATAGCTACATTGTTAGTTGTAAATCTTGTCTCGGCATCGGCGCCTAAATTTCCAATTAACATTACTTTATTAAGTGAGAATGCCAATTTGCTCACCTTTATTTTGTTATACTTTACTTTATAAATTTATTATTATTAAATGAAATTATCAAAAATTGAGAGTAACCTCAATTTGCTTTTAATCAGTTATATCACTTACAATCCAAATTCTGATATAAACAGAATACTCTGTATCTCAAAAAACGAGAGATACAGAGTATTAAATAATATCGTTAATTATAATGAATATGCTAAATTAACCCCAAACAGATGAGCTGTATTTGTATATGTTCCGTTTAATCCAAATTTAGAATTGGATACTTTTCTATCAGAGAATAAAAGTAACAAATACGAAATATCAAGATGCAGATTTTCTGTCAACTTTGCACCATAACCAATATTCAATCCTACTCTATCAGCATCAGGTAAAGTTGGTTCAACATATTCTGTTTTCACTGGATTTCTATCATAGAATATTCCACCTCTTAATTTGAAAGCAGAGTTTACATCATATTCAAAACCAGCTCTAACTATAAAAGTATTTTCATAATTTCTTTCAACAGAAGAAACATTTTGTTTCCCATTAAGAGGATTTAAATCAAGGTCATAATTTTCAAAAGTAACTTCTAATTTGTCATAGCTTGACCATCCAACATACTGAAAATCTGCTGTTACAACTACATTATCTGCTGCTTGATATGCAATTCCAATAGTAGCATTTTGAGGAGTAGTTAAAGGAGCAGTAATATTTCCGTTTGGGAATGGTAAATCACCAAGTTGTGGATGCTTAAAAGTAGCTGGTTCACTTGTTGCTGTTCCTTTCAGGTCAAAACTTACTTCGCTTCTATAACTTAAACCAACTGATAATTTTGGCAGTGGTTTATATAAAATTCCAGCTGCAAATCCAAAAGCAGTTCCATCACCATCCAATGTCAGAGTAAAATCACCTCCTACTGGAGAAGGAGATTTTCTTTGTATTTTAACATCAGTCCATGCAAAAGTACCACCAACACTTAATGATAAATTATCTAATAATTGATATGCAACTACAGGGGTTATAAAAAATGATTTAAGCTGTGTATCAAGTGCTAAATACTTGCCAACCCATGTTGAAGGCCATGTTGTACCTAATCCATAAGGATTATTTACTCCTATGCCAGCATAAAGCTTATCTGTAATTTCTTGAGTTACATAAAAATTAATTGGAGTAAATACATTAGTTTTTTGTTCATATTCAATTTTTGTTTCACCTGGAACTTTATATGCTCCTAATGGAGCAATAAGAGTTGAACCCACATAAAATTGTGTTCCTTTTAATTGAGTAATACCAGCTGGATTAAAAAATATGGCTGAAGGGTCATTAGCAAGACCAGTAAATGCCCCACCCATAGCCATAGCACGAGCACCATGCTCATTAAGCTGAAATCCACCAGCAAAAACACTGGTAGCAAATAATGTAGCTAATAATAAAATTGGTAATACTTTTTTCACAAGACCTCCTCTATGTTTGTTAAGAATTCATTGAAAATATAGCTATTTGTTTTCTAAAAGCAAAAAGAATTATTTTGTAATTTATTGAAATTCTACTATCGTTATACCATCACCACCATATTCAATATTTGCGTAATAGAAATTTTTTACTCCTTTATAGTTTGTAAGTATGCTTTTAACAAGTTGTTTTAATGCCCCTGTTCCTTTCCCATGTAAAATTTCTACTTTATCCAGGCCCTGCATATTTGCATTGTCAAGAAATTTTATTATTTCAAGTTCTGCTTCGTCAGCTCTTTTTCCTCGAATATCTAATCTATAGTTAACATTGTCTGCATCAATATCAAATTTTTTAGGTTGATAATCTTCAACCTCTGATTTTTTTGCTGGTACCAATTCAGAATATTTTGCTTTTATTTTTATTGAACCTATAGTTAATAATGCTTTATCTTTTTCTTTATCCAGTTCTTCAATTATTCCAACAGAAGTTGTTCCTTTTATCGAAGCATAATCTCCTACTTTTAATTCGTATTGACTTTCTTCTTTTATCTGATGCAAAAATATTTTCTTTATTTCTTTTTTTGTTACTTCGATTTCTTGCTTTTCTCTTTTAATTACATCACGTGCTGCATTTGATTCTTTAATGTTCTTAATTGCATTCTCAAGCTTTTTATTTATTGTCTCCAAAATCTCATCTGCTTTTCTTTTTGTATCTGCAAGGATTTCCTTTTTTTGTTTTTCGAGTTTATCAATTTTTTCCTGATAAAGATTAGATAAACTTTTAAGTCTCAGGTTTTCCAATTCGAGTTTATGAAGTTGTTCTCTTAATGCTTTAGATTTTTTCTCGAGGCTTATAAGAAATTCTTCAATTTTAATTTTATCTGTTTCCAGAAATTCTTTTGCAAGATTTATAAATTTTTCATCCAGTCCAATTCTTTGAGCAACTTCAAATGCATAACTTGAACCAGGCATTCCTTGATTAAAAATATAAGTTGGCTTCAATTCATTTGTGTCAAATTCCATAGATGCATTTTGAAAACCCTCAAGCTGATTTGCAATAACTTTAAGCGAACCATGATGTGTAGTTGCAAGCACTATTGCTCCTTTATCTCTCAAAGTTATTAAAACTCCAGATGCAATTGCGGCTCCTTCAGTTGGGTCTGTTCCAGTTCCTATTTCATCAATCAATACAAGTGTTTTTTCCGATGCTTCTTCGATTATTTTTTTTATGTTTGTTAAATGAGAACTGAATGTGCTTAAATCATCTTCAATTGATTGTGCATCTCCAATATCTACAAGAACTTTTTCAAAATAATGAAAATTTGAATCCGGATTAGCGGGAATAGGAATTCCTGATTGAGCCATTAAAACAAGAATACCCATTGTTTTAAGAGCAACTGTTTTACCGCCTGCATTTGGACCTGTTATAACAATTACTTTTTCTTTATCAATTTTTAAATTGAGTGGAACAGTATTATTGATTCCAATCTTTTTAATCAACAAAGGATGCCTTCCATCAATAATTTGAAATGGCTTGGATTCATCAAAAGATGGGAATGAACCGATTATTTCAATTGAATATTTTGCACGAGCAAAAATAGAATCAAGTTCTGCTATTGTATCAAGTGACTTTAATAACTCATTAGATTGACTTCCAATTCTCAGAGTCAATGTTTTCAAAATTTTTTCTATCTCTCTTTTTTCAGCAAATTTTAATGAAAGAATCTCATTGTTTAATTCAAGAGTTTCTTCTGGTTCAATGTAAACTGTTTGACCTGTAGATGATTCAGAATGAATAAATCCCCGAACATGACGTTTGTGTTCTGCTTTAACCGGCAGAACAATTCGTCCATCTCTTTGTGTGATATATTCTTCCTGAACAAGATATGATTCACTTAGTTGCTTTAATAATTTATTAACCAATTTCTGAAGTGAAAATTCTTTTTCTTTAATTTCATTTCGAATTGACCTTAATTCATTGCTCGCATCATCTCTAATTTCTCCACTTTCTGTAAATACTTTACTTATCTGATGTTCAAACACTTTGTCTACGAACAAATAGTTTCTTAATTCCAACAATTCATTATGCTCGTTGTCTTTTGGCTTCAAAAACTGATATAATTTGCGAGATACTTCTGAAAGTTTTAATACATCCAATATTTGTTTTGAACCGAGAATAACACCTTCAATTCTGCTGCGATATAAAGTTTCTGTTAAATCAGGCAGATAATCAATTGGAGGAAAATCATTTTGAATAAGAATTTCTTTAGCTTGATTTACTTTTTTACCTTCACTAATAACATCTTGCAATGAATCTAATGGTTTTAGTGAAAGGATTTTACTTTTTCCTTTTTCAGTAACACAGTATTTAGAAATGTGAGATAATATTTTAGAGAATTCTAATTTTTCTAATGTATATAAGCTTATCATTTTGTTATGATAGAATCTATGGGTGGAGATTTAATTGTATCTTTATTTTCAATAAAATTCTTAATCAAGTCAGCTGCTTTTGATTGATGACCAATTACTAAATCTACCGATTTTGGTATTATATCGGACACATATGAATACATCAAAGAATCTTTTTTTGTTTTTTCATTTGGAAATCCAATAATATCTAATAACAAGAAAATTCCGCTCAAGAAAAAAAATATTTGAATAGTGCCAATTAATCCACCGATAAGCTGATTTAGAAATTTATTTAATTTATCAACAGGATGAATTATTCGTTTTAATATTGAAGCAATAAGGATTACTATTAAAAATATTAGAATACCAGATATGACATTTGAAAGATAATCATCATTATTAAAGAAAGGATTTAAATACTTTCCCAAAGTTTGAGAATATTCAAATGCTAAAAAGAAAGCTAACACCAAGCCAATTAATCCAATTATTTTTCTAACCAGACCATCTTTAAACCCAAGAATAAATCCAATTACAGCAATTACAATTATTAAATAATCTATGTAATTCAATTGATGCTCAAAAATTTTTCTACAATTTCTTTTATCACTTTTCCATCGGCTCTGCCTTTTAATGTCTTAGCAGCAAGAGGCATTAACCTTGGAAAATCACTTTTATCTTTTGCATTAATCTCTGTAGCAAGTCTTTTCACTTCTTCTAAGATTTCTTCATTTGTCAACTGTTTAGGAAGATATTCTTCAATAATCTTCAATTCATTTTCTTCCTTTTCTGCAAGTTCTGGTCGATTAGCATTTCGATATTGTTCAATAGCTTCTTTTCTTTTTTTAGCTGCTGCAGTAAGAATACGGATTTCTTCTTCGGGTGTTAATTCTTTATTAGAGCCGCTTTTTTCAAATTCAAGTATTAAAGCACGGATTGATCTGATTGTTTCGAGCCGTATTTTATCTCCGGCTTTCATTGCTTCTTTTAAGTCGTTATTTATTTTATCTTTCAGGTTCATAAGCACCTCAAAAAAAAAGGCAGGCCATTTTTAAGAATAACCTGCCTCTTATTTTTTATAAATCTATTTTTATATTTTCAGCATAGCTGAATAGTTTATTCGCAAGCAAGATGCTTTTCTTAGTTCCTGCTGTATATCGGTAACTATGCCCATTTCAGAATTTTTATCAATTCTCAAAGATACAATAACATTAGGCAGTGCTAATCTTTTTGCGTACATAATTTTTTGAATATCTTCCAGCTTTACAATGCTATCGTTTAATTGAATTCTTCCATCGTAGCCTACCCAGATGTAAGATATTAACCTTTTGTTTTCAATTTTTTCAATAGCTTTTGCCTCTGGTAATCTAAATTTTACCAGCACATCAACTTCGCGTAATGTTGTGGTAACCATAAAGAACAAAAGCAGCATGAACACAATATCTGGCAGTGATGCAGTTGGAATCTGCTGCTTTACAGAAGCTCTCTTTTTCTGAAATTTCATCTATCAACCTCAAAATTATTTTTTTACAGTTTCTGGTTCTGCAATACTAATTGTTATAGGAATCTTTTCCTTAATTTCTTTCATTTCTTCACTTCGGTCATCAATATCAATCAAACGCTTGCCAAATCTTGAACGAGCATATTCCTCACGCACCTGAAAATATGCTTCTTTAATCTGGTCTAAAGCTTGTATATACAAATTATAATTCGTCTTTCTATCAGTTTTTATAGATACCACAAGTTTTTTATTAGCAGGTAAATCAATCTTACTTTCAATTCTTGGTTTCAATACTTTTGATATTTGAGGTATTGCAATAATTTCATTGTTAAGTAATACATCACCATTTTCATTGACAAGAACTGCTGCAAGTCTGTCTTTTGATATAGGCACTAACTCTTGTTCTCCTGGTGGAACATATTCAGGTAAAACCAGACCGATACCAGTATCTACATCAATTACGGTAGAAACCAAGAAGAACAGCAGAAGCAAGAATGATATATCTGCCATGGAACTTGTTGGTATTTCTGCTTCTGGAAGTTTTCTTTTCTTTAGCTTAACCATTTTAGAGTTCTCAAATTAATTAAACTTGTTTTTTAGTTTTCAATTCATATAGAGCATCAATCAATTCAATTGAGCTTTCTTCCATATCAGCTACTAATTTGTCGATACGGGATACGAAATAGTTATAGAATACCTGTAAAATCATAGCAACAACAAGACCAAATAGTGTTGTTAACAAAGCAACAGAGATACCACCAGCAACGATACTTGGAGAAATTTGAGCAGCTTCTTTAATAGCATCAAATGCTTGAATCATACCCTGAACTGTTCCAGTAAAACCAAGCATAGGTGCAAGAGCAATAAATGTTGAAATCCAGATTAAACCTTTTTCGAGGAATCCCATTTCAATTGCTCCATAAGCCATAATAGCTTTTTCAGCGGCATCAAGGCCTTCATTAGCTCTTAATAAACCAGCATGGAAAACAGAAGCAATAGAACCTCTTGTATTTTCGCATAATTTTATTGCTTCTTCTACTCCACCATTTTTTAATGCATCTTTTACCTGAACAATAAATTTCTTGGTATTAATTGTTGCTCGTGATAATGTCCAGAGACGTTCAAAAGCAAAACCTAATCCAATAACTAAGCAGCCGAGTATAGGCCACATGAAGAATCCACCTTCTATGAATTTTTGTTGCAAATATCCGACTAAGCTTGGTTCTTGGACCTGGGCTAAAATTGTCATCATAAATCCTGAGATATGTGTTAGTTCCATATAGGAAAACCTCCAATTGTGTTAATTAATAAAAATAATTTTCAAAAATTGTGTGGCTAACATTAAATAAATGAGCCAAAAAAGTCAATAAATTATTTTATTGACAAAACAAAATTAATCATTTTTCTATCAATTCAAAAAGTGAAATTATATTTCCATTAAAAATTTCCCAATCATCAAAAATTTTTTGAACCACTTTACAAATTTTTTCCGTTGGAATTAACTTTGTTTTATCTTTCATCCATTCTCTATTTTCTGGTGTATCTATGATGTAAGGTGCAATTGCATTGGCACTCATATTAATTAATTTACCTTCAACAGCTAAACTTTTTACTAAATAATTTAACGCACTTTTTGAAACACCATAAGCTGCAATGTTCGGTTCATTAATAAAACTTGAATAAGCACTTGTAAAACAAATAGAGCCACCTTTACATTTTTTAATTAGTATCATAAAATATTTCGCAATTAGAAATGAAGTGGTGAGATTAATGTCTAATAACTTTTTCCATTCAGCATAAGGAGTATCTGAAATATTTTTCCCTCCCCAGTAAGTTCCTATTGTATCAAATAAAAATAATTGTGAATTATCAGGAACATTCACTTTTGAAAATGCATCTTTAACATTTTGCTCATCAGTTAAATCGTTGATATAAACAATTTCGACATTTTTTGACTCATATTTTTTTTCTAATGGTTTTCTTGTAAAGAAGTAATATTTATCATAATCTTGATTTAAAAAATATTCAATTGCTGTATTTCCAAGATGTCCTGATGAACCAAACAATAAAAATATTTTATTCATAATTATTTCCTTTCTTTTATAAAATAAAACTTTGCACCTACAGGATAATGGTCACTAAAGCCGCCTATGTATTTATTGCCTGAATAAGTTGGTATTGGAGCACCAATTTTTTCTCCTGATTTCTGAACCATATATGAAGGTTGAATTATTTCAAAACTGTCACAAATATAATCTAAATTCATTCTATCGAACAAAGATGATGAAATAATAATCTGGTCAAGCATATTCCAGTCACTTCCATAAAGATATGTTCCTTTTCCGGATAGAAAACTTTTATACGCAAGATTAATTAATTCCTTTGGCTGAATATTTGTCGATTCACAATTAAATTCTTTTGCATTAAGAATTTCTTTTATAGAAGTATTATCGGGTTCATCATTAAAATCACCAAGAATTATAATTTGCTCTTTATCATTAATTGAAAGTAATGAATCAACTTTTCCTTTTAATACCTTAGCAGCAGCAATTCTATTTGGTTCAGATTTAACCTGACCACCTAATCTTGATGGCCAATGATTAACAAATATTTGAAGATTAGTATTACTTAATTTGTGATTTAATGTAACATGCAATATGTATCTTGTTTTTGCCCCATTAGGTAAATTTACTCTTAATGTATCAGCCGAAATAATTTTGAAAATATCTCTATCATAAATTAATGTGACATCAATTCCCCTTTCATCAGGTGATTCTCGATAAACTATGACATAATCTCGATAAGGCAATTTGTAAAGCAGTCTTTTTACTACATTAATATTTTCAACTTCCTCAAGAGCAAGAATATCTGGCCCACAGCCATCATTCATGAAATTAATAACTCTAACAAGATTTGAAAGTTTTTGCTCGAGTTTATCTTCAGTCCACTGCTTTTTACTTGCAGGAAGGAACTCCGAATCATTTTTGATGGGGTCATCTTCTGTATCAAATAAATTTTCTACATTCCATGCCGCAATGAATATTGTATCTTTATGCTGATTTATCTGACAGCTAATAGAGAACGGCAGGAGTAAAAATAAAATTAATAGTAGATTAATTATTTTTTTCATAAGGCATTGTATGGTTATTAATTGTTCTAATTTTTATTTTCCATAGAGAATATAAAAAAATAATTAAGTGATAAAAAGAAATAATTATGAAAGAAAACAAAAAGAAATTTGTAATCATTGATGCAATGGCTCTTGCCTACAAAGGATATTACGCATTTATATCAAGACCATTGATGACTTCCAAAGGTGAACCAACATCTGCAGTCTATGGTTTTGTAAGCCAGCTATTAAAAATTATTGAAGATACAAAACCAGATTACATTGCAGTAGCATTTGATTCAAAAGAAAAAACATTTAGACATGAGAAATATGAAAATTATAAATCGTCACGCGAAGAAATGCCAGAGGACATGATTCAACAAATAAGCAGAATTAAAGAAATAATTGAAGCGTTCAAAATTCCAATTTACATACTCCCTGGATATGAAGCTGACGACCTGATTGGAACTGCTGTCAAAAAAGCTTCAAAAGCTGGTTTCATCTGTTATGCAATTACACCTGATAAAGATTTTATTCAACTTGTCTCTGATAATGTAAAACTAATTAAACCAGGAAAAACAACAGATGAAATTGTAATAATTGATGAAGATAAAGTTCGTGAAGAATACGGCTTTGAGCCAAAACAAATGATAGATTATTTGGCTCTTGTTGGTGATTCATCTGATGATATTCCAGGAGTTGCAGGTATTGGACCTAAAACTGCTTTACCATTAATTCAAAAATTTAAGACACTTGAAAACATCTATAAAAATTTAGATAAAATTGAAAAGCAAAGTATTGCCAATAAACTTATTGAAAATAAAGAAAATGCATTTTTATCTAAGGAACTTGCAACAATTCATACAGAAGTCCCATTTGAAATAAATTTTGAAGAAGCAAAATTTCAACAACCCGACTTAGAAAAATTACTGAAGATTTTTAATGAACTTGAATTCAAAACTTTTGCATCAAGAATTAAAAAAATGTATTCCGAAGAGGCTTCGGAAATAAAAACTGAAGAGATAATTGAAAAAACACCGGAGAATGAAAATATTCAGGTTTATGATAAAAGCAAAGTAAGATATCACTTAATCACAAAAAAGGAAGAAGCAAAAAATCTTGCTGAAAAATTATTATCTCATGATTTGTTCGTATTTGACACCGAAACAGATTCGTTAAATACTTTCACAGCAAATTTAGCAGGCTGTTCTTTTTCTATAAAACCAAAAGAAGCATGGTTTGTCGCTGTTAATCCCCAAAGAGAAACAGATGGATTATTTACTGCTAATTTATCTGAAAGATTGCCTATTGAAGATTTTATAAAAATTTTCAAACCGATATTCGAAAACAAAAACATCAAAAAAGTTTGCCAAAACGGTAAATATGATATATCAGTTTTAAGACGATACAATATTGAAGTAGAAAATTTTTACTTCGATACAATGCTTGCAAGCTATGTTATTGACCCTGACCAGAAACATGGAATGGATGAACTTTCAGAAAAATATTTAAACTACAAACCGATTCCACTTTTAGACCTAATTGGTTCTAAAAAAACACCAGAAAAAATTTTTGAAGTTGATGTTGAAAGGTTATCAGATTATTCGTGTGAAGATGCAGACATTACTTTCAGATTATATGAAATACTTGATAAAATTCTAAAGAAAGAAGGATTGGAAAAAGTTGCATATGAAATTGAATTTCCGCTCGTCCCGGTTTTAGAAGATATGGAAAGAACCGGTGTTCGAATCGATACAAAAATATTAAAAGATTTCAGTAAAGATTTACAAATTCTTCTTGATAATTATTCTAATGAAATTTACAAATTAGCTGGAGAAACTTTTAACATTAATTCAACTCAACAATTACAAAAAATTTTGTTTGAAAAACTAAAACTGCCAGAGACAAGCAAAACGAAAACAGGATTTTCAACAGATGCACGTGCACTTGAATCTCTCAAAGGCACCCATCCAATCATTGATATCATTATGGATTATCGACAGGTATCGAAGTTAAAATCAACTTATGCAGATGCTCTCCCGGATTTAATTAATCCATTAACAGGAAGAATTCATACAACATATAATCAAACAGCTGCATCTACGGGAAGATTATCAAGCAATGACCCAAATCTTCAAAATATTCCAATAAGAACTGAACTTGGCAAAGAAATTCGAAGAGCTTTTGTTCCTCGAGATAAAAATTTTGTTATTCTTAGTGCTGATTACAGTCAAATTGAATTAAGAATTATGGCAAGTATTTGCGGCGACGAAACTTTAATAAAAGCTTTTAAGAATGGCGAAGACATTCACAGAAGAACAGCTGCACTTGTTTTCAAAGTAAATCCAGAAGAAGTAACTCCGGAGATGAGAAGAAAAGCAAAGGAAGTCAATTTTGGAATTTTGTATGGACTTGGTCCTTTTGGATTAAAAACAAGATTAGGAATTTCTCAATCTCATGCAAAAGAAATTTTTGATAATTATTTCAATTCATTTAAGAATGTTAAAAAGTTTATGGAAGATTCAATCAAGAAAGCACAACAAAAAGGTTATGCAGAAACTTTAATGGGAAGAAGAAGATATTTAAGAAATATCAACAGCAAAAATAAAGTTGTTCGTCAATTTGAAGAACGTGTAGCTATCAATATGCCAATTCAAGGAACAGCTGCAGACATGATTAAATTAGCCATGATTAAAATCTACAAAGAACTTAAAAAACGAAAAGCTCAGACAAAAATGATTCTACAGGTTCACGATGAATTAGTTTTTGATGCTCATAAAAATGAAGTTGATGAATTAAAATTTGTAATTAAAGACTTGATGGAAAATGCTTTGCCTCTTAATTTGCCTGTAGTTGTTGATATTGGAATTGGCGATAACTGGCTGGATGCACATTAATTATTCAAGTAAAAATTTGTAAATCAAATAGCCAAAATTTATTTGTAATAAGCCAAATGCAATTCCACTGTAAAGGTCAAGACGATTTACTTTTTTTAATATTTCTTTATCACCAGTTGATAAATATTCGTCATACTTTTTATCTGCATTAATTTTAAAATATGCTGCTGTAGCTCCAAGAACAGCAGAAGTTCCAATTAATATCTTAAACCAATTTGACTCAGATAATTCATGTTTCTGAAAACTGTTTATTTCGGAAAATGATTTTTCATACAATATATTTTTAATACTTCTTGATTCTGGCAAACGATAAGTAAAATTGTAATGGAAGCTACATTCTCTAATCTGAATTGTATCAATAATTTCACTTCCATTCCATTTATTTAAAAATTCTTTGATGTAAATCTCATAAAAGCCGGTATCAAGTTCTGTTGTTATATTTCCTTTCCCTGCATAATTGTTATTAATAAAAATGAAAGCATCAATATTTTCTGTATTGATAGTGACACTACTTTTACAATTCTGTGCATTCAAATAATTAAGTGATAAAAATAGTATTAAAATTATTTTAATAAACTTCATCTTAATTCTCTGTGAAAGTTTTGTAAGCGAAAATTTGTCCTCTGTCTACACCAAATAAAATAAAACCATTATAATAAACTGGTGAAAGTTTAACTCTTGCATCAAATTCTAAAGTCTTTTTGATTTCCCCATTTTCTGGATTAATGAAATAAATTTTTTTATTAAAATCCGGCTGAATCAAAAAGTTACTAAGAAGCAAAGGAGTACAATTAATAATACCTTTTGTATCAATGCTCCATTTTAATTTTCCATCACTTTTGAAAATAGAAAATATTTTTCCAGAAAGATTGCCAATAAAAATATTTTTAGAATTAAAAACAGGAAGAGTCACAATATTTGATTTGCTATTGAAAACCCAATTAATCTTTTTCGTCTGAACATTAAAAGAAAATAACCTGCCGCTGCTATCAGAAAAATAAGCAGTGTCATTATCGAGTGTAATTCCATTAATATTATTTTCAGAAATTTTTTCTCTTAACAATATTTTGCCATCAATAGATGATACGATAAAAATTTCTCCCCTGTCATTACCAAATATTATTATATTTTCATCAGATGCAGTAATTGAATGCGTGGATACTTTTGTTTCGATTGACCAGATTTTCATTCCTGCATAATTAAATTTAATAAGTTCTCCCCTATCACTTAAAACAACAATTCCATCTTTCAATTTGAGCATTTCACTGTTCACACTTCCTTTAATTTTTGTTTCATTCAAAGTTTTTCCATTACTTATATCTTTCATCACAAATAAAGAATAATTTTCTGTTTTAAGATTAACTGCAAAGTAAATTCTTAATTTGTTAATAATTGGTGCAACAGTAATTGAACCAGAATATTTATAGAAACCATAAGAATTTCCTGAATTAATATTAAAACCATAAATTCTTCCTGATAAATCACTCACAAAAAGAAAATCATTATTAATTATAAAAGAAGTATTTGATTGGCTACCGTTTGTTTCTGCTTTCCAGATTAATTCTAATGAATCGGAAATTGAAACATCTTCGTAGAAATTTCTGTGGGGAACTTTACCAAACATTAAAATGCCCGAATCGCTGAAATAAAAATTTTTTATTAACAAATCATGAGAACATGATGTTAAAAAGAAAAAAGCTGCAAGAAATATTTTAATATTTCGAAAAATCAAAAATCCCACCCAAAGAAAAACTGATAAAATAATTTTGGCTGAAATCTATTAAAGTTGTTTTCAATTTTCTTTCCGATGTCATAACGCAGAACAATAGCATTAAATAAATTAATTCTAAAACCAAAGCCAATGCTTCCAAGAGTTTCTTTGTAAAATTTATCCCATGCAGAACCTGCATCAAAAAATAGAGCACCTCGAATGTTGAAAAAGCTTAATCCTAAAAATGGAAAGTTAATCTGAATTTTATCAATCAGAGGAAATCTTAATTCAACAGAAGAAAGCCACAATTTTTGACCTCTAATACTCCAGCGAGGCCAACCTCTTAAATCCCAGCTTCCACCAGCAAAATATCTTCTTGCTTCTTTACCGTGATTTACAAAAAGAGCTGCTCTTGTTGCAATTGCGCTTCTTAATCCTAATCTAAAATATTTTCTATAATCAATTATAAATGAATAATAATTTACATTGCTGTATTTAACATCGCTTGTGTAACCAAGCAATATTCGAAAACGAGAGCCGTCAATTGGACCTGATGGCGACCAAATAGAATTATCGTGAACAAAAGAAAGTGAATTTGAAACAAGCAACGACTTTCTTGAAATAATTTCCCCAATTAATTCTTTATCTGAATTTGCAATGCTAACATCTGCTTCAATTCTTTGAAAACTCGAAAATGGATAAAGTAACTCGAAGTAGCCGCCAAAAACTCTTTCATAGAAAAATTCATCCGATTCAGTGATATCGTATCTTCTGCCAGCATAATGAAAAATGCCATAACCAAAATTTGTTCTTCTTTTCAAACTTATTCTGCTTATTGCAACATTAAAATTTTTTAATATCTCGCTTTGAACTTCTGCAGTGTTATAAACATAAAAGATATATCTATCATCACCGAGTAAATCACTTAAAGAAAATAAAGCTCCTCCACGCGAACCATAAATTGGGTCAGTAGATAATTGGCCAACTGCATAATCAAGTGTGTATTCGTTTTCATATTTTAATTTGTCTTGCTCAGGAGGAATTATAATTTCTTTAGCAAGCCACAAATTTCTTGATTTCATTAAATCAAATGGCACTGCGGAATACGATGAATGTTTATTTAAAGTAAGATTATAAAACTGGAATGAATATTTCTCGAAAGCTGATGTAATTAATGTGCTATCGTTTACAAATGTAAAACTATAAACACTTGTTAAAAATTTTGTAATCTGTTCAATTTTATTTTTCTTATTAGCATAATCTAATTTCCAGATGTTGAAAGTTCCGTCATAATCACAATTAAAATATAGTTCTGTGTAATCAGGATTAAATTGCGGAGAAGAAATATTTGCATTAACATATGTGAGATAATAAATGGAATTATCCTTCAGGTCATATTCGAATAAATTATACTTTTGTTGATATTCTCCTGCGGTTCTATCCGAAGCAAAAATTATTTTTGAATTATCTTTATTAAAAATCGGGTCGATATCCGAGTAATAGTCATTTGTAATTCTTACCAATTTTTCATTTTCAAAGTTGTAAACATAAATATCAGTATAACCTTTTTTATCTGCTGCTGTAAAAAGAAGCAATTTACCATCATTTGAAAATGAAGGTGAACGAATTGTAATTAAACTTGTTGAAGAAATTTGATTATCTAAATCATTGAACCGAAGTGTTTTAATAATTTTATTTTCTTTAATAGAATAAATATGAATTACATCACTATAAAGCGATTTTGTTACAAATGCTATTTTGCCATCTTTGGAAACATCAAGAGTTTTTTCGAGCAGGTGAAAAGATTCAAAATTAGATTCTCTTTCCCCTTCAATAATAACTTCGGGCTTTTGAATTTCATCACCCTCAAAATCATATTTCATTTTAAATACAGAAGAATAACCATTATGATTCCCAATAAAATAAATTTCTTTCTTCCTATTATTTTCATAAAATCTTGGTTCAAAATTAAATCCTTCATCTGTCAGCTTTTTTGATTTAATAAAATGCGGGTAATTATTTTGAAGAAGTGGAAAATATTTTTGCTGAAGAAAATAATACCATTTATTTCCTATGTCATTAATAGATTCACTTAGAGTAAATTCAAGATTTTCTTTGAATGAATTGAAACGCCAGAAATTTTCCATTAGTTGAAGAATTTTTTCTTCACCATAATTTTTTGAAATAAATTCTAAAAAACTTTGACCTTCTTTATAAATTATGTATCCTGATGCAGCATCAAGTTCTTCAAGCGGGATAAAAAAGTTGTTCACAACAAAATCCCGCATTACCATTTCCGATTGAGTATCCCAGTCGAATGACCAGTATTCTGCGAGACCTTCAACGAACCAGAGAGGCGGCATTCTTTCAGTCTCAATTCTATGGTCACGCAATACATTGAAAATTTTATTTGTCATAAACACATGAACAAGTTCATGACGAATAACATGTTTAAAACTGTTCAGCGAACCAAGATATGGAATTACAACACGTCCCTTCATAAATTCAAAAAATCCACCGACACCTTCAGGAATGAAGTTAGGTGTAACATTAGTTTGTTGAAAATGAATATGAGTATTATAAAAAATGAGAGGAATTTTTGTCGTTACATAGTGATTAAATTTAACTTTGTATTCTTCAAATGCTTCTTCTGCAAATTGAGCACCAATTTTTGCAATTTGTTCAAAATCATCATAGTAATAAATATTAAAGTGCTCTGTTCTGAGCACTTTCCAGTTAAATTTTTCATATTGAACTTTGTTGCGCCCGAAGAAATAAAATTGTGCAAAAGAAATTTGAGGAATCAATAAAATCAAAAAAATATATTTTGAAATTTTATTGTGTGCTGTCCAAAAAGTAAAAAAAGAGGTTAAGATAATTTTGAGGATATTTATATTAATCTCAAAATCAACGAAAAAAATTTTCTGAATTAAAAAATTACTTTTTGGACAGCTGCATCTCAAAGACGCTCCTTAAGATAATTTATGTTATCAATTGTAGTTGGGTCATATCCCCGAATGATAGCAAAGTAATAAGTAGTCCAATCGCCAAAATAAATTAAATCAATCAATCTCAATTTATAATTTGGTTCTGTGCTTTTTAAGTCAATTATTTCACAGCCGGATTTTTTAATAACTTCAGAAGTAATTTCCAATCTTTTCTTTACTTGAGGATGATAATCATCGTCCCAGATATTGATAAGCTTAATATTCATTTGCTGTGGATTGTATCCTTCCCAGCCCATAATTTCATTATGGTCAAGTTCAGGGAAATACGAGAAGAAAGCATGATGTTTGGAATTTTCATTGAACTGTCCTTTAAATCTTGTTCCAACGACCGAAGTATAATCAGCTACAGAATAAATTAATGGAACATATCCAACAAGATTTTCAGCTAAACTGAGAGCATCATTTTGTTCTTTTGAGTATTCTTCACCTTTTCTTTTTAATAAATCAATTGCCTGCTTAACATTTTCACTCTGGTCAGGTATGAGATTTAATGAATTAAAAACATTCAGCACGGCATAGAAATTAATCCATAAAGCAAAGCGCGGTTGATAACCTTTTAAAAGTTTTGCAAGTGGAAGATTATTTTGTTTTGCAATTTCTTCCATTTTGCCGCCTGTAGTTACACAAACAATCTGGCATTTCTTTTCAAGTGCTTGATTTAATGCAGAAAGAGTTTCCTCTGTGTTACCGGAATACGAAGATGCAATTACCAAAGTATTTTCATCAGCAAACAAAGGAAGCTCATAATTTCGATTCACAAAATAAGGGTATTTTAATTCGGTTCTAAAATAATTTTGAATAAGTTCACCTCCAATTGCAGAACCGCCTAAACCAGTTAGGATGATATTTTTAATTTTTGATGTGTCAATAGATGACAAATCAATTTTAAGATTCCATGAATATTCAATTTGAGTATAAGAATCTTTTAATACCTGAAATTGATTTGATGCATCATGATTTTTAATCATTTCTGAAATATGCATTTTATACCTCAATATAAGTTTTGAATTTTATCCTGAATTTTTTTATTAAAAAACTCGTGCAATTTTTGATTTATTTCTTTTTCTGAATTTAGTTGAAGACATTGTTCTGCTAATTTTTTCATGTCTTCATATTTTAGACTTCGGATAATTTTTTTATGAAATGGAATCCCTGCAGCAGATAAACTCAATGAATCCAGACCAAGCCCAATTAATAAAGGAACAGCGATTGGGTCTGCTGCCATTTCGCCACACATGCTCACCATTCTGTTTGATTTTTTTGCTTCTGTAATTATATGATGCAAAGTTCTTATAACTGCAGGATGAAATTCTTGATATTGACTTGAGACAATGTCATTTCCTCTATCAACTGCTAAAAGATATTGAATTAAATCATTTGTACCAATACTTAGGAATTGTACTTCTTGAGCAAATTCTTTTGTCAAAACAGCAGCTGAAGGAACTTCAATCATAATTCCAACTGGAATATGTTTATCAAAAGCTTTCCCTTCTTTTTGCAGCTCTTTTTTACATTCTTCAATTAATTTTTTGGAATTGATTACTTCCTGCAAAGAAGAAATCATGGGCAGCATAAACCAGACATTTTTATGAGCACTTGCACGCAACACTGCTCGAATTTGTGTTTTGAATAAAGAAGGATTATCAAGAAGAAGACGAATCCCACGCCATCCCAGCATTGGATTTGGTTCATGCAAATCAACCGGTAATACTTTATCTCCTCCGATATCAAATGCTCTAACAATTACAATCTTGGGATATATTTGTTCTGCAATTTTTTTATAGACTTCATATTGTTTATCTTCATCAGGAAAGACTTCATACTCTTCAAATAATTGTTCAGTTCTTACAAGTCCAATTCCATTAGCACAGTTGTGAATAATAAATGTCATTTCCTCAGATAAATCGAGATTTGCAAAAAGACTAATTTCTTTTCCATCGAGAGTTTGAGCAGGGAGTTCTCTTAATTTTAATAGTTCTTCATCATATTGATTTAATCTCTCAATTTTTTTTCTGTAGTCGGCAATTTGTTTTTCGTCAGGATTAATATAAACATGACCATGGAAGCCATCTACAATCAGCAAGTCATTATCTTTAATTTTGTTCGTAGCTTCATGAAGTCCAACTACAGCAGGAATATTTAATGAACGAGCCACAATAGCAGCATGAGAAGTTAATCCTCCAAAATCAGTTACATATCCTTTTACATTAACTCGAGAAAATAACACCGTATCAGATGGTGATAGATTAGAGGTAACAACAATAACATCACTTGTAATTTTTGATTTCCATTTTTTCTTTTTAAGATTCCGAATAATTCTATTTTTTATATCTTCTATATCGTGAGAACGCTCTTTCATATATGGTTCATTGGAAGCACTCATTATTTTTGTATACTTCGAAATTTCATCATCAACAATAAACTCGGGCAACCTTTTTTCTTTTTTAATTCTTTCTTTAATTGTGTTAATTAAAATTGGGTCATCAAGAATCATCATTTGTGCTTCAAAAATTGCTGCGCGTTTATCTCCAAGTTTATCAACAGCAAGATTAAAAATTTTTCTTAATTCTTTTTTTGATTGTTCTAAGGCATTATCCAGATTTTGGAGTGCTTCTTCTACATTATCTATATAATCATCAGAAACTGATTCTTTTTCTTTTGCATACAAAAATGCATGAGCAATTGCAATACCTGGAGCTGCAGCAATACCTTTAAGAATATTTTCTTGTTTTTTATCCATATTAAATCTCGTCAAATCCTCTGTTAAAATAATCAATTATTTCTGCTGCTGCTTGTTCTTCATCTTCGCCATCAAATATCAATGTAATCTCAGAACCTTTTTCTGCAGCAAGTGTCATAACTCCAATAATACTTTTTCCATTTATTTGCATCCCATCTTTAAGCAAATAAAAATCACTCTTGTATTTTGAAGCTAATTTAACAAGAGTTGCAGCAGGACGAGTGTGTAAACCAGCATTATTTATAATTTTTACTTTCTTTTCTATCATTATTTTTTTCTACCTACTAATAAATTTACAAGCCAGCTCATTAATTGACTTCCTTCTTTATCAGGAAGTTTTGTTAAATTTTTTAATGCAAGATTAGAATAATAAATAATTTCATTTTTAGCATCTTCTAAAATATTGTATTTATCATAAATTGTTTTATACAAATTTACTTCTTCAGGTAATATTCCTTTATTCTTTATTACTCTTAGTAATCTCTTTTTATCTAAACCATCTGATTTTTCTAAAGCTTTTAAGAACAGATAAGTTTTTTTCCCTTCAATTAAATCGCTTCCAATTTTTTTACCAAATTTTTTTTCATCTCCAATAATATCAAGTAAATCATCCTGAATTTGAAAAGCCATGCCAAGATTTTTCCCATAATTTTCAACAATATTAATAAAATTCTTATCTGCATTGCAAATTCTTGCGCCTATAGAACAGCACATCTGAGTAAGTGCAGCAGTTTTTTTATATATCATAATTTTATATTCATCAATTGTTACATCGTTCCGCAATTCAAATTCTTTATCAAGACTTTGTCCTTCACATACTTCTATAATTCCTTTGGTAAATACAGAAACAATTTCTTTTATATTACTTTGACAATCTTTAAGCAAATTATCATATGCAAGAGCAATTAAATTATCTCCTGTTAGAATAGCTGTACTTATATCAAATTTTTTGTGAACTGTAAGCCTTCCTCGCCGTAAATCTGAATTATCCATAATGTCATCATGCACGAGAGTAAAATTGTGAAAAAGTTCAACAGCAATTGCAGCATTATAAACTTGATTAAATTTTCCTCCTACAGCTTTAGCTGAAATTAGAACCAAAAATGGTCTAATTCTTTTTCCACCTCCTGTTATAGAATATTCACAGGGTTCATACAATGAACGCGGTTTTCTTTTTGATAATAATTTATTTAATCTGCGTTCAATTTTATTTAATTCCCTTTGATAAATTTTTTGATAAATATTTTCTTGGATTTTTGATTTCAATATAGTTCCGATTTTTTTATAAGTTTTACTTTTTTTAACTCACTTAGATTTTGTGCACCTGTCAAATACATTACTTTTTTCATTTCGTCAATCCATAATTCAAGTAACCTCACAGTATCCTCAATACTATTCACAATAGATTTTAGAATTAATCTTGCAATGCCAACAATATCAGCACCAAGAGATAAAGATTTCGCAATATCAATTCCATTAGATATTCCACCTGAAGAAATTAATAAAAAATTATAATCTTTCTTGAGCTCGTTTACAGTTCTCAAACAATATGAAGTTGGTAAACCCCAATCTCTAAAAATACTTTTTTGACCATTTCTTAATAATTCAACAGCTGCCCAACTTGTTCCTCCAGCACCTGCAACATCAATTCCTTTTACACCGGCATCAAGTAATTTTTTTGCTGCAGTCTTACTTATTCCGCATCCGACTTCTTTAATAATAAAAGGCAATCTAATTTTTGATGTAAGTTTTTCGATATTCTTAAGAAGTCCTTTAAAATTTGGTTCTCCTTCTTTTTGTAAAATTTCTTGCAATGGATTTAGATGAATTATCATCGCATCGGCTTCAATTAAATCAATTAAATAATTAATCTCTTCTACAACATTTTTTGAATTCGCAACTTGATAAGCTCCAATATTGCCTATCAATGGAACATTCCCACAATTTTTTCGAAATACTTTATATGATGTTAAATATTTTTTGTTATCTAAAGCTTGTCTTTGACTTCCAACACCTATCGGTATATTAAAGGTTTTTGCAACAATTGCTAATCGTTCATTAATTTTTTCTGATTCTTTAGAACCACCAGTCATTGAAGAAATAAGAATTGGATAAAAAATTTTCTTTGAAAAAAATTTTGTGGTTAAATCAATTTTATCAAACTCAACTTCAGTAATTGCATAATGCTCAAATTCATAATTTTCAAAACCATTAGATTTAGTTATAAAATTAACATCTTCATTCAAACAGATGTTTATATGTTCCTTTTTACGCTTAACTACTTTAGAACTGGACATCAGAAAATTCTCGAATTTTACATTGAAAATAAAAAATTTTTTTGAATTAGATTTTTTACAAATGCAGATTAATCGGGTTTTCTGTTAATCTCTACCTGAACGACATAATCTCCCATGAATTTTTGTCTGGAATTTTTAAAATCAATTAAAGAAATCTGAATGTATCTTGTGACATCGCTTTTTATTTCAGAAATTAAAGTGCCTTTGATTTTATAATCCTCATTTTTTTGCCATTCTTTTGATTGCATTTTCCAATTTTTGTCTAAACAATTTTTTATGCTGCTTATTAATTCCTGAAATATTTTTTCTGCTTCTTTTAAGTTATTGCCTTCATAAAATTTTGCAATATATGAACCATCATTCTCATCAATAAAAGCATCAACTGAACCATTAAGTTTTACAAACGACTGTTTTGAATTTATAGGTGTTTCGAGCAGTAAAAAATATGCTTTTGAATGTGCAAGCAAAAATTTAAGTGTTGTGCAAAAATCAGAATTTTGTGGAAGCGTTATAGAATTAGCCGATGCAACTGCCAATTGTAATGTGTAACTTCCAAGTGATGCAGAATCTCCTACCACATACAAAATCCATTCACCACTGACAGGAATTTTTGTAATTATTGTTGCAAGATTCATTTTTTCAGTTAATGCCTCTTTAAAGACTTTTCCTTCAGGATTTACAAAAACCAATCTCGGCGAAAATTTATCTGAATAAGCAAGAAAGTTTACTTCCTCTCCTTCATAAAGTTGAATTTCATATCCATCATATCTTCCAAAATTTTTTTGATACTTATCAGATTTTTCTAATGAACCTTCAATCTTGTTAAATTCTACTTCAAACTGTGCAAAGAGAGACATGTTTGAATAAAGAACAAAAAGAAATAGAAAACTTATTTTAATTTTTTTCATGTCATTTCCCTTTATTTGTTTTTCTCAGTAATACTTCACAACCAAAAGATATGAATTCACTTAACAGTGGGATATCAGGAAGTTTAATTGTAGGCAATCCAAATCTTATACTGTAAACTGGCCTGAAGAGATACAAATCTTTTTTCACTTTATGGAAATTATATTCTTTTGACAATCTTTCGAATTCTCTTATTGTGCATCCTGTAGAAAAATGAAGTTTAATCTCGTCAATGTAATCATCTTTTTCGTTCAACATTTTTGCAACTGGTTTAAGAATGAATACGGGTATTAAATGCAAATAAGGAATTGCTTTCAAAAAACTTTTCCCAATTTGTTGATGTCCAGCAAATGGAGAATATTTTGGAGGAAAACTTATAAATAAAAATCCGTTTTCATTCAATAAATTATTTAAGTTTTCGAAAGCTGCTTTTTTGTTTTTAATATGTTCAATAACTTCTCTCATAATTATAAAATCAAAACCTGAGGTAAAATCTAAGTGATTTGAAATTTTTTCAATCAATTTAGAATCAGTAATATCTCCAACAAAAATTTTTAGAGCAGGATTTTTTTTATGTGCAATCTCTACTCTTTTTTCATCAAGTTCAATTCCAGATGCATCTATTCCCATAGAAATTAATTCTTCAATCAATCCGCCTTCTGCACAACCAATTTCGAGCACTTTCAGTTTTTTAAAATCAGGAATATGTTCTTGAAAAAAAGGAATCAAATAATTTCTTGTAAATTCTCTTTGTTCGTAATAATGTTTTTCTGCCATAATTTTTTTTATAATTCTTGAGTTCCAATTTAAACAAAGTTTGATAGCTCTCAAATAAGTGTCAAAAATTTTTTCAAAATGAATTTGGATAAAGTAAAATTCTTGCATTTATTTGTCATTAAAAATAAATTTTGTTCGCTTTTTTTTAATTATGATAGAAAATTCAGAAGAAAAGAACATAACTATTAACCGCAAAGCTCAACACGAGTATTTCATAAGACAAAAATATGAAGCTGGGATTGTACTTGTTGGAACTGAAGTAAAAGCTTTGCGGCAAAATAAAGCAAGTTTGGTTGACAGTTATGCTGTAATTCAAAATGATGAAGTATGGTTGATTAATGCAAATATTTCTGTGTATGACCAGGGAAGTTATAATAATCATGACCCATTAAGAAAAAGAAAATTATTATTGAAAAAGAATGAAATTAGAAAATTAAAAAGAGCTATAGAAGAAAAAGGGAACACATTAATACCATTAAGAATGTATTTCAAAAATGGGAAAGTAAAAGTTGAGTTGGCGCTTGCAACAGGCAAAAAGAAATACGATAAACGAGAAGACATAGCAAAAAGAGATTTTAATAGAGAAATGCAGAGAAAATTCAGACAGAAATAAAGGAGAAAATGTTGGAGAAAAAAATTTCTTTCCCCCCTGTAAATGAACAAATGGACATTATCAAACGAGGGGTATCTGAAATAATCCCGGAAGAAGAATTAGTAGAAAAGCTTGAAAAATCATTAAAAGAAAATAAACCACTTAATATAAAACTTGGCTGCGACCCAACACGACCGGATTTACATCTTGGACATTCTGTAGTTCTAAGAAAGCTTGCACAATTTCAGCAGCTTGGTCATACCGCAATTTTAATCATTGGTGATTTTACAGGAATGATAGGTGACCCTTCCGGAAGAAATTCTGCGCGTCCACCTTTATCATTCGAAGAAGCAAGAGAAAATGGCAAAACATATTTTGAACAGGCTTCTAAAATTCTTGATAGAGAAAAGACAAAAATAGTTTATAATTCTGAATGGCTCGGAAAAATGACTTTTGCCGATGTCATTAAGTTAGCTTCGAAATATACAGTTGCAAGGATGCTCGAAAGAGATGATTTTACAAAAAGATATAAAAATGGAATTCCCATCAGCATACACGAAATTTTATATCCACTTGCACAGGCGATGGATTCTGTAGCAATTCAAAGTGATGTGGAACTCGGTGGCACAGATCAGAAATTTAATTTGCTTGTTGGAAGAGATATTCAAAGAGAATTTGGTTTATCACCTCAGGTAATTTTAACTATGCCTTTGCTTGTTGGAACTGATGGTGTAGAAAAGATGAGCAAATCACTGGATAATTATATTGGAATAAATGAATCTCCAAAAGAAATTTATGGTAAAACACTCTCAATCCCTGATGAATTAATTTATACTTATTTTGAATTAACAACAGATGTGTCAAACGAAGAGTTGAGAACAATCAAGCAACAACTTGAAAATTTAGAAGTTAACCCGCGAGATATCAAAAGAGCCTTAGCACGTAAGCTTGTTACAATGTATCATTCAGAAGAAGCAGCTTATGAAGCTGAAAGAGAATTTGACAATATATTTGTAAAAAAAGGTCTTCCTGATGAAATTCCAGAATTTAAGTTTGAAAACAATTTGAAGGAAATTGAGATACTGGATTTAATTGTAAAAGTAGGATTTGCTCCTTCAAGAAGTGAAGCAAGACGGCTTGTAATTCAAGGTGGTGTTTCAATTGATGGAGAAAAAATTTCTGATATTAAACAAATAATTAAACTTAATAAGCCAATGATTTTGAAAGTTGGTAAAAGAAATTTTATTAAGATTAACTTATGATTAAATAATGGAGGTAAACAAAGTGTACGTTCCAACTAAAATCTTTTTTACAAAAGGCGTTGGAAAGCATAAGGAATATTTAGCTTCATTCGAATTAGCTCTTCGCAGCGCTGGTATCGAAATTTGTAATCTTGTGTCAGTCAGTAGTATTTTCCCTGTTGGTTGTAAAATAATCCCGCGCAGTCAGGGACTAAAATTATTAAAGCCAGGTCAAATAACACATTGTGTCATTGCAAGAAATTCTACTAACGAACCAAACAGATTAATTGCTTCTTCAATTGGTGTTGCAATTCCTGCTGATAAAAATATGTATGGCTATCTTTCTGAACATCATCCATTTGGACAAACAGAAAAAATAGCTGGTGATTACGCTGAAGATTTAGCAGCTACAATGCTTGCTACAACTCTCGGGATTGAATTTGATGCCGAAAAAGCCTGGAACGAACGAGAACAGGTTTATAAAATGTCAGGAAAAATTGTTCGAACTTTCAATATTACACAATCAGCACAAGGAGATAAAAATGGACTCTGGACAACAGTAATTGCTGTCGGAGTTCTTTTACCATAACTTATGATACACGGACATTTTTTATTCTGGGTTATATTTTCTGCATTAGTTGCAGTAATGTTTTACATTGACCTTTATGTCACTGATCACAGAAAAGATAAAATTGGTATAAGGTCAAGTTTAATCTGGAGCGGTATATGGATAATTACCGCTCTGTTCTTTAACCTGCTTATTTATTTTTTCCTTGAAGACGGGCATCAAAAAGCTCTCGAATTTCTTGCAGGCTATTTAATTGAAAAGTCGTTATCAGTCGATAATCTTTTTGTCTTTTTGATGATATTCAATGTAATGAATATTAAAGATGTGCATCAACCTCATATTCTTAAATGGGGAATTTTAAGTGCAATTATAATGAGAATAATTTTTATTCTTGCTGGTGTTGCTTTAATAAAATTATTTCACCCAATTATTTACATATTTGGAATTCTCCTCTTTTATGCAGCATACAAAATGGCTTTTCAAAAAGAAGAAAAAATTGATTATGAAAAAAATCCTGCAATAAAGTTCATCACAAAAAAATTTAGAATATTAACACAATATGAAGGTGGAAAATTTTTCGTCAAGAAGAATGGGAAGATTTTTCTTACCCCACTCTTCCTTACACTTATTTTAATTGAATCTTCAGATATTGTTTTTGCAATTGATTCTATCCCCGCTGTAATAGCAATTACACGAGACCCTTTTATTATAATCACATCCAACATATTTGCAATTCTTGGTCTTAGAGCACTTTACTTTGCTTTAGCAGGTATAGTTGATTTGTTTATTTACTTAAAATATGGTGTTGCAATAATTTTAGCTTATGTGGGAGTTAAAATGTTAATTTCTGATTTCTTTCCAATACCAGTTGCAATTTCTTTACTATTCATTATTACTTGCTTAGCTATATCAATTATATTATCTCTTATTAAGAGAAAACATTCTGCCTGAGTTTCTTTACTCCAATAAGATGAATAACTAACGAAGTAACTAAGCCCACAATCATTGGTTCTATTTCTTTCAGCCATTCGATTGTAATATTCTTTTTGATAATGAACCATATAAAACTTGATATAACTCCTAAAATTAGTTCTGCTTTAGCATAATTTTCTGATACTTTTATTTTTTCATAGTAAGCACCAAAAATTAAAATTATAATTCCAGGAATGCATATACTTCCAATTAAATACCATAACGAAATGACTGATTGAATATTATAAGCGAGAATTACTGAAAGAACAGCTGATATTATAATACCAAAACGTGTATACATCGGAATTTTATCTTCTCTTTTTTCTTTATTTAACTTATAAATGAAATCTCTGCCGAAGGTTGTTCCACTTAAAAATAAAAAACTGTTAGATGTTGAAATGATTGTCGCAAATAAAGCAGCATAAAAAATTCCTTTGAGTCCGGGACCTAATACTTTTTCTGCATATAATGGAAATGATAAAACTGGATTGTTTATTTCAGGTAACAAGGCACGACTATAAAGTCCGGTTGAAGTAGTTAAAAAATCAAATAATATCCAGAATATAACAGAGATTAAAATTCCATACTTTGCTATTTTTCCATTTTTAGCTGCATAACATCTTTGATGAAATCCTGGGTCGGCAAATGTCCATAATGCAATAAGAAACCAAACAATAACATAAACTATTGAAGCATCCCCAGTTAATTTGAGATGAGTTGCTGGAAGATTATTTCTTAAAAAATTATAATCTCCTACTTTCAAATAAGAAATAACTACAATCAAAATAAATCCAATGAACATTATAAAAAACTGAACTGCATCTGTATAAAGGTCAGATTTATATCCTCCTTTCATTAAGTATACAGATGAAAAAAATGCAGCAGCAATTAATGACCAGAGCAAGCTTATTCCAAAAACTAATTGAATTAAATTCCCAATCATTAAAATATATGGAGCCGGAGAAACAAGTATAAATATCAATACTGAAGAAATTATTCCTGTTTTTTTTCCATATGTTACTTCAATTTTATCCGGTATTGTATATAGTGATGCATTTCGAATTTTCTCTGCAAAGAAAAAGGCAAAGATTATTGCAAAGATGTAATATGGCAAACCCTGAGTAAACCAGCTTAACAATCCACTTCGGTAAGTAAATTCACCTACTCCAAGAATTCCACCATACCAGGTAGAAACATTTGTTAATACAAAAAGCCATAAACCAACTTTTCTTCCTGAAAGCAGATATTCTGAAGCATCACCCTCTTTTTCTTTGGCTGGTATTAAACCAATAATTAGAATTACAAGAAAGAACAAACTTATTATCAATATATCCAGAAAACTAAAAGAGACCATATTTTCTCATCATTTCAAAATCACGAATAATAAATACTTTGCCGTTTTTTACATCAAGTTCAACTGATTTGCCAACAGCTACATTGCTTGTACTTTCTCGTTTGCCAAATGGAAGCGAAATATTTTTCAATGGATATTTCAAACCTGATGATTTTATTCTTGTCACTTCATCAAATCCATAAATAGAAATTATTTCCCCTGGATAAGTTTGTAATTTTATTTTACCTGTTGCAGCTTCGAGTATAGATTTTTTATGAATTACACGAATTTTAATTTTACTAAAAAACTTCAATACAATTCCAAGATTACAGAATGAATGGTCTAATCTATCTCCAGTTGCTCCTATTAAAATTGCTTCATTAAATTTTTGTTTGATTGCATACTTCAAACATTTTTCAACATCAGTATCATCTTGACTTTTCATTCTTATAATTTTGCATTTATCATAATAGAAATCGTAAGTCTCAGGCATAATTGAATCTAAATCACCAATAATGACATCAGGAATTAAATCATATTTTAATGCGGAGTTAGAGCCTCCGTCAGCACAAATCAAAGTTGAATAACCTTTGCTATCCAAAAAATTTATTACTGATTTTTTCGGAGGCTCACCATTAGCAAGAATTATACATTTTTTCATAAACCTAATTTTACTCCAAATAAATAGTTTCTTTCAGCAGCCGGGAAAAATTCTTTGCCAATACCATAAGCTGCATAGAGATTGTCAAAAATATTATTTATCTGCACATACAACTTAATATTTTTCAAATAAGAATTTATAAATAAATTATAACTTGCATAAAAGTTTGCTACAAAATATGCATCAACTTTATTATCTGTATAATCAGCTACCTTAGAATAAATTTTCAAATAATCAGCAAGTTTGGTGTCGTAATTGTCTGTAAAGAAAGAACCAACATACTTCCCTGTTAATTGTACCAATAAGTTTTCGTAATTAATTTTTAATATTGCATTGAAAGTTACATCAGGAAATCCGCTAATTCGATTACCTGATAAATCTAATTTAATTGTTGAAGCAGTTTTCTTGTTATAAAAATAAGCAGCTCCACTGCTAATATAATTTTTACTCAAAGAACCATTTAATGTAAGTTCAACAATATCACTATGTTTTAATGAAAAAGTTCCTTCTAGTCCATAATGAATTGTTTTTTCCATATTGCCTGTAATTGGTTGACCAAATCTATCAACCTGACCTCGTTTTACAATTTCATCATTGAACAGCATATAAAACAAATTAAATGATGCCGTAAAATTTTCTTTTGAATAAGAAGAACCTAACTCAAAATTATTCATTGTTTCTGGCTTAACAAGTGGTTTTGAAAAATCGTAAGTGCCATCAGATTTAGTTTCAAATTGTGGAACTGCACCGCCACTTGATTCAGCAGCATCGTAATAATTTTTAAGTCTTGGTTCTCGTGTCACTCTAGCAAAAGAAAAATACAAATTCCACTCAGATGAATAACGATAATTAATTCCAAATCTTGGATTAAAATAAAGGTCATCAATACTAAAATTATTATTCACATATCTTTCATTTTTTATTTTATATTTATGATAAGATAATTGAGCTTCAGCAAGTAAGTTAATATTTGATGTAAGCTGATAATTTTCATTAGCAAAAATGCTCAATATATCTTTTCCACCTTCATAGTAATAATAACGGAAATCTTTTGTTAATCCTACTGGCAAATTTTCTCCATAATTAATACTTCCCCAGTGAACAGAGTTATGTATTCGAAGTTCTCCACCCAATATTAATTCACCATTATTATGCTTAAAACTTGCTCGTGGAATCCATCCCCATTGCTTATTTTCAACCATTGCACGAATTAGAACATTTCCTGGATTTTGAGTTGGATGAAAACCATTTTCTTTTGTTAATCTGAAATAAGTAGTATCAGCCCATGAACCATCATAATCAAAAAATCCATTACCAAGAACTAAAAACAAAGCAGAGTTAAATGTTACATTATCATTCAATTTAAATTCATTTAATAGTTCAAAATGAGGTTGTGAGAAATTTTCAATTTCATCTGGTCTTCTTTCGAGTGTGTAAGTATAATTTTTTTCATCTGCTTCCCAGTAAGAATAATTTGCTTTACGAAGATTTTTATCTTTAATGGCAAATTTTGGCAAACCTGTATATGCAAGACCATCAGCAAGAGGTCCACCAAAAATATTTATCTGTGTAGTTAAATTATCATCGTAACGAACAGCAGATAAATGATAAGCTTTCAAATCAACCCAGCTTGAATTGCGATATCCACTGCTCAAAGTTTGAGAAAGTTTAGCATAAATTGAATATTTGTTATTAATTAATCCACTTGAAACAGCAGCTGAATATTTTCTTGTATTAAAACTTCCAATTGAAGAAGAGAATTCTACACGAGGCTGGTCAGAGAAAGTTGAAGTAATAATATTAATAGCCCCACCAATTGCAGCATAACCTGCAATGCCAGAACCTGCTCCTCTTTGCACTTGAATTAATTCTGTGCTTTCAAGTAAATCAGGGAAATCAATCCAATAAACATTATGGTCTTCAGGGTCATTTTGTAGAATTCCATTAATAGAAACTGAAATTCTACGCTGGTCAAATCCACGAATACTCAAATAATTATATCCAAGTCCATTACCATTTTCTGAATAAAAAGTAGCTGATGGAGTATAACTTATTATTTCGGGTATATCTTGATAAGTATAAGTATCGGCAATTTTGCTTCGTTCAATTTTAGTAAAACTTATTGGTGTTATTCCAGATTTAGCAATAGTTCCTTTTACAAGAACAGTTTGACTTGTAATTAATTTACTTTCAAGAAAAATATTTTTATCAGGAAATTTTAATAATTCTTCAATTGAAATTTCCTTTGGTTCATAGCCAATATATGAAATCAATAATTTATCAGAACTTTTGAATTCCCCTTTAAGAATAAATTTTCCATTTTCATCTGTGCTTGTGCCAATGTTAGTGTTTTTAACTATAACATTTGCTAAATGCAGAGGTTGTTTGCTTGAAGAACTGAAAACTCTTCCGCTTATTATTGTTTGTGCATAAAGATTATTTAATAAAAACAAAAAAAGAATAATTAAGTTTTTCATTTTTATTCCTCCTTTCCTTGCAAATGCAAGATTTTAAGAAATAAAAAAGCCGTTTTTGAGGAAAACGGCGTAACTTAATTATTCTTGTTACCGTTTCCCTACGCTGGCATTACCCAGATCAGGTTCAAGGGTATAATCTCAGCCCCATTTAATGGAGCACCCCTAACGACTTTTTTATTTTTAAGAACTAATTAGTTAATTAAAATTTCTGTGCAAATGTAATCAATTATTCTTTTATTTTCTAATCTTAAGGACCTGGCCAATTTTTACTTTGTCACTTTTAAGATTATTCCAGGAAATTATATCAGCAACAAGAACTCTGTAAAGTTTTGCAATTGTCCAAAGTGATTCACCTTCTTTTACTTTGTGAATCTTAACTTTTTCACCTGTATTATTTTTTGCAATTAGTTCTTTATTTGTTGATTTAACTTCTGGCTTGGTATCAACTTCACTATCTGAGTATAATATCAGAGTTTTTCCAGCAACAATATTATTATTTTTTAAGTTGTTCCATTTCTTAATATCATTTATAGCAACATTAAAGTTTTGTGCAATCTTTCCAATTGAGTCACCTTTTTTAACAACATACTTAATTACATTTGAATTTCTTTTAACAGTATTATCACCATAAGAACGAACATCATCTTTGCCATGAACAGTTAAGACCTGTCCTATTCTAACCGAATTTGATTTCAAGTTATTCCATTTTTTAAGTTGAGCTATTGTAACTCCAAATTTTGTTGCGATTTCACTTAATGACTCACCTTTGCGAACTTTATATTTTGTTGTTGTTTTGTTTGATGCAGAATTCAATGTCAAATTTCTTGTGTTCCCGGAGTAAACAACTAACTTTTTCCCTTTATAAATATTATTGCTTTTTAGATTATTCCATTCTTTCAATTGAGCTACTGTTACTCCATATTTTGCAGCAATACTTGATAATGATTCACCGCTTCTTATTTTATGTTCAATCCATGATTCATCAGAATTTACAAATAAAATTTCACTCTTTTCTTTTTCACTCATTTCATTAATTCTGGAATAATAATCAACTTTGTCTTTTGGGACATAAATTGTCAATTCCTGGCCTACTTTAACTCTGCTTGTATATGGAAGATTGTTCCAGTTTCTTAAGTCTGATACTCTTACATCAAATAAATCTGCAATATCTAAAAGATTATCTTTACTCTTTACAACATACTTCACAGGAGTTTTACCTTCAGGAGCTATAAACTCGACAGAATCTTCCATCATAGCTGAATAAAGCTGAGCATATTTATCATCATTTGTTGAAGTTGTTATCTGAAGTTTGTATGAAGGGTTATTATCCAGTGAAGTAATTTCTTCTTCAATAGCAGGAAGCATATCAGTATTTATTGGAAGGTCATCAATATTAATATTTGTTTTAGGAATTTTTAATTCAATTCCCGGAGTTAACTTTTTCCGTGAAGAAATTCCATTAAATTCTGCGAGCTGCGAAATACTCACATCATACAAATTAGCAATTTTAGATAATGTTTCTCCTGGTTGAACAGTATGAATGACATATTGAAGTTTAGCATCGTCTGGTAAATTTTTAAGATTTTGTGCAAATACATCATAAACTTTAGCAGGAATTCTTAGTGGGTAGCCGCCATCATAATCTGGCGGAGTTACATTTTGTGTTAATTCAGGATTCATATCACGAAGCAAATCAACACTAATACCTGCACATTTTGCAAGAACATTCAAATCAATTGATTCATTAATTCTATAAATTGCATAATCATGAGGTTTTTCATATTGAACATCAGTAAAACCATATTTTTCAGGTTGACTTGCAATCAATGTTACAGCAATATATTGAGGAACATAATTTCTTGTTTCCCGTGGTAAATAAGGAAGTATTTTCCAGAAATCACTTGAGCCTGCTCTTCTCATTGCTTTACGAACTCTGCCTTCACCACTGTTATAAGCTGCGAGTGCTAAATACCAATCTCCCAGGGAATAATATAAATCGCGAAGATGTCGTGCTGCAGCACGAGTTGCTTTTTCAGGGTCTTTTCTTTCATCAATATAAAAATTAATTTCAAGGTCATAAAGCCTGGCTGTACCTTTCATAAACTGCCATATTCCAACAGCTCTTGCCCATGAACGAGCAACTGGATTCAAGCCACTTTCAGGCATACTAAGAAAAATCAATTGCTGAGGAACTTTCTCTTCTGCAAAAATTTTTGCCATCATCGGAAAATATTTTCCCGAACGAGTAAGCCATGTTTCAATATATCTTCTTCCTCTTCCAGTAAAATATTCAATATATTTTTCAACATATTTATTTATTTCTAAAGGAAAGTCTCCAACTATTACTGTAGTATAATTATCATCAATTACTTCAACAGAATCTTCAAGCATTGGAATCTCAGGAATTCTTTTATTCAGCCATTCTTCAAGTGCAGTTATTGAAGCATTTTCAGGCAGTTCTTCTAAGCTTTCTACATAACTCTGATAATCTTCTACTATTGCACTTTCTAATTGTATGAAAGTAGTATTTTCTTCGATATTAGGATAATAACTAAGTTTATTAATTGTAGATAATGCCGATTCATAATAATTCAAAGCCTCAATCTTAAAACCCAATCTTTGTTTATAAAGAGCTTTTACATAGTCCCTTCGCGCATTTTCAAGCATTTCATTTACAATTGATTGAATTCCTGTTGTTTTAATAGTATCTGATATTGTTCGGTTGGTCTTCGTTGTAGAGTTAAGTGATCCGCATGCATTAATAAGTAGAACGATAATAGGTAGGAATAATATTTTTTTCACACACACTCCGTATTTGAATTTGGTTTGCAATTTAATGCCTTATGAAAATTTTGTCAAGTAATTACTTAAAAAGTTTTATTATTTATTTCAACACAAACAACTTAAAATAAAAATTGCCTAAGAGTGTAATTAAACAATTAAATCGGCAAACATATTTGAATAGTCAAGTGATTTGAAAGTATTGATTATTTCTTCTCTTGTTTTAATAAATTCATCGGAGTTAAAAATTGAAAAATCTTTTTCGCTGTCGAATTTAGTCTCAATTGTTTTTATTATTTCACCTGGATTTTTTTTCATTAAATAAATTTTATCGGATAAAAATATTGCTTCGTTTATGTTTGTTGTTGTTAACAGAAAAGAAACATCAAATTCATGTTTCATTTCTTTAATTAATATTAAAATTTCACCACGGCTTTGTGCATTCATAACAGTAAATGGTTCGTCGAGTAAAATCAAGGATGAATTACGAATAAGAGCTTGTGCTAATAAAATTCTAAATCGAAATCCATAACTTCTATTATTCGGGATATGTAATTCATAACCATCTAATCCAACAAATTCAATAATCTTTTTTACTTTATTTTCATCATAATTTTTCAATCCGTACAAGATATTCTCTTTTACTGTAAGCCATGGAAAGGATGCTGGTTTAGAGGGAATTAAAAAAAATGGATTTTTAAAATCATTAATAATATTGCCATCATAATTTTTCTCGATACCTTTTATGATTTTTTGTAAAGAAGATTTGCCAGCCCCAACAGGAGCTATGACAGAGGTAAACTCTTTATCACCAATGTTAAATGAAAGATTCCTAAATAAAATATTTTTTACTCCATATTCATCAATAAATTCTTTAGATAAATTTTTTACTTCTATCATTTATAATTCCCAGAAAAAATATTTTGTTTGTATAAATTTTAGTAATAAACTTCCAAGCCAAATAAGCAATGTTATAATTATTGTCAAAGCGAAAATTCCAGCAAAATCATTATATAATAATATTTTCCTGTAAGCTCCACCGAATCCATTTCCATCAATATATTCATAAACCAAAATAATTATCCATAATGAATAATGAATTTGAACTAGCTTTTTGAATAATGAAGGCTCGAATGACTTAAAAATTACTTTTTGAAAAATTTCTTTTTCACTTAATTCTAAGTTTTTTGCAGCTATGTAATATTCTTCTTTAATGTTTTTCATTTCATCAAACAATGAAATTTTTAACAACGCAGCTACGAAGACGAATCCAAAAATAAACTCGGCTATAATAGAATCATTAAACCAGAAAATAAAAATAATAACAATAAATAATGAAGGTATGTATTTGTAAAATCCAATGGTATTATAAATTTCCTTAAATAAATTTATGTAATAAAGTAAATGTTTGAAGATGAAAAAGACAAAAATAGCAGCAAGAGCTAAAGAGAGATAAACACAAGTAGTTGTTAATGCCATTGAAGCTAATAAATTATAATCAGCCCAAATTGAAGCAAAAGATTCGATTAGCAAAGATGGTTTTGGCAATATTTTGTTGACAGGAAGAATAAACTCAAAAAGTAAAATGTATATGAACAGAAGGGTTGATAAAAAGTAAAATTGATTTTTCAGTTTATTCGTTTTCATTTTTTTAATAATGCAACTAAAATTGTAATGAATATTGAATTCAATTGTAAATTATTTATAAAAAAATCTTAAATCAAATTATAAATTCATCAAATATGAATTAAATTGTTTTTCATTACCAATAGAAGATTCATCTTCGTGACCTGGAAATATAATTACATCATCAGGCAGGGTTAAAAGTTTTGTTTTGATTGAGTTCATCAAAATTTCATAATCACCGCCCCATAAATCAGTCCTACCAATACTTCCTTTGAAAAGTACATCACCAGTAAAACAAATTTTTTCTGATTCTAAATAAACACAATATTCGCCTAATGTATGGCCTGGAGTAAAAAGAAATTTTACATCACAATTCCCTAATTTCAATATTTTATCTTCAGATAAAAACTCGTCTGGCAGTGGGGACTGCTCATATTTGATTCCAAAATAATTTGCCTGTTCTTTCATTATATCAAGAAGAAAAATATCTTTTTCGGGCATTAATAATACTGGATTATAATTTTCTTTAACAAATAAATTTCCAAGAATGTGGTCAATGTGGCAATGAGTATTGATTATAAATTTCGGAACTAAACCATTATTATCAATAAAATTTGCTAATAATTTTTTTTCATGTTTATTAGAACAACCGGGGTCAATCACAATTGTTTCTTTTGAATTATCGTCCCAAACAATATAAGTATTTTCAAAAAATGGATTGAAAACAAATCGATGTACTTTAATCATTATATAGCAAAATTCTTTTTAATTCTATAAAAATATTTTTTCACATAATTTGAGTAATTATCTTTTACTTCTTCCATCGAATCACCGCCAAATTTTTGAAGAAAGAGTTTAGCGATTGTCCATGCAGCCATTGATTCTGCAATTACTGCACAAGCAGGAACGGCAACAAAGTCACTTCTTTCTCTTCTTGCTTCTACAGATTTCATTTTCGCGAGATCTACTGATTGAATTGGTGACATTAAAGTTGCAATTGGCTTCATAGCAGCTCTAATGATAAGAGGCAATCCTGTTGAGATACCGCCTTCAATTCCACCTGCTCTGTTTGTTTTTCGCGAAAATGTTTCTCCTTTCAAAATAATTTCATCATGAACTTCTGAGCCGAAAAGTTCAGCTGATTTAAATCCCAAGCCTATTTCAACTCCCTTTACTGCCTGTATTGACATAACTGCCAGCGAAAGTTCAGCTTCTAATCTTGTATCATATTCAACAAAACTTCCAATTCCTGGAGGTAATCCAGTTACAATTACATAAAATGTTCCGCCTAATGTATCCCCTTTTTTCTTAGCTAATTTTATTTTTCGAATTATTTTTTCTTCCTGATTTTTATCCAGAACACGAACTGAACTTTTATCTGAAAGCTTATTAATTTTTTCTGCTGAATAATTAGGTGAGAGTTTATTTAGCAAAAATTTTTCTGCAATATTTTCTTTCGAATATATTCCACCTATACTTTCAACAAAACTGCCAATATGAATTCCAAATTCACTTAAAAATTTTCTTGCAATTGAGCAACCGGCAACTCGAGCTGCAGTTTCTCTTGCACTCGAACGTTCTATCGAATTTCGAATATCATCAAAATTATATTTTGTAACTCCTACTAAATCTGCATGTCCTGGTCTGGGAACTGTAACCTTATCAATTTTTTTATCTACAGGTTCTGCATTCATTGATTCTTTCCAGTTCTCCCAATCTTTATTCCATATAATCATAGAAATTGGAGAACCAAGAGTTTTACCATGTCGAATACCTGAAATAATTTCAACTTGGTCAGTTTCTATTTTCATTCTAAGTCCTCTTCCATATCCAGCCTGCCGCCTTCTTAATTGTTCATTTATATAATCTCGAGAAATTTCAAGATTGGATGGGAATCCGGTTACAATTGTTGTTAAACCTTTTCCGTGTGATTCACCAGCAGTAATTAATTTTATCATTTCTTTCTCTCAAATTATAGTTTTACAAATATAAAAAAAGCGTCCATAATTAGGACGCTTTTTCATTTCTTCTCATTAAATAATTTTTACTTTGGTATTTCTAAGCCAACTAATCTTGAATTTCCTTGATTATCAACCAGTTTTAGTAAAACGGCTTCGCCTTTTTTACTTTCAATTATTGATTTTAATTCCGAGACACTGTGAATATCTTTTTTATCTGCAGCTGTGATTACCAGTCCTTCTCCGATTCTTTGATTGTATGCTTTGCTAAATCTTTTAACATCGGTAATGAGAACCCCGTTTTCAACTTTATAATCTTTCAATTCATCTTTAGTCATATTTCGAACAGTAAAACCAAGTTCTTCAAAATTATATTCTTTGATATCTTTTTCTTCTTTTGATTTATCTTTCTTAGAAGCAGTTGTAGATTTTTTGTTTGAATCTTCATCGCGTGGCTTTAATGTAACATATCTCTCAATTTCCTTCCCATTTCTGAAGATTGTTAATTTTACTTCTGTTCCTGCTCTTTTAGAAGCAACATAAGACTGCAATTCACTTGGGACATTAACTTCTTTATCATCTATTTTAAGAATTACATCACCTTCTTTTATATCAGATTTTTCAGCTGCACCGCCTTTCACAATATCCTGAACAAGAACACCTTTTGGCTCTTTTAATCCAATTGCTTTTGCTGTTTGAGCATCAACTTCAGAAATGCTTACTCCAATATATCCACGATTAACTTTACCATTTTCAATTAAATCTCTTGCAACTGATTTAGCAAGATTAATCGGGATTGCAAAACCATAACCTATATAGCTTTGTGTCATCCCATTTGTAGCAATTGCAGAGTTAATACCAATTACAGCTCCGTTCAAATCAACCAGAGCACCACCGCTATTTCCGGGATTAATTGCTGCATCTGTTTGGATAAAATTTTCTACAGCATATTGGTCTTTGATAATATTAATGTTTCTGCTCTTAGCACTAATAATTCCTGCTGTAACTGTTGAAGTTAAAGATAATGGATTTCCTATTGCCATAACCCATTGTCCAACTCGAATTTTGTCTGAATCACCAAGATAAGCAACAGGTAAATTGTTAGCATCAATCTTTATTACTGCTAAATCTGTCAATGGGTCTGTTCCAATAACTTCAGCATCGAACTCTCTTTTGTCGTGCAAGGTAACTGTAACTTGCTTTGCATCTTCAACTACATGATTATTTGTCAAAATATATCCATCCTCAGAAATTATAATGCCGCTACCACCACCCTGTTGTTCTTTAGGGATATCATCTTTGAATGGAAAGAAGAAATGAAATTCTTCGGGAAATTTATTTTTAACTGTTGTTACAACTGTAATTTGTACAATTGATGGAGTAACTTTTTCTGCGGCAAGGATAAATGCGTTGTTAAAAGCTTCTGCTTGTGGGTCTAATTTTTCGACTGGTGGTCTTGCAGCACCTATTTGAATATCTGCATAACTGGGTTTCACCCAGCCAAAATTAGAAACAAGCACCGCCCCAAAAATTACTCCAAATAAAATCAGCGATAAAGTTCCAAGAATATTTTTTCTTTTCATTTATAAATCCTCCTGCTAACTTAATTCTAATGATTTTAAACCTTGAAATTCATGGATGTGATATTTAATAAACTTTTCAAGCAAACGAATGATTGTGTTCAGGTCATCGTCTTTGTATTTAATGTTATTAATTTTGGTGCTTAGACATTTTAACAAATTGAAAAGTTCCTCTGTAAAGTCGAAGTGAATTATTCTGTCTTTACGACATTCATCACACAAAATTCCAGTTTCATAATTATAAGAAACTCGTGAACCATTAATCAATTCTTTTCTGCATACTGAACAGTGAGTAGTTGGGAATTCGTAACCTATTTCTTTAATAAAGAATAAAAAATACTTTGCAAAGTAATATTTGGGATTTTTTTCTTTATCATTCAATAACTCAAGTATTTTAACAGAGCCATTAAATAATCTAAGATTATGGTCGTGTTCAATTGTTAAATTTAAGAGAAGCTCAATTGCAGCCGAAGCATATTTTAATCTTTCAAAATCTTCTTTGATATTTGAAAAATGCTGAAGTAAATCTGCATCGCTTACAAGCTGAACATCTCTTGTTTCTTTTCTATAAAGAACTATTTGAAGAAGGTTGAATGTGTCTACTATCATCCCAATTTTAGATTTTGGTGAACGCGCTCCTTTGATGATAGCAGAAAGTTTTCCAAAATCTTCTGTATAAAATTGAGCTATCTTACTTGTATCACCATAATCAATTTTTCTTAAAACAATTGCTCTTGTTTTTATTAATTCAGACATTGCTAAAATTAAATGGTGGCAAATGCAAGTTCTTTTCAGTAATTATTCCTGAAATTAATTCGTTTGGAGTAACATCAAAAGCAGGAGAGAAAACTTCAAATTCTTCAGATGTTATTTGATAATTATTAAAATAAATTAATTCTTTTTTATCTCTCATTTCAATCTTAATTTCGCTTCCATTAAAACAATTTTTATCGATTGTTGAGGAAGGAGCAGCAATATAAAATGGGATGTTATGATATTTGCAAAGGACAGCAAGATTATAAGTACCAATTTTATTTGCCGCATCTCCATTTACAGCAATTCTGTCTGCTCCAACGATTACCAAATCAACTTTATGTTCTTTCATTAAAACTGCTGCTGATGAATCTGTGTTAATTGAAAATGGAATTCCCATTTTCTTTAATTCCCATGCAGTTAATCTTGAACCCTGAAGTAATGGACGAGTTTCATCAACATGAACAAATTCCACTAAATTATTTTCATAAGCTAATCTTATCACATTTACTGCAGTCCCATTACCACCTGTTGCAAGAGCTCCTGCATTGCAATGTGTAAGAACTCGAGATTTTTTCTTGAAAATTTTTAATCCATTTTCAGCAATTGCATCACACATTTTAATATCTTCTTGATGTATCTGAACTGCTCGTTCTAATAATCTTTGGTAAATATCAGAATCATGTTTATGAATGTCATAAATTTTTTTTATTTCATTCAATCCATAAAATAAATTAACAGCTGTAGGTCGTGTAGAAGATAATCGATTGTAAGCATTTATAAAAGTTTGTTCGATATTATTCTTTACATTTTTTATTGATAATGCCAGACCATAAGCTGCTGCAATACCTATTGCAGGAGCACCTCTAACTTCTAATCTCTCAATAGCAAGTGCAATTCGTTCAAAATCATCTGTAATAATATATTCTTCAATTAATGGGAGTTTTGTCTGATTAAGTATTATAAGTTTATCATCTTTGAATTCTATTGCTTTTGGAATATTCATCTTAAGAAAAGCTTGATAATTCACGAAACTCATAAAATCTATTTTGAATTTCTAAGTAGCTTAAATCTTCAAGACCCTTAGTGCTGAACTTTTCAACACAAAAAGAAGCCATAATGCTTCCATAAATGACAGCTCGTTTCAAATTCTCAAAGGATAAATCTCTTGTTTTGTGTAAATAACCTGTAAATCCTCCAGCGAAAGCATCACCTGCACCAGTTGGGTCGTAAATATTTTCCATTGGATAAGCTGGAGCAGAAAATATCATATCTTCGCCAAAAAGTAATGCACCATGTTCCCCTTTTTTGATTATTAAATATTTTGGACCCATTGCAGAAATTATTTTTGCTGCTTTAATTAAATTTGGTTCTTGAGATAACAAACGCGCTTCGGAATCATTTATAATTAACACATCTACGCGCTTCAAAACTCTTAATAAATCTTCTTTAGCTCCTTCAATCCAGAAATTCATTGTATCACAAACTATAAATTTAGGATTTTCAAGCTGGTCAAGAACATTCAATTGCAGTTGCGGCGAAATATTTCCAAGTACTATGAATGGATATTTTCTTTTTTTCTCAGGTATTATCGGATTAAAATGCTCAAAAACATTTAAATGAGTAAAAAGTGAATCACGAACATTCAAATCATAATGATAACGACATCCATATCTGAAAGTTTTTTCTCCTTTTACAATTTGTAAACCTTCAAGGTCAATATTGTGGTCCTCGAGCATTTTAATATGCTTATGGTCAAAATCTTCTCCAACTACACCAACAACGCTTACGGGTCCAGTAAAATAACTTGCAGCAAGTGAAATGTAAGTTACTGAACCACCCAGAGCATTTTCAACTTTATCGAATGGTGTTTCAATATCATCAAAACCAATTGAACCGACAATTAATAGTCCCACTTTAATACCTATTTTTAATTTTTTCTTAAAACTAATATAAATAATTACATATCATTTTTTATTGTTATTAAGTTTTATTTCAATAAATTCACCTTCTTTTTCTCCTTTGACAAAGAACTTGTAAATAATATCAATTGACTTACGCTGACCATCCCATGCAACTAATCTTTTTGCTTTGTTCTTTTTAACCCACATGAATTCTGTATGTTCTCTGGAAATTTTTATTTCTTTATTTTTTTCAATGAGTGCAACAAATACAGGAATTAAGTTCAACTCATTATTCTTTCTGTCATAGAAAGAATTAACATTAGGCACAATCCATAATTTTTCAGGTATTAAATCAGTTTCTTCATGAATTTCTCTTATCACAGTTTGATAAGCATTTTCTCCTTTCTCAATACTGCCCGTAACCATCTGCCACAAATTTGGATATTTTACTTTTCCTGAGCGTTTAAGAAGTAAAAACTCGATGCTGTTTTTTGTTCTTCTTATTATGTGTGCTTCAATTAAATTGACTGATATCTTCATATAAAATTTAGAAAAAAGCTCTTGCTTCTGCATGCATTGTATGAATTACTTTGTTTCTTCCGAGTAATCTTGCATCATAACTTAAAGAAGTTTGAACATTGCTGCCAATTCTATAATCAAAGAATGCTCTCCAAAAATAATTTTTTCCTATAACATTTCCTCTTGTTATTTCAAATGGAATATTCGAAATTGATGTATTAGCAGTTAATTCTAATCTTTCTGTTTCAATTCGAATTCTTCCTGCATTTGTAATTGAATAATTAACTCGAAGTAACAAAGAATTCATATCAACTGTTGTTGGAATTTGAGGATATGAATCTTTACTTCTGCCCGTTTGAATTTTAAAACCAACTTCTAAATTACTCATAGGTCTGTATGAAAAATCAGTAGATAAATCATTCCTGTCAATTTTTCTTGCTCGATTAGAAATTGTTGTTGGTAAAAGATTATCAACTTGATTAACAAAATCAGTTTGATTATTTATTTCCTTAACAAGACTAAATCTTAGACGAATACTTCTTTCCTTGAAAAATCCTCTTTCCACTCCTCCGCTAAATTGATTAAGACTTTTTCTCTGAAAGTATCTCATTCTTACTGAAAATTTTGAATTATTTTTGAACAAGAAAAAATCCTGCTGAAAAAGCTGTGAACCTCTTAAAGTTGTAGAATCATTTAAGAATTTTGATAACTTCATCAAATAAATTTCTTTTGTGACTTTATCTTTGCTGTTTTCTTCGATGCGTAAAAAAGTTTCTGATGATAAATTTTTTAGTAAAGATGCAAACAAATTTTTTCCACTTATAATTTTATCAAAATCGGTTGTCCATCTAATGTAAGATTTCAAATCAATAACAGGAAATAATTGTTCTGTTGGAACAGTAATCAGAATATATTCACCATCATAAGAAGTAAGTTGAAATTCATTTTCATCAGCAATTCCATTATTGTTGTTGTCACCGATATAAAAATAATTACCACTCCCTTTTGGAACTTTCATAAAAACTTTTTCCAGTTTAGAAGTTTGTTCTGTAGCAGCTTGATAATATAAATCACCATAAATAAAATTCTGGAACAAGTTAAATCTGCTTTGAGACAATAGCAAAATTGTTTCGTTATTAGTGAAACCCATTTTTAAAAATTTATCTTTGTAATATTTCTTTCTGAATGTAAAACTTAGCGAAGATGAAAATTCCTTAAACCTATTAAAACCAATTTGTATTTGTGTAATGTTTGCATCTGATTGTTTTTCTAAAAAATTATTAATCGGAAAATATTCCTCTCGAAATGAATAACTAAATCTAAAATTCAGATATGATGAATTAAGTTCAAGAGAAGGAATTAATTCAGAAAATTTATAACTGCTCGAAAGCAAACTATCATATTTTTTTTCTTCTTTATTTTCAAATAAAAATTCGAAACCGGGTTTAATTATTCCAAAAGAATAAAAATTAGAAGAATTTTGTCTGTTCCATTTCGTTGTAACATTTTCATTATTTGACTTAACATAATCCAGTTTATAATAAAAATTATAGTTCTTATTATCACTAAATTTAATTTCATTAAAATATCTATCAGATGAAAAACTATTCCCATTTTTCAAATAACCATATTGAGAGAAAATTGAAAGAGTTTCAAAAGGAAAATAAGTTAAACCAATTTCTCTAAGTGTTTGATTATCATTTTGTAAATCTGAAATGTTGTAGTATCGATTAAACTCAACAGTATTTATTCTATCGAGTGAAGTATATCGGCTTTGAATAAATCTATCTTTATAGCTTATTCCTGCTTTGCCAAAATTTATGCTTCCTATTTCAATTTTTCGGGGTTCAATTTCAAATAATAATTTTCTTGCATAACCAAAATTATCATTATCGTCAATTGTTGAAAATCTATTTTTATCCCAGATGCTTCCAGAAAATTCACCACTCAATTTAATTCCTTTAGAAATATCTGCATTTATATAAATATTTGTCGTTTGTTTTAATTCAGGCAACGGAAGAAAAATTACAGGGAGATAATTCCCTTTACCAATTCCAACAAATTTATAATTGCCAAGACTTTCTTTAACATAATCTCCCTTCCCTTCTCCAGCATAACTAAAAGAAACATTATAAATTGAATTCACACTGCCGGGAGAATAAAGATAATATGAAAATAATCTCGAGTTAATTACAGTATCAATTTTTGTATAAAATCCTCTTACATTGTTAGAAGAATCTAATTGAGCTAACGAGACTCCAGACTTAGCAGCAGCATTACGATTATCACCAGCTTCTCGTAATATTTTCAAATCATTATCACTCAAAGTAAGACTTATTGGATTATTCTCATCATCACCTTCACGATAATAATTGATTCCAAATTTAATTTTGTCATCATAAAGTTGAGTTGAAAAATTGGCGCCAAAAAAATTTCTCGTGTAATTTTGGTCAGTGTATTCAAAATCAACTGAGATTCTGCTAAATGAAGTAATTAATCTTTTAGGAGTAAAAGTTATTTCTGCATTTGAATAATCAATTGTGTAATCATTATTTTCTCCGCGCTTCATTAATTGGCCATCGAGATAAACTCTTTCACTGCCAGCAATTATAATTATTGCACGTTCATTATTAACACCGTACAATCGATATGGACCTTGATTGCCATCTTTACCAAAAAATTGAATGGAATTAAATTTACCTCTCGAACTTGCAATGACAATATTTCCTTCAGTTTTTTGTAAATCAAATTCTCCTTTTAATCCCTGAAGTTTTTTTGTAAGCCTTGAAAATTCTGATTGATTATCAATGAAATCAAAATCTCCAAAAGTTCCTGCTGCATACTTATGGCGCAGTTCAATAAATACTTTATCTAATTCTTGAAGAGTTTCTGTATTTCCTTCTGGCTGGATTGGAGTATTCTCATCAGTTAATGCAGCAATCAATTCAATATCATCAGAAATTTTTCCATTCAATTGAAGTCGAAGTCCACTATTTAATGTAAAATCTCGATTTGTACCAATTGTAAATCCTCGAATTATGGCTCCACTTTTTTGCATATTTTTGCCAAAAATAGATTCACCTGATAATATATTTCTTAGGGGTCTCGAAATTTTAATTGAATCTTTAGAAAGTGTATCATAAACTGTGATTATATTTCTTCGTTTATATTCATTTCTCAAATTTATTTTTAAACTTTGATATACAATTATGATTGTATCGTTTATTTTTAGTTTATCATTTTCATTAAATGAAAAAGTACCTGTCTCGTAAAAAATTTTATATTGATTTTTATTAATCAACATTTTTGATACAAAAATTTTTTCGCTGAATGGAATAATGTGAAGAGATTTTATTTTATATTGATTTTCTTTGTTCACTAAAAAAGTATCGCTCACACTTATAATTTGAGCATAGTTAATGGATAGTTGAAATGAATAGAAGATTAGAATTAAGAAATAAATCTTTTTCAATTAACTTTTCAAATTGTTCTGTAAAGATAAATCAATTAATCCTTACAATTTTATAAAAGATTATTCATAACGAAGAGCTTCAATCGGATCAAGATTAGCAGCCTTTAGAGCAGGATAAACACCAAATACAACCCCAACAAAAGTTGTAACTAATAAGCCAATTACAATCCATTCGACAGGGATGTAAACAGGAACGCCAAGTTGAACAGCAACAATATTTCCACCAATTAATCCAAGGAAAATTCCGATTAAACCACCAATCCAGCTTAATGCTGTAGCTTCGATTACAAATTGCGTAAGAATAGTTTTCTTTTTGGCTCCTACTGCTTTTCTAATTCCTATTTCCCTTGTTCTTTCAGTAACACTTACAAGCATAATATTCATAATTCCAATTCCTGCTGCAATAATAGCGATAAAAGCAATTACACCTGCACCAAGTTTGAAATATTTTGTCAGGTCATTAAATTGCTGAATAAGCTGGTCATTAGTTACAATTTCAAAATCATTTTCTTGAGAGGCTTCTACTTTTCTAATTTTTCTCAGTGCACCAATGACCTCATCTTTTGTTTCTTCAAACAATTCTTTATTTCTTGCCATAACTAAAAAGAATGCGCTTCTTTCTTCTCCAAAATATTTTTGGAATACAGGCAATGGAATACAAACAAACCCATCTTGTGACCTTCCTAAAACTGAACCTCTTTTAGCAAAAACACCAATCACCTGAAAATTGAAATTATCTATTTTAATTGTTTGTCCAATTGGACTTAAGTTTTTAAATAATTTTTCTGCTACATCTGCTCCAAGCACAGCAACTGGACGACCAAGATCTTCATCAGATTTTGAATAAATTCTTCCTTCTGCAATTTTCATATCGAGAGCAACAAAATAATCTGCATTTGTTCCAGAAATGATTACATCAGGATTTGTCTTTTCATTTCCAAATTTTACAACTTTTCCACCAATATTAAGACCTATTCCAACAGCTACAGGAAGTTCTGTCAACTCACGCAATTTTTTCCCTTCTTCAACTGTCAAATCTTTTCGATTTCTATATTTTCTAAGTGCGTGAGGTCCTCCAGCTTGAAAAGCTGGATATTTCTGAATGAAAAAGTTGTTCGTGCCGATTGAATTAAATACATCTTCTATATTCTGCTGAATTGCACTAATAGCTGTCATAACAATAATTATTGAAAACAAACCAATAGCAATTCCAAGAAGTGTAAGAATGGAGCGAAGCTTGCTTCCCATAATTGAGTGATAAGCCAATTTAATACTTTCAATTACCTGCATTATTCATACCTCAATGAATCAACCGGGTTTAAACGAGATGCTTTCCATGCTGGAACAAAACCAGAAATAATTCCAACAAAAGCAGAAATCATTAAAGACAAAATCACAATGTTTAACGGCAATGCTGTAGGCAAAAATTGATTTATTATTAAACTTAACGGGAAAGAAATCATAATACCAATAATTCCACCCATCATACAAATGATTGCTGCTTCAATAAGAAATTGCAAAAGAATTGACCATGTTTTTGCACCTACAGCTTTTCTAATTCCAATTTCTTTTGTTCTTTCTGTAACAGAAACAAACATTATATTCATAATTCCAATTGCACCGACAAACAATGATAAAGCTGTAATCACAATACCTGCAATTGCAATCACACCAATTGTCTGGTCATACATCTGCTTAAAAGCTTCCTGTTGATTAATTGCAAAATCATCTGGTTTATCTGGAGGAACTTTTCTAATAATTCTCATTGCTGCTCTTATTTCTTCTTTAGCATCTTCAAGTCTTGTAATATCACCAATTTTAATATCGATTCTCATTCTATTACGAGCTTCGCCAATTATTGATTCAAAAGTTTTTAGAGGAATAATAATTTGGCCGTCCATGCTGAAAGAACCAAGAAAACCACTTCCCTGTTTTTCCAGAATTCCAATTACTCTTACAGGAACATTATTAATACGAATTTCTTTACCAATAGGATTTTCTGATGGAAAAAGTTCATTTTGAATATCTTTCCCGATAATGCATACTCTTCTTGCTGATTTAACTTCAAGTTCATTTAAAAATCTTCCTTCTTCCAGAACTAATTGACTGGTTCTTTGATATTCATCAGTGGTTCCAATTATCAATGCTGCTTGAACAGCACGGTCTTTTCTTTTAACAGATGCATTAAAAGTCCTTTTTGTGGGAGCCATTGCTTCATAATTTTTTAGCATTAATTTGAGCTTTTCATATTGTTCAATAGTAATATCTTTTCTATTTCTATATTGGTCCCATCTGTCCATAGCAAACCAGGGAAATTTATCTACATAAAGCACATCACTCCCAAGAGAAGAAATTGAGTTCATAAATGCTTCTCTTAAACCCACAATTGCTGTAGACATAGTTGTCACAGCTACTATCCCGATAATAATGCCGAGTGTAGTAAGTACGGAACGTAATTTATTTGCCCTTATAGCTTGAAAAGCTATTAATAAGATTTCTCTAAACTCGATAAAGAAGTTTTTCATCACATTATAGATTATGAATAGTGCAATATAAATTTTTCAGTGAAAAATAAAAAATTTGTTTAATAATTAAATTGGAAATTCAAGCAGGATAATTTTTAACTGAATTAAAAAAATCAGAAATATTATTCATATCTGAGTGATTCGATGGGGTCAAGATTAGCAGCTTTATAAGCAGGATAAGTTCCAAAACCAACTCCAATAAATATGCAAAGTAAAACTCCGATTACTACCCAATCAATTGGAATGACTGCTGTAGCTTCTAAGTATGAGCCGGCAACATTTCCGGCAATTATACCAAGTATAATTCCTATTAATCCTCCAATTAAAGAAAGAGTTATTGCTTCTATAACGAATTGTGTAAGAATATTTATCTTTTTTGCTCCAACAGCTTTTCTAATACCTATTTCCTTTGTTCTTTCGGTTACTGAAACAAGCATAATATTCATAATTCCAACTCCAGCTGCAAGTAAGGCAATTGCTGCCACAACTATAGAACCAATTCTTACTCCCGATGTAATTTCATTAATTCTTGTCAGCAATTGTTCATTAGACCAGATATCAAAATCATTTTCTTCGCCAGGAGGAACTTTTCTTATTGCTCTAAAATGTCCTTCGGCTTCTTCAATTAAATCATTATAAGAATTTCTGTCGAAGGACATTACAGTTATATTTATACTATGACTTCTTTTACCGTATAATGATTGAAATGTAGTAATCGGCAGTATTACAAAGTTATCGCGGCTTTGACCGAAAAATTCTCCTTGTGATTCAAGAATTCCAATTACTCTAAACTTATGACCTTCTAATGTAATAAATTGATTTAACGGATTAGAGGTTGGAAAAAGTTTTTTAGCTATATCAACTCCAATAACCACAAAATTTTCATATCGTTGAACATCCCGTTCATTTATTGCTCTTCCTTCATCAACTATCCATTGATTATTTGGAAAAGCTTCAGGTGTAACACCAGCTACCATTACATTTGGATTTGTTTCTATATTTCCTACTTTTAGTAATTTGCCATACTCCCATTCTTCTGCAGCAACATACTTAGCTTTTTTTAATTTTTCTTTTAATCTATAAAATTGTTCTAAAGTTATATCTGGACGATTGCGATATTTTAAGCCTGAACCAGGACCACCAGTTTGAACAGCAGGCCATTTCTGAATTTGAAATGTGTTCTGTCCCAGCATTGCCGTACCTTTTTCAATACTTGTCTGCATCATTTCAATTATTGTGCTTACTGCAATGATTGAAAATATCCCCACTACAATTCCAACAATGGTAAGTATTGATCTTAACTTGTTTGCTTTAAGAGAATTAATAGCAACTTTTAAAATTTCTAATATTTCCATTATTCATACCTCAATGCTTCTACAGGGTCTAATTTAGCTGCTGTATATGCTGGTGCAAATCCAGAAACTATACCGGTTATAATTGAAATAGAAATTGCAAGAATAATAGTTTCTACTTGAACTGAAGTTGGTAAAAATTGATTAACAATTTTGCTTAGCAGTATTGCAATGAATAATCCAATCAATCCACCAATTAAACAAATAATTGCTGCTTCTGTAATGAATTGTCCTAATATTGTTCTTCTTTTTGCACCAATTGCTTTTCTTATTCCGATTTCTTTTGTCCTTTCTTTCACAGAAACAAACATAATATTCATAATTCCAACTGCGCCAACAAACAATGACAAGCCAGTTATAAATAAACCTGCAATTTGAATCACCCCTACAGTTTGATTAATATTTTTTAACAATCCTTCCTGTTGATTAATTGAAAAATCATCTTCCTGATTGTATTTCAAACCACGAATTTTTCTCATTATACTAATTGCTTCTTCTTTGGTTTGTTCAACCATCTGATTGTTCTTTGCTTTTACAGTGATTGTAATTGTTTTATTATTTTCATTAGCAAAGTATTTGAAAATATTTTGTATTGGAATAATAATTTGTTTATCTGGATTGAATTCCCCCATTATCCAGCTGCCTTGTTCTGCAAGAACACCAACAACAACAAACTTATGACCTTTTATTCTAATTTCTTCTCCAATAGCATTAATGTTATTAAATAAATTTTTTGCAATTTCACTTCCGAGCACTGCAACATTTCTTCCACCATTACTTTCCAATTCATTAAAAAATCTTCCTTCCCCTAAAACTAAATTTGTTGCTCGAACATAATCGCTATTAGTTCCACGAACAATAACAGCTTCTGCTGTTTTGTTTTTATATTTAACTGTTTGAGCAGTCCATGTATCCGGTGCTACTGCAGCAGGTAATTTTGCTAATTCTTTAAATTGTTCATAATCTCTCATTGTGATATTTCTTCTATTCCTCAATTCCCACCAGGGTTTATCATTACTGAACCATTCCCATTTGTCAATATAAAGGTTATCAGAACCCAGAGAAGACATTCCAGTTTGAAAGGCATTATCAATTCCATTAATAGCTGTTGACATCAAAACTACAGAAGTAACACCAATTACAATCCCAAGTGTTGTCAGTATTGACCTTATTTTATTACTTCGAATTGCATTAAATGAAATTAATAAACCTTCTTTTAACTCATATAAAAATGTTTTCATTTCTATTCCTAAAGTTTTGAAGCACCATTTTTTTGAGGAATGTATCGATTAACTACTTTTTCATCATTTTCAATTAAGCCATCACGAATTCTTATAATTCTTTCTGCATGTTCTGCAATATATTCTTCATGAGTTACAAGAATTATTGTATTCCCCTGTTCATAAATTTCATTGAATAATGCCATTATATCTTCGCCTGTTTTAGTATCAAGGTTTCCAGTTGGTTCATCTGCAAGAATGATTGAAGGATTTGTAACGAGTGCTCTTGCTATTGCTACTCTTTGTCGCTGTCCCCCTGATAGTTCATTAGGTTTATGATATATTCTATCTCCAAGTCCAACATGTTCTAAAGCCAATCTTGCTCTTTCTTTTCTTTCTGATGCTGGAACACCGGCATAAATCAAAGGCAGTTCAACATTATGAAGAGCATTTGAACGAGGAAGTAAATTAAATGTTTGAAAAACAAATCCAATTTCTTTATTACGAATTTTTGCAAGTTCATTATCATTCATCTGGCTTACATTGACTCCCTTAAATTCATATAAACCATGAGTTGGAGTATCAAGACAGCCGAGTATATTCATTAAAGTTGATTTACCAGAACCAGAAGGTCCCATAATTGCAACATATTCACCTTTATTTATCCTTAGTGAAACATCTCTTAAAGCATGAACTTCTTCGCTTCCTACCTGATAAATTTTTGCAACATGTTCAATGTTTATAATATTCATATTGTTACCGTTCATTTTTTATTTCGTATTTCTTTTAGTTGAAGTTACAGAAATTTTTTTGCCATCTTCTAATTCTCTTGATACAGCTCTATAAGGACCACTAATAACTTCTTCATCTCCTTTAAGTCCTTCTATTATTTCAATATAATTGTCATCACTAATGCCTGTTTTTACTTCAACCATTTTTGCTTTTCCGTTATCAACAATAAATACAACTTCTTTAGGTTTATTTCGTTTCCCATTCTTTGAATTATTTTCAGGATTATCTTCTTTGTTTTGTGAAGGATTTGGTTTTTCCTGTAATCTTGCAGTAACACTTTGAATTGGAACAGCAATGACATTATGTTTTGTTTCTGTTTCGATATCTGCATCGCAGGACATTCCTGGTCTTATCTTATCATCAACATCGAGCAATTTGATTTTTACTTCGAAATTAACAACTTCTTCTTGTGTCCCTAATCCAGTTGTTTTTGCACTATTGCCAATTTGCGATACTACGCCTTTAAAAACTTTATCGCCAAAAGCATCAATATGAATTCTTGCTGTATCACCAATTGAAACGAGAACTACATCATTTTCATCAACATCAACTGTAGCTTCCATATTACTCAAATCTGCAACTGTCAACAATTCAGTTCCTGTAAATGCACTGCCAATAACTCTTTCGCCCAATTCCACAGAAAGTTTGCTGATAGTTCCATTCATTGGAGAATAAACATAAGTTTTATTCAATGTTTCAATTGCTTCTTTTAATGCAGCTTCGGATTGTGATACAATTGATTTTTGAGATTCGTAATTACCGAGAGTTTGGAGATAAGCTGATTTAGCAGCTTCGAGGTCTGCATCGCTTGCAAGCCCTTTTTGAGCCAAGCCTTGAACGCGTTTATATTCAGATTCAACTTTTTCGAGCAAAGCTTTTGTAGCATTCAAAGTAGCTTTTGCTTGAGCAAGACGAGCTTCGGCACTATTTTTTTGTGCTTCGTAGATATCAGGTTTTATTCTTAATAATAATTGACCTTTTTTAACTGCATCACCTTCACGAACAGGCAGATAAACAATTTCACCAGTTGCTTCTGCAATAATTTTAACCTGATATTCTGGATTAATTTTACCGGTCGCAGTGACAACTTGCGTAATAGTTCTTCGAGTTACTTTTTCTGTCTGGACAGAAATTACTTCTTCCTTATTACTACTGAAAGCAACAAGTAAAATCAAAATAAGAAGTAATAATCCAAGTCCACCAAATATGAAAAGCTTTTTCTTTGATTTCTTTTTACCATTAGCCATTTTATTTAACTCCCTGAAATATTTTATTCATATTTTTTGTATTCGAGTTTACCAAGTGAATTATTTAGTTTATCGCGTTTAGTGTAAAAATCATAGAGTGCATTAATTTTACTTCTTAATGCCTCAGTATAATCTCTGTCTGCCTGCAAAACATCAAGTATAGTTCCTGAACCAAGGTTGTATCTTTCTTGATTGATTTTTCTATTTTCTTCGGCTGCAACAACATTCTTTGTAGCAACATCAAGACTTTTCTTTGCTGCTACTAAATCAAGATAACCCTGCTTAATTTCGATTTTTATTTGTCTTTCAAGAGCAAGCAAATCTTCCTGAGCGTTCATGTAATTTACCTGAGCAAGTTGAATTTGATTTTCAGTAGCCCAATTAGAAAATATTGGGAAACTTAATGTCATACCAACATAAAATATTTTTCGATTGAAAAGTTTATTCATCTCAACTGCAGAAGTTGACCAGGAATAACTTCCAGAAAGTGAAGGAAATAATCCTGAACGTGCAATTGATAAACCTTTCTTTGCAGCGTTTACTGTTAATTCCTGACTTTTGAAATCAAATCTATTATCAAGAGCAACACTCACCATAGTTTGAATATCTTCAAAATCTTTCATATAAGAATCTGTATCAACAGCTCTTTGACCACCAAATGGGTCAACCAAAGTATAATCATCGAGAACATTTAATCCAAGATAGTTAAGCAAATTACTCATTGCAGTTTCATATGCATTCTGAGCTTGAATTAAAAGAAGTTCTGCATTCCCAAGTTGAACCTGAGCTGTGTAAACATCTGCTTTTGCAACTGAACCTAATTTATTTCTCTCCTGAACTGTTTCATAAAATTTTTGATAATATTTTACATTATCTTCACGAACTCTTTTTAATTCTTCTGCATTTAATACCTGATAATACAGGTCTGTTGTTTGATAAACTACATTTTGTTTAGCTTTTTCAAGATAAAATTCAGCAGCTTTTAAACTATACTCTTTTTGATTGATATAAGAAATATTTGCAAGTCCATCAAAGAGTGTAATTCCACCTCCAAATCCAAGAGAATAACTTCTACTATCAGTTTGTGAAGGCGGAATTGTTACAATGTTGCCAAAATAATCGCGTTGTGTACCTCCTGCATCATTAACTCTCTGCCAGTTCCATTGAGCCTGAGCATTTAATGTAGGAAGTAATTCTCCATAAGCATTTTTTAATTGGGATTGATTTGTTAACAAATTATTTTTTGTTTTAATAAGCGCTGTGTTTCGTTGAAGTGCTATTGAGATTGCATCTTCTAATGTTAATTTTTTTTGTGCAAACAAAGGTGATATTAAAATCAAAAATAACAATATTGTTTTTTTCATTGGAGCTCCTTTTTGTGCATTAACATTTAGCACTTTTTATTTTCTGGTTATTGAGACGAAATTAATTATACGAAAGTTACAAAATATTTTCCCCTCATTGTAATTTATTCTCAGCAAGAAATTTATCTTTTATTGAAAGAAAATACTCATAAGCATCTTCATATGTGTTTGGTATTTTACCATCAAGTATAGCTTCTTCGATAGCTTTTTTGATTTTTCCTACTAATTTAGAAGGAGGAATATTACATACTCTCATGATTTCATCACCACGCACAGGTGATTGAAATGCTCTTAATCTATCCTTTTCTTGAACCTCTCTTACTTTTTGCATAACAATATTATAGTTTTCAAGATATTGGTTAACTTTGACAATATTTTTGCTTGTCACATCAGCGCGACATAAAGTAATTAAATCATCTAAATCTTCTCCCGCAGCTGCAGCAAGTCTTCTAATTGCTGAATCAGTAACATTTTCATCAACCAATGCTATTGGTCTTAAATGCAAACGAACTAATTTTTCAACATAAGGAAGTTTATTGAAAGGTAATTTCATTTTAGTAAAAATTCCTTTCATCATTCGAGCACCAATTTCTTCATGTCCATGAAATGTCCAGCCGATACCCTCTACAAATTTTTTAGTTAATGGTTTAGCAATATCGTGAACTAATGCAGCAAATCTAAGCCATAAATTATCGCTTACAGCTGCAACATTATCAACAACAATACAGGTATGATAGAAAACATCTTTATGATGATAATCCTGCCGTTGTTCTACTCCACCTAAGTTATGTATTTCTGGAAAGATTACTTTCATAATTTCATTTTCATATAATAATTTTAATCCGATTGAAGGTCGTGGAGCAGATAAAATTTTCAAGAACTCATCAGTTATTCTTTCTTGAGCAACAATTTTAAGCCGTTCTTTCATTTCTTTTGCTGCACGTAAAGTATTTTCTTCAATATTAAACTCTAATTGTGCAGCAAATCTAAAAGCCCGCATTATTCTCAGTGGGTCGTCGTCAAAAGTTTTATATGGGTCTAAAGGAGTTTTAATTATTTTATTACGAATATCTTCAATGCCATTAAACTTGTCTAACAGTTCTCCAAATGAATTTTCATTCAAAGATATTGCAAGTGTATTGATTGTAAAATCTCTTCGGCTTATATCATCATCAAGAGTGCCTGGCTGAACAAAAGGATTACGGCTGTTTCTTTTATAAGATTCTTTTCGTGCCCCAACAAATTCAAGCGATATATTTTTGTATTTGAAATGTGCTGTTCCAAAATTTTTGTAAATGACTATATCTGCAATTCCTAATTGATTGGCAAATTCTTTTGCAAAAGAAGGTCCATCTCCAACTATCAAGAAATCCAGTTCATCTCTTTTTCTGTTAAGAATAATATCGCGAACAAAACCGCCTACAAGATAAATTTCTTCTTTTCTTTTCTTAGCAATTTCGGATGCTATTTTTATAAAATCATATTTATTTAATATTTCATTAAAGTCCATATTACTTCTTTAAAGTTATTGATATCGAATAAATCTTTACTCCAAATTATTCACCCAATTAATAAATTTTAGATTGTTAACAAGTGTTTTATAAAAAAATTCATCATCTTTATAGCTTAGCGTTTTAACAGCAAATTCTTTCGCAGTATTATAATCTCCTATTACTAAAGCTGCATTAGATAATTTGAAGCCAGCATAGCAAGAAAAGAAATCATTCACTTTGAGTTTGTCTTTAAAATAATTTACCACACTCTTAAGTTTAGCATTATCTGTTTTGCTTAATTCTAAAATATAAGGCACAGTAAAATAATGAATATCTTTTTGATTTAAGTCCATTAAATAATTTATTTTATCAATGGATTTCATTCTGAAAAAAACTTTTAATTTTTCAACATCATTCCTTATCATCATTTTTCTTATTAAAGCATGATTTACATACTCTATGTGGGGATTCTGAGCAATTAAACTATCTAATAATTTTTCTGCTGATTCGATTTTATGATTAATCAAATAAACATCACTCAATGTTAATTCTAAATTATAAAAGTAAGAACTCCCCTTAAATTTTTTTATCTCTCTTGAAAGAAATTTTTCTGCTTCCAAATTTTTATTTAGTTTCATCAGAGAATTAATCAAACCTGATAATGATTCATAAGTCTCTGCATAGTTATAAATTTTTGAAAAAAGTTTTTCTGATTGACTAAAATTTCCCTTCTTATAATAATTCATTGCTCGTTTTGTTTCTTCGGCTGCTGACCTCGGACATATTTTTTTAAATATTGTTTTACCTCCAAAATATAACTTTGCTTTATCAGGATTCTTCTTAATATTTAATTTGCTCAGAAATCTGAAATATTCATTTCCCAAATCATCAATATTTTTTTTGAATGATGTATTGAAATCAGAATTTTTATAGAATTGTTTAACTTTTTCAATTCCATAATTATCAATCAAATATCTAAAAAAAGAACCTGCATAGACATATGATATTGTTGAATAATTAGAAAAAAAGTTAATGCCATTAAATAATTTTTTTAATTGAACTCTTATTCCTGAATCATAAGCAATTTTAGCGGCATAATGAACTGGATAATCATCAAAATTATTTTCAATTGCCATAGCAAGTCCTTCAACTACAGAAGGATTGAAATTTTTGTTTATCTTAAAAAGTGTAGCTCCAAATTCAGAAGCTAAAGTATGAACCATTTCATGTTTGAGTGCGCGAGTGTATGAATTAAAATCTATATAAATTTGATTGAGCCATGGTTTTGAAACATTTGCTTTTGCCGAACCAAATAATTTTCTTTTTTCTTCTTCATCAAAAAAAATAAATGAAATAATTTTTCGATTACTTTTTTGTTTTAATTCATCTTTGACTTGTTCATAAAAGTAATCGTGCATCATTCCCATAAGTTTTATCTGCTTTTCATCTTTAATTTTGTTTGAATAAAAAATCACTGAATGTTCTGTGGTTAAAGATTTTCCTAAATTTTTTATTAGTGAACTATAAGTAGTTGAATAATGCAAAGCAGGTTTGATTAATACAAAGATTAATGTAAAAACCAATACAATAAACAGAAAAATGTTTTTAGTAATTCTTTTCTTCGTTAATAAGAAATCAGACACAAATGCGAGTAAAGTAAAAAAAATAATGTTAAGCAATCGATAAGAAATCAGTAAAAAGCTTACTGAAATTTCTTCATCATAAATTGTTCCTGAAAAATATCCGAAGATTGGATTAAAGAAAAATAATTGTGGGTTAAAATAAAACTCTGCGACCGGTATAAAGAGAATAAACAAAAATGAAATAAGAAAAATTAAGTATCTGAATTTTTCAAAAATCACGCATATAAACTTACCAGTAACAATTCCAAAAAATGCAGCAGGAATTGTTATAATAAAATAAAACACCAATCCGTTCCAAACAGGACAAATAGAAAAGAACAATGAAGACATTAATCCTATTGCAAATGGAATAAAACAGAATACTATTAAATAATTTTTAATACTTTTTATTACTTGAAGAAAACTTGCATTATTATATGAATTGTTTTTCCAAATAGTTAATAATCCACTCGCAAGAAAAAGAAGGATGGAATTAGCAACTGAATATTCATAATTAAATGTTTTTAGAAGCGGGATATTAATCAACAAAAGATTAATAAAAAGTATTGCGGTTGTAATTATTGATGGAAATGAATTAATATTCTTCAGTTTGAACTCTTTCAATATCAGCCCCCAGTGCTCTCAATTTTTCTTCGATTCTTTGATACCCTCTGTCAAGATGATAAACTCTTAGAACTTCAGTTGTATTTTCTGCGGCCAATCCTGCTAAAACAAGACAAGCACTTGCTCTCAAATCTGTTGACATTACTTTTGCTCCCTTTAGATTTTTAACTCCTCTTACAATAGCACTATTATTTATAACTTCAATATTTGCTCCAAGTCTATTCAGTTCTGGCACATGATTAAATCTATCAGGATAAATGGTATCAGTTATTGTAGAAATTCCATCTGCAATTGACATATAAGCTATCCACTGAGCCTGCATATCAGTAGGAAAACCAGGGAAAACTGCTGTAGTAACATCAACATTTTTAATACTAAGATTTTCTGCATCTATTTTTAATAATCCATTTTCTGAAGATAATTTAGCACCGCTTTCTTCAATTTTAATTAGCACTGCTTCAAGATGTTCTTTAACAACATTTTCAAGTTCAATTTTACTGCCTGTAATTGCACCTGCCAGTAAAAGTGTACCTGCTTCAATTCTATCTGGGATATTCATAATTTCAGAATTGTTTAATTCTTCCACACCTTCAATTTCCATAACTGTAGTTCCAATTCCAGAAATTTTTGCTCCCATTAATTGCAAAAATTCAGCAAGCAATGAGATTTCGGGTTCAATAGCTGCATTTGAAATAACAGTAGTTCCTTTTGCCAAAACAGCAGCCATTAAGGTATTTCCTGTAGCTCCAACAGAAGGAACATCAAAATGAATTTTTGCTCCATTCAATTTATTTGCTTTAGCAATTATATAACCCTGGTCAATTTCTATTTCAGCTCCCAATTTTTTCATTGCTTCAAGATGAAGATTAATTGGACGCGGTCCCCAAGCACATCCACCAGGCATCGAAACTTTTGCATAACCAAAACGCGAGAGAAGTGGTCCTAAAACATAAATTGAAGCTCTCATTTTTTTTACAAGTTCATAAGGGGCTACCTGATTATTAATGTTTGTTGTATCAATCTTTAATGTGTTATCAAAAAAATAAATTTTTGCGCCGAGTTGTTCTAAAAGTTTTATCATAGTAAAAATATCATTCACTTCAGGAACATTATAAATTGTACTTATTCCAGAAGTAAGTAATGTGGCTGGCATCAAAGCGAGTGATGAATTTTTAGCTCCACTTACTGATACTCTACCACTTAATTTTTTTCCACCTCTTATTATAAATTTATCCACAATTTCTCCTTAATGAATTTTTAACATTTGCCCATTATATCCAACCAAATAAAGATGACCATCAGGATTTAACGCCATATCATTCATATTAGTAAAACTGTGAGTATCAATTAAATTCCAGTTTACTCCACTATCTTTAGAAATCATTAATGTTCCTTTACTTCCAATTAAAGAAACATAATTCTTCGAAAGAAAATATACTTTTTGTAATCCGCCAATATCAGCAATTCTTTTTAATTCCCATTCCTCTCCGTAATTTGTAGTTCTTAGCACAGTTGCATCTCCACCTGCAATAATTCCAAAACCATTGTTTTCAAGGTCAATTGATTTTAAATAATTATCTGTAGAAATATTATCAACTTTCTGCCAGGTTTCGCCTCCATTAGTTGTTTTAAGAAGCAGTCCATTCCATCCTACTGCAAATCCTCTTCGTGAATCAAAAAAATCAACATCAAAGATTAATGAGTTAGTATTGGTAATAACTTTATACCAATTAATACCGCCATTAATTGTTTTTAAGATTAATCCTTTATTCCCAGTTATAAAGCCTGTTTGTTCATCAATAAATCTAATTCTAAAAAAAGTATAGCCTTTTTGTACAGGAATTAATTGAAGTGTATCCAAAAAATTTTTACTATAAAAAATTGATGATGAATCTCCAACAATAATTATTTTCCCTGTAGAAAAACAGTATAAATCACTTAAATTAATTTTCTTATCAATTTGTTTTCGAAGCCAGGTGTTTCCTCCATCATTAGAAATTATTATTGTTCCTGAATCACCAACTGCAATCGCATTTTTTTCGTTAATAAAAAAGATTGAATTAAGATTGTGTTTCACATTACTTTCTACTTTGTCTATTGAAGTAAATTTGAACTCATCTTCTTTCGACGAAAAGAGTGATTGTATATCATATTTCTTTAATGATTCTAATTTATTGCTCGTAATTAATTCGTTAACCTGCTTATAAACAAAATATGAAAGCACAATTAACAAAATGAAAAATAATGCAAAAGCAGATGCGGAAGCGAACTTATAAGTTTTACTTCTTTCTTCTGTTTTCTTAAAATAACTTGTATAAACTTTTGAAATAGCTTTATCAAGCTGTTGAACATCTTCATACATTTCTTCACATGTTGCATATCGATTCAAGGGATTCTTCTCCATAGCTTTCAATATAACTTTATCAACTTCTTCTGGAATTCCAGTCAATATGGAAGAAATTTTTTGTGGTGTTTTTCTCAAGTGACTTTCCATTACTTCATATTCACTATCGCTTTCAAATGGTGGATGTCCAACAATCATTTCATATGCTGTACAGCCAATTGAATAGATATCGCTTCGATTTGTAACATCTCCTCCTTTAATTTGTTCTGGACTCATATAATAAACAGTTCCAATCTTTGCCCCAGGTTTTGTAAAATCTTTATCATCGAACATTGATTTAGAAATTCCGAAGTCCATTATTTTTGCTATGCCTTCTCTGTTCAATATAATATTAGAAGGTTTAATATCACGATGCACAAATCCTTTAGAATGGGCATAACCAAGACCAAGTAAAATTTGTTTTAATATATACATTACATCATAAAGATTAAATCTGCCCTGTCGCTGAAGAACTTTCTCAAGACTCTCACCTTCAACATATTCCATTACAATACCGAGTAAATCTTCATATTCTATAAATCCATAAACTGTTACAATATTGGGATGTGACAGCTTTGCTTGATTTTTAGCTTCTCGTTTGAATCTTTCTACAAATCTTGCATGGTCATAAGTGTCAGCATTTAACATTTTTATGGCAACATATCTATCGAGTTTAGTATCGTAAGCTTTATAAACTATACCCATTCCCCCTTTACCGAGGACAGATACAATTCTATAATTATCAATAAGAATACCGATTAGATTTTCCATGGAAAAGATTTATTCTTTATTAAGAAATATAAAAATCTTTTTATAATGTTGCTGAAAGGAAAAAATCAATTTATTTGATAGCAAAATTGAAATGAAGTAAAAGTTATTAAATAAACTTATTAATTATTTTTCAAACTGATTACTGTTTCCCAAATTTTTTCTTCTATTAGAATTCCATTTTTAAAATTTTCATTTCTTATTATTAGAGTTCTTTCTCCAGGATATAAAATTTGTTCTCCTTCTAATCTTTTTGAGCTATTATAAAAATTAATAATTTTTTCTGCTATTAAATCAATTTCTTTCTGTGAAGTAAAAACAACAGGATTAATTGCAATAAAAATTTGTGACATTCCATAGTCATCATCTAATTTGCTTAAGTCTGCAGTTGAATTTCCTCCAGATAAAACTGTTGCAAATAAATCTAATAGAAGTGATAAACCGGAACCTTTCCAAAATCCAATTGGTAGAGCTCTTTGTGTTTTATATATTGCTTCTGGGTCATCTGTTAAATTACCTTTCTCATCAAAACCACCAACAACAGGCAATTTCTTTCTTTCATACATTAATGTAGCAAGTTTACCATAAGAATACTGAGATAAAGCCATATCAAGAACAACATTACCATTTGAACGTGGAAATGCAAAGACAATTGGATTATTCCCGGTTTTAGGTTCTATTCCACCCCATGGCGGCATATTTGGGATTGTATTTGTCCAGCACATGAATAAAAATCCTTCATTGGCAGCTTTCCATCCATAAGTAGCAGCACGCATCCAATGATTTGTATTTTTCAATGCGATTAATCCTATTCCATATTTTTTTGCTAATTCAATTGCTCTATCGGTCATTCGCCATGCATTTAATGGTCCAGCTCCATAATTTCCATCCCATCTTTCTAGTGAATTAAATGAAATAATCTTTTCTAATTTTGCCTTAGGATTAATTTTACCTTTTTGAACTAATTCAATGAACAAAGGAAATCTATTAATGCCGTGCGATAAAACTCCACATAAAGTATTTTCTGCGAAAATTTCTGAACATAATTCTGCATCATCTTCTTCAAAGTTATATTTCAATAAAATTTCTTTAAATGTGGTTTTTAATTCGATGTAACTAATATTTACCTTCATATTATTTTTTTGTTTTAATTTGTCGCCGATATATATGTTAATTAAAAGTAATATGTGAAAATCAGTTCTTGCAATTGACTGGTCTATTCAATTGGTATGTTTCATTTCTAATTTTAATAAGCACCTATTTACGAAAAATATTTTCATAGTATCTATGTTTTACTACAATCTTAAACCAGGTAAGTATTCAGCATAATAATTTTTATAATTTTCTGGTATAAAATTATCTTCTTCAAAAACTTAGAGCTATATTTCTTTCATGAATTGAAGCAATGCTACTAATTATTTTTGATTCGTTTATTATTTTCAAACCCTTTAAATCATCTTTTGTGAAATTCTTATCAGCAATCAATTGAATTGTATCGTTTTCTCCACCTAAATTAAATTGAAATGTTAGTCCATTATCAGTTTTAAAAATTGGTTTGCCTATTACTGTAACTGGTTCTTCAAACTGAAGTATTAACAAATTATTTTTTATAAAATAATTTTTTAATGCAACTGGCAAGTTAGATTCTGGATCCCATTGATTATTAAATGTCCATTTGGGATTAATTTCTTCTGGTCTTGGAGAACCTTCGGCTTCATTCAAATTATTTTTGAACCAATCATAATTTACTGAATCACCTTTACAATTGTAGAAATAATATCTTGGTCCCCAAATAAATTGTCTATCTCTGCTTGGGTCATCTTTATAAGTTACACGATAAATTGGTTTATCAGCCATATTTTTTGAGAAAGAACAATTAATCAAATAGAATTGTGATTCGTAATGATGTCTTCCTAATTCAAAATTTTTTACACCATCAAAGCGAGAATTTACGATTACAAATTTTTGACTTTTATCATAAGAGCCTGCATGCCAGATTGAAGCTGTTTCTTTTACTTCATAAAATTTTGAATCTCTTATGAAGCACCAGCCTCTTGGACAAACAAAATCGACAGCACCTTCGAAATAACAATTTGCGTGATAATACATTCCAGTTTTATAATCCCATAGAGAAACTGTATCGCCGCCTTTACTAATTACATTACAATTACAAATTATCGTTCTCGTTCCAAAACCATAAATTGCAAAAGCATGCGGACCAACTTGCGGCTGTGAATTTTCGATTGTGAGATTCTCTAAGATGATATCATCACCATAAATATTAATTACTCCAGGACCGATTACATCCATATTTTTATTCCAATCTTCTCTTAATTGGCTGAAAACAATTTTTGTTTTTTCTCTGTCTTCTCCTTTTAATGTCACATAATCCTGTTCAATTCGGATTTTTTCATTATAAGTTCCATTCTTAATATAAATTACAACACGACGATAATTAAACATGGGAAGCGATAATATTGCCTCTGTTATTGTTTTAAAATTTCCACTTCCATCAGTTGAAACAATTATATCATATTGTCTTTGTGAAAAACAAGTTATATTAAATAAAAAAAGAAAAAGGATGATATTTTTTTTCATAACTCATCTCACTAAGTTATTTTTTCTCTCGCAGATTCCGCAGATTTGCGCAGATTTTTCGCTGATTAATTTTTTGTCTTTGCAAACATCTACGACTTCTGCGTGAAAATTATTTCTCGCAGATTTCGCGGATTTGCGCAGATTTTTTCTGTGAACATCTGCGATAATCTGCGCCTATCTGCGTGAAATTTATTTCTCGCAGATTTCGCGGATTTGCGCAGATTTTTTCTGTGAACATCTGCGATAATCTGCGCCTATCTGCGTGAAATTTATT